>JACYYK010002151.1_pt3 | contig 25603 bp, 26 predicted proteins | sample 8236871 | NCBI WGS metagenome assembly JACYYK01 (sample SAMN14103087, study PRJNA606662) | landfill metagenome | isolation source: landfill solid waste inoculated with endophyte fungus Paravalsa indica | place: India:New Delhi, Okhla landfill site | collected 2017-11-05 | reverse complement strand
ACGTTGTTATAGCGTGTACCTTTTTTTGTAATGGTTGAGTATTAGTGAACCTAATTTTGTTCTTTTGTAATATCTTCACCAAAGTATTTGTTTGATAGTTCTTTCAACGTACCATCTTCTCTAATTGTGGCGAGGGCTTTATTAAACTTAGTACGTGTTTTTGGATCTTTCTTGTTAAACATTGCTGAAATTTTGACCGGATCAATTTCGTCAGATACATCTTTGTACTTTAATCCATCGGTAGCATTATCCTTTTTGTAGGCATACCAAGCTTCAGCAGCATTAATGGTACCTTCAGCACGCCCAGTACGGATTAGTGACAAGGTCGTTGTAAAATCACCTGAAGACACTAATTTTGCATTGTATTTTTTAGCTACTTGCTCATTATTAGTACCGGTACCTTCAGCAAATTTTTTACCAGAAATATCTTTCAAATGAGCGAGGTCGCTATTTTCGGGCGTAATCATCACATACTTTGAGTAGATATAAGGGTCAGAAAACTTATAAACTTTTTTTCGAGCTGGTGTTTGTGAAATATTATTGAGGACAACGTCGTATTTTTGGGAACCTAAACCAGCTACTAATGAATCCCATTTGGTTGGGACAAAGTTAGCCTTTACACCCATCTCTTTAGCAACGGCTCGACCCATTTCTACTTCGAATCCGGTTAATTTACCATCTTTTCGATACGAATAGGGTGAATATGTTCCTTCGAGACCAATTGTTAACTTGCCCTTTGTTTTTAATTCAGATTGGAATGCATCCTTTTGTGTCGTTGTTTTTTGTTTACCAAAATAAACAACAGCCAATATAATCAATAAAACAATGATTATTGAATAAGAAATTATACGAGTTTTTTTCATTTGTGGGTTCCTTTATTATTTAAACTATTCTAACGCTTTTGCTTCAATATCGGAGAAGGTCATTGCTGAGATAAAGCGACTAATACGAGAACTTTTTTGATTTTCATCGAAGAAGTCTTGCGGATCACCATCGAAAATGACTTGACCATCTTCAATGAAGATGATTTTATCTGCAATTTGTCGGGCAAAAAATAAATTGTGTGTGACAATAACTAGGGATTGTCTTTCTTGTGCTAATTCAGCCAAAACATGTAAGACTTCTGCCTCCAATTCTGGATCTAATGCTGAGGTGGGTTCGTCTAATAAAATGTATTCAGGATGCATTGCTAGTGATCTTGCAATGGCAACACGTTGCGATTGACCACCAGATAATTGTTCTGGATAGGCATCAGCTTTGGCTGCTAGGCCAACCTTATCAAGTAAGGCCAAGCCTTCCTTGTAGACCTCTTTTTTATTCTTCTTTAATACTTGAATAGGCCCTTCAGTGACGTTTTGTATGACAGTTTTATGCGGGAATAAATTATAGTCTTGGAAGACCATCCCCGTCTTCTTGCGAACGTTTAATAATTGTTTTGTAGAAATTTCATGTGAAAAATCGATTGCTAAACTTGATAGTTCATAATGACCACTTTCTGGACGCTCGAGTAAATTTAATGATCTTAAGAGCGTAGATTTACCTGATCCAGAAGGTCCAACAATCACGGTTGTTTTCTTTTCTGGCAGTTCAAGAGTAATATCTTTTAATACTTGTTGACCATCAAAGCTTTTATTTAATCCTTGTAATTGCAACTTATGCACCTCCCACTGTTTTGTTTAAGTGCCTGTGTGAATGCTTTTCAAGATAATGCTGGCCAATAGTTAACAATGAACAAAAGACCGCATAAATCAAGGCGACTAAGGTATACATAATTAGTGGTTGATAATTTTCAGCAGCAATTTGTTGACTAACCTCAAACATCTCAACGATAGTAATAGTTGCGGCTAGCGAAGTATCTTTAACTAAACTAATAAAACTATTGGCTAATGGCGGTACGGAAATATAAATTGCTTGTGGCAAAATAATTCGTCGTAACGTTTGGCTACGGGTCATACCAATTGAAGAGGCTGCCTCCCACTGCCCTTGTGGCACAGAGGTAATTGCAGCTCGAATTGTTTCAGAGGCATACGCACCGGTATTTAATGAAAAGGTAAGGACACCTGCTACAAATGGTGTTAATTTGATACCTTCATCAATAATGCCTGGGATAATTAAATAAGGTAGTCCGAAATAAACAATAAATAATTGGACTAATAGTGGTGTTGAACGAAATAGCCAAACGTAAAAATTAAAGAACCCTTTGATAATTTTGAATTCTTTACCCTTTTTTGAAATACGAACTAAAGCGGTAATGAGGGCTAACATTAAGCCCAATGCAAAAGAAATCAGTGACAATGGTATCGTATATTTAATACCGGCCATGATTAATTGCGGTAGGGATGTTGTAACTATTTCCCACATGTATTTTTCTCCTAAAATATATTTAAATTTGATGATATTGGGTATGAATAACCCTCATCCATCTGTGATTGTTGGAAAGGCTAATCCGTTAAATAAGCCAATGCTTGGGCAAAATCCTGCTTTAAGTCGTCAAGATCTTCGAGCCCTACTGAGAGGCGTAGCAACCCTGGTGTTACGCCACTAGCCTGTTGTTCTTCGGGACTAAGTTCGGCATGGGACATCGTGCAAGGATACGACAGAATCGTCTCAACTGCGCCTAGAGAGACTGAAAAGATAGGCAGATGTAGATGTTGCACTAGAGTTCGGACGTTGTCTTCACTGCCAATATCAAACGATAAGACCGCCCCACCTGATAATGCTTGTTTAGATTGGATGGCATAATTTGAATCGTCTTTTAATCCGGGGTAATTAACAGCTTTGACAGCTGGTTGTTGTTGTAGCCACTGCGCAAGCTTGGTCGTGCTCTCTGTTTCTGTTTGTAAACGAACTTTGAGTGTTTTCAGACCACGTAATAGCAACCAACAGTCACCGATACTAAGCGTTGCGCCCATGGCATTTTGAATGAAATAAACGGCATCTCCCAAATCATCATCTTTGGTCACAACAAGACCGGCCAAAATGTCGGAGTGACCAGACAAAAACTTTGTGGCACTATGAATAACTAAATCAGCGCCAAGCGATAGTGGCTTTTGATAAAGTGGTGTCATGAAAGTGTTGTCAGCAAATAGCAAGGCACCATGGGCATGAGCTGATTCAGCTGTTGCCGCTAGATCAACGACGGTAAGCGTTGGATTAGATGGTGTTTCCGCATAAACGACCTTTGTGTTTTCCTGATAAGCTGCTTCTAGCGCCTCTTTGTCATTTAAATCAACAAATGTATGGCTGATACCGTAATTAGGCAACAGTTCAGTAACCAAACGGAATGTACCACCATAAACATCTTTTGTGATAATGATGTGGTCACCTTGATGGAGGGTCAAGAAAGCTGCTGTAATTGCAGCCATACCAGTCGAGAAAGCAAAGCCACGTGAACCACCTTCCAAATTAGCGATGCTCTCTTCTACTTGATCACGAGTAGGGTTGCCACTTCTAGCGTAGTCATACTTTCCCAGATTCCAAGGGTCCTTCTGTGCAAAGGTTGAAGAAAAATATACTGGTGTATTAACAGCGCCAGTTAATGGGTCCGGACGTACAGTATCGTGAATGATTTTGGTTGCATCGTTATAGTTAGTTTCGCTCATGTGTTAAACTCCCTCTTTGTTAGTCGTTAGTGTCGTAGCAGCTGCCTGTAGCGCTTGTCGAATGTCGTGAACCAAATCATCACTACTTTCAATACCTACTGAGAGCCGTAGCAAGTTCTTAGTAATATGTTTCGTTTGCCGCTGTTCTTCACTTAAGTCAGCGTGTGTTTGTGTAGCTGGTACCGTGACTAAACTTTCAACACCCCCAAGGCTTTCAGCAAATGAAACGATCTGTAAATGCCTTAAAAATGAATCAACTAAGTTTTCGTCACGAACGTAAAAGCTAATCATGCCCCCATGACCAGGGTATAGAACTTGTGTAACCAATGGGTTTTCTTGGAGAGAAGTAACAATTGCTTGCGCATTTTTTTCATGCTTTTCAATACGTAATGGTAAGGTCTTGAGGCTTCGAATTAATAGCCAACACGAAAAGGGATCCAGGACAGCACCGGTTGTTGTCAGATTTTTTTCATAGAGTTCAGCATTTTCTGTAGACTTACACACAACAGCTCCCCCTAATATGTCATTATGGCCACCTAAATATTTTGTTGCGCTGTGTACGACGACATCAGCCCCTTCATCTAACGGACACTGAATAATCGGCGTGTAGAAGGTATTATCAACGAATACTTCTGTCTGATATTGATGAGCAATAGCAGCTGTTTTATGAATATCAATCACTTTCATCGTAGGGTTTGATGGTGTTTCCAACCAGACCGCTTTTACTGCAGGATCAGCAGTTGCCCCAGCTAAGTATCTGAAGTCCTGGCCATCCCAAGTAATAAAATCGATGGCATAGTTATTATGTAAATCATCAAAATAACGAAATGAACCACCATACAGGTCATCAGAGATGATAATTTTATCGCCAGTTTTAAATTTCGAAAACGCTAATTGAATAGCAGCCATACCAGAACTTAGCGCGAATGCTTGAACACCATTTTCTAATTTGCTTAAAGTGTTTTGTAAGACGTCACGCGTTGGGTTTGTCTCACGAGCATAGTCATAACCAGTTGAATCACCGAGTCCGGGATGTCTGTAGGCAGTTGAAAAATAGACTGGCGCCGATACAGCGCCAGTTTTTTGATCATCTGTCCGGTTTCCAGACTGTACTAATAATGTTTCTACGTGTTTGTGTACTGTCATTAGTTTATTTGTCCTTTCTAGTTTATGTATGTTAAATAAAAAAAGCTTTCGCCTATGCAATAAATGCACAGGGCGAAAGCTTCGTGGTACCACCTGAATTTCCTATTAGTTCACACTAAATAGGCTTAATAAGTTCACTTAAGTAAACCTGGTGAAAATAACGGGCACCACACCGAGAATATCAGCCAAATGACCAATATCTAGACTCTAAGTTCATCTTCATTATTCGCGCGAATTACCCTTTTCACCAAGTGGGTTTCTCTGTCTACTAGTTTGAATAACTACTCTTCTTTTCACTGTCTAATTATTTTTTAATTTTTCTCATAGTACCATTCGGCATTTTATCTGTCAAACGGGAATCTATGCCATGATTTATTTTTCAATTGTTGAATAATAAATGGTGTAAATGCTGTAGTAGCCGGCATTTTAAAATTGACAAATAAAAAAGTGAACCCTATAATTTAGCTCAATATATTAAAAGATAATGAAGAGATGAGTAGTAAAACTTGTTTTCTACAGAGAGCTTACATATGCTGAGAGTATGCGCTAAACGATTTACGAATATGGTCTTGAAATCTTCACTGATTGAGTCAAGTTGGTAAAATTAGTGTGCTTGATACCCATTACCGTATCTGAGTCTGATGGGACTTAATGAGTTAACCAGTGTGAATTGGTTGAAATCAAGGGTGGTATCACGCATTTTGCGTCCTGGAATTAGTTTCCAGGACGTTTTTTTGTTTATAAAAAAATTTGAAGTAAGTTAGAGGTATATTTGATGAAAACAATTAAACTTGGCATTGTTGGTCTAGGAACTGTCGGTACAGGTGTCGTACGAATTATTCAAAATAACCAACAAAAGATATTAGCAACAAGTAGTTGTCAGTTACAAATCAAAACAATCGTTGTTGCAAATTTAGCAAAACAACGACACATTGATCTAGAAGGAATCAAATTAACAAATCAGATTGCTGATATTGTGGCCGATGATGAGATTCAGATTGTGATTGAGGTTATGGGAACAATTGATCCGGCTAAATCGTACATTGAAGCATTACTTGATAGTGGTAAAAATGTGGTTACGGCCAATAAGGACTTATTGGCTACTTATGGTAATGAACTAATTACGCACGCACAGGAAAATCATGTCAATCTCCTATACGAAGCAAGCGTGGCTGGTGGCATTCCTATTTTAAGAACCATCGCAACATCTTTTGCTGCTGATCAAATAACGTCAGTTGCAGGAATCATCCATGGCACAAGCAATTATATTTTGACACAAATGAGTGAAAATGAATTGACCTACAATGAAGCGCTACAACAGGCACAGGAGCTGGGACTTGCCGAAACAGATCCAACGAATGATGTCAGCGGCAAAGATGCAGGATACAAGATGGCCATCTTAACGCAATTTGCATTTGGTGTGACTGTTCCTTTGGAAAACATTTTTGTGGCAGGAATTACGCAAATTACAAAGGCAGATATTTTACGGGCACAAAAATGGGGATATGTTATTAAGCTGATTGGCCAGGCAAGGTCTGTGGATGATAAGTTATCGGTTTCTGTCGAACCAATGTTTGTCCGCAAAGATCACCCACTTGCAACAATAAAAAACGAAAATAATGCAGTCCTAGTGACAGGTTCATCTGTTGGTGAAGTCATGTTTTATGGCGCAGGTGCTGGCGAACTCCCTACTGCCAACAGTGTTTTGAATGACGTTCTTGCAACAGTGAAGGATTTGCAGTTACAGCAAACTGGTACAAAGTTTAACAACTTTAGTCGAACCAATGATTTATTAGTGGCACAACAACAAAAGAATCATTATTTTTTAACACTGGTGCCAAAGGATGATTCACGCGTAACGATAACATCTAACCACCATAAACATCAGCAAACTCTTAGTAAACAAAAAAATGATTTGGCAACGGAGCTTAGTTACCAGACGAAACCGATTTCTGTGCAACAGTTTAGGACGATGGTTGCAAAATTGAAAGGTACAGAAAAGTTAACGATAACAGCAGCATATCCATTGTTAGATTGATTGGGATATGAAGGCTGCCATCTTTTTTCAGTTGTTACCCTAAATTGGCTTTATTAGCGAGTATTTCTTGAATAAAGTACTGGCTGGCGATTGGGAGACGTTGTTTATTTTGATAAGCAATCGCCAGCTCACGGTTAATAACGGGAACAAATGGGCGTGTTATGATATTAAAAGGCATGCGCTGTAGTACCAGCTTAGCTAAAATGCTGACTCCTAGCCCTGCCTCTACCATGGTCATGATCGCATAATCATCGTTCGATAACTTTTTGTAAAATTAAAAATGAATTCATGACGCATTACTCTTTCTAATATGTAAATAAGAAATATTTGTTTTTCTAATTTTATAAACCAATATATACTAGACGCAATTATTCAACAAGATTTGATTAAGAGATAACAAATCTTGTGTTTAAATATCTATAAGAAAGTGTGCGAAATTATGTTAAATAGAATAACGCCCTTCAAACAAATCGATGTTTTTACTCAGGTGCCATTTAAAGGTAATCCAGTGGCCGTTGTATTAAATGGAGATAAACTTCCAACAACTGAAATGCAACAAATTGCAAACTAGATTCATTTGTCAGAAACAACATTTGTTTGTACGCCAACCAATTCACAAGCGGACTATCGGTTACGTATTTTTACACCACAAAATGAATTGCCGTTTGCAGGACATCCAACGATTGGATCAGCTTATGCAGTTTTAAAGTCAGGTTTAACACCGCAACATGGGCAGTATTTAGTTCAGGAATGTGATCAAGGATTGGTACGGATTGATATAACTGATGATGGCCTATTTTTAACCTTACCTCAACCCGAAAAAAGTCCGTTGCAAGCAGAACAAGTTAAGGCATTTAGCAAGGCATTAGGTGTATCCGCTAGTGAGATTCATTTAGCGGAAACAATTGATGTTGGTGCAGTTTGGTATACGTTGCAATTGTCTAGTGCTGAACAGGTGTTAGCTCTGCAGCCAGATATGAGTTTACTATCACCAGCAATTGCGGACGGCGTGACTGGTGTGACAGTCTTTGGTCAATATCCAGAAAATAGTCAGACAAATTTTGAAGTGCGATCATTTGCTCCCAATGAGGGTGCAGATGAGGATCCGGTTTGTGGTAGTGGCAATGGTTGTGTTGCTGCTATGGTGAGGGACCATCAGTTATTAAAGTCGTCAGAGTATGTGGCTAGTCAGGGAGCTTGTTTAGGGCGAGACGGCTATGTTAGTATCAAATTTTCTGATGATCAAATCTTATTAGGTGGATTTGCAGAAGTTTGTATTGATGGTCAACTATCTATCTAATTTGAGGAGGAATAAGAATGGTTATTATTCAACCCTACGAGGAGAATGCAGTACACTTAGCGGGTATTGTTGATCTTGTTAACTATTCAGTATCCTTATCCAGATCGTCATTCTAGAGTTTATGTGAAAGAAATTAGTTAAAGTTTATGATAAAAGGACAGCTATGCAGTCACTGAAAGTTCATTTCAGATGGCATAATAGCTGTCCTTTTTAGTTTTTAAATTGTGAAATTAAACGTGTGCTTCAGGATCTTCTTTACCACCGTAATTATACTCGTAAATCATATCTCCTGATTCAGTTACTTGTTGGCCATCCTTTTCAAATGACAAGGTTCCCTTTGCAAAGTAACGCATATAACCGGGTTGAATGTCCATCTTATCATATTGTGCGCGAACTTCATCCGTTGCACCCCAATACATGTTACGAACCTCAAGTTCTTGCTGCCATTCTGTTGTGAACGTCACAGCCTCACCATCTGCATTTGTGAAGGTATATTTTGAAGTCTTTGGGAAATGCTTCTTGATTTCTGGTTGTAAGGTCAATTCAGTTTCGTGTGTGAAGTTACCATCCGTTTGGAAGATGACTTCACCAGTTTTGTTGTCCATTACACCAAAGAATGGAATTTGTTTGAAACCAAATTGCTTAGAAGCAACGAAATCATAAATTAATACGGTGTAGTTCTCAGTATACAAATGTCCCCAAAGCCAGTGATGCCAAGCCACGATTGGTGAAATATTTACCCATTGGTGATCGTGGTAACCTGAGCCAGTGACTTCATGAGTTTCACCGTTATAAGTTAATGTTCCAGTGACTTGGTTTTTCACAACACTTAAGTCAGTGTAATGATATTCATCATTATCCCCTAAGGTGATGATACCAGTATTTCCTTGTCGGAATGGCTTAACAAGTGCATGGAAATGTAAGTCAGCAGCCACATCAGCGACTGAATCAATATGAATTTCGTAATCTTTGAAGTCACCAACAACGCTGTGTGGGCCAACCTTTACATCACACTTGTCTTTACCGAAGTATGACTCCTCGGCTGGATAATCAATGATTTGTTGACCATAGGTTTCTCCCTCTGGTGAAGTAATCAAGATGCCGATATCAGGATGATCACCTGCTTCTTGAATCTTATATGGTGACTTTGGATGGAAGTAGAAAACAGCCTTACTTCCATCGTCTAAAATAGCATCAAAATACCAAACTTCTGATGTGCCAGGTGTGTCAGTATCGCGACGACCATCTTCCCAAGTTTGAACTTTATTAGGATCAATGCCTAATTTTTTAAAATCTGCGGGTTGGTCCATTAAACGTGCTTTTGCCATGTAAAATTCCCCCTTTTAATACGCTAGTTATTGGTATTACACGTTTATTATAGTGACATGTTTGATAGTTACTCAACCAACAAAATCAGCTAAAAAGTTTGATATTGTGTTGCTGGCTTTACTGTTAAGCGAACACAAAGAATTTACTTTTTTCGGTAAATTCTTGCCTAATAAACTCTTTTTAGAAGAATAATTCAATAACACAAAAAAAGCATTGCAACTCACTGATTGCAATGCTTTTTATAGTTAATTTGTATTAGTCAACATATGATGTCTTGGTACGGTTCAACCAAGCATATGTCATTCCAATAATCAATGCACCACCGACATAGTTACCGATCAGGGCAAAGAATAGATTGTGTAGTATACTTCCAAGCGTCATACCAGCAATTGCACCGTTTGAAGCAAAGAAAGCTAATGAGAATGCTGGGAAGTTGGCGATAACGTGTTCGTATCCTAAGAAAGCAAAGATAAAGATAACGAAAATAATAGCCATAACTTTACCACCATCATCCTTCATACGTAAGTTGATCGTGAAGGCCGTGTTAACGATAACGTTAGCGAAAATAGCTTCGACGAAAATTTGAAGTGATGACTTACCCAACTTACTAGCAATACCAGTAAATAGGTAATTACCAGCTGGCAAATCTTGGAATGGTCCGGTTAGGGAAACCATATAAGCAAATAGAATTCCACCGATTAAGTTAAATAGTAACGTGGTACCAAGAATCTTAGCTGCCTTAGAAACTTTCAACTTTTTACGATAAACACCAACGGTCATAAATAACATATTTGAGGTTCCAAGTTCAGCTCCCATGAAGATGATCATCACAAGTGACCAACTAAACATGAAAGCGAAAGTAAACTTTCCTGAACCAGGTGCTATTTTTTCAGCTTCTAGCGCTGTTCCGAATGCGGCAGCGGTTCCTAGTGTTAGGAATAAGGTTGCGAGCATTGCTCGTGCAGCATAGCGTGCATAACTATTGTTAAATAGCGCAACTTTATTCATTAAAGCTTCATCAATTTTTTGGAATAAAGGTGATTTCTCAGCAGGCGCTTCTTTGGCCTCTACGCTAGGAACATCAGCTTCATAACTTCTATCTTGTGGAATATCCATGTCTTCTCCTAAAGTGTTAATTTATTTTTTATTTTTAATTACCATGCGTCTCGCAAAGTGAATTTTCTAACGTCATCAATTGTTTGTGTACCTGCCAATTGCATAACCAGTGCTAGTTCATCCTTAAAGAAGTTGAAGACTTGTTCAACACCAGTAGCACCACCAAGTGCTAGACCGTAAATAGCAGGACGACCAATGGCAACCAAATCTGCACCAGAAGCTAGTGCCTTAAAGGCGTGCTGACCACGACGGATACCACTGTCAAAGACGACGGGTGCGCGGCCGTTAACGGCTTCGGCAACTGTTTCTAGTGATTCAAAGGCTGCAGGACCACCATCTAATTGACGACCACCATGGTTAGTAACCCAGATTCCACGAGCACCAGATTCTAGTGATCGGTAAGCATCCTCAGCACTTTGAACACCCTTAACATAAACAGGAATATCAGTATGGCTAGCAATATATTCCACATCACGTGGAGCTAACTTTTGCTTAGCAGACTTATACACAGCATCCATTGTTTGGCCAACCCCTGATTGATAGGCAGCCACAATTGGCATTGGTAGTGGGAACGTAAAGTGATTACGCTTGTCGGCTTCACGATTACCACCTAGTGTTGCATCAGCAGTCAAAACGATTGCTTTTGAACCATTGCGTTCTGCAGTTTCGATGATTTGATCGTTAATGCCGTTATCCTTACTCATGTAGAATTGGAACCATTGGTTAGCATCTTGACCACCAGCTTCACGAATGTCTTCTAATGTTGTTGATGCGAATGAAGAAGCAGTGAAGATTGAACCAAAGTTAGAAACCCCTTTTGCTGAGTACTTCTCACCTTCAACGTGAGCTAAACCGTGGGCGGCAACAGGTGCCATAATAATTGGTGCTGTTAAGTGCATGTCTTGGAAATCAACAGATGTATCGGGATCTTCAACATCTCGTAAGACACCAGGAACAATAACCTTCTTATCGAATGCCTTAACATTGTTCTTATATGTAATTAAATCGCCAGCACCACTCTGGATATAACCATAACCACCCTTTGGAATGACCTTTGCAGCGCCCTCTTCCAAATCGGTTGTATTAACAAAATCAATTTTTTGTTCACGTTCACTAGTAATGTACTCTGTCATATGCATAAATCTCCTAATAATTAAATAAAATATCAAACGGTGCAACCGCTTACACCAAACCTACAAGGAGTACATTACACTATTTAATTCCGAAATACAAGATTTAATATTAAAAACAATACCATTTATCATGCAAATACATTGTTTATTAAATCACATATGGGACATTTAATAAAAATGAGTACATATCTTTCATTATGTTTATATATACAAAAATGAGGAGAGCATCCGTGATTTATATGACCTATTTATGATATGGCGTATGTGCATTAATCATAAAACTACGATAAATCTGTTCAGTTAATACAAGACGCATTAATTGATGAGGTAATGTGAAGCGCCCAAAACTGATTTGTGTATTGGCTCGTTTTAGTACTTCGGGTGATAATCCTAAGGAACCACCAATCACAAAAGTTAAATCTGACTTGCCTGTGGTCGTTAAATGATCAATTTCAGCAGCCATTTCTTCACTAGAACGTTCGGTTCCTTTAATGGCTAATGCAAAAACGTATTCCTTATCTTTAATTTTATTAAGGATACGTTCACCTTCTTTAGACATTACTTGATCCATTTGGGCCTGTGATAATTGTTCGGGTGCTTTTTCATCAGGCACTTCAATAATTTCTACCTTAGCGAATTTATGCAAACGTTTTGTGTATTCCGCAATACCATCTTTCAGGTATTTTTCCTTTAATTTGCCAACGCCGATGATTTTTATATTCATTGTTCGTCTACCTTTCTAAAATAGTTCGTTATTTTTATCAATTGCTTTGTAAGATGTGGATAAATACTAAAATATATCGTAAAACACATGTTATCCACAAGTTAACCACAACCTCAAAAAAGCCCGCGAGCACTATTATAGCAAAGTATACGGCGATCTTTGTGAAGATTTTAAGTCACTTATCCACTGTTGTGAATGCTGGCTGTGGATAAGTTATAAAAAGTGATGATAACGGCATTTGTAAACGCTAAATTAGTGAAATTATACTCATCATAAATAAGTACAAAAAAAGTTATACACAATACAAGAAGTTGATGTTTAATTATTTTACAAAATATATGAGGAAAAAGCTAAGTTAACATTCGATATTTTCGCCTTTATTAGGAATAATAAGCGACATATTTATCGATAAAACGTTTTAAAAGCGTATGATTTTTAAAAAATAACTGAAAGTTAGGTAAAAATCCATTAATTTTGCAAGGTTTAACCTAATTTTAAGATAAAATCCCGATTTAACGGACTTTTGCTTATTACAATTTGTTTTAACAGGTTATCCACATTTGCATATGTATTGATTTAATGGGCTTTCTCAACAATAAATCAGGAGTTATTAACAAGTTATCCACAGAAAGCGGTGGAATACGTGGACTTTTCCCCTAGTTGTCCACAAAAATCTGTGAAAAACTTTTGCGCTGCTCCTGTATAATATAAGGAAGTTGGGAGATACTTAATTATGAAAAAATTATTTAACAAATTGACGCCACCTCAGGTATTAACGTTTGGATTTTTGGCGATTATATTTGTTGGGGCTTTTATATTAAGGTTGCCTATTTCACAGCAAACTGGTGTACATGTTAATTTCCTTGATGCACTGTTTACTTCCGTGTCCGCTACGGCAATTACGGGACTGACTGTTGTAAATACGGCAGCAACGTGGTCAACCTTTGGCCAAGTTATCTTATTGATTATGATCGAGATCGGTGCGCTTGGGTTTATGACGTTTGCGGTCTTGCTATTTGCGATAACCGGCCAACGGTTAGACTTAAGAGCGCGGTTGATGGCGCAGCAAGCGCTAAATTTACGTAATTTAGCGGATGTTAAAAGTGTGTTATCGTACGTCTTCTCGCTATCAGCCATTATTCAGCTTGTTGGTGCGGTACTGATGCTACCTGACTTTGTACCCCGTTTTGGAATGACGAAAGGTATTTATCTGAGTGTTGCCTCTTCTATTTCGGCATTTGGAAATGCGGGATTTACATTCTTTGATCAACCATTGACGTTTTTACAAAATGATCCGTATGTGTTGATCATTTGGATGTTATTAATTACTGCAGGTTCATTAGGTTTCCTAGTTTGGCGAGATTTATTGCTCTTTTATAAGCAACGACGCGTTAGTCTACATACTAAGGTAGCTTTGCATGTATCTGGTTGGCTAATTGGGTTGAGTTTTGTCATGTTCTTATTTACGGAGAAATTCTTGGCGCCTTTAGCAGATACCTCATCGATTGGTCACCGTATTATTGATAGTCTGTTTTTGGCCGTTGCACCTCGTACGGCGGGTCTAGATGTTGTGCCGTTGACCAACGTTTCAACGGCCGGTATTATGATAATTACCCTATTAATGTTCGTTGGTGGAACGCCAGGCTCGACTTCTGGTGGTATTAAAACAACCACATTGGGTATTTTATGGATGCAAACATTAGCAGCATTACGCGGTCAAGAACAGGTTAACTTTGGTGGTCGGCGTTTTAGTCCAAAAGTTGTTATTAAAGCAATGATGTTAGTCGTTATTTCGATTGTTTTCGTCGCAATGGCTTCGCTTTTGCTGACAATCACTGAGACGATTCCAAAAGGTCAAGGTATGGAATATATTGTCTTTGAAGTTATTTCTGCTTTCTCAACAACAGGATTTTCGTTGGGATTGACCCCTCACTTGACGAGTTTCGGTAAATTTGTCATTATGATCGTCATGTTTATCGGTCGTGTTGGTCTGTATACCGTGATGTTTTCAGTCATGAATATCCGTGATAAGCCAAAAAGCTATCAATATCCGACTGAGGAAGTAATTATTGGCTAAAAGACATTAGATTGCGTAAACTATATAGGTAGAAAATGATAGGAGTTTAAGCATGTCAGAAATCAAGATGATTGCTTCGGATTTGGATAGCACCTTCTTTAATGATAAAAAACATTATCATAAAACCCATTTTGCAGAAGTTTTGGATAAGCTAACCGTACAAGGTGGTCATTTCATCATTGCGTCTGGTCGTGATGTTGATTCTGTTGACCCTCTTTTTAAGTCGTTTGCCGGCCGCTATGATTTGGTGGCCGATAACGGTGCTGTTGTTAGAACCGCGGATGGTGAACTACTACAAATGGTTGGTTTGCATGTGGCAGATGTGACGGATATTATGGCGGTTGTCAATGAAATGCCATTTGAACCATTGCATGGTGCGGTCTTTACCGGTGCTGAAACAACATTTATGTTACAATCACAAGCAAGTTTGAATCTATTGCATAAGGCAACAATGAAAAAAGTGCATGAAAATTTGCAGTTCATTGATTTTGTAGATCAAATTCACGAACCTATTTTGAAAGTAACAATTACCTTTGAGACCGAGAAAACACAAGAGTTTATTGACTTAGCAAGATTACGTTTAGGTAGTCGTGCGCATGTCACTACATCCGGTTATGGATCGGTAGATATCGTGGCGCCAAATATTAATAAGGCAAATGGTCTACAAGTGCTAGCTAGTCATTATGGATTGAAATTAGATGAGAATTTGGTAGCTTTTGGTGATGGATTAAATGATGCTGAAATGTTGAAGGCAGCCGCCTATCCCTTTGCTATGATTAATGGTGATGAATCACTAAAGGCCTTCTATCCGTTAGCTGTTGATGATAATAATCATGACGGTGTCTTAAAAACGGTAGATACTCTGATCAAATAATAATAATAAAAAACCAGCCTAGATAATTTATATCAGGCTGGTTTTTTATTATGTATAAATATGCATTTAGAGAATTGGCGAACATTACCACAATAAACAAATTATTAACCTCGTTAATAATTTGTTCCCCTGTATCGGAACGCTTGTGAAAATAATGATGCAATAACTAACCAAATCATTGTGAAAAATGTTACAATGGGCAGAAAATAAAAAGACTCGTTTGGCACGAATCTTTAAGTTGAATTATGATAATTGATCCATCGCATCATTTAATAACTGGTCAACTGTGATGTTACCATGACTGGTAGCATGACCTTTAACCCAAATAAATGATAAACGCGGTGCAATTGGCTGAATGAGCGTATAGATTTGTTGCCAGGCTTTAAGATTGGCAATTTCACCAGAGCTTTTGCGCCAGCCATTAGCTACCCAGTTATACATCCAATTGGTAACAGTATCTAGCACATATTTAGAATCACTAACAATTGTGATCGGTGCTGATACTTTAGCGGCTTGTAATAGGGCGTTAATCAGTGCGAGCATCTCCATCTCATTGTTGGTGCGACCCCAATCCGCGCCATTATCAGTGAATACAGGCTCGTTGAGGTTAGAACCACGATAGATTGCAATAGCCCAGCCAGCTTTATCGGTTGCTTTGACGTGACCACCAGCAACATTGCCAGTGTTGCGACTACCACCATCAGTAAAGATATAATACTGATTAGGATCAGCACGAAATGTACCATTATAAGCAGTGGTGTATTGACGTGACATATCATTTTTCGCTGAAACCTGGCTATCAAACCATGCCTGAGCCGCAGATTTGGTAGTAAACCCTTTAAATTTTGGGGCTGGTTTTGTTTGTGTGTAAGCTTTGACCTCTGACCAAGGCTTGGTATAGAGACCTTCGTATTGATTACCAACAATAGCATATGTTTTCATTATAAATCGTCCTTAATCATGAAGTTATTGCCTCTAATAATAACGTATTTTTCCTTTGTTTGCCAAGTTGACAGGGTTCTTTGTTTCAGTGTAGTATAACAGTGCAACACTGAAAGGAGCCAATATGGAATTTAGTTCAAATCAACCCATATATTTACAGGTAGCAACTTGGTTGGAACAACAGATTCTTGAAGGAAAATACCCGATTGGTCATAAGATTCCAGGTGTCCGTGATTTAGCAGTTCATTTGATTGTCAGTACACGTACGGTGCAAAATGCCGTTAATCAGTTAGTGACGAGTGGGTTAATCATCACAAAGCGTGGGCAAGGTAATTTTGTAACGGAAGATGCCACTAAGATCGATGATATTAAACTGGACAAGAAAATGCGTATCACACAAGAATATATTAATGAAATCATGCATGTTGCGCAGGCGCAAGAAATACCAGACTTAGTCGCAAATGCAATGAAAGAGTATGAAGATACACGGACTAGGAGGGACCATGTTACAGGTTAACAATTTGCATTATACAAAAAGTCGCCACGTTATTCTGCGTGGTTTGAGCTTTAAGATACCAACGCATCGTACGGTGGCGTTGTTGGGAGAAAATGGTGTTGGTAAGACAACTTTAATGCGACTGATTTCAGGCCTTATTGAACCCAATCCACATTCAGATATCATGATTGACGGTATCATGGGCGCAAAAATAAAAGCGCATTTGTCATATGTTTCAACACTAGACTGGGCCAACAACTATGATCGTGTCAGTGATATTGTGGACTATTTTAAGATGGGATATCCTGATTTCAATGAGCAACGGATGAATGAATTGATTAAATTCATGCGTATCGACCGTACACGTCGCATTGCTAAACTATCAACGGGAACGATTGAAAAATTATTGATTGCCTTAACGATTTCTCGGGATACATCGGTCTATTTATTAGATGAACCTTTTGGTGGTGTTGACGTGATTGCACGTAAAAAAATTATGCAGTCATTGTTACACTGGTTACCTGAGGAAGCTACAGTGCTTATTTCAACGCATTATATTCAGGAAATCGAAAATTTGGTAGATGATGCGATTATTTTGAAGGACGGTCGTTTGCTAGCTTATGAATCTGTAGAAAAGATTCGTAAAGAAGAAGGGCTATCATTAGAAAAATACTATACACAGTTGTATATCGAAGATAATGGAGGGCGTGAATAATGTTAACCAACACACGACTCTTTAAAATTTTTGCGAAAGATTCTTTAAATCATAACCTTTTTATCATCGGAGTTGGTGTTATTGTCGGTATTTTTATTTTTATTTGGCAATTATTACCTTTTGTACCGCATGCAGAAATTACCGGCACAATTACACCAACATCGTTTACCGATCGGTTAGTTATTTATGTGGGGACGTTAGTTATTGGTATTAATTTGATGCTTGGTGCGCGCATGTTTATTTCGGCTGCCAAGTCGTGGAATAAATCAAAATACATTTTGTTACCTGCACAAGTTTGGCAAGTAGTTGTTTGGAATTTAATTGCGCGCTTTGTAGTCGGGTTTTTTTCGATGTTTATGACAACCATTGCTTTCTTAGGCCTCGAATGGTTCTTGAATTCTTCATATCATGCGGATATCGTGGACGTTTTGTTGTCGATTCCGCTGTCCGAAATTGGTATGGCGTTTGATGCGACGATTGCCTTTTATTTGTTTGTTAATTTAGCAGTGGTTACAAATAATTGGTTAATGGGATTCGTTAGTGATAAGTGGCAGCAACGCGTCAAAGTCTTAGGCTTGATTACGATGATTTTTATCATGGGCTATGCAATTTCCTGGGTACCAGATAACGGGGTTGCTGATATAATTGTTGATATTATCATGTTTGGACTAATTTGGTATTTGCTCAGATATCATAATGAAGCAAAATAATAAAAATAAAGGTCGGGACAAAATGTCCCGACCTTTTAAATTGCCCAAGTTCTTGTTATAACAAGTTTCAAAGCGATTTTCGTCACGCTCTGTATAAACGCGTTCCAAAAATCTGAAGCTTCAATGTAACGAAATTTGTGCCATTCCTGTCCTACGCTGCGCTACGGCCAAAAATGCCACAAACCACGTTACACACCAGCTTCAAACCAATTTTTGTCACGCTCTGCATAAACGCGTTCCAAAAATTTGAAGCCTTAATGTAACAACAATGGCGCAATTCCGCCTCTGCGCTGCGCTACGAGTCCAAATAGCACCATAATTGTTACAACCGGCTTCAAACCAATTTTTGTCACGCTCTCTGTTAATGGCTGATTTTAATATTATTAAGTTTATGGTCGAGGTGGCTGAAGACGTGGTGGTCAGCATAACCGACGAACATACCTTGTAAGAAAAATGAAAATAGGGTACCGATGTTGATGGCGGTTATCTTGCCCGAAAAAGCCCAAACAAGTAATGAAATCAACATTGGGAATGAGAAGTTGATGATTTGAGAAACTGCCGCATTGCCTTTAAAGAACATAAATCGCGTTAGATTCGTTAAATCATCAATTGGGTGGAGAATGAATTGTAGTCGTTGGGTAATTGATACCCCAAAACCAATACTGATGATACCAAGAAAATCAATAATGATTCGCCAAGCAAGGGGGAATGTTTCAAGAACTGCTAGACGCGTTGAAACAATTCCGATAATCCCACTGAAAGCAACCACGAAGATAATATTACCAATGACGTGTGGCCAGTCGATACTGCGTTGCAAGATGCAGACCATCGTTGCGGCTAAAACACCATAAAAGAACAAAAATGTACTAATTGACGTGCCCGTGACATTGGCAAGGTTAGCTGCAGATGCGGTCCAAGGGGCTGAACCCATGTTAGTCGCAACTGTGATTCCATTGCCAAATGTGTTAAAAAGTAGTCCTGCTAGAAAATAGATGACGATTTCATGTGAAGATAATCGCCGAAGATGCCCGTGTTCGTTATACATAAAATACCTCTACAATAAATAACCTTAGTGTTCATTCTAACAAACTTTTGCTGAAGTGATTGATGAGTTTTGAAGGCAATTGAAAATAGGTTCTTTAAATAAACAGTTTGACAAGCAAAAAAGCGGGTGATATTATGAGAAAAATTAAAAACAAATGAGACGTTGAAAAGAAGAGTAGCTATGTGCACGTAGACAGAGAAGTTCAGGTGGTGAGATGGACGATTCGTGTGAGTAGTGAAGATGAACTTAGAGTCAAAGTATTGGTTAGTCAGCTGATATTTTCGGATTGGTGATCGTTAAAAACACCAGGTTTACTCAAATTGTGAACTTAATGAGCCTATTAGTGTGAGCTAATAGGAAAATCAGGTGGTAACACGAGATCTTCGCCCTGTACTTTTGATTGTACAGTGTGAATGTCTTTTTTATTTATCTATGAAAGGAGGAGCGATGTCATTATGACAGTATACGTAAGAAATGGGTTAGCAAAAAAATCACAGGGCAAGGTGCCAATGAAATTGTTGGAAATAGGTATTTTGAATTTAATGCCAACTAAACAGGAAACGGAAGAACAGTTTATTAACCTACTCAGTCATAGTGAGCAAAATATTGCGCTATCTTTTTTTTATCCTGAGACGCATCAGTTTAGATATAGTTCGGCTACCGCTGTGAAAAATAATTATGACACTTTGGCAAATGGCTTAAAGCAACCAATGGATGCTTGGATAGTTACTGGAGCGCCATTGGAAAAATTGCCATTTGAAAAGGTGGACTATTGGCATGAGATACGGGCAGCATTTACTACTTTTAGCCAACAAAAATTGCCTGTTATTTATGAATGTTGGGCAGCCCAAGCAGCATTATATCAACAATACGGTTTTCAAAAGAAATTACGGGAACAAAAGCTTAGTGGTATTTTTATAGCCGACACACTATTTAAAACTTCGCAATTAATTATTGGTTTTGGTGCAGGGGGGCTTTTCCGAATGCCACAATCCCGGTATACAGATATTGCTTTTCCGCAGTCAGGCTTACCTAATGAACTTGATGTAATAGCTTCAGCACCAGACGTTGGACCGATGGTTTTGGCAGACCAAGTGACTAATGCAGTGTTTGTGACTGGACATCCGGAATACACACAATATACGTTGGACTGGGAATATAAACGTGATTGTCAGCAAGGATTAGTAGTTGAGCCACCACGTAATTACTATCTAAATGACACGAAAAATCAAATTAATAATTCTTGGGTTACCACTAGCCGTCTATTTTATCGGAATTGGGTGGGACAAGTTGTACGAAAGAAAGTCGAGAAAAATATATGACAGAAGATAATCAAAATCTACACTTTGAAACATTACAGGTTCATGCGGGACAAACAGTTGATGAAACTGGTTCACGTGCGGTGCCAATTTATCAAACGACTTCATATGTCTTTAAAGATCCTGAACAAGCAGCGGGACGATTTGGATTGACCGAACCAGGTAATATTTATACCCGCTTAACAAATCCGACAACGGACGTAGTGGATAAACGAGTGGCAGCCTTAGAAAGTGGCACAGCGGGAGTAACTCTTGCAACCGGTGCTGCAGCGATTACGGCAGCCATTCTTAATATTGCGGGTGAGGGTGATGAAATTGTTGCTGCTAGTACGTTATATGGTGGCACTTATGATTTATTTAACGTCACATTACCAAAACTAGGCATCACTACTCACTTTGTAGATCCTGATGACCCCAAAAATTTTGGGGAGGCAATCAATGAGCATACAAAGGCGGTCTATATTGAAAGTGTCGGTAATCCAGGGATTAATCTGATTGATTTCGAAGCAGTCGCAGAAGTTGCACATGAGAATGGTGTGCTGCTATTAGTTGATAATACTTTTGGGACACCTTATTTAATTCGTCCATTGGAATATGGTGCTGACATTGTGATTCATTCAGCAACAAAATTTATTGGCGGTCATGGGACAACTATGGGTGGCATTATTGTGGAAAATGGTAAATTCGATTATCGAAAGAGTGGCCGTTATCCTGGTTTTACTGAACCAAATGAACAATATAATGGATTAATATTTGCTGATGTAGCACCTGCTGCCTTTACCACTAAGGTGCGCGCTGAATCATTGCGTGACTTAGGAGCAACGATTTCGCCATTTAATTCTTTCTTATTACTCCAAGGATTAGAATCACTGTCATTACGAGTTGAACGTCATGTTTCGAATGCCAAGAAAATTGTTGAATTTTTGAGTCATCATGACAAAGTTGCTTGGATTAATTACCCAGGATTGCCCGATAATAAGTATTATGCACTTGCAGAAAAGTACTTTCCAAATGGTGTCACATCAATTTTTACCTTGGGCCTTAAAGGTGGTGAAGCTGCCGGTAAAGAATTAATTAAAAATCTAAAGTTGTTTTCATTGTTAGCAAATGTGGCTGACGCCAAGTCATTGATCATCCATCCTGCTTCAACAACGCATGCGCAATTGAGTGATGAAGAATTGTTGGCAACAGGGACGACTCCTGACCTTATTCGGGTGTCAGTAGGTGTTGAAAATGCTGATGATTTGATTGCTGATCTTCAGCAAGCACTAGAAAAGATTGAATAGTATTAAGGGATTACCTGATAACAGAGTAAGTTGGTGCTTGTTGTTAGGTAATTTTCTTATTGTTCGGGAAAAATGCATTAAAGTTCGCTTTTTGCCCTTTTTAAACACCGTTTTACGAAAAAAATAATATATTCTTTGATTTTTTAAGGCTGTTTATAATACAATAAGTTGGTTGTTTTAAAATTGAATTATTTATTAAGGGGTCTGATTTACATGTTTGAGCGTTACTTCAAGCTATCTGAATCAGGAACGTCTGTTAAAACTGAGCTATTAGCTGGTTTAACAACTTTCCTATCAATGGCTTATATTTTATTCGTTAACCCTTCAGTACTTGGTGCAACAGGTATGGACAAAAATGCTGTCTTTGTTGCCACAGGTCTAATTGGTGCCATCGCAACCATCTTTATGGGACTCGTTGCTAAGTATCCATTTGCAATTGCTCCCGGATTAGGTATCAATGCTTTCTTTGCTTATAGTGTTGTTATTGGTATGGGAATCAAGTGGCAAACTGCTTTGGCAGGAGTCTTTGTTGCTGGTGTGATTTTCTGGCTTTTGACGGTTTTCAAAATTCGTGAAACCATCATTAATGCCATTCCGGCTGACTTAAAAGCAGCTATTGCTGGTGGTATTGGATTCTTCATTGCGATGATTGGATTAGTTGACGGTGGCTTGATTGCTGCTGACAAGTCAACCATTATTGGTTGGGGTGATTGGAGTGATCCTAAGGTCATGCTAACAATTGTCGGTGTGTTAATTTCCTTCGCGCTATATGCACGTAAGGTGCCAGGAGCTATCTTTATCGGAATGGTTGCAACGTCAATTGTCGGTTTGGTTACAGGACTAATTCCGATGCCTTCATCAATCGTTTCTGGTGTCCCAAGTTTGGCACCAACTTTTGGTCAAGCTATTTTCGGTTTGCAAGATGTGTTTACCTGGCAGATGATACCGGTTATCCTGACATTTTTGCTAGTTGCGTTCTTTGATACAGCTGGTTCATTAATTGGAATTGCGCGTTCTGGTGGATACTTGGTCAACAATGAATTGCCACGTGCAGGAAAAGCATTGATGGCTGATGCTGTTGGTATGTTGGGTGGTTCACTTTTGGGAACATCACCAACAACTGCCTATGTCGAATCATCAACGGGTATTGCTGTTGGTGGTCGTACTGGATTGACATCACTATTTACAGGATTGTTCTTATTATTGTCATTGTTCTTCTCACCATTGCTAGTTGTTGTGACATCTAATGTGACAGCATCAGCATTGATTATCGTTGGTGTTTTGATGGCAAGTAATTTGGCTGAAGTTGATTGGAAAGACTTCCCAATTGCTGCGGCATCATTCCTAACAGTTTTGGGGATGCCACTGTCATACTCAATTTCTGATGGTATCGCATTAGGATTTATCGTTTATCCATTGTTGATGCTAGTTACAGGACGTGGTAAGAAAGTCCATCCAATTATGTACGCCTTAGGTATAACGTTTATCATATTCGTTATTATCTTACAGACAAATGGTTAATTGTTTCATGTGAAACAAAGGAAACCTCAGTTAAATAAAAGCGCCAGAACGAAGGGCTTCAACTTCGATCTGGCGCTTTTTTACTGTAAAATATGCTAAGTATTAATGTTAAAGGTAATTTCTGAAAGGAAAATCGATGATCACAATGAACACAGATTATACCGACGCTATGCTTACTGTTCCGCTTGGTGATGGCCAAGTGGTCTTGACCAACAAGGTGACAGATCCTAGTGATAATACAGTGACTTTGTACTTTAAAGATGATCAGTTAATTAGTATTGATCAGGCACCTCATAAGGCAACAGCCACACGGACGATTATCATTACACCGCCAGGGAATCTAGAATCTAAAAAAATAGCTCTTTATGTTAATGAACTTGCTACTGCAGCTAAAATCAAGTTGGAATCATCAATGACTGCCCGTTTGACAGATGACCAACGCAAACCTATCAAGGAATACTGGGCCGAAGTTGAACCACTACTATTGTTGTTAGGTATCAAAGTGACAGGCAATAAGAAAAAATCGTTTAAAGCGCAACATCGTTTCAAGGCGACTATTGCTAAAGTACCTTTCTATACTGATTTTAGTGGTGCAAAGGCAACTATCTATTGGCAAAAACGCAATGAAATGCGCATAGAGTCCGGTGCCAAGATGCTAGCAGAGGCACCGCTGAATTCTGATGGTACCTTAGGATTTGATGCCCGCTTTGCGAAACAAATACGTGAAGAACATGCGGATGCTTTTGATCCAAAAACGTTCATTACTACCAAAGATATTGTACTGAAAAGTGTCAATGAAGTTGGGCTGTTTTTGTATTTTGGTGGCACTAATTCATGGTTGGCATTCAAAGGACCAGATGGTAGAACGATTCATGATTGGACAGTTTTGAAATCATGAAAAATAGCATATTTACTTTTCTATACTGGGATGCGGTCATTTGGTGCACGTTTATCCTGTAAAATTTACAGGATTATCATTAACTATAAAGGGGTTGAGACAATCACGTTGTCCCAACCCCCATTTTTTACCTAATTAAGCTCGTGCTCGCTGGTACCACCAGCAATGATCGTTAACATATCCTTCATAGAAATATCGACCATATTGCGAATAGCATTGTCTGTGTAAAAACCAATATGTGGTGTAATAATTGCATTTGGCAATTCCAAAACGGTCTTCAAGTAATCATTTTCAAAAGGCTTTTCTGAAAAGTCATCACTGAATATATTGGCTTCATCTTCGATAGTATCTAGTCCAGCAGCCGTAATTTCGTGATTTTGTAACGCAGCGATTAGCGCAGGCGTATCCACGACACCACCACGGGAAGCATTAATAAAAATAGCGCTTGGCTTCATTTTTTTGAATACGTTCTCATCAAACAAGTGGTAAGTGCTCTCTAATAATGGCGTATGGGTCGTCACAATATCGGCTTCTTTGTACACGGTCTCGTGATCAACATAATCTAAAATACTATTGAGTTCCGGACGGTGAACAGGGTCAGCTGCAATGACAGTTGCTCCTAATGCTTTGAAAATTCGAGCAACTTCACTACCAATCTTACCAGCACCAATAATACCGACTGTTAAATCATGAATTTCACGGGCTTGTAGACCTTCCCAGGTAAAGTTGTATGATTGCTCGCGATTTTGTGCGACATGGAGATGACGTAGCAGCCACATGGTTTGGGCCAAAACCATTTCAGATACTGAACGTGGTGAATAAGCGGGAACGTTCGTGACTTTTAATTGATTTTGAGTAGCTAAATCCAAGTTGATCGTGTCATAACCAGTAATACGCAATGTAATTTGCTTAATACCGAATTCATGTAATTTTTGGTACACAATGGGATCGTCAATTAGATTATCCTGCTCGGTAGAAATGCCATCATATCCCTTGGCTAAATCGACTGTATCGGGGTTTAACGTGACCTTATTAGAGTCTACCTCCACATCTGGATGGGTTTTTAGCCATTCTTTGATAACAACTTCTTCATCATCCATGATGTTATACAGTAAAACCTTTTTCATTAAATATCTCCCTTATCTATGCTAACTAAATCTAAAATGACAGCTTTGAAAAAGCAACCACTGCTTTTTCAAGTGTCGCCATGTCTTGTGTAACCGCAATGCGAATATAGCCCTTGCCGGCTTCACCAAACGCCTGACCAGGGATAACTAATACACCAGCTTTTTCAAGTAAGTAATTGCTGAATGCAACGTCATCCATACCAGT
>JACYYK010000014.1_pt1 | contig 25690 bp, 16 predicted proteins | sample 8236871 | NCBI WGS metagenome assembly JACYYK01 (sample SAMN14103087, study PRJNA606662) | landfill metagenome | isolation source: landfill solid waste inoculated with endophyte fungus Paravalsa indica | place: India:New Delhi, Okhla landfill site | collected 2017-11-05 | reverse complement strand
TCGCTCGCCTGGGGACTCTGGGCCGAGTCGAGCGACATGACCGGCGGCTTGGAGGACACCGACCGGGCCCGGCTGGCCAGGGCGGGTGCCGAGGGGCTGACCACCGAGCACGCGCTCGGCCTGCTCGACCTCGCTCCCGCCCTGCCCGACGCGTTGCTCGTGCCCATCGACCTCGACCTCGCCGCGTTGCGGCGGCAGGCCGCGGCGGGAGCGTTGCCGCCGCTGTACTCGTCGCTGGTCAAGGCCCCCACCCGGCAGGACACGACGTCGCTGCGCGAGCGACTCGCCGGGCTCGACGAGGCGGACGCCAAGGAGACGCTGCTGGAGGTGATCCGGCAGCACGTCGCGGTCGTGCTCGGACACGCGGCGGAGACCGTGGAGGCCGAGACCGGCTTCGCGGAGCTCGGTTTCGACTCGCTCACCGCCGTCGAGCTGCGCAACCGGCTCGGCGGGGCGACGGGTCTGCGCCTGCCCGCGACGCTGATCTTCGACAATCCGACACCGGCGGCGCTCGCCAAGTACCTCGCCGCCGAACTCGCCGGGGCCACCGCAACGCCGGAGGCCGCTCGACCGGAGGGGCCGAAGTCCACACCGGACTCGCTCGACTCCATCCCGGTGATCTACGAACGGTTGCACGCCGCCGGAATGTCCGACAAGGCGTGGGAGTTGCTGACGATCGTGGCGGAGCTGCGGGAGACGTTCGACAGCCCCGAGGACCTGGTGGACCCGCCCGAGCTGGTGCGGCTCGCGAGGGGCGACGCGGACCCCGCGATCATCTGTTTCACCGCGCCCGTCGCGCTGGTGGGTGCCGGTGCCAACTCCTACTCCCGGTTCGCGGCGAACTTCCGTGGTGTCCGGGACGTCTGGGGCATCTACCCGCCGGGTTTCGCGACGGGACAGCCCCTGGCGTCGAGCGTCGAGGCACTGATCGCGGTCCAGGCCCAGGCAGTGCTGCGGCAGTACTCGAAGGGCGAGGACTTCGTGCTGCTCGGCACCTCGAGCGGCGGGTGGTTCGCTCACGAGGTCGCCCACCACCTCGAACGCGAGGGCGTCGTGCCGAAGGGCGTGGTGCTCGTGGACACCTACACGCCCAAGGCGGCCGCCGGTGGAACCACGGGCAAGATCCTGCAGGTCATGAACGAGGGCATCTTCGAACGACAGTCCACGTACGGTGTGATGGACGGGACCCGGCTGACCGCGATGAACGCGTACCAGCGGTTGTTCGGCACCACGTGGGAACCGACGGAGATCACGGCGCCGACACTGCTCGTGCGCGCCCTGGAGCACTACGTGCCGGACGGCACCGAGGCACCGGACAACCCGAGGTCCGAATGGCAGGCCACCTGGGACTTCCCGCACACCGCGATCGACGTCCCGGGCAACCACTGGACCATGATGGAGTCCGAGGCGCCGAGCACGGCCGCCGCCGTCGACGCGTGGATTCGGGGCCTGTGACCGCGCCGGACTAGGGGCGGAAATAGGGGTCTCGCACCGCCGGAACACTTGCATACTGAGGCTGACGCGACTCCAGTGGTGGAAGGGGAAGGTGTTGGCCGAGGGCACGGGGTCCGGCGGTGCGCGGCTGCTCGAGGTCAGCGGACTGGCCAAGTCCTACGGCGGGCGCAAGGCCGTCGCGGGGATCGACTTCCACATCGACGAGGGCGAGACCTACGGCCTGCTGGGTCCCAACGGCGCGGGCAAGAGCACCACGATCTCGATGCTCGCCGGGCTGCTCGCTCCGGACACGGGCACCGTGACGGTCGCCGGTCAACGCATCACCGCCGGGTCGACCAAGGGCAAGTCCGCGATCGGGTTGGTGCCCCAGGACCTCGCGATCTACCCCGACCTCACGCCCGTGGAGAACCTGCGCTTCTTCGCGAGCCTCTACGGAATGTCGAAGAAGGACGCCACCAGCCGCATCGACGAGGTGCTGGAGGTCGTCGGCCTCGCGGACCGGCGCAAGGAACGCGCCGCGAAGTTCTCCGGCGGCATGAAACGCAGGCTCAACATCGGAGTGGGCCTGCTGCACGGACCGCGGCTGTTGATCCTCGACGAGCCGACGGTCGGGGTCGATCCGCAGTCGCGCAACGCGATCCTCGAAGCTGTGGAAACGCTGTCGGAACAGGGACTCTCGGTGCTCTACACCACGCACTACATGGAGGAGGCGGAGCGGCTCTGCGACCGGGTCGGCATCGTCGACGAGGGCCGCATGCTCGCGGAGGGAACCCAGCGGGAGCTCGTCCGGCTGGTCGGTGAGCAGGACCGGCTGATCGTGCGGGTCACGGGCACGGTCCGCGACGCCGTCGAGAAGATCCGGGTGCTGCCCACCGTCACCGGTGTCGACGTGGAACAGGACACCGTGAGCGTGCTGGTCGGCGACTCGTCCGCGCAACTGCCCGCGGTCATGGCGGCGTTGTCGGAGGACGGGGTGCACGTCGAGTCGGTGGACGTGCGCCGGCCCGACCTGGAGAGTGTGTTCCTGCACCTCACCGGCAAGGGACTGCGCGACTGATGCGCGGCGCTGCGGCCATCGCGGCCAAGGACCTCAGGCAGAACTCGCGGAGCGCGGCGACGATCTTCGTCGGGATCGTCACGCCCTTCCTGCTGATCCTGTTGATGGACCTGCTGGTCGGCGGTGTGAAGGTCGGCGGGCCGGTGCCGATCGGGGTGCTCGACCAGGACCGGTCCACCACCTCGGCCGAGTTCTCCACGCTGCTCGACGGACTGGAGGACCGCGGCGTCGTCGAGGCGTCCGTGCTCGCCGAGGGCGACGACCCCGTCGCCGTGCTCGACGACCGCGAGCTGGCCGCCGTGGTGGTGGTGCCGGACGGTTTCGGTGACGCCGTCACCGGAGACTCGGCGGTGCCCCCACTCCGCGTGATCGAGGACCCGAACGCCAGGGTGGCGCCCGACGCCGTCGCCGGTATCGTCTCGTCGTTCACGCAGCGACTCGACCACGCTCGCGTACAGGCCGCGGTCGGAGAGACCACCGAGCCGGTGGACATCGTCTACGACGAGAGCGTCGTCGGCGGTGGGAAGCTCGACATCGGCACACAACTCGCCGTGGCGATGACCTCGCTGTTCCTGCTGATCACTCTGCAGTTCGGGGGCACCGGGGTGCATCGGGAACGGCAGGAGGGCACGCTCGCGCGACTGCTCGCCGCCCCGGTCCGTCCCTCGGCCGTGGTGGGAGCCAAAGCCCTCGCCACCTTCGTGGTCGGCACGGTGTCCACGCTCGTGTTGGTGGGGCTGAGCGCACTCACCACGAGTGCGGAGTGGGGTTCGCCGCTCGGAGTCGCGGTGTTGGTGGTCGCGCTGGCCGCCGCGGCCACGGGAATCGTGTTGATCGTCAACGGCGTGTCCCGCACCGCCGACGGGGCGACCAACCTGCTCGCCGTCGTCGCGCTCACCGTCGGCATGTTCGGCAGCGGACTCGTTCCGTTGCCCCGTGACGGCGTGCTCGGCGCGCTCGTCTCGGTCGTGCCGCACCACTGGTTCTACGAGGGAATCCGCGCACTGTCCGCCGCCACGGAGTGGACCGCGGCACTGCCGTACGCGGGAGTGCTGTGCGCGTTCGCCGCCGTGTTCGGGACGGTAGGCGTGGTTCTGGTGCGCAGGAGGCTCGCCGCATGAAGATCCTCGCGATCAGCCGGATGAGCACCATCCGGATGTTCCGGGACCGCGTGAACATCTTCACCGTGTTCCTGTTCCCCATCGTCACGGTGCTGCTCGTCGGGGCCCGCTTCGGCGGACCGGCGGTGGGCGAGGTCGGGATCGTGGGCACCGGGCCGCTGGCCGACAGCGTCGCGCAACGCATCGCCGACTCCGGTGACGCCGACGTCCGGCGCTTCGACGACGCGGAGGCGTTGCGAAGCGAGGTCGCCGCCGAGAAGCTCGACCTCGGTGTGGTGCTCCCGCCCGACGCGACCGCACAACCACTGCGGGTGGAGACCGTGCTCGGACCGGGGGAGAAGGGCCGTCAGCTACAGGGTCTGCTCTCGTCCGCCGTGACCGAGGCGAGTTTCACGCCCTCCGTCGCCGCGCAGCTCGGCGAGGACGGCGCGGAGTCGGTCCGGGCCGCGGCCGAGCGGATTCCGGGCATCGAGGTCCAGACCACTCACTCCGAGGAAGCACTCACCCCGACCGGTGGTGCCTTCGACCTCGCCGCCGCACAGCAACTCATCCTGCTGATCTTTCTGAAACCGTTGCTCAGCGCCAGCTCGATCTTCCAAAGTCGACAGTACGGGGTCAGCAGGCGCATGCTGTCCACCCCGACGAGCCCCGGCACGATCGTGCTCGGTGAGGGCGTGGCGCAGTGGCTGCTGGCCGTGGTGCAGGGCGGTTACATCCTGCTCGCGTGCTGGCTGCTGTTCGACGTGAGCTGGGGCAACCTCCCCGCTGCCGTTCTGCTCACCCTCGCGATCGCGGCGGCCGGAACGGGAGCGGGCATGCTCATCGCGGCCGTGAGCCGCTCGGAGAACGCGGCCTCGGGCATGGGCATCCTCGCCGGTCTCGGCCTGGGACTGCTCGGCGGTGTGCTCGTGCCGCTCGGGTTCTTCTCCGACACGATGGTGACTCTCGCGCATCTCACCCCGCACGCGTGGGCTGTGGACGGTTTCACCGTCCTGCACCGGGGTGGCGATCTCGTCGACATCCTCCCCGAACTGGGTGTCGTGTGTGGATTCGCGGTCGTCCTTCTGGCGCTCGCGGGCCGGCAGTTCCACCGCACCCTCACGCGAGGGTGACCGCGCGACGCGGGTACCGACCAAAGTTACGGTCCTCTGGCCCAAGGTAGCGCCGAAAGCGACGGATTCCCGACGCGCTGACCAGGCCGTTCAAGTCACCCTCGTACTGTGATTACCGCTGAAGGGCTGACCAAGACCTACGGTCAGCACACCGCCGTCAAGGATGCCACGTTCGCGTGCAGGCCCGGGACCGTCACCGGTTTCCTCGGGCCGAACGGGGCGGGCAAGTCGACCACGATGCGCATGATCTGTGGGCTCACACAGCCCTCGTCGGGTGCCGCGACCATCAACGGTATGCGCTACGACAGGCTGAAGAACCCCGGCCGGGAGGTCGGTGTGCTGCTCGACGCCTCGGCGCAGCACGCGGGCCGCACCGGCCAGGAGATCCTGACGGTCTCCGCTCGCGTGATGGGCGTGAGCAAGGACCGGGTCGACCACATGCTCGAACTGGTCGGCCTCGCGGGCAAGCCGGCCAAGCGTCGCGTCGGGAACTATTCGCTCGGCATGCGTCAGCGACTCGGTCTAGCCCACGCGCTCCTCGGCGAGCCCAACACGCTCATCCTCGACGAGCCGTCCAACGGGCTGGACCCCGAAGGCATTCACTGGATGCGCGGTCTGCTGCGGGAGTTCGCCGACGGCGGTGGCACCGTGCTGCTGTCGTCGCACCTGCTGCGCGAGGTCGAGGCCGTCGCCGACCACCTGGTGCTCATCCGTAAGGGCGAGGTGATCGCCGACGGCACCAAGGAGGAGCTGCTGAGCTCGTCCGGCACTGTCGTCCGCGCGCTCGATCCGCACCTGCTGGAGAAGGCACTGGACGCCGCCGGGATCGACGCCTCCAGGACCGAGGGCGGCAGCTTCGTCGCCGACGCCGACGCCGAGGCCATCGGGCGCGCCGCCGCCGCGGCGGGTGTCGTCCTCCTGGAGCTGAGGCCCGCGGACACCCGCGGTCTCGAAGAGCTCTTCCTGTCCATGACCAACGACGACATCGCTTCGGAGCCGCAGTCATGACCGCCGTTCTCGCTTCGCAGGCCTCCTCCTCGGCCAAGTCCAAGCCCGTGTCGACGGGAAGTCTCATCGCCGTCGAACTCCGCAAGATGGTCAACACGCGGGCGGGCGTGGTGCTGCTCGCCGTGGTCGCGTTCATCGCGCTCGCCATGACGGTCGTGCGGATCTTCGCCGGTGACGCCGACTCGCGTACGTTGACCGGGTTTCTGACGTTCGCCGCCGTGCCGGTGAGCATCCCGCTGCCGATCATCGGCATCCTCGCGGTGACGAGCGAATGGTCCCAGCGCACGGCACTCACCACGTTCTCGTTGGTGCCCAAGCGATCGCGGGTCGCGTTCGCCAAGTTGGCCGCCGTGATCGTCCTCGCGCTCATCACCATCGTGGTCAGCGTGGCGCTCGCCGCCGTGGGCAACGCGGTCGCTCCGGCGCTCGCCGAGTCGAACGGGAGCTGGGAACTCAGCGCGACCACTTTGCTCCACATTGGCCTGTACCACGTGATCTCGTTGTTCGTCGGCTTCGCGTTCGGCATGATCACGATGAACTCGGTGATGGGCATCGTGCTGTACTTCGCGCTTCCGGCCGTGTGGTCGATCCTCAGTGGTCTGATCGAGGCCGTGCGGGACGTGGCCGCTTGGCTGGACATGAACCAGTCGTTCGGGCCCCTGCTCGGGGTAGCCGAGCTGTCGGGCGAGTCGTGGGCGAAGGTCCTCGTCTCGGTCGCGGTCTGGGGTGTGCTGCCCATGGTCGTCGGGTTGGTCCGCCTGAACCGGAGTGAAATCAAGTAGCGACCCCTCATTTGGTTTCCAATGTTCCTCCCGAGTGCTAGCTTCGAATGGTGCGGGTGGTTGTCGACACGCATTTCCGGTGAACCGCGTCCGGAAATCGGTAGCCGTTCGGCCACCCCTATTTCTCGGGTTCACTACCCCTATTCGAAGCGGAAGGTGTCGTTTTCATGAGCCAGCCGTACGTGGTCGTGGTCGGTGGTGGAGTGCTCGGCGCGTCCATCGCGAACGCGTTGGTCGACAGGGCCGCGCGGGTCACCGTGCTCGACGCCGCGATGCCGGCGTCGGGCGCGAGCACGATGAGCTTCGCGTGGGTCAACGCCCACAAGAAGAAGCCCGAGTCGTACTTCCGCCTCAACGCCGAGGGCATCGAGACCTACCACCGCATGGCGGACGAGGGCATCGGCAAGGACTGGTTCCACGCCGTCGGCAACGTCGAGGTGGCCACCGACTCCGCGTCGTCGGAGGCGCTCGACGCCCTCGTGGCCGACCTGGCCGGGAAGGGGTACCCGGCGAAGCGGATCACGGCGGCCGAGGCGGCCGAGCTCGAACCGGCCATCGACGCCGATCGGGTCGTGGACGCGGCCTTCTTCGAACGCGAGGGGTGGGTCGACACCGAGCGGATGGTCGTCGACATGCTCGCGCGCGTGACCGCCGCGGGCGGTGAGGTGCGCACGCACACCGCCGTGGCCGGGTTCGAGAGCTCGGGCTCCCGCACACTCGTGCGCCTGGCGAGTGGGGAGGAACTGGTGGCCGACCACGTCGTCTGCGCCGCGGGTGCGGAGACGCAGCGGCTGCTGGAGGGCTCCGGCGTCACCGTGCGGCTCATCCAGGAGGACGACGTCGTGGAGCGGGCGCCGGGCGACTCCCGCTACTCCGCCGTGGGCGGGCTCGCCGACACGACTCCGCTGCGTTCGCCGCTGCGCAGGGTGCTGCACACGCCGAACATGGGGTTGCGTCCGTCGGCGTCGGGCCGGGCGGTGCTGGCCGGTGACGGTGCGGGCTCGCGGATTCCGCGCGACCACCGCGAAATTTTCGCCACGGGTCCGATGCTGCTGGAGCGCGCCCGCAAGACGTTCCCCGTGTTCGAGGACGTCCGCCTCGACCGCGTGCGCATGGGTGTGCGTCCGCTGCCCGCCGACGGCCGGACGGTCGCCGGCTTCACCGAAGCGGTGCCCGGCCTCTACGTCACGGTGTCTCACAGCGGGGTCACCATCGCCCAGCATCTCGCGGGACTCATCGCCTCCGAGGTCGTGAATCAGGACGAACGAGTCGAACTGGTCGATTTCCGTCCCTCCCGTTTCACGAGCTAGGGGCACGATTAGGGGTAACTCGGATGCCGTGTCGTTGATAGCTTTTCTGCGCGCCTGCTGTGGTCGTCTCGCGAAAGCGACTGGAGGAATTCCCCATGACATTGAGCTATATCCTGGGCGGCGGGATCTCCTCTGATCCCGGCGTCGGTACCGAGCTGTGCGAGCGGTACCCGGCGATGCGCCGGTCCTATGAGGACATCGCCGGGTGGACCGGGCTGTCCGTCGAGGACCTGCTCGGCACCGGCGATGCCGAGGTCCTCCCCCAGGTGCAGCAGGCCGCACTGCAGTTCGGCACCTACGACGTGCTCGCCGGGCTCGGCGTGTACCCCGACGTGATCGGCGGGGTGAGCCTCGGCGGGCTCGTCAGTGCCTCCCTGGCGGGGGCGGTGACGAGGCAGGAGCTGTTCGACTACCTCCAGAGCTTCGTCGACGCCCCCGGACTCGGCGCCGACGCCGAGCCCGAGGCCGTGGCGTTCGCCATGGTCCCGGAGGGGCTGCCGAGGGAGATGTATCACGGGCCGCAGCACGAGGGCGTCTACGTGGCGGGCGAGTTCGGCCGGTCCGCCGACGGCATGCTGACCGTGCTCATGCTGTCGGGTCTGCGCAGCGCGCTGGAGACGGTGCGGGACCAGGTGCCGGAGAACACGCTGATCCTGCTGGACGGTGACCGGGCCGTGCACAGTCCGTTGCGGGCGCCCGTCAGCGAGTACCTGGAGGACAAGCTCGCGGCGATGTCGTTCACCGACCCCAAGCTGCCGCTGTGCTCGTGGCTGACGCAGGGCACGCTCACGTCGGCGGAGCAGGTGCGCGACGAGTTCCGCCGCAACCTGACGAGCACCGTGAGCCTGGCCGACGTCTGCGCCGAGATGAAGCAGACCTACAAGACACGCCTCGGGCTCGTACTGGGATCGACCTTGGCCGAGGGCTTCCTCGACTTCACGTTCCCGGTGGCGCACCTGACCACCGAGGCCCACGTCGTCGCCGCGACGACCCGCATCTTCGAGATGGGCATCGAGTTGCCCACCGCGCACTGACGAGGTGACGATGGCTACCGCTCCGCCGAGCCTGGCGATGATCGACCACTGGCTGTCCTGCGATCTCGACGCGTGGACGAGGTCCGTGATCCAGCGGCACTTCAATCCCGCCTTCGGCAGCCCGTACTGGTTGCGGGTGGCGAAGGACCTGCCCTTCGACCCGTTGGAGATCACCCGCTACGACGAGCTCAAGGCCTTCGGGCCGTTCCCGCGCGAGGACCTCCGCACACTCGACCCCACGGACCTCGTCCCACAGGACCGGCCGCGCCCGCTCGCGGTGCGGATCTGGGACACCGGGGGCACGACCGGTGACCCGTGCCGGATCGTCTACACCGACAGGATGTTGACGCACCGCGGCCTCTGGCGGTGGTGGCAGCTGGAGAACGAGGGCTTCGAGCGGGGGCGGGCGTGGTTGCAGGCCACGCCGAGCGGTCCGCACGTGATCGGCGAAGGGGCCTGGGAGCTCGTCGACCTGTACGCCTCCCGCGCCTACGCGATCGACATGGACCCGCGCTGGGTCAAGCGACTCATCCGCCAGGGCAACCTCGCCGGGGCCAAGGAGTACACCGAGCACCTCATCGAGCAGATCACCGGTGCGTTGCGCTCGCAGCCCATCGATTATCTGAACACCACGCCCGCGCTGTTCCAGGCGTTGTGCGACCGCTTCCCCGAGCTGGTCGCGAAGCTCGGCGGCGTGCGCCTGTCCGGTACCCACGTCAGCCCGGACATGTACCGCGGCTTCAAGGAGGCGCTCGGGGAGAACGGCATCGTCGGGCTCACCTACGGCAACACGTTCGGCAACTCGTGCGGCCTGGCGCCCGAGAACGACGGCGAAGTGCTCCCGTACGTGCCCACGTACCCGCAGGTGACCACCCGGGTGGTCGACCGTTCGGACTGGACGGTGACCGTGCCGTACGGACAGGTCGGCCGGGTGTGCCTGACCGTGCTCCAGGAGGATCTGTTCCTGCCCAACATCCTCGAACGCGACCAGGGTGAGCGGTGGGACCCGCAGGGGCGCTGGCCGACGGACGGGGTCGCGAACGTCCGGCCCCTGGAGATCACCCGCTCGTCGCCCGAGGGCCTGTACTGATTCGGTGGTGGTGCCGCACCTGCTCGGCGCGGCACCACCACCGAGTCGGCGACGTCAGGCGGGGTCGGGGATGTTCAGGCTCAGCTCGGTCGGCAGGTGGGAACGACGATTGACGTTGAGCTTGCGGTACACCCGGGTCAGATGCTGCTCCACGGTGCTCACGGTGATGAACAACTTCCGGCTGATCTCGCGGTTGGTGTGCCCGAGAGCGGCGAGCCCGGCCACCCGGCGTTCGGCGTTGCTGAGCACGGTGAAGCAGTCCACGTCCCGGGGCGTTGCCGAGGGAAGTTCGCGAACCTCCTGGTCCTGCGGCCCGCGGTTCTTCGGCGGCGCCTGCCGAGTACCGCACAACTCCATCAGCTCGGCCGCACGTTCGGCCATGTGCTTCGCCTTGCCGAAGTCGCCGAGTTCCTGGTAAGCCCTGCTGAGAGCGTTGTGGCCATGAGCGAGTTGCAGCTTGTCGCCGACCTGTCGCAACAGTTCCGTGCTGTCGCGCAGTATGGCGGGCCTGGCCTGCACGTCGCACACCGACGCCAGCACCCGCAGTGTGACGCCCCGGACCCGCGACGACGAGTTGCCCACCAGTTTGAGTTGCTGCCGCGCGAGTTCCTCGGCCTGTTCGCGTTTGCCCAGTGCCAGGAGCGCCTCGGCGGCCGCGGTGCGCCACGGGATGAGCCGGGGGAAGTCCATCTGCCACTGCAGCAGCTTCTCGCCGCACGCGAAGAAGTCGCTGAGCGCCATGTAGGCGCGGTCGGTGGCCAGGTGGTAGCAGCCGCGCGCGTACAGGTAGGCCAGCCCCCACGACGTCTCGAACATGCTCTGCGGCACGGCGCGCCGGAGGATCGCCTCGGCCTCGGCGTGCTTGCCCAGGCCGGTGAGGGCGAGCAGGAGGATGCTCAGCGGTGCGCCGATCGAGGTGCCCCAGCTCTGCGGCGACATCGTCGCCATCGACGCCGCGGCGAGCTTCTCGGCCTCGGCCAGGTCGCCACGCCGGTAGGCGATGGTCGCGGCGGTCGCCTCCAGCTGGGCCTGCCACGTCGTGGCTCCTCGCGCGCCTGCTTCCTGACTCAGGATGGAACACCAGCGGGTCGCCTCGTCGAGCCTGTCCGCGACGACCAGCGCCACGAGCGCGACGGAGACGGGCCGGACGGTGGTGTCGCCCAACCGGCACCCCTGCAACACCTGCTGTGCGCCTCGCAGGGCGAGGTCGTCCTTGCCGTCACTCAGCGCCGCGTCGAGTGCGGCTGCGGCCGTGTCGAGCGGCTGGTCGGTGAACGAGTCGGTCGGTTTCCGGTCCACCGGGTGAGCGGGCAGGAGGCCGGGGTGCGAGAGCAGCAACGACGGGTACACCCAGCGCAGCTCGGCCGTGAGCTGGGCGCGGGCTTCGGCCGACGTGTCCTTCCACCGTCCGAGCAGGTCGGTCGCCTCCTCGAACCGGCCGTGCCACAGCAGGTAACTCACCACGGCGGGCACGTCGGTGTCGCGCAGGGCTCCGGTGTCGAACGCGAGTCGCAGCGTGGTGAGGTGCTGCGCGGCAGCCGAGGGGTTGACGCGCCACTCGATGTGGGCCAGCTTCACGGCGATCACCGCGCGCCGGCCGTCGTCCTCGCACGCCAGGTGCGCGAGCTTGAGGCACTCGATGGCCTCCTGCACCTTGTCGTCGACCAGTGCCTGCTCGGCGGCGCTGCACAGGACGTGGACCATCCACGGGCCGTCCTTGACCGGACCGGCCGCCACGAGGTGGGAGGCGACCACCGTCGACTCCGCGCCCTCGTGTTGCAGCATCCGGGCCGCCCGCACGTTGAGTGTCGTGCGTTGGTTCGGCGAGGTGCCGTCGAGCACGGCCTCGCGAAGTGTGTCGTGGCGGAACCAGGCCTCGTTCATGAGCCCGGCGTCGCCGAGGACGCAGAGTGCTTCGTTGACCGTTTCCGCGTCCACGCGCAGCAGGCGCGCCAGCCGCCGGGCCGAGGAGTTCGGCCCGAGCACGGCGGCGGCGCGGGCGACCCGCACGAGGCTGTGCTCCCACGCGTGCAGGCAGGTCAGCACCGCCTGCGCGAAACCGGGGCCGGTGACGGGGGCGACCGGGTCGGCGGGGTTGCGGTCGGGCATCGCCGCGAGCGTGTCCTCCAGGAGCCCGTTCAGCAGGAACGAGTTGCCGCCCGTGATGGCGAGTGCCTGGTCCACCAGGGGTTCGGTGTTCGTGTCGCCGAGTCGTTCGCGGACCATACCGGTGACCTGGTCCCGCGTGAGCAGCTCCAAGCGCAGTCGGCGGCAGTGCGGTTGACGGAAGAGTTCGGCGTCGAACAGGGGGTGGGTCGGCCTCGGCGGCGTCCATTCGTTGAGCACCAACATGATGCGCGCCGAACGGAGTCGCCGTTGGAGGTACAGCAGGGTCTGCAGCGATGCGCCGTCGGCGTACTGGAGGTCGTCGATGCCGATCACCACGGTGCGGTCCTCGGCGAGGTCGAGCAGCGTCGTGGCGAGATTGTGGATCAGGCGGGCGTGCACCTGCCGGATCGTCACCGGCTCGCTCTCCGCGGTCTCGGCGTCCATCAGGTCGTCACCCAGCAACTGGCTCGCCATCGCGGTGGCCTCCGGCGGCAGGGTGGTGCTGTGGAACAACTGGCTGATGACGCCGAGCATGAGCGTGCGCTCCGCCCGGGAACAGGTGGCGTTCAGTACGAGCGCGCCCTGGTCGGTGACCCACTCGGCGAAGCGTTGCAGCAACATCGCGCTGCCGCTGCCGATCGGTCCGTTGATCATCACGACCTTGCCCGACCCTCTGTCGGACTCGGTGTACAGGGCCCTCAGCGTCTCGAACTCGTTCCGCCACACGGCGCACTGCTGCCCCATAGCGACCTTCCTCAGACCTCGTCCTCGATTCAGATGCCGCTGACGGCTTGACTCCACGTCCGCGAGGCCTGCGGTGGCGGGTACGCAGAGTAACCGCAGTCGTCTCGACTCATTCGATGTGATGAAGAAACTAGCCAGCCTGATAACGCGTCGTCAAGCTGACACAAAGAACGTCAGTGTTCTGTTCACCCGCTATATATCGAGATTTTTTAATTGCGGGCGGCCCTGCGTTCTCAGGGGCCGGGATGGCTGTGAGCAGCGCGTCAGTGGGATGACGCAGCCTGTCGCGTGTGGAGGTATGCGGGCGGCACCGCGTCGGGCGCGCGACGGCGACTTCCTGCGAAGAGGTGCCACCTGCGCTGGTGACGAGGTCTCGGGTACGGGAACGTCTGGCCACGAAAGTGTGATGTCGCGAAGGTCGTCGGTGGACTCGTCCGAGTCGAGCTCGAAACATTTCCGTGGCCGTGCCGTGATGAGGGTGGGCGCGGTACCGGGTACTTTGCGGCCTGGTCGTAAATGGATTTCTTCCATTCTGAGTGCGGCTCCATTTCACGGAGCCGCACTCACCCTGTGTGGCCGGTGAGTAACCTGGCCCCCACGGTTCAGGAGCGGGTCCCGGCCAGCCCGTCCTGGATGAGCTTCACGACCTCGCGCTGGTGGTCGACGAGGAAGAAGTGGCCGCCCCGGTAGGTGTGCACGGTGCAGTTCCGCGAGGTGTGTTCCCGCCAGGCCTGGGCCTCGTCGGCGCTGGTGACCGGATCGGCGTCACCTGTCAACACCTCGATCGGACAGTCCACGACGGCCTGGGGGTGGCAGCGGTAGGTCTCCACCGCGGTGTAGTCACCCCGGATCGCGGGCAGGATCATGCGCACCAGTTCCTCGTCACCGAGAACGCGGGCATCGGTGCCCGACAGGCGCTTCATCTCCGCGATGATCCCGTCGTCGTCCCTGCGGTGCACGGCCTCGTCCCGATACCGGCTCGGCGCACGCCGTCCCGAGGCGAACAACAGCCGCGGCGAAAGGCTCTGCTCACGCATTCGTAGCGCGACCTCGAACGCGACGAGTGCTCCCATGCTGTGCCCGAAGAACACCACGTCGTCGTCGAGCGCCGGACGCAATGCGGTGAACACCTGATCGGCCAGCACGCCGAGGTCGGAGATACACGGCTCCGAGCGGCGGTCCTGCCTGCCCGGGTACTGGACGTTGAGGACTTCGGCCTCACCGAGGGCGGCCGACATCGGCCGGTAGAAGCTCGCCGATCCGCCGGCGTGGGGAAAGACCACCACGCGATGCGCGGCGGTGGGCCGGGGGTGGAAGCACCTGATCCAGGCGCTGCTGTCCACCGTCGTCGTCATCTTCCGGTGTCCCTTTCGACGAGCGGGCGCGACCTGGTGATCTCTCACCGGTGGTGAAACTAGAAGTGATCCCCAGGGCGGCCAACCCCTACGAGCCCCCTCAACCTGCGGCTAGGGGCGCCCCTCTCGCCGGTCGCTGCCGTCCCGACGAAAGTCATGTGCTCCCCGACCCGGCTAGACCTTCGTCAGCGGGTCCGCTACCTAGCGCCGTTCCGTGCGAAACGGTCGAGCGGGTGAAATGGGAAGTGGTCGGCGACAACGCAGGCCACTTACCGCGACACCGTTGTCCGCGTCCTTTCTGGAAGAAGTGACGCGAGGCAACGGCGCCGCATGCCGATCAGGGAGCGGAATGTCCAGAACAGCGGTTCAGAATCGGCTCGGACACTTCGTGAACGAGGCGGCGCGAATCCGCTTCATGGAGAGCTACGAGCGCGCGATGCAATTCTGGCCGTCGCCGCGCGAGGAGTTCGACGTGCCGACGTCGTTCGGGAGCACCCGGGTCTACGCCCACGGGGCGGGTGATTCCCGGAAACCGGTGGTGGTTCTGCTGCACGGCCAGAACGCGACGGCGGCGTCGTGGCACGCGAACGTGGGCCCACTGGCCGAGCATTTCGCCGTGTACGCCGTGGAAACGCTCGGTGAACCGGGGATGAGTGTCCAAAGCGAACCGATCGTGCACGCCGAGCAGAGTGCCGAGTGGCTCGCCGAGGTGCTCGACCGTCTCGGCCTCACCCGGGTCCATCTCGTCGGACTGTCCTACGGTGGGTGGCTCGCGGCCAACCACGCGCTGCGCCGGGGGGACCAGCTCGCATCGCTCACCCTGCTCGATCCCGCCGCCGTGTTCGCCGGAGTGCACCTGCCGACCCTCCTGCACGCCGCTCTCGCCGGGTTGCTCGGTGTCGACAGCGTGATCCGGAAGTTCATCATCAAGATCCGGAACGGCAGCAGGCCGAGTGAAGCCCAGATGCGGCTGCTCGTCGACGCCATGCGCACCTACCGTGTGCGGCTCCCGCCGCCGCTGCGCTTCGGGGACGCCGACCTCCGTTCGATCAGGGTGCCCTCCCTCGTGTTGTTCGGGGCCAAGAGCGCGATGCACAACTCGCACCGCGCGGCGGAACGGGCTCGCCGCCTGCTGCGCGACGTCCGGGTCAACCTGCTGGCGGGAACCGGGCACGGGCTGCCGTCGGAGCGCACCGAGACGGTGAACGCGGACATCGTCGCGTTCGTGCGGAGCATCACCGACGCGGAACGGTGAGGCGAGCCTTCGGTACGACACCCGACCTCCGTTCGGCCCGAACGGGGCACGGCCCTCGTTCCGTGATGGAGCGGCCGGATGATCGCCGCATTCTGCGGGACGCCCCGGAAGCCAGTGGTGCACCTCACGCCGGAACCGTGCGGGTGGCGCACATCACGGGGAAATCGGCCCGGCGTGATATACGCCGTCTTGCCCCGCGAGCCATTGCGATGTTTCGTTGAGGTTTAACGATTCGGGTCATCGACCAGTTGTCCAGGAGGCGGGTGTGCCAATTCACGAACGGCTCGAAAGCGTCTACGCCGAAGTACTGGCGCGTAATCCAGGCGAGACGGAGTTCCACCAGGCCGTCCGTGAGGTGCTCGAGAGCATCGGACCCGCTGTGGGCAAGCACCCCCAGTACGCGGACGCGAAGATCGTTTCCCGGATCTGCGAGCCCGAACGTCAGATCATCTTCCGGGTGCCGTGGGAGGACGACCGTGGCGAGATTCACATCAACCGCGGCTTCCGGATGGAGTTCAACAGCGCACTCGGCCCCTACAAGGGTGGTCTCCGCTTCCACCCGTCGGTGTACCTCGGCATCGTGAAGTTCCTCGGGTTCGAGCAGGTCTTCAAGAACGCGCTCACCGGGTTGCCCATCGGGGGCGGTAAGGGTGGGTCGGACTTCGACCCCAAGGGCAAGTCCGACCGCGAGATCATGCGGTTCTGCCAGAGCTTCATGACGGAGCTGCACCGCCACATCGGCGAGTACACCGACGTGCCCGCGGGCGACACCGGTGTCGGCAGCCGCGAGATCGGCTACCTGTTCGGCCAGTACAAGCGGATCACCAACCGCTACGAGTCGGGCGTGCTGACCGGTAAGGGCCTCATCTACGGCGGCGCCCGCGTGCGCACCGAGGCCACCGGATACGGCACCGCCTTCTTCGTCAACGAGATGCTCGCGGCGCGCGGCGACAGCTTCGCGGGCAAGACCGTCGTGGTCTCGGGCTCCGGCAACGTCGCCATCTACGCGATCGAGAAGGTGCACCAGCTCGGTGGCCGCGTCGTGGCGTGCTCGGACTCCGCCGGATACGTCGTGGACGACAAGGGCATCGACGTCGAGTTGCTGAAGGAGATCAAGGAGGTTCGCCGCGAGCGGATCTCGGCGTACGCGGACCGGGTGCCCCACGCCCGGTACGTGGAGGGCCAGCAGGTCTGGGAGGTCCCGTGCGACGTCGCGATGCCGTGCGCCACGCAGAACGAGATCACCGGCAAGGAGGCGGAGCGCCTCGTCCGCAACGGCTGCACCGTCGTGGCCGAGGGCGCCAACATGCCGACCACCCCTGAGGCGGTGCGCCTGTTCCAGGATGCCGGTGTGGCGTTCGGTCCGGGCAAGGCCGCCAACGCGGGCGGGGTGGCCACCTCGGCGCTGGAGATGCAGCAGAACGCCTCCCGCGACTCGTGGTCGTTCGAGTACAGCGAGGACCGGCTCGAGGACATCATGCGCGACATCCACACGCGCTGCCTGGAGACCGCCGACGAGTACGGCATGCCCGGCAACTACGTGGCGGGCGCCAACATCGCGGCCTACACCCGGGTCGCGGACGCGATGCTCGCGCTCGGCCTCATCTAGCGACGACTCTCGTCACCCGCGCGGCAGCGTCGCGACGATCTCGCTCGCGAGCTGCTGCGCGGGTTCGCACGGGACCGGCTCGTCCTGGCTGTACGTGATCGACACTTCTTCCATGTGCCGGTCGTCGATGTGGCGATGCGCCCAGTGGACTTTGCAGTAGATGCGGTCGGCGTCGGTGACCATTTCGGCCTCGACGCCGTCCAACGACACCGGCCGGTTCGTCGCGCCCTCGGGCGGCTCGCTCCCGGGGAAGCCGGGCGCGATGCGCAGCCGGGCGGAGCGGGAGCCCTCCCACCGGCAGGTGTGCAGACCGTCGAACGTCGGCTTCGTGGGGCCCAGGACGTCCCGCACCGCCGCGTCGTCCAGCAGCAGGCAGGGGTCCAGGGGATAGGCACTGCCGGCGGGGTGGTCGAGGAGGACGTCGTCGCCGCGCAGCCGCTGCAGTGCTTCCTCGACGGCCTGCTTCGGTGCCTCGCACGACTCCGCGTCGGGGTCGTGGACGCTGAGGCTGTAGCCGGGTTGTTCGGGCAGTTGGATGGCGGCCTCGCACCCGGTGAGGGTCGTGAGGTGCACCGTTCGGCCGCTGGTGCCCGGTTCGGGGGTGCCGCTCTGGAACCGGGTCGCGAGCGAGAGCAGGATCCGGGTCGACTCGCTTCCCGAGTAGTAGCAGGTGTCGAGCGAGTACGAGTCCGTGTCGGGGACGAGCGGGCCCCACGAGGGGATTCGGGCCTCCACCAGCAGCGTGCACGGGTCGACGCGACGCAGTCGTTCGACGGACAGCGCCTCCTCCTCGCCGACCTGCGGCTCCGACGCCTGCACGGGCGGTGTGGATTCGCTGTCGTCGAGGACGTTGACGAGCACCACCACGAGCACGGCGACCAACGCGGCGGTGAAGGCCGCGACCGGGACCGGGAACCCGCGACGCCGCGTACTCGGGGTGGGCGCAGCGCTCGGGGGAGCCGGTGGAGGCGGTGGAGGCGGGGCCTGGGCGACCGTCCGCAACCGCTGTTCCTGCCGCACGACGAGTGCCTGCACGGCCTGGGGCCACGGCGCGGTCGCCGAGGTCACCGGGCCGAGGTGGTCGACGAGCTGCTGCGGGGTGGGACGCCGCGCCGGATCCTTCGCCAGGCACGGTTCGACGAAGGTCCGCAGCTCCGGCGCGAGCCCGTCGAGGTCCGGGTCGAGGTGCGCCACGTTGTACAACGTCTGCGGCGTCGACGTGCCCGCGAACGGCCGGGTTCCGGTGGCGGCCGTGAGCAGCAGCGACCCCAGCGAGAAGACGTCGCTCGCCGGGGTGATCTGCCCGCCGAGGGCCTGCTCGGGGGACATGAAGGCCGGTGAGCCGATGAGCGCGTTGGTGGCCGTGAGGTCCGAGCCGTCGGCGGCCCGCGCGATACCGAAGTCGATGACCCGGGGTCCGTCGTGGGTGATCAGCACGTTGCCCGGCTTGAGGTCCCGGTGGATCAGGCCCGCGCGGTGGATGTCGGCCAGTGCCACCGCCAGCGTGACGGCGAGGTGGCGGACTCCGGCGACGTCGAACGGCCCGGCCTCGTCGAGCACGTCGGCCAGTGACGGACCCGGCACGTACAGCGAGGCGAGCCACGGGGTGTCGGACTCGGTGTCGGCGTCGAGCACGGAGGCGGTGTAGGCGCCGGAGACCAGCCGGGACGCGGCCACCTCCCGGCGGAACCGGTCGCGGAAGACGGGATCGTGTGCCAGCGACGAGAAGACCAGCTTGACGGCGGCGAACCGGCCGTCCGGGCCGACCGCCAGCAGGGCGCGGCCCATACCGCCCTCGCCGAGGACCGCCAGCGTCCGGTAACGGCCCACGAGGCGCGGGTCGTCGGCCCCCAACGGTTTCACGGCTGCGGCAACCTTTCGAGCACGAGTGTGGCGACGGATCGGGCGGCCTCGCAGGCGTCGACCGTCGTGGAGCCGTGAGGCCGATAGCGCAACCTCACGACCTGGGTCAGCGAATCGTCGTTCGTCAGGTGGGCCCAGCTCAGCGCACAGGGCGGGTTGGCCGTCCCGGCGTCGGTCTGCCGGTAGACGGTGTGCTCACCCAGCTCGTCCTTCGTCCAGGTGTCGGGCAGCTTGGCCGGGTCGACCTCGTTGCCGAGGTCGAGCGTGAGGACGCCGCCGACATCCCACTCGCACGAGTGCAGGCCTTCGGGGGTGACGGTGGGGGTGGTCGAGAAGACGTCCTCGACCTCGGACGTCTCGATCAGCGCACACGGGTCGGTCGTCGCGAAGGAGCCGGGGAGCGGGTCGCGTTCCGGCGCGTCGGCCTGGATCACGTCGAGTGCCGTCGCGAGCCGCTCGTGCGCGGCAGTGCACGGCTTGTCGACGACGTCGCCGACGCCCGGGTCCACGTCGACGCTGACGGTGATGTCCTGGTCGTCGAGGATCGCGCCGACCTCGCAGCGTCCCTCGCCGCCCTCGTCCACCACGAGCCAGAGCCCGTCGAGGGTGTCGTCCTGCACCTCGTCGCTGGGATCGGGGTCGCCGGGCACGTGGTCACCGAGGGTGAGGGCGAACCAGCGTCCGTCGTCGTGCTCGTACGTGCACGCCGACAGGTGCACGCCGATCTGTGGAACCAGGTCGGATTCGTCGGCCAGGACCTTGCAGGGGTCGATCGAACGCAGCCCGGCGCGGCTCAACGGGTCGACGTCCTCGGGCTCCTCGTCGGTGCCGTCGGCCGAGCCGTCGGCGGGCAGCGCGCGGGGAGCCGGGTCCTCGCCCGGCGACGCGTGTCCCGCGAGGGTGCGATCGCCGCCGGCGAGCCCGATCGTGGTGAGCACGCCGGTGACGGCGAGGACCGCCGCGACGCCGACGAGCAGGCGCCGCCGCGCCCGCGTCGGCGTCGCCTCGGCGGGCGGGGTGGTGAGGATGCGATCCGCCTGCGCTTCCAGCGTGCTGATGCGCTCGTGCACGCCGTACGGCCACGGCGCGGTGCCTGGTTCGACGGCGGCGATGTCCACGAGCCGGTCGAGCAGCTCCTCGGGCGTCGGTCGCCTCTCCGGGTCCCGAGCCAGGCACGCGGCGACGACGTCGCGCAACGGCTCGGGCACACCGCGGAGATCGGGTTCGGCGTGCACGACGTTGTAGAGCGCCTGCACAGCCGACGAACCGGCGAACGGGTTCGTGCCCGTTGCGGCGAACACGAGCACCGTGCCCAGGGAGAACAGGTCGGTCGCGGCCGTGAGCGCGTGTCCGTGCGCCTGCTCCGGCGACATGTACTCGGGCGAGCCGATCACCGAATCGGTTCCGGTGAGTTCGACGTCGTCCTCCACCGCGCGGGCGATGCCGAAGTCGATGACGCGGGGCCCGTCATGGGCCAGCAACACGTTGCTCGGCTTCAGGTCCCGGTGCACGAGCCCGGCTCGGTGGATGTCGGCCAGGGCGGTGGCGAGCCCCACGGCGAGGCGGTGTACCGAGGCCGCGGGGAGGGGCCCGCCGTCGGTCACGACCTGCTGCAGCGACGGCCCCGGCACGTACAGGGTCGCCAGCCACGGCGTCGGCGCGTCGGGGTCGGCGCCCAGGACGGGCGCGGTGTAGGCGCCGGACACGAGCCGGCACGCGGCGATCTCGCGACGGAACCGTTCGCGGAACACGGCCTTGCGCGCGAGCGAGTCGTGCACGAGCTTGACGGCGGCGGGACGGCCGTCGGGGCCCGCCGCGAGCAGCACGCGGCCCATACCGCCGCCGCCCAGCGCGGCGAGCGTGCGGTACGGGCCGACGTGCCGAGGATCGTGTGGCTGAAGCGGCGTCACGGCCGCGAGGCGGTCATCGGGCGCCTACGGCCTTGCGCACCCCGGACAGCACGCGGCTCGCCCGCTCCCGCGCCCGCTCGGCGCCGCGTGCCAGCACGTCGTCCAGCTCGCTTCCCGGCTCCATGTAGGCGTTGTAGCGCTCCCGCATCGGGGCGAGCTCGTCGTTCAGCACCTCGAACAGCACGTTCTTCAGCTCGCCCCAGCCCATGCCGCCCGCTTCGAGGCGCTTGCGGGTGTCGGCGACAACGTCCGCGGCCGAGGCCGGGGCGAACTGGCGCAGGATCTGGAACGGCGCCGAGCTGTCGGGGTCCTTCGGCGCCTCCACCGGAGTGCTGTCGGTCGGGATGCGGCGCACCAGCTTCTTGAGCTTGTTCTCCGGCAGGAACAGCGGAATCGTGTTGTCGTACGACTTGCTCATCTTCCGGCCGTCGAGGCCCGGCAGCACGTCGCCGGTGCCGCTCTCCGGGATGAATCCCTGCGGGATTTTGAAGGTGTACTTGTCGCCGAAGAGGTGGTTGAAGCTGCCCGCGATGTCGGCCGCGTACTCGACGTGCTGTGCCTGGTCCTTGCCGACCGGCACCACGTCGGTCTCCATGATCAAAATGTCGGCGGCCATGAGGACCGGGTAGTTGTACAGCCCCATGTTGACGCCGGCGTCGGGCTCCTCGCCCGTCTCGACGTTCCGGTCGCGCGCGGCCTTGTAGGCGTGGGCCCGGTTCATGAGGCCCTTGCCGGTGACGCACGAGAGCACCCAGCTCAGTTCGAAGATCTCGGGAACGTCCGACTGGACGTAGAACGTCGTCCGCTCCGGATCGAGCCCCGCGGCAAGCCAGGAGGCGGCCACCGAACGCGAGTAGTGCCTGAGCAGCTCGGCGTCGCGGATGGTCGTCAGCGCGTGGTAGTCGGCGATGAAGTAGAGCGAGTCGTACTGCTCGGCCAACCGCAGCGCCGGACGAATCGCACCCACGAGGTTGCCCAGGTGGACTTCTCCGGTTGGTTTGATGCCGGTCAAGGCGACCTTGCCTGCGGGTTCTGACATGTCGCCATCCTAGCGACGTGCTCGGCGCCGCCCTGCGAGCCCGCCGACCGTCGAGGGACGCTCGCCGGGAAGGTCGGTGGCACCGAGGGCCGCTCTCGTTCTGCGTCTGCGCACGAGCACCTCCGAAATGTGAGCGTGCTCCCAGGCTCAGACGCCAGGATTGGTCCAGACAACCACCGATCGGGTGAGCGGGGCGCCGATGTCGCTCAGCTCGGCGGGCGCAACGCGCTCCGGAGCCGGTCGAGCACCGTCGGGTCCTCGATGGTGGACGGCACCGTCACCTCGCGACCGTCGGCGATGCCCCGCATGGTGGCACGCAGGATCTTCCCCGAGCGGGTCTTCGGCAGGGCGTCCACCACGGCGACGTCGCGGAACCCAGCCACGGGGCCGATCTCGGCCCGCACCGCCGCGACGAGCTCCTTCGCGAGCTGCTCCTCCGAGATGTCGGCGCCCGCCTTGAGCACCACGAACCCGCGGGGAAGTTGTCCCTTGAGGGGGTCGGCCACGCCGATCACCGCGCACTCCGCCACGGCCGGGTGTGCCGCCAGCACGGCCTCCATCGCGCCGGTCGACAGGCGGTGTCCCGCCACGTTGATCACGTCGTCGGTGCGGCCCATCACGAAGAGGTAGCCGTCGGAGTCGACGTAACCGGAGTCACCGCTGAGGTAGTAGCCCGGATACCGCGACAGGTAGGAGGCGACGAAGCGCTCGTCGTCGCCCCAGAGCGTGGGCAGCGAGCCCGGCGGCAGGGGCAGCCGCACGGCGATCGCGCCTTCCCGGCCCGCGGGCTGCTCGCGGCCCGCCTGGTCGAGCACCCGCACGTCCCAGCCCGGCATGGGCACGGTCGCGGAGCCCGGCTTGACGGGCAGTGCTTCCAGGCCCCGCGGGTTGGCCGCGATGGGCCAGCCCGTCTCGGTCTGCCACCAGTGGTCGACGACCGGGATGCCCAACCGCTCGCTCGCCCAGTGGTACGTCTGCGGGTCCAGCCGTTCCCCGGCGAGGAACAGGGTGCGCAGGGCGCCGAGGTCGTACCGGCCGATCTCCGCGCCGTCCGGGTCCACCCGCTTGATCGCACGCAATGCGGTGGGCGCCGTGAACAGTGCGTGTACGCCGTACTGCGACGCGACACGCCAGAACGCGCCCGCGTCCGGGGTGCCCACCGGCTTGCCCTCGTAGAGCACCGTGGTCGCACCCACGAGCAGGGGTGCGTACACGATGTAGGAGTGGCCGACCACCCAGCCGACGTCGGAGGCCGTCCACCACACGTCGCCAGGGCCGATGCCGTACACGGCGGACATCGACCAGGCCAGCGCCACCGCGTGACCACCGTTGTCGCGCACCACGCCCTTCGGCTTCCCGGTCGTGCCCGAGGTGTACAGCACGTAGAGCGGGTCGGTGGCCGCCACCGGCACCGGGTCGGCCGGCGCGGCCGAGGCCACCACCTCGTTCCAGTCGAGCTCGCCGTCCCGAAGCTCGGCCCGGGCGGTGTCGCGTTGCAGGACGACGACGTGTGCGGGCTCCGTCGCGCCCTCGTCGCGCACCAGCTGCAGCGCCTCCCGCACGATCGGCACGTACTCCACGACGCGGGTGGGCTCCACCCCGCACGATGCCGTCAGCACCACCTTCGGCGCGGCGTCGGCGATGCGCGCGGCCAGCTCCTTCGGGGCGAAGCCGCCGAACACCACGGAGTGCACGGCGCCGAGCCGGGCGCACGCGAGCATCGCCACCACGGCCTCGGGCACCATCGGCAGGTAGATCACGACGCGGTCGCCCTTGTCCACGCCCAGTGACCGCAGCGCGCCCGCCAGCGTCGCCACCTCGTCACGGAGCCGTCGGTAGCTGTAGCGCGCGGAGCCGCCGGTGACCGGTGAGTCCCACACGAGCGCGTCCTGCTCGCCCCGGCCCGCGTCGACGTGCCGGTCGAGGGCGTTGGCCGCCGTGTTGAGCTGCCCGTCAGGGAACCACCGGTACAACGGCGCGGCGGTGTCGTCCAGCGCGACGGTCGGAGGGCGGACCCAGTCGACGGCTCGTGCGGCGTCCAGCCAGAACGCCTCCGGGTCGTCCAGACTGCGCCGGTACTGCTCGCGGTACGCGCCTGTGCCCATGGTTCCTCCTCGGCGTTGAGGGGCGGGTGGGGACTCTCGTGAGGACTCCTGCGACGACCGTAAGGCGGGTGATCGCTGGACACCAGGCCGTGACAGCGGCGATCGGCACGGCAGCTCGTAGTGTCGTGAGGCGGTACCACTCGGTGACGGTCGACTGTGGGGTACCGGCTCGCCCGCCGTAAGCTCGGGTGTGGGCACAGGCATACTGTGCCTTTGGACGATGCCGGGCGACGCGGCGAAGGAGCGAGGGGTGGAATCGATCGCGAGCGCGCTGCTCTCGCTCGCCTATCAGCTGTTCCAGCCGGGTTTCTGGCCCGGCGACTGGGCGTGGGCCACGAGCATGGCCGGTGCGCTGATCGGGTTGTTCCCGGTGGGAACGGCGGTCGGCGTCGCGTTGATGCGCAAGTTCACCGGCAACCGCTACCACGGTGGTGCCCTGGCCGCGCTGGGCGTTCTCGGCGTCGTCGGCATGTTGCTGATCCCGTGGTTCCTCACCACCGGTGTCTCCAGCGTCTTCCGAGCGGCCTTCGCGGGGCAGAGCACCGGGTTGTCGGTCGCCGAGGTCGCCGCGATGCAACAGGACTACGGGCTCGGCCCGCAGACCGAGTACCTGGGCGGGAAGCGCAACGTCTACGAGACGCTGTTCTATCCGTCGGACAACGTTCTGACCTACGGGTTCTACCTCGTCACCCTCGTCGGGTTGCCGGTGCTGATCCTGCTGGCGATCATGCTGCTGGGCCGCATCGCCCTGCGGCGGGGGCCGAAGTGGCCCGGCAGGTTGCTGTGGGTGCCGTTCGTCGTCTTTGTGATCGTGAGCGCGGGCGTCGAGGTGAACGTCGCCGTGCACGTGTGGCTCGGGTTCCTGCCCGTCGCCATCCTCGGCGTCATCCCGGTGTCGCTGGTGGGCCCGCCCAGCTGGTCGACGATCGAGAACTCCGACCGGCGGCCCGAGCCGAAGGCCGCGGAGCAGCCGCAGCAGCCGGTCCACCTCAACCCGCGGGAACAGGAGTCCCCGCCACCGGCACCGCCCCCACCGGCCAAGCAGTACGCACCGACCTCGGTCGCGCCCGCGCCGGAGCCGACCGTGGCCGCGTCCGAGCCCCCGGCCGAGCTCGCCGCCGCCCCGGGCCCGGTGCCCGTCGTCCCGGGCAGCGCGCCGACCGGCAGCTCGCGGTTCCGCCGGGTCAAGCGGCTGGGCCATGGTGGCTTCGGCACCGTCTGGCAGGCCATCGACACGCAACTCGGCCGCACGGTCGCCATGAAGATCGCCCACGCGCCCGACCGCGACACCGAGGAGCGCATGCAGCGCGAGGCGCGGGCGCTCGCGGCGCTCAGCCATCCCAACTGTGTGCGGGTGTACGACCTGGTGGAGGAGCCCGACGGGCTCGCGCTCGTCATGGAGTACCTCGAAGGCCAGCCGCTCGCCGAGGTCGTCGACAACGGCGGTCCGTTGGACGACGTCGCCGCGGGACGGCTGTGGGCCACGATGGCCAGCGCGTTGGCGGCCGCACACAGCAAGGGCGTGCTCCACCGGGACATCAAGCCGTCCAACATCATCATCGACCCGATGGGCGTGGCCCACCTCATCGACTTCGGCATCGCCCGCAGTCGTGGCGACTCGAAGCTGACGGCCACCGGCATGATGGTCGGCACCCCCGACGATGTCTCCCCCGAGGCGGCCGCGGGCGCACCCGCGAGCCCGGCCTCCGACGCGTGGCAGCTCGCGGCCACC
>JACYYK010005736.1_pt1 | contig 26016 bp, 5 predicted proteins | sample 8236871 | NCBI WGS metagenome assembly JACYYK01 (sample SAMN14103087, study PRJNA606662) | landfill metagenome | isolation source: landfill solid waste inoculated with endophyte fungus Paravalsa indica | place: India:New Delhi, Okhla landfill site | collected 2017-11-05 | reverse complement strand
CTGCGGGAGGTGCTCGGCGACGACGGACTCACCTACCTCGGCAAGTCCTACGGCACCTCCATCGGCGCCCACTACGCCGAGCTGTTCGGCGCCAACGTGCGGGCCCTGGTGCTGGACGGCGCGGTCACCCCGCACGGCGACCAGCTGGAGCTCAGCGTCGAACAGGCGGGCGGGTTCACCACGGCGCTGCACGCCTTCGTCGAGGACTGCCTGAGCCGACCCGACTGCCCCCTGGCGGACGGCGACGACGCCACCGTGGCGGACGGCGTCGCGCGGATCGCCGAACTGCTGGAGCGGGCCGCGGCCGAGCCGCTGGACAACCGGGTGGACGGCCGCGAGGTCAACCGGACCCGCGTGGAACTGGGGGTGCTCGCCGCGCTGTACAGCGAGTCGTTCTGGCCCCAGGTGCGCGCCGGGCTCACCGAGGCGATCCACGACGGCGACGGCACCGTGCTGCTCCAGCTCGGCGACGTGCTGTACAGCCGCGACAGCGACGGGGTCTACGAGAACTCCCTGGCCGCGCTGATCGCGGTGAACTGCGCGGTGCGCCACCCCGGACCGCCGCGCAGGGTGTTGCGGTGCCAGTCGAGCACGTTGACGATGCCGGAGGTGGGCATCACGACGCCCTTGGGCTTGCCCGTCGATCCCGAGGTGTAGATGACGTAGGCGGGGTTGCCGGGCAGTGCCGGACGTACGCGGTCGGCGTCGGTCGGGTCGTGGTCTACCCCGCCGGGCAGCGACGCGAGGGTGTCGAGGCCCTCGACGACCAACCGGGGTGCGCCCTCCGGGACGAGGTGGGTGAGCTCGGGGGTGGTGAGCACCAGCCGCGGCGCGCTGTCGTCGATCATGTAGCGGATCCGGTCGGCGGGATACTCCGGGTCGATGGGCAGGTAGGCCGCGCCCGACTTGAGGACGCCGAGGATGCCCGCCACCAGCTCGAACGACCGAGGCAGTACCAGCGCGACGACGTCCTCGGTGCCGATGTCCCGGCCGATCAGGTGGTGGGCCAACCGGTTGGCGGTGCGGTTCAGCTCGGCGTAGGTCAGCATCGCCTCGTCGCGGACGAGGGCGGGGTGGTCGCCGAGCCCGGCGGCCCGCTCCTCGAACAACTCGGCCACGGTCGCCGTGGTCACCTCGCGGTCGACGTCGTTGAACTCGACCAGCAACCGGTGACGTTCGTCGTCGAGGAGGATGTCGGGATCACCGATGCGCTGCTCGGGGTCGTCGGCCATCGCGCGCAGCATCGTGAACCATCGGCGCAGCAGGAGGTCGATGTCCTCGGGGTCGAACAGGTCGGTACTGTACTCGACGTCCCCGCTGAGGCCTCCGACGTCGCCGTGGTTCTCGGCCAGGCTGAACACCAGGTCGAACCGCGAGGTGCCGGTGGGGATCGTGAGGGTCTCGCTGTCCAGGCCGGGCAGGGAAAGCTCGGCCGTGCCCGCGTTCTGCAGCACGAGCATGATCTGGAACAGCGGGTGGTGCGCGGTCGACCGTACCGGGTTCAGTTCCTCGACCAGCTGCTCGAACGGCACGAGCTGGTGCTCGTAGGCCTCCAGGTCGGTCTCCTTGACCCGCGCCAGTAGCTCGGAGAAAGACGGGTCGCCCTCGGTGTCGACACGCAGGACCAGCGTGTTGACGAAGAACCCGACGAGGTCGTTGAGCGACTCGTCGGTGCGGCCCGCGATCGGGCTTCCCAACGGGATGTCGGTCCCGGCCCCCAGGCGGGTCAGCAACGCGGCCAGACCGGCGTGCAGCACCATGAAGAGCGTGCACCGATGCCGCTGGGCGAGGGCGACCAACGCGCGGTGCAGGTCCGGGTCCACGGTGAACTCGACGGTGTGTCCCCGGTAGGTGGCGCGGTCCGGGCGAGGTCGCGCCATGGGCAGTGACACTTGCTCGGGGCTGCCGGCGAGCCGTTTCCTCCAGTAGTCGATCTCGGCGATCGCGGCGTCGGAGCCCAACAGATCGTTCTGCCACAACGTGTAGTCGGCGTACTGGACGGGCAGCGGCGACCAGTCCGGGGCCCGCCCGGCCCGCCGGGCGTCGTAGGCCTCGGCGAGGTCACGGCACAGTGGTGCGAGCGACCATCCGTCGCCGGCGATGTGGTGCAGTGTCAGGAGCAGGACGTGTTCGCGGTCGTCGACATGGAACACCGCGGCCCGCAACGGGGGTTCCGTGGCCAGGTCGAAGGCCTCCGTCGCCTCCCGCGCCAACGCGTCGTCCAGCTGATCCCGTGTGACCGTGGTGGTTCGCAGTCGGATCGAGACGGCCTCGGGAGGCAACACCCGCTGTTCGGGTTCCCCGTCGACGTCGGGGAAGACCGTGCGCAGGCTCTCATGCCGGGCCGTCAGATCGGTGAGGGCACGTTCCAGTGCCGTGGCGTCGAGATTGCCGCGCAGACGGAACGCGAGCGGCATGTGGTAGGTGGCGCTGGGACCCGCCGCGTGGTGCAGAAACCACAGTCGACGTTGCGCCGACGACAACGGGATGCGCTCCGGACGGCGGCGCGTGGTCAGCGCGCGGCCGGTGTCACGGTACTCGGCGAGCCGGGAGCTCAACGCGGCGACGGTGGGGGCCTCGAACACCACGCGGAGGGGGACGTCCGCCCCCAGGACCCGGCGAATTCTGCTGGTGAGTTTCGTCGCCAGCAGCGAATGCCCGCCCAGAGCGAAGAAGTCGTCGTGCAACCCGACCGAGGGCAGGCCGAGCACGTCGGCGAACACCCCGCACAGGATTTCCTGCGAAGGGGTCAGCGGCTCCGGTTCGTGGTGGGTCCCCGACAAGGTCGGGGCGGGCAGGGCCGCGACGTCGAGCTTCCCGTTGGCCGTGACCGGAACGGTGTCCACCAGCGTGAAGGTCGCGGGCACGAACTGTTCGGGAAGTCGAGTGCGCAGGAAGGTGCGCAGCCGCGCGGGGTCCACCTCGGCCCCGGACTCGGGCACCACGTAGGCGTCCAGCCGAAGCTCGCCCCGACCGTCGTCGGCGGCGAGGACCACCGCCTGCCGGACCCCCGGATGCTGCCGGGTCACGGCTTCCACCTCACCGGGTTCCACGCGCAGGCCCCGGATCTTGACCTGCCGGTCGGTGCGCCCCACGTAGGCGAGGCTGCCGTCGGCGCGCCAGTGACACCGGTCGCCGGTGCGGTACATGCGGGCTCCGGCCACGGTGCCGAACGGGTCGGGGATGAAGCGTTCGGCCGTCAGTCCGGGGCGTCCCGCGTAGCCGCGGGCGACCTGGACGCCACCGATCCATAGCTCACCGTCCACACCGGGTGGCAGCAGTCGGCCCCAGCGATCGGTGACGTAGAGCTGGGTGTTGGGCACCGGGAAGCCGATCGGGACCTCCGGGCCGCGTTCCCGGTCGCACGGCCACCAGGTCACGTCGACGGTCGCCTCGGTCGGCCCGTAGAGGTTGTGCAGGCGCGCGGCGGGAAGGATCTCGGCGAGGCGGTCGCGCAAGGCCGCGGGCAACACCTCGCCGCTGCACACGACGGCGCGGATGGAGGTGCAGTTCGCGGCGGACGGTTCCTCGACGAACGCGCCGAGCATCGAGGGCACGAAGTGCAGCACCGACACGCCTTCCGTGGTGATCAGCTCCGCCAGGTAGCGCGGGTCGCGGTGTCCTCCCGGCGCCGCGAGCACCAGTCGGGCTCCCACGATCAGTGGCCAGAACAGCTCCCAGACCGACACGTCGAACCCGATCGGCGTCTTCTGCAGCACCACGTCGGAGTCGGTGAGCCGGAACGTCCGCTGCATCCAGTCGAGGCGGTTCAGCACCCCACGTTCCTCCACCACGACGCCCTTGGGCCGTCCGGTGGAGCCGGAGGTGAACATCACGTACAGCGCCGGGTCCCGGCGGGGTCTGGGGGACTCGCCGCCGTCGGGCAGGTCGTCGACCGCCAACCAGCCCTCGCCCGGAAGTTCGTCCCGGAGTCCGGTGAGCGTCACCCCTTCCCGCGCGTCCGCGTCGGCGAGCATCGCCGCGATGCGCTCGGTCGGGAGCTCGGGGTCGACGGGAAGGTAGGCGTACCCGGCCTTCACGACGCCCCAGAGAGCCACCATCAACTCCACCGAGCGCGGCAGCGCCACCGCCACCGCCGAGCCCGTCACCCGTCCGGTCAACACCCGCGCCACGTGCTCGGCACGACGGTCCAGTTCGGCGTAGGTGAGGCGTTGCGTGCCGCACACCACGGCCACGGCGTCGGGGGTGCGACGCACGACCTCGGCGAACCGCGCGGCGAGCGAGTTCGCACCGGGGTCGGTGTGCTCGCCCGTGCCCCAGCGCAGGACCCGGTCCGCCTCGGCGGGACCGAGGACGGGCACGGTCGACACCTTCCGGTCCGGGGCGGCCGTGACGACGTCGAGCAGGCGCGCGAAATGGTCGGCGAACGCGCGCACCGTGTCCTCGTCATAGAGGTCCGTGTCGTACTCGAGTACGCCGTCCAGCTCGCCTTCGCGCTCGGTCAAATACAGCGTGAGATCGAGTTTGGCCGTGTCGTTGGGCACGAACGACACCTCGGTCTCGGCGCCGGGCAGGGACAGCTCCGTCATGCCGTCCCGGACGACGAGCATCGTGCGGAAGAACGGGTTCGCGCCGCGAGCCCGGTCGGGCCGCAGCCGTTCCACCAACTTCTCGAACGGCACGTCCTGGTGGCGGTAGGCGTCGAAGCAGGCGTCGCGGACCCGGCCGAGCACCGTGAGGAAGTCCGGATCGCCCGCCAGGGACACGCGGATGGGCAGGGTGTTGAGGAAGTACCCCGCGACCCGTTCGAAGTCGGGGTCGCTGCGGGCCGCCATGGGGGTGCCGGTCACGACGTCCTCGGTGGCGGTGCGCGCGCCCAGCGTGGTCTGGAAAGCGGCCAACAGCACCATGAACGGCGTGCACCGCTGTGACCGGGCCAGGTCGCGCACCCTGGTGGTTGCTTCCGACGGCACGGTGAACCCGAGCTGGGCTCCCCGGTAGGTGGGGGCCCCGGCGCGTGGGCGGTCCGGTCGCAGTCCGGTGTCGACCGGGGCGTCGGCGAGGACTTGCTCCCAGTGCTTGAACTGGGCCGTGATGGTGTCCACGCCGTCCTCGCCCGGTTCGACGGCGCGGCGCTGCCGGGCCACGAAGTCGTCGTAGGTGGTCCCCGCCGGTTCCGGCAGTGTCTCACCGCGATAGGCGCGAGCCCAGTCGTCGAACAACAACGACAGTGACCAGGCGTCGCAGACTAGGTGGTGCAGGACCACGCCGACGAGGTGTTCGCGCTCGGCCAGCCGCCAGACGGTGACGCGCACCAGGGGCTCGCCCGCCAGGTCGAACCGGTGGCGTGCCTCCGCCCGAAGCTCGGCCTCCGCCTCGTTCGGCCGCCCCCGGCGATCGACGACCCGGACGGCGGCGACCTCGGACACGTCGAGCCGTCCCGAGCGCGGAGTGCCGTGGTCATCCACCACGATCGTGCGCAGCACTTCGTGCCGCTCCACCACCGTGGCCCAGGCCCGGACGAGTGCCGGAACGTCGAGCTCGCCGCGCACGCGCACCGACACCGGCACGTTCTGCGCGCACCCGCTCGCGTCGAGCTGGTGCGTGAACCACAAGCGTTCCTGACCGAAGGACAGCTGCCCGCTGGCGTTCATGGCGCTCCTCTACTGGTCGGCTTTCGGGTCAGGCGGCTCCGTCCATCTGCCGCCGCACACTCAGCGGACGCATGTCCGTCCACACCTTCTCGATGTGGGCCAGGCAGTCGGCCTTGACGCCGGTGAACCCGACCTCGCGCCACCCCGCGGGCACGGTGCGCTCCGCAGGCCAGATCGAGTACTGCTCCTCGTCGTTGACGACCACGGTGTAGACGGTGGTGGTGTCGTCGTCCTCGAATGCCATGTCGTTCTCCTTCGTTCGGTGGGTGGTCGATGCTCAGCGCAGAGCGCCGAGCGGGGTGGAGGGTCGGTCGGCGACCGCCTCGACGAAAGCGAGCACGGAGCGCGCCGTGTTGGCGAACGCGCGCACGGTCTCGCGGGGCGGGCCGAGGTGGTCGGTGGCCGCGATGTGGAAGGCGGGGGTGGCGAGGTCGAGCGTCACGGTGACCGCCGTTCCCGGCGCCGGGTCGAGTCGGGTTCCCCCGGTGGTGGCCGCCAACGCGACCGGCATCGGGCGGTCGCGAAGGTCGTGCAGCGGATACCGTGCGGGCACGTCCCGCAGGTACGTGCCCGCGTCGGACATCTCGGCCAGGGTGCTTGCCACCCGGTTCACCGCCGCCGGGAAACCCAGCTCCGGGGCCGGAGCCACCGGGAGCGGCACGTCGCGGGTGACGAGCACCTCCAGGCCCGCCACCGCCTCCCGGCGGTGGTCGTCGCTGAAACGCACGGTGCCGAAGCGGTCGCCGAGGCACGTCGTCCACGCGGTGACCAACGCGGCCGCCGGGTCGAGGCCCCGCTCTCGTAATCCGGTGAGGACCGAAGGGCGGATCAACGTCGTGCGCCGGGTGACCGGCGACGGCAGCCACAGGGGACGAATCGGGGCCTCGGCCGGACCGGTGCAGGCGGTGAGCGTGTCCAGCCACCGACTCTCGCGCGGCGCCCAGCGTTCGAACCACGAAAGGAACGCCGAACCCGGCGGTTCGGGGAGACGCTCGGACACACCCATCGCGGTGAACGCCTCGCCGGGGGCCACCGAGTCGCCGTCCACCGTCTGCAGCCCGGTCACCTCGACGGCGCCGTCGGCGGTGCTCATCCGAACCACCTCGTCGTGGACGGAGAGCACCGTTCCCGGCGCGGCGTCTCCCGCACCGGGAAGCGCGCGAAGCCCGGTCACGAGAAACGCCTCGGTGCCCAGCACCAGCCGAGGTCTGCCGAAGCGGTTGTCGAACCGACCGAACTCCCCGGCCCGGCACCAGCGATCGAGTTCCGCCGCGGTCTGGTTCCCGGTGACGAGGCCACCACCGGGGAACAACCGACGTGCCGAGAAGTAGCTGCGCGCGGCGGGATCCTGCGGGACCGGGGTCAGCGTGCCGTCCCGCAGCCCGTCGAGCAGCTCTTCGAAGGCCGACAGGGCGTGTTCGTGGCAGCGCACGTCGAGGGCCAACGTGGTGTCGTCGGGCTCGATCGGGAACCGGCGCTGCACGAGGACGCGCCCGGCGTCGACCTCGGCGACCATCTCGTGCCAGGTCACGCCGTGCTCGGTCTCTCCGTGCAGCAACGCCCAGGTCGTCTGGTGCACCCCGGCGTACTTCGGCAGCGGCGAGCTGTGCAGGTTGATGGCCATCCGGCGCGGTCTGGCCAGATCGTCGGGGCGCAGCACCACGTCGTTGGTGACGCTGAACAGGTAGTCGGGTCGCTCGTCGTCCAGTTCGGACAGCCGCTCGACCACCGTGATGCCGCGCTCGCTCGCCCACTCCCGCGCGGGCGGGTATCGGGTCACCATGCCGGTGACCCGGTGACCCCGTGCGACCAGCACCTCGGCGCACTCCACGAGTAACGCGCCCCAGCCGATCAGCTGGCAGGTGAACGCGGTCATCGCTCGTTCCGCCCCAGCGCGGTCGTGAGGACCTTCGCCAGCGTGGCCACGTGCGGTTCCCGCAGCATGGTCTCGTGTCCACCGGGGACCACGTGTCGCGTCAGGTTCGAAGCGTAGGCCCGCCAGCCGTAGCAGTCGGTGCCCTCGGCCGGGCTCTCTTCCGCCTGCAAGAACACGACCGGCCCCGAGTACGGCCGTGGCCGGTGGGTCTGCCACGCCGACAGGTTGTGGTGCGCGGCGACGAAGAGGCGGTGCAGCCGGTCCGCGTCGGCACCCGGCTGGACGAGCCCTCGTTCGCTCGCCCACTCCGCGTACCGTCGCATCCGCTCGGCGACCGTGCCTGCGCCCGGATCGGGCAGCTCTGATTCGTCGAGGTCGCGGGCGTCGAGCAGCGCGAGCACGATCTCCGCCTCCGTCGTCCGCACCGGGGCGTCCGGGTTCGGCGGCTCCACGTCCATGATCACCACGTCGGCGACCCGCTCCCCCGCGTCGGCGAGCTGCCGGGCCATCTCGAAGGCGATCGCGCCGCCGAGGGACCAGCCACCGAGGTGGTACGGGCCCTCGGGTTGTTCGGACCGGATGTCGGCGACGTAACGGGCGGCGAGTTCCGTCACCGTCGCGGTACCGTCCACACCCGACAGTGAGGGCGACTGGAGGCCGTAGAGCGACCAGGTCGGGGCCAGGTGCTCGGCCAGCGCGTGGTAGCAGAGCACGGTGCCGCCGAGCGGGTGCACCAGGAAGAGCTTCCGCGCCCCCGGCCCCGTGCGTACCGGTACCACGCAGGAGGGCGAGGGCTCCTCGGCCGCGCCCAGCTTGCCCGCGAGCAGTTCCACTGTGGTGGCCTTGAGCACGGTGGCCAGCGAGACGGTGGCGTCGGGGAACTCCGCCTGCAAGGCGCTGACCAGCCGCACCGCCAGCAGCGAATGCCCGCCGAGTTCGAAGAAATTGTCGCGGACGCCGACCCGGTCGATGCCCAGCAGTCCCTGCCACAGGGCGCAGATGCGGCGTTCGACGTCGTTTCGCGGCGCCAGGTACTCGGTCGCCAGGTCCGGGCGCGGATACACCGTCTCCGGCACCTCCGGGCCCGGTTTCTCCCCGTCCCGCTCGGATGCCGTCTCGGCGATCCGGGCGCTCAGGTCCGCGGTGGAGATCACGAGGTGGGCCGGTGGGTCGCCGGTGAGGACCCGGCGCACGACCTCGGCGGCCTCGGCGTCGTCCAGCCCGAGGCGGCCCGTGTCGCGCCAGGCGTCCCACGTCAGCGCGAGCCACGGGGTGTCGCCCCGCGTGGACCGGCGGAGGGCGAACAACTCGGCGTAGCGGGCGGCGGCCGCGTAGGCGGCGAGACCCGCGCCGCCGAGCACCGAGGACAGCGACGAGGAGACCAGCACGAAGTCGCGCTTGCGATCCGACAGGACCCGGTCGAGCACGGCGAGCCCGTGGACCTTGGCGGCGAGGTGCGGGCGGACGTGGTCGGGGGTAACGTCGGCGATCGGCACCAATCGGTCGTCGGACACCACGCCGGCCACGTGGAAGACCCCGTCGAAGTGCCCGAGTCGTTCCTCCAGACGGGCGACGGCCTCGCGGAAGGCCTCCTCGTCGGCGACGTCCGCCGAGGCCGTGACCACCTCGCAGCCGGCTTCCCGTAGTTCACGGATCACCCGGATCTCGTCGGCGACGCGGTCACCGGCCTCCGCCTCGGCGAGGTAGCGAGACCACTTCTCGGCCGGAGGCAGCGCGGACCGCCGGACGACACCGATCCGGCACCCCGCCAGTTGCCGCGCGATCGCGGAGCCGAGCCGGCCCAGCCCGCCGACGACGAGGTAGCAGCCGTCGGACCGCAGCAACGAGGTCCCGGTCTCGGGCAGCGCCACCCCGGCGTAGCCGGGGAGCCAGCGGTCCAGTCCCCGGTACGCCACGCACGTCTCCTCGCCCGCCAGAAGTTCGGCGACGAGATGATCGCGGAGCCGCTCGCGGCGCTCACCGGGCTCGACCGGCCCCACGTCGAGGTAGCGGAATCGCAGCTCCGCCAGTTCCTGCTCCGCCACGCGCAGCAGCGACGACAGCATGCCGCGTTCGGGACGAAGCGCGGGTTCGTCGGCCACGGCGAGACCCGACACGGCCACGACGGACACGCTCACCTCGGTGATCCGGTTCCGGGCCAGTGCCCTGAGGAGGAAGAGCACGGCGTGGAAGTCGCGGAAGGGGTCGCGGCCGGAGTCGTCGGCGTCGCCGTCCAGCGTGCCCGTGCCGTACACGATGTGTGCGGGCAGGGCCCCGGCGTCGCGGAGCGCGGTGACGAGGCGCTCCCAGTCCTCCGGGTTCTCCGGAGCGACCAGGTAGCCGTCGGCGCCGAGGTCGGTGAAGGACCCGCCCCAGCGCACCTCGGTGACGCGGTCGCCGCGGGCACCGACGAGCTCGCCCGCGATCGTGTCCGGGCCCACGAGCAACCAGGACGTCGGAGTGTCCGGGACGGACGGGCGGGACGCACGGGTCCAGGTGGTGGTGGAGAACCAGTCCGCCGGGTCGGTCAGGCGGTCTCCCGAGGCCACCGGAGCGGGCGCGGCGTCCGCGGGTGGTTCGAGCCAGTAGCGGCTGCGCTCGAACGGATAGGTCGGCAGCAGCAGGCGACGACGACGCTGTCCGGTGAACAACTCCCGCCAGCGCAGAACGGCGCCGGACAGCCACAGGCGAGCGAGCGCGGCGACGAAGTCGTACTCGGCGTCGGCCTCCCCGGTAGGGGCCTCGGGCAGGACCTCGACGAGTTCCCCGGCGGGGGTTTCCCAGCCGGATATCCCGGTGGTCGCGCCGACCACCACCAGCACCTGCGCGGGGTCGTCCGCCAGCGGGCCGAGCACGTCACCGAGGTCGCCGGTCTCCCAGATACGGTCGGTCCAGAAGGACGGGTCGGCCACGTCGTCGTCGGTGACGAACCCGCCCGTGGCCGCCGAACTCCACGGCATGTCCGGCAGTGGGCGAGGCTCCCCGGCGCTCTCCCCGAGCAGCAACGCCACCGCCTGCGGCAGGTCGAGCACCCCCGTCAGGCAGGCGGCCACCAGTTCCCCGGCCCCGGAGGCGACGATCTCGTCGGGCCGCAACCCGAGTTCGGTCAACGCTCGGGCCAGCGCGTAGAGCGTCACGAACCGCGCCGGGCGGTCGAGCGTCGGGTCGAGAGGCTCGTCGGCGGGCGCCAGCAGAACCGCCTCGCGCACATCGCTGCCCAGGCTCGCGGCGATCAGGTCGCAGCACTCGTCGACCGCCGTCCGCACGAGCGGCAGCCGCCAGTACAGCTTCGCGAGCCTGCCGGGGGTCACCTCGGACGTGCCCGGCAGCACCAGCGTCCACGAGCTGTGCTCGTCGCCGTTCGCGCGAAGCCGCAGGAACTGCTCGTCGTCCTCGCGAGCGCGCCGCACCGCCTCGGCGGTCGTCCTCGCCAGCACCACGCGCCGCTGCTCCAACGCCGTGCGGCCGAGCTGCAACGTGTACGCCACGTCGGCGAGGTCGGTGTCCGGGGCGTTTTCGAGGTGGTCGGCCAGTTGCGCGACGGCGGTCTCCAGCGCGGAACGGCTGCGGGCCGAGAACGGCAGGAGCTGCCAACCCCGACCGGGCGTTGAGGGTGGACGGTCGGGAGCCTCCTCCAGGATGACGTGGGCATTGTTCCCGCCGATGCCCAGCGCGGTGACACCCGCCCGACGAGGTCGCTCACCGAGCCACGGCCGCACCTCGCTACTGACGGAGAACGGACCGCCCTCCAGGTCGGTGTTCGGGTTGGGGCGCTCGAAGTGCAGTGAAGGAGGCACGATCCCGTGCTCCACCGCCAGCGCGGCCTTCATCAGTCCGGCGACGCCCGCGGCCGTCCCCAGGTGCCCGAAGTTCGACTTCGCCGACCCGAGGGCACACGAGCCGGGCGGTAGCGGGCCCTTCTCGGTGAAGGCCTGCGTCAGCGCGGTCACCTCGATCGGGTCGCCGAGCACGGTGCCCGTGCCGTGCGCCTCGATCATCCCGATGCTGCTCGGCTCGACCTCCGCCGCGGCCAGTGCTCGGCGGATCACCTCCACCTGGCCGGACACGCCGGGGGCGGTGTAGCCGACCTTGGCCGACCCGTCGTTGTTGATCGCCGAGCCCCGGATCACCGCGTGGATCGGGTCGCCGTCGGCCAGCGCGTCGGACAGTCGCTTGAGCACCACCACGCCGACACCGCTACCGGGAATCGTGCCCTGCGAGGACGCGTCGAACGGTCGACAGTGTCCGTCCGGGCTGAAGATGCCGCCCTCGACCCACTTGTAGCCGACGTTCGGGATGAGGATCGACGCGCCACCCGCCAACGCCATGTCGCACTCGCCGGTCGCCAGCGCGCGGGCGGCGACGTGGGTGGCCACCAGCGATGTCGAGCACGCGGTCTGGATGGTCATGGCGGGGCCGCGCAGGTTCAGCTTGTACGCCACCCGCGTGGCCATGTGGTCCTTGTCCCACGAGATCAGCAGATGGGCGCCGTTGGAGTTGGGCACCGTCTCCTGGTTGACGAAGGTGTTGTGCCAGGCGTAGTCGCTGTGCCCCACCCCGGCGTAGACGCCGATCGCGCCGTCGTACTGCTCGGGGTCGTGCCCGGCGCGTTGCAGTGCCTCGGCGGAGCACTCCAAAAACAGGCGCTGCTGGGGGTCGATCAGTTCCGCCTCGCTGGGGCTGTAGCCGAAGTAGCCCGCGTCGAAGTACTCGATGTCCTCCAGCACCCCGCCACGGGGGACGAAGTCCTCGGCGAAGGCGTCGTCGCCGAAGCCCGCGGCACGGATCTCGTCGGGGGTGGCGGTGGAGATGGTCTCCAGACCGTCGATCAGGATCTTCCAGTACTCCTCGGGCGTGCTGGCACCGGGGAAACGGCAGGCCATGCCGATCACCGCGATGTCGACACGGTCGTCGTCCTGCCGCGCTTCGCGGTCACTGCGCACCGGTCTTCCCTCCTTGGTTCCGTCGCGTCCGTGCGCGACCGGCTTCTCGGGTTCGGTCAGCTCGCGCAGGTAGGCGGCGAGCGCGGCCACGGTGGTGTGGCGGAACAGCTCCGCGAGCGGCACGGTCACCCCGAGCTGCTCGGTCAGAGCGGTGTGCGTTCGGATGAGGAGCAGCGAATGCCCACCGAGGTCGAAGAAGTTGTCGTGCAGGCCGACGTCCTGCCGCTCCAGCACGTCGCGCCAGATGCCGAGCACGAGCCGCTCCATGCGGTTGCGAGGCGCGATGCGCTGTCCCGACGCCTCGGTGTCCGGCCGTGGTGGTTCGGGCAGGCGGGAGCGGTCGACCTTGCCGCTGACCGTGCGCGGGAGCTCGGGAAGGGCGACGATATCGTTCGGCACCAGGTACGCGGGAAGCTTGCTCCGCAGGAACTCCTTGATCGCGGCGATGTCCACTGTCGACTCGTCGCCGACGACGTACCCGCTCAGGCTGCGTTTGCCCGACCGAGAGGTGGTCACCGTCGCGGCTGCCTCCCGCACGCCCGGCGCCTCGCCCAGGGCGGCCTCCACCTCACCCAGCTCGATCCGGAAACCGCGGATCTTGACCTGGTGGTCGACGCGCCCACGGAACTCCAGGGTCCCGTCGCTTCTCCAGCGCACCACGTCCCCGGTCCGGTACATCCGCTCACCGGGCCGGTCGGAGAACGGGTCGGGCACGAACCGTTCCGCCGTGAGCGCGGGGTTGCCGAGGTAGCCCAGCCCCACCCCCGCTCCGGCGATGTACAGCTCCCCGAAAACCCCGGTGGGCGCGAGCTCGCCGGAGGGGTCGAGCACGTAGACCCGCGCGTGCCCCAGCGGGCGACCGAGGCTGACGTCGGGTTCCTCGGCCGCGCTCAGCTCGGCGCTGGTGGCTACCACCGTTGTCTCCGTCGGGCCGTAGACGTTGACGACCCGGCGGGCACCGGCGTCGAACATCGCGCGTGCCGTCGCCGACGGCAGCTCCTCACCACCGGCGATGTAGGTGCGCAACCCGTCGGGCAGCGTGCCCGCCCGCAGCAGCTCACCCACCACGGAGGGCACGGCGAAGAAGTAGCGGGCCCACCGCGCCGCCTCGGGTGGGAGCGTGGGCACGTGCAGGGCGTTGTCCACCAGGATGACCCGGCCGCCGAAGGCCAGGGGCACCCACAGGTCCAGCACCGAGGCGTCGAAGCAGACCGAGGAGGCCGCCACCGCACCCGACAGTTCGTCGTCGTCGAGCAGATGTCGGCCCCAGGCCAGCAGGTGACGCACGGCGTCGTGCGGGATCACCGTGCCCTTGGGGCGACCGGTCGAGCCGCTGGTGTAGATGACGTAGGCCGTGTGCCGGCCGGAAATCGTCCGGTCGTCGGGGGCGTTCTCGACGTCGGTGGAGTCGGTGCCGTCCACGGTGAACACCGGACCGGTGAAGTCGGCGAACCACGTCGGGTCCCCGGCGATCAGGGCGGCGGCGGAGGAGTCGGCGAGCACGAACGCCCGCCGCTCGGGTGGGTAGTCGGGTTCGATCGGCACGTAAGCGCCCCCGGCGCGCAGCACCGCGAGCATCGCGATCACCAGATCGGGTTCGCGTGGCAGGCAGACCCCGACCCGGACGTCCGGACCGACCCCCGCCGCCCGCAACCGAGCGGCCAGACGAGCGGATTCGCGCTCCAGCTCGCGGTAGGTGACGCTGCGCGTCGGATGCCAGACCGCGACCGCGTCCGGCTTCTCCGCCGCCGCCCGGCACACCAGCTCCGGGAGCGTGGCGTCGGGCACCTCGACCTCCGGCCAGCCGTGTCGGCCGAGTTCGAGCAGTTCCGCGCGCTCGGCGTCGTCGATCAGTGGGAGGGCGGACACCCGCGTCGCGGGAGCGGCCGTGACACCGGTGAGCAGGGTCGTGAAGCGGCGGCCGAGTCGGTGGACGGTCTCGGCGTCGAACAGGGCGGTCGCGTACTCGAACGAGCACCGGAGCCCGTCGTCGGCCTCGGCCACGTACAACGACAGGTCGAACTTCGCCGTGTTGGTGTTCTTTCCCTGGTACTCCAGGGAGAGGTCACCGACCCCCACCTCCGCGCTCGGGGGCCCCTGGAACACGAGGATGTTCTGGAACAACGGGTCGTGGCTGGTGTCCCGCTCGGGCGCGATCTCCTCGACCATCGTCTCGAACGGCACGTCCTGGTGGGCCATCGCGTCCACGCAGGTCCGACGCACCGCGGCCAGCAGGTCGGTGAACGTGGGATCACCTGAGAGGTCGGTCCGCAGCGGCAGGGTGTTGACGAAGAAACCGATGAGGTCTTCGAGCTCGGGCCTGCCGCGGCCGGTGATCGGAGACCCGACGACCACGTCGTTCTGTCCGGACAACCGCGACAGCAGCACCGAGAAGGCGGCCAGCACGACCATGAACATCGTGCAGTTGTGGTCCCTGGCCAGTGCCCGCAGGCGATCGGTCACCTCGGCGGGCACCGTGAAGTCGTGCCATGCGCCCCGGTAGTCGCGGCGTGCCGGACGCGGCCGGTCCAGCGGCAGCTCCGACAGCCTCGGCACGTCCCGGAGCTGGGAGCGCCAGTAGTCGAGCTGCCGGGTGAAGTCGGCCGTGTCGGGTAGCGCGCGTTGCCACACCGCGAAGTCGGGATACTGCACGGCGAGCTCGGGCAGGTTGGGTCGCTCGCCTCGGGTGAAGGCCGCGTAGCACTCGCCCAGTTCCCGGAAGAAGATGTCCTGCGACCAAGCGTCGCAGACGATGTGGTGCATCGTGACCAGCAGGTGGTGGTCGCGCTCGCCGAGGCGGATCAGGTGACACCGCAGCAGTGGTGGCGCAGCGAGGTCGAACGGGCGGGCCACGAACTCGGCCTCCAACTCCGCCAGCGCGCCCTCGGGGTCCGCGTGCTCCCGCAGGTCCGTGACCGGCATCGGAACCTCGACCCGCCCGTGGATGAGCTGCACCGGCTCCCCGTCGTGGACGGAGAACCCGGTGCGCAGCGCCTCGTGCCGGTCGACCACCGCGGCCACGGCTCGCCGCAGTGCCGAGACATCCAGCGCGCCGCGCAACCGCAACGCCATCGGGATGACGTAGAACGGGTTGTCCTGGTCGAGCTGCTGCACCAGCCACAGCCGTCGCTGCGCGAAGGAGGTGGGAAACCGGTGGATGTCGTCGCTCATGAGGTCATCGCTTTCGTCCGCTCGGCCGATCCGGAATCCTGGCGGTAACCACCCCGGTCGACACGGGTGATCGACGGTGTGGTCGGCGCGTTCTCCAACTCCGCGACGGCGGAGGCCAGGCCCGCCACCGTCGGTTCGGTCAACAAGGTGTGGAGGGGCACCTGCACCCGCAGCTCGCGCAGCACACGGGCGATCACCCTGGTGCCGAGCAGCGAGTGCCCGCCCAACTCGAAGAAGTTGTCGTGCACGCCGACCCGGTCGATGCCGAGCAGGTCCTGCCAGATCTCGGCGAGTCGGCGTTCGGTGTCGTTGCGGGGCGCGACGTAGGTGGTCTGCAACTCGGGTCTGGCGTGGGCCGCGCTGGAACGCGGCGCGGGTTGCGAGGTCTCGCGGGTACCGGACCACTGGTCGAAGCGGGCACGCAGATCGCCCGTCGAGTTCACCAACTGCGCGGGCGGGTCCCCCGAGAGCACCCGCTCCAGCACTTCCCTCGCGTCGTTCTCGTCGATGAGGTATTCGCGAAGCGTCGTCGCGGTCTCGGGAGCGGCTCGGTCGTCGACGGTCCAGCCCTCCCACGCCAATGCCGTCCAGGGCGTGCCGCCCTCAGCCGAGCGAGCCGCGGCGAACAGTTCGGTGTAGAGGTTCGCGGCGGCATAGGCGGGAAAGCCGATGCCCCCGAGCACGGATGCGATCGACGAGCACAGCAGCACGAAGTCGAGCTCCCGCCCGGCGAACACGTCGGCCAGGACACGCACGCCGTCGGCCTTCGCGGCGAGATGTGGCCGCGCGCGCTCCGGGGTGGCCTCGGCCAGCGGCATCACACCGTCCGCGGTCACCACACCCGCCACATGGAAGACGCCGTCGAACGGTCCCAGCTCGTTTTCCAGCCGCGCCACCGCCGCGGCGAACCGTTCGGGGTCCGACACGTCGGCGGAAGCCGCCGCCACCGTGGCACCCGCGGCTTCGAGCCGACGGATCGTGGTGATCTCGGCGGCGACCGGGTCGTCGGGCTTCGCGCGGCGTAGGTAGTCGTCCCAGTCGGCCCGGTCCGGGACCACCGAACGGCGGATGACCCCGATACGGGCCTTCCGGGTGGCCAGCAGGTCGCCGATCACGGCACCGATGCGGCCGAGACCCCCCGAGATCAGGTAGCACCCGCCGTCCCGCAAACGCGTCGCGCCGGTCCGGTCCAGCCGGGCGGGAACGAAGCCCCGGACCCACCGGGTGTCACCGCGGTAGGCCACGCAGTCGTCGGTGCCGTACCGCAGTTCCGTCACCAACCGGGTCAGCAGCCGCTGCTCATGCCGGGGCGAGGTGGCCGGTGTGATGTCGACGAACCGGCAGCGGGCCTGCGGCATCTCCTGATCGATCACCCGGCACAACGCGGCCAGCATGCCGCGTTCGGGGAACACCTCGGACTCGCCCGCCACCGGGAGGCCGGACACCGACACGACCCCCACCTCGACGTCGTCGACGAGGCCGCAGTCGCGCCAGGCGCGCATGAGCAGCATGAGCCCGTACAACGCGGTGAAATCGCGTTCCGGGCCGTCGGCTCCGAAGACCACACGGGCGGGAACCGATCCGGACTCCGACACCGTACGCAGTACCTTCGTCCAGTCGGACACCTCGTGCGGTGACACCGTGAACCGGTCCCCGCCGAGGTCGGCGAACGACGCGTCCCAGCTCACCCGTATCATGCGGGCCGCGGAGTGGGCGACGAGCCGTTCCACCACCGACCCCGTCGCTCCCACGACCAACCACGTCTCGTCCGGGTCGTCGTCGGTGGGAGCCGTGGGAGGCAGGCTCCGGGTCCAGTCCGGTAGGTAGAACCACTCCGACGGATCGGAGCGACGGGAGGTGTCGGGCGGCGCCTCGGCCGGGGTGGTCGTGGTGGGAGCGGCGAGCCAGAAGCTGTCGCGCTCGAACGGGTAGCCGGGCAGCCCCGTGCGACGCCAGTCCGTCTCCCGGTACCGCACCTCCCAGTTGACGTCGACACCGGCGAGCCAGACCCGCGACAGCGCCTCCAGCAGGGTCACCTCGTCGTCCTCGGTGTCGCGTGCCGACCGCGTGGAGGCCACCACGAGCCCGTCGTCCGCGCGGTCCGGATGTTGCGCCAGCAGGCTGCCCAGCGCACGACCGGGACCGAGCTCGATCACGACCGGAGAGGTCAGTTGCCACACGGCGGCCGCCTGGTCGGCGAACCGCACCGTGGCCACGCTGTGCCGCGCCCAGTACTCCGGGTCGGTCGCCTCCTCCGCCGTGATCCAGTCCCCGGTGACGTTGGACAGGTACGGGATTCGAGGAGCGTGCAGGGCAACGCCGTCGAGGTCCGCGCACAGCTTCTCCCCGAGGGGCCGCATCATCCACGAGTGGAACGCGTGCTCCGCAGGAACCCGGCGGCTGGCGATTCCCTCGTCCCGCAGCCGGGCCGCCAGCGCGTCGACGTCCTCGGCCGGACCGGCGACCACGCACAGCGACTGAGTGTCTACAGCGGACAGCGAGATCCGGTCACCGAGCCACGGCGTCAACTGCTCCTCGGAGCTCATCACCGCGAGCATCGACCCGTTCGGCAGCCCTTCGATGTGGCGGGCGCGGCGGGCCACCAGCCAGGTCGCGTCCACCAGCGAGAGCACCCCCGCCACCGCAGCGGCCACGTACTCGCCCACGCTGTAGCCGAGCATGGCATCGGGGCGGACTCCGTGGTGCTGCCACAACTGGGCCAACGCGTACTGCACGGCGAACAACAGAGGCTGAGCCACGACGGTGTCGTCGAGCGGGCCCGGTCCGCGTTCCCGCACGAGCCGCGCAAAGGGGTCGGCGGGTTGCTCCTCGGCCGCCTCCGCCTCGCTGTCGAACAACCGCTCGCGGAGGTCGAAACCCAGGTGGCGGGCGAACAACGCGCAGCAACGGTCGAACTCGTCGCGGAAGACCGGCTCGCTGCGGTACAGCCCGGAACACCATCCCACGTACTGGTCGCCGACTCCTGAGAACAGGAAGACCACCGAGCGGCTTCCGGCCGGACCGGCCGAGCTGTACACCTTCGGAGAGCGATCGGCGAGGGCGTCGGCGGCCTCGGCGGTGTCGTGCACCACCACCGCGCGTCGGTACTGGTGGGTGCGCCGGCCCAGCGCGAGCGTGCCGCTCACGTCCTGGAGGGCGACCTCGGGATGTCCGGCCAGGTGCTCGGCGAGCTGGTCGGTGGCCCGGTCCAGCGCGGCCGGGGTGCGGGCCGACAGCAGGATCGGTCGAGGGCCCGGCGCGAGTGTCCGCGGCCGGGGTTCGGGAGCCTGCTCGACAACGATGTGCGCGTTGGTGCCGCCGATGCCGAAGGAGCTCATCCCGGCCCGGCGGGGCACCCCGGCCACGGGCCAGTCGCTGAGGGTGGTGTTGACGTAGAAGGGGGACGACTCGAAGTCGATATTCGGGTTCGGCGTGCGGAAGTGCAGTGTCGGCGGCACCTTGCCGTATTTGACCATCAGGACCGACTTGATGAAGCTGGCCACTCCCGCGGCCGAGTCGAGGTGCCCGACGTTCGACTTGAGGGACCCGATCGCGCATCGGCGTTCCGGGTCCGCGCCGAGCACGCGGAACGCGTCGGTGAGCGAGGAGATCTCGATGGGGTCGCCCAACGGCGTGGCCGCCCCGTGTGTCTCGACGTGGCCGATGGTGTTGACGTCGACTCCCGAGGCCAGCACCGCGTCGGTGATCACCTGGGTCTGCCCACGGGTTCCGGGCGCGGTGTAGCCGACCTTGGCCGAGCCGTCGTTGTTCATCGCCGAACCGCGTACGACGGCATGGATCAGGTCGCCGTCCGCCAGGGCATCCTCCAGGCGACGCAGGACCACCACCCCGACGCCGCTGCCCGGAACGGTGCCCTTGGCGTCGGCGTCGAACGACCGGCAGTGGCCGTCCGGGGAGAGGACGCCGCCCTCCTCGTACAGGTAGCCCCGAACCTCCGGCAGGATCAGCGACACGCCACCTGCCAACGCGAGGTCCGACTCCCCGGTGAGCAGTCCCTGGCACGCCAGGTGGATCGCCACCATCGACGTCGAACACGCGCACTGCACGGTCACCGCGGGGCCCCGCAGATCGAGCTTGTACGCCGCCCTGGTGGCCAGGTAGTCCTTGTCGACGGACAGGATCATCTGCATCTGGCTGATGTCGGCCAGCGCCCGCTCGTTCGGGTAGACGTTGTTCCACATGTACGAGCTGAGCCCGACACCGGCGTAGATGCCCGCCACACCGTCGAAGCGGGAAAGGTCGTATCCCGCGTCGTCGAGGGCGTGGGCCGCGCATTCCAGGAACAGCCGCTGCTGCGGGTCGATCAACTCCGCCTCGCGCGGGCTGTATCCGAAGTAGGCCGCGTCGAACTTGTCGAGGTCGTTCAGCACCCCGCCGCGCGGGACGAATCCGGGATGGTCGAGCAGCCGCGGGTCCACCCCGGCCGCCAGCAACTCGTCCCGGTCGAACGTGGAGATCGACTCCACGCCCCCGGTGAGGTTGGCCCAGAACTGCTCGGGGTCGTCCGCTCCGGGGAATCGGCAGCTCATGCCGACGACCGCGATCGCGTCAATCGACTCACTCACGACACTCACCCGACCATCTCGTTGACGTTTTCCGACTCGGTCACCGCGACCGCTCCCCCTTCGGAACGCCGGCGGCCCTTGCCTCGAGGCGTTTCTGCTTCAGTTCCGCGGCGGTACGACGCCGGTTCCTCCCGGTCCGGGTCCTCGGGCCGGTGTCGGTCTCGCCGCTCAACAGGGAAGCCAGCGCGCGCACCGTCGGATGACCGAACAAATCGACGATCCTCAGTGGACGATTCAGTTCGCGCTGCAGCTTGGCGTGGACGCGCAGCAGAAGGAGCGAGTGACCGCCGAGGTCGAAGAAGTTGTCGGTGACTCCGGGGGTCTCCACTCCGAGCACGTCCGCCCACACCCCGGCGATGGTTGCCTCCAGTTCGGTGGCGGGAGCCACCCTGCCGGTGGAGTTCCGGGAGGTCGGCGCCTCCGGGGCGGGCAGTGCGGCCACGTCGAGTTTGCCGTTCGCCGTCACCGGCAGCTCCCGCAACACCGTCCAGGTCGACGGAATCATGTAGCCGGGGAGCCGCATCCGCGCGTGTGCCCGCACGTCGTCCACGGAGAGGGTCTCGGCCTCCGGGGCGGGCACGAGGTAGGCGTCGAGCATCACGTCACCGTCACCCCGGCCGCCGTCGCGGGCTCGCACGACCGCGGCGCGCACCGCGGGGTGCTCGTTCAGCACGGCTTGGATCTCGCCCAGTTCCGCTCGTTGGCCCCGGATCTTGAGCTGCCCATCGTCGCGCCCCAGGTAGTCGAGCGCCCCGTCGGCGCGCCAGCGGCAGAGGTCCCCGGTGCGGTACATCCGGGCGCCCGGCGTCGCGCCGTAGGGATCGGGCACGAATTGTTCGGCGGTCAGTTCGGGCCGTCCCATGTAGCCGCGGGCCACCTGCACACCGCCGATGCACAACTCACCGGCGACCCCCGGCGGCACCAACCGGCCCGCCGCGTCCACCACGTGCAGCGTGGTATTGGGCACGGGGCGGCCGATGGGCACGGACGATCCCGAGTCCTCCGCGCAGGCCCACCACGTCACGTCGATGGTGGCCTCGGTGGGCCCGTAGAGGTTGTGCAGCCGCGCTCCGGGCAGCACCGTCGAAAACCGGTCCCGCAACGCGGCGGGCAGCACTTCCCCGCTGCAGACGACGTCGCGTACCCCGGTACAGGCGGCGGCATCCGGGTGGTCGACGAACACGCTGAGCATCGAGGGCACGAAGTGCAGCACGCTCACCCCCGCCGCGCGGATGATCTTCGCTACCTGTCCGGGGTCGCGATGGGCGCCGGGTGGCAGCACCTCCAACCGGGCTCCGGTGACCAGCGGCCAGAAGAACTCCCACATGGACACGTCGAACCCGGCGGGGGTCTTCTGGGCCACCACATCGTCCTCGGACAACGCGAACGCGTCCTGCATCCAGCGGAGGCGGTTCACCACCCCCCGGTGTTCGACGACCACGCCCTTCGGCCTGCCGGTCGAACCCGAGGTGAACAACACGTACATCGGCGTCGAGCCCGACACCGGAGCACGGCGTTCGTGTTCCGCCAGGTCGTCGTCCGGCAGCGCGTCGAGCTCGGCCGTCGTGGCCGGGTCGTCGAGCACGATCCAGGACAGCTCGGGGAGCACCGTGCGGGTCCCGGTGACGGTGAGGCCCAGGCGGGCGTCCGCGTCGGCGATCATCCCGGCGATTCGGTCGGTGGGAAGTTCCGGATCCACGGGCAGGAAGGCCGCGCCGGACTTGAGCACGCCCAGCAGGGCGATCACGAGTTCGAACGACCGGGGTATCGCGACGGCCACGACGTCCTCGGGGCCGGCGCCGAGTTCGACCAGCTTCCGCGCCACGCGGTTGGCCTTGCCGGCGAGTTCCCGGTATCGCAGCGAGCGGTCGCCTTCGGAGAGCGCCACGGCGTCGGGACGATCGGCCACGGCGCGCTCGACCCACTCCAGCACCGTCTCCCGGCCGGGGTCGCTCGCCTCGCCGGTGCCCACCCGCCGCAACCATTCCGCGGCCTTGCCGTGCACCGACGGCACCGCGGCCAGTGGGCCGCCGCGAACGGCGGCCACGACGAAGCGGGCGAAGCCCTCCGCGAAGTACTCGCCCCACTCCAGAACGGGCGCGCACTGGAAGAGCAGCTCCACGCGGTCCGGGTGTTCGCGCAGGGTCAGGTGCGCCTCGTCGAACGGCACGTCCTCGTAGGTGGCGTAGCCGGTCTCGGCGACCTTCTCGATCCATTCGGTGGGCAGGAAGTTGAAGACGAACCGGAGGTTGTCCGAGGGCAGGATCCGCCGCTGCTGGAACACGGACACGGCTTCGTGACCCCGCGCCCGCCGGCGCCGCTCACGGAAGCGGGCGGCGTAGTCGGCCGCGGACTCCTCCGGCCTCGGCCGGGGCACGTGGACCGGGACGACGTGCAGGTAGCAGCCGAGCGCCTCGCTCTGCCCCTCCGGACGTCCCCCGGCCAGGGTGTAGACGAGGTAGTCCTCCTCGCCGTCGGCGTGTCGCCCGACGAAGGCGGAGAACAGCGTGAGCAGAAGGCCCGGCAGCCGCAGGCCGTGTTCCTCGCACCACGCGCGCACCTCTGCGAGCTCGGCGCCGTCGAGCGCCGCCACCGACCGCAGTACCGCCCGGCCGTCGCCTTCGGGGACGGGAGGCAGCGGCAGCGCGGCGGACTCGGCCGCCACCTTCCGCCAGTAGTCGAGGGTCTCCTCCCGATCGAAACGCGCGGCGATCTCCGGGACACGGTCCACGAAGGACACCGTGTCGGTCGGTGCGGCGCATTCGCCCCCGGAGCGGTAGGCCTCCACCATGCGGCGGAACAACTCGGGCACGGACGCGCCGTCGATCACGGCGTGATGGGCGCCGACGACCGCCTGGAGATGCCCGTGTTCGTCGCGGACGAGCAGGTGCCGGACGAGAGGTTCCCCTTCCGGCGCGTACGGTCGCTGCGCGAACTGCGGAATCGCGTTGAGCAGCCCGAACGGCTGGTTCTCCTGCTCCCGCACATCGATCAGCGGGCAGTCGACGTCCGCCGAGGCGAGCACGGCCAGGTGCGGTTCACCGTCGAGGAGTACCGGCGCGCTGCGCAGCAACTCCTCTTGCTCGGTGATCGACCGCACGACCGAGCGCCAGCGCTCCGCGTCACCGTCGGGGCCGAGGTCGAGCGAGAATGCCGGGAGGAACGCCCCGACGTCGGGCCGGGCGGCGTGTTCCAGGTAGAGGTCGCGCTGCACGGGGGTCATCGCGCTGACCCGCTCCACCCCACCCGGCGGCAGACCGAACCGCTCCGCGATGTGGTCGGTGAGGCCGGTGGGCTTGCCGTACGGGGCGTGCGGGTCGGCGGCGAAGCGCTCCAGCGCGGTGAGGTACCGCGCGGCGACGTCGTCGATCCAGTCACTTCCGAAGCGGTGCCCGTCGTACTGCACGCGGATGAGCAGTTCCGGGCTCTGCGGGTCCGCCACGAAGTAGACGGCGAAGGGAAACTCGGTCTCCTCGAACAACGTCGAGTCGAGCACGTGCACGTCCTCGTTGTCGGCCAACGACTCGTAGGCCAGGTAGCGGACGTAGTTCACCCCGGTCTCGACCGTCAGTCCGGCCCCGGCGAGGCGATGCACCTCGGCGTAGGGGAAGTGCCGGTAGGGCATCAGCTCGCACTCCGCGTCGAACACCGCGCGCGCCAGCTCGGTCCAGCTGCCGTCCGTGAGAGGGGTTCGCAGCAGGACTCCGTTGACAAACAGACCACACTCCTCGGCCACGCCCGGCTGAGGTGGTCGTCCGTTGCCCGCAAGGGCGGTATAGACGTCGCAGTGTCCCGTCAGTTGCCCCAGGACGTAGAGGTGCACGGCGAGGCAGGCGTACTTGACGGTGAGCCCCTCGGCCCGCATGGCCTCCCGCAAGCGCTCGGCCACCGCGCCGTCCAACACGTACTGGCGCGCCTGGCCGCGCGGACCCCGCACGGTACCCGCCTTGTCGGGCAACCGTAGCGACGGGAGCGCGCTCGTGCGGCGATGCCAGAAGTCGCGCTGTTCTGGGTCCTTGATCGCCTTGCGTTCCAGGGCGACGAACTCACGGTAGGTGCCGCTGTCCTCCTCACCGAGCAGCGAGGGCTCGCCACGGGTGAGCCGCCGGTAGTCGGTGAGCCAGTGTCCGAACAGCGTGGAGATGCTCCAGCCGTCGAGGATCGAGTGGTGGAAGCTCACGACGAGGTGGAACCGGTCCTCGGCACGCCGGAAGACCTGGATGCGGGCCAGTGGCGCGCGGGTCCAGTCGAAGCCTCGGGTCTTCTCCTCCTCCAGCCACGCGTCGATCCGCTCCTGCTGCTCCGCGTCGGGAAGCTCACGCAGGTCACGGAAGTCGAGGGGCAGCTCGGCCTCGGCCCACACCAGTTGCATCGGCTCGCTGTAGGTCGCGAGATCGAACGAGGTGCGCAGCGCCGGATGGCGCCGTACCACGGCGGCCAGCGCGGTGCGCAAGGCGTCCTCGTCGTAGGGCGCGCGCACGTGGTAGCCGATCAGATCGTGGTAGACGGGCGTGTTCGGGTCGACCGTGCTGTGGTAGAGCGTTCCGGCCTGCGCCGCGGCCATCGGATACGCGTCCACCAGTCCCTCGGGCAGCAGCTTCCTGTCCTCGGTGGACACCAACGAGAAAGGTGCGGTGGGTTCCTCCGGGGGCCGACCGCCCCGTTCGAGCGCCGCCGCCAACTCCGCGACCGTCTGGCACCGGAAGAGATCCTGCAGTTCGAGGGAGAAGCCCTTCTCCCGCAGCAGGCCGAGCACCCGCAGGCTGCGCAACGAGTCCCCGCCGAGAGCGAAGAAGTTGTCGTCGGGGTCGACCTCACCGGTTCCGAGAACCTTCGCCCAGATCCCGCTCACGATCTCCTCGGCCGGAGTTCGGGCCGCCCGGCCTCCGGTGCGCGGGGTCTCCGACACCGAGGGCAGTGCCTTGCGGTCGAACTTGCCGTTCGGCGTCCGGGGCAGCGCGGGCAGGCAGCGGAGATACGCGGGCACCATGTACTCCGGCAGGATCGCGCGCATGGCCGCGCGGATCGCCTCGGCTCCGGGGTCCTCGCCCGACGGCACGTAGAAGCCGGCGAGCTGGAGGTCACCTCGTTCCCGCGTGGTGGTGACCGCCGCTTCGAGCACACCGGGATGGCTCCGCATCGCGGACTCCACCTCGCCCAGCTCGATGCGGAAGCCCCGCACCTTCACCTGGTGGTCGGCGCGGCCGAGAAATTCCAGTGTGCCGTCGGGGCGCCAGCGGGCGAGGTCGCGGGTGCGGAACAGCCGGGTTCCGGGGGCACCGTCGGGGTCCGGCACGAATCGTTCCGCGGTCAGGGCGGGACGGTCGTGGTATCCGCGCGCCAGTCCCGGTCCGGCCACGCACAACTCGCCGGGGACGCCCACCGGTACGAGCTGGAGCCGCTCGTCTCGGATCGAGACACGGACTCCGGGAACGGGGCCTCCGATGGTGGCGGTGCCGTCGACCGGCCCTCCCGGAAGGTCGGCGAACGTGGAGTAGACGCTGGCCTCCGTAAGTCCGTAGAGGTTCAGCACTCGCCGGACACCGGGAAGCTGGTGCAGGTCGGTGACCACGGCGTTGGGCAGTGCCTCCCCGGCCATGCTCACGACCTGCACCCCCGCCGGGATGCCGCCCGTCCGGGCCAGCTCCGCCGCGGCCGAGGGCACCGTGTTGACGATGCGCACCGTGTCGGCCACCGACTTGGGCAGGTGCGGCAGTTGCAAGACGTTCTCGACCAGGACGACACAGCCGCCGTAGCACAGGGGCAGGAAGATCTCCCAGACCGAGGAGTCGAAGCAGACCGACGACGACGCCAGCATGCCCGCC
>JACYYK010001267.1_pt1 | contig 26134 bp, 26 predicted proteins | sample 8236871 | NCBI WGS metagenome assembly JACYYK01 (sample SAMN14103087, study PRJNA606662) | landfill metagenome | isolation source: landfill solid waste inoculated with endophyte fungus Paravalsa indica | place: India:New Delhi, Okhla landfill site | collected 2017-11-05 | reverse complement strand
GCGGCGATCCGGTTGCCCTCGACGACCAGGTCCTGGACCTCCCAGTGCAGGTCGGGGACGGCGTCGATGTGGGCCCGCAGGGAGGCGACGACCGCGTCGCGGGTGCTCGGCGTGCCGTTCTGCGTGACCACATCAGCGACGAACTCGTGGAGCCGGTCGAAGTCGCGGGTGTTGGCGACCTCGACGTAGCCGCGGTAGAGCGTGCGCATCTCGTCGGCGGTCAGGGGGGTGCTGGTCATCGTCGGGTCGTCCATCAGATCATCGTCAGTCCGGCGTTGGTGCGGATGTTCTGGCCCGTGACCGCCTCGCCCTCGGGCGACACCAGCAACGCGAGCACCGCCGCGTAGTCGCCGGGCACGAGCGGGCGCTTCAGCGCCTGGGCGGCTTCGACGCCGGCGAACGCCGAGGCCGGGATCCGTTCCTCCGCGGCGGGGGTCAGGGTCAGACCCGGCGAGATCGCGTTGACGGTGATCCCCGCGGGGCCGAGCTCGACGGCCAGCGCCCGGGTCAGGCCGACCAACGCGCCCTTGGCCGTGACGTAGGGGACGAATCCCGGTCCGGGTGGACGGTCGAACGTGTCCGACGCGACGTTGACGATCCGCCCGAACCCGCGCGCGGCCATTCCGGGGGCGACGCGCTGGGCGAGCACCGCCGCGGCGACCGCGTTGACGGCGAGCACGCGCTGCAGCGTCGCAGCGTCGATCTCTGCGAGCGGACCCATCCTGAGGTCGGCGGCGGCGTTGACGAGGACCGCGGTGGCGTCGCCGAGCTGCGCCTCGAGCGCGTCGACCGCCGGCCCGATCGCCCCGTGGTCGGCGAGGTCGACGACCCCGGTGGCGACGACGTGTCCGGCATCGGTCAGCTCGCGTGCGAGCTCCGCGGCGGGACGACGGTCGAGCACCCCGACCGCGTGGCCCCGCGCCGCGAGCGCCCGGACGCAGGCGGCGCCGATACCGTCGGGATCGGCCGCGCCGGTGACGATGGCGACTGGGGCGGTGCTCATGGAACTCCTGGGGTCGGATCGGGAAGCGCGGGCCGTGGCGTTGACGGCCGGCCAAGCCGACTATACGTTTCTCGTATAATTTCAGCAAGATTGCCGACGAATACCCGTTCTGCACACCACGGTGCCGGGCTCGACGGCGGGCGAGGAGGCCAGATGCCGATCTTTCAGCTGCAGGTGTTCATCAACCCCGTCGCGGGGCGCGACGCGGACTTCAACGCGTGGTACGACGAGATCCACGTTCCCGAGGTGCTGGCGCTTCCCGGGTTCCGGCGCGCCCAGCGGTTCGCAGTGCATCCGCTGGGGGACGGAACGATGCGCTTCCTCACCGTCTACGACGTCGAGGCAGAGGGCCCCGAGCAGGTGCTCGAGCGGGTGACCGCCGGACAGGCGACGTTCCGGCAATCCGACGCGGTGGACATGTCGTCCGCCGTGATCGTGGCGATCTCGCCGCTCGGTCCGGCCGTCGAGGCGGGAGTGGACCGATGAAGGGCCTGGTGCTGACGGCGGACTGGCAGCCGAAGGAGGGCTACGTCGTCACCCCCGAGGAGGAGCGCTCGCGGCGGGCGAACCTCGGCAACATGGTCTGGAAGGACCCGCAGGTCGCGGTCGCCGAGCGCCCCGACCCGACGATCGCGGGACCCCACGATGTCCTCGTCCGCAACCGGGCCTGCGGCGTCTGCGGGTCGGACGTCCACATGTTCGTCCCCGATCCGACCGGCTATCTGAACCTGCCGTACCTGGCGCGCACGCCGATCGCGATCGGCCACGAGTACGCCGGCGAGGTCGTCGAGGTCGGATCGGCCGTGACGCGGGTCGCGCCTGGCGACCTGGTCGCCGTCGAGGGACAGGTCAACTGCGGCAGCTGCCGCGCCTGCCTGCGCGGCCACACCGCCAACTGCGCGTTCATCGAGGACCACGGCTTCACCCTCGACGGTGGCGCGGCGACGCTGTCGGTCGCCCACGAACGGCATTGCTGGTCGCTGACCGAGGTGGCCGAGCGGTTCGGCGACGCGCACGCGCTCGACGTCGGGGCTCTGGTCGAGCCGGCCGCGGTGGTCTACAACGGCATGGTCAAGCTCGCCCAGGGGTTCGTGCCGGGGGACACCGTCGCGGTCTTCGGCTGCGGGCCGATCGGGCTCGCCGCGATCGGGCTGGCCGCGGCGCTCGGCGCCGGCCGGATCCTGGCCGTCGAGCCGTCGGCGCCCAAGCGCGAGCTCGCCGCCACGCTGGGCGCGACGGCGACGTTCGACCCGCTCTCGGGCGACGCCGCCGCGTGGCTCGGCGAGCAGACCGCGGGCGTTGGGGTCGACATGGCGGTCGACGCCAGCGGCGCGGGCCGGGCCGTGGTCCCGGCGATCCTCGCGTCGCTCGGCGTCGGCGGCAAGATCGTCTTCCTCGGGATCAACTCCGAGCCGGTCGAGATCGACATGGTCGCGCTGACGGTCAAGGCCGCGTCGACGTTCAGTCCGATCGCCCACCTCGGCGGCGGCTTCCCGGCGGTGATCGCACTGCACGCGGCCGGCCGGCTCGACCTGACGCCGATGATCACCGCGCGCTACGCCCTCGACGACGGCGTCGCGGCGCTGGAGCGGGCTGCCCGGGGCGACGACGCGAAGGTGATGATCCACCCGCAGGGCCTGTAGAACGTCCGTCTGGTCCGCAGGTCCGCGGCCTGCGGACCTGCGGCTGGGCGGCCGGCGTACGGCGTGCCTTCGCCGGGAGAGCCGCCGGGCGCACTCGCGACCGGACGCCGGTCCGAATACGAACAGGTTGTTCGTATCCGCAGTCGGCCTCAGTAACCTACGCTTCGACGATTCCCTCGCGAGGACGGAGCTTTCCCGGTGGCCGCGACACAAGCATCTGAAGAACGAGCGCCGAGCGTCGGCGACGTCCGCAACCTGTTGCGGCGGGCGGTGCTGCGGACCGAGCTGCAGCCGGGGGCGGTGCAGTCGCAGGACGAGGTCCGGACGTCGCTCGACGTCGGACGCACGCCGTTCCGGGAGGCGCTCCGCATGGTTCAGGCGGAGGGCCTGATCGAGATCCTGCCCAACGGCCGGCTGCGGATCCCCGAGCTGTCGGTGGAGGACTACGCGCAGATCCAGATCGCGCGGATCGCGTTGGAGTCCGCCGCCGCGCGGATCGCGGTGCCGTTGCTCGGACCCGACGACCTGGCCCGGCTCGAGGGCTTCATGGGGCAGATGTCCCACTACCTCAGCACCGACCACCTCGACCGCGTCGAGACGCCGCACCGCGACTTCCACCGGGGCTTGGTCGCCGGGGCCGGAGAGACGATCCTCGAGCGGATCGACGAGCTCAGCGACCGCTCGAGTCGCTACCGCTGGGCGTTCTCCGCGCACGTCAAGGACCACTGGGAGCTCCGGACCGCGGAGCACCGCGCGATGCTCGAAGCCGCGATCGCCGGCGACGGCGAGCAGGTCGCGGCGCGGCTGGCGGCCCACTACCTCGACTCGGGCCTGCTGCTCGCCGAGGCGATGAACGATCCCGACGGTCGCGCGCGGTTCGAGGCGATGGCCCTCAGCAGCCTGCCGCCGGCGTCGCGGGCGGTCGTCGCGGACCTCACGCCGAAGTCCCGGCGGCCCGGGGGGAAGGGCTGAACGACCCGGGGAGCAATATCCGACAATCAAGACGATTGGATATTTCGTCAGGTTCTTGATACTTTCTCGTCGGGGAGAGCGCGGCATGCGTTCCGCTTCCTCGGTCACGCGGTGGAGAACGGCAGAGCGCCGGCCCCGTCGGTGACAGCAAGCGAAATCGAGCAGGAGAACCACGAACATGGCACGCCGTACCGTTTCTCAGTTGGCGTACGCGCAGGTCGCGACCCCGCGACTCGAGGAGTCGCGCGACTTCTACGTCAATGCGCTCGGCCTGACCGAAGTCGCGCGCAACGACGACGGCATCTTCCTCCGGGCGTGGGGCGACTACCTGCCGTACAGCCTGCAGCTGACCGAGGGTCCGGACGCGGCCCTGCTTCGGATCGGCTGGCGCGCCGACAGCGCCGAGGACCTCGAGCGCGTCGCCGCCACCCTCCCGGGCGAGTGGGCCGACGAGAACGTCGGCCGCGGCCGCGCCTACGCCGTGACGTCGCCGTCGGGGCACGTCAACGAGATCTTCTGGGACATCAAGCCGCTGGACCTCCCCGAGGATCAGCGCTCGACGTTCCCGAACCGTCCGCAGAAGTTCGCGCCCCGGGGCATCGCCGCCCGGCAGATCGACCACGTCACGGTCGGCAGCGAGAACCCGCAGCGCGACGCCGAGTGGTTCCGCGACAACCTCGACTTCCGCTACATGGAGTGCACGGTCCTCGACGAGGACTCCGACGAGCCGTTCTTCGCGATGGTCTCGACCACCGAGCAGGCGCACAACCTGGGCCTGGCGCTGAACTCGACCGGCGTCAAGGCGGCGGCCCACCACGTCGCGTTCTGGCTCGACCAGGAGGTCGATGTGCTGCGCGCGGCCGCCATCCTGCAGGAGGCGGGCGTGCCGCTGGAGTACGGCCCCGGTCGCCACGGCATGGGCGAGAACACCTACCTCTACGTCCGCGAGCCCTCGGGACTGCGGATCGAGATCTTCTCGGGCGGCTACCGCAACTACATGCCCGACTTCGGTCCGGTCCGCTGGACCCCCGAGCAAGGCTCCAACGACATGTACCGCAACCGGATCGCTCCGGAGTCGATGATGGAGCTGTTCCCGAGCGGCGCCCGTACCGGCGCCGACATCGAGGGGCTCTCGATCAACCCGTTCGAGTCGGCGGCGGTCCGCTAGGGACCGAGCCCGTCCGCGAGCGCTGCACCCCCGGGCGTCGGCCATGGCGACCCCATCGCGTCAGCTCCCGCCAGCCGGTGAGCCGGGGCCGGTCCTGAAGTCCCTCAGCGTGACCGAGGTCCGGGACCGGCTCCGGGCCGCGGTGCTGCGTGGGCGGCTGCGCCCCGGCGCCCTGCACTCGCAGGGCGAGGTCCGCACCCTGCTCGACGTCGGGCGGACGCCGTTCCGCGAGGCGCTCCGCATGGTCCAGGCGGAGGGCCTGATCGAGATCCGCTCGAACGGCCAGCTGCAGGCCCCGGAGCTGTCGGTCACCGACTTCACCCGGGTCCAGATCGCCCGGATCGCGCTCGAGTCGGCGGCGGTGCGGATGTCCGTCCCCGGTCTCGGCCCGGACCGGCTGGCGCACCTCGAGGGGATGATCGCGCAGATGTCCCACTACGTCAGCTTCGAACACTTCGACCGGGTGGAGCAGCCGCACCTGGAGTTCCACCGGAGCCTGGCGTCCGGGGCCGGGGACAGCCTGGTCGGGGCGATCTCCGACCTGACCGACCGCGCCGCGCGCTACCGCTGGGCGAACCCCACCGTGGTCCAGGGGCACTGGGAGGTCCGGACCCGCGAGCACCGCGCGATCCTCGACGCGGCGATCGCCGGCGACCCGGAGCTGGTGGTCGCCCACCTGATCCGCCACTACCTCGGGTCCGGGCGCCGCCTGGTCGAGGCGATGGGCGTTCCCGACGGCCCCCAGGGTCACCGGTGGTTCGAGGCGCAGATCCTGGGCAGCCTCGCTCCGAGCGTCCGGCAGGGCGTGTGCGAGCTGCATTGACGAACGATTCCGAGCCGCCGGCTCGAAAGGAAGAGAGATGTCCACAGCCCAGGCCCGTCCGGGCACCGTGGCGGAGCTGGTCGCACGGAAGGGCGACGTGCTCGGTCCGACGGAGTGGTTCGAGATCACCCAGCGGGGGATCGACGCGTTCGCCGCGGCGACGCACGACTTCCAGTGGATCCACACCGATCCGGAACGGGCCGCGGCGTCGGCCCTCGGGTCGACGATCGCGCACGGCCTGCTGACCCTGTCGCTCGGCCCGAAGTTCACGATGGAGCTGATCGACTTCGGCGGCTTCGCCCACTCGCTGAACTACGGGTACCAGCGGGTCCGCTTCCCGGCGCCGCTGCCGAGCGGGTCGTGGTTGCGGATGCAGCTCGTCGTCGCCGAGATCGAGGACGTCGCCGGGGGCGTGCAGGTCACGCTGCGGCAGACCTTCGAGCGGCGGGGCGGCGACCGGCCGGTCTGCGTGGCGGACGCAATCGCCCGCTTCTCGTCGGAGGTGGCGGCATGAAGGGCCTGGTGATCTCGACGGCCTGGAAGCCGAAGGACGGCTACCGCGTGACGCCGGAGGAGGAGCGCTCGGGCATCGCCCGGGCCGGCAACCAGCTGCTCCACGGTCCGGCGCTCGCCGTGGCGGAGCGTCCCGATCCGGTCCTGGAAGGCGACCACGACGTGATCGTCCGCGTCGCAGCCTGCGGGATCTGCGGGTCGGACATCCACCTGCTGGAACCCGACGCCGACGGGTACCTCAACATGCCCGGCCCGTTCCGGACCCCGATCGCGATCGGCCACGAGTACGCGGGCGAGGTCGTCGCGGTCGGAGGCGCGGTGACCCGCGTCCGTCCCGGCGACCTGGTCGCGGTCGAGGCGCAGGTCGAATGCGGGACCTGCCGCGCCTGCCTGCGCGGGCTCGGGTCGTCCTGCGAGCGGCTGCTCGACCGGGGCTTCACGCTCGACGGCGGAATGGCCGAGCTGTCGCTGGCGCACGAGCGGCACTGCTGGCCGCTGCAGGCCGTCGCCGACCGCTTTGGCGAGCGACGTGCGCTCGACGTCGGCGCGCTCGTCGAGCCGGCGAGCGTGGCCTACAACGGCATGGTCAATCGGGCCGGCGGCTTCCGACCCGGCGACACGGTCGCGGTCTTCGGCTGCGGTCCGATCGGCCTCGCGGCGATCGGCCTGGCGCGGTCGCTCGGCGCCGGTCGCGTGCTCGCGGTCGAGCCGACGGAGGCCAAGCGCGCGATCGCCGAGGAGCTCGGGGCCAGCGTGACGTTCGACCCGACCGCGGGCGACGTCGACGAGTGGCTGCTCGACCTGACCGACGGGACCGGCGTGGACATGGCCGTCGACGCCACGGGCGCCGGTCACCGCGTGGTCCCGCAGATCGTGCCGGCGATCGCGATCGGCGGCAAGATCGTGACGCTCGGCACCAACATGGTGCCGATCGAGCTGGACTCGTTGCCGCTGATGTTCCGCGCGGTGTCGATGTTCTTCACGCTCGGGCACCTCGGCGGCGGCTTCCCCGCCGTGATCGCGATGCACGCCGCGGGCGGCCTCGACCTGACACCGATGATCACCGGGCGCTTCGCGCTCGACGACGGCGTGGCCGCGATGGAGCGGGCGCGGCGGGGACAGGACGCCAAGCTGCTGATCCACCCGCAGGGCCTGGACGGTCGCGAGCCGGAGGCGTCGGCATGAGTTGCGGGACACCGGTCGCCACGCAGGAAGCGCTCGAGGAGTACATCGCCCGCTACTCCAACTGGGGGCGCTGGGGCGACGACGACGAGCGCGGCGCCGTCAACCTGATCACCCCGGCGATCGTGCGCGACGCGGCGCACGGCGTCCGGTCCGGGCGGGTCGTCGGCGTCGGTCTGCCGTTCGACCAGAACGGTCCCCAGACGGGGGCCTACGGCCGGATGAACTGCCTGCGCTATTCGACCGCGACCGGCGTCGACCACGCGGCCGGCGTGCAGACGCTGATGGGCGTCGATCCGCCGCACGGGTTCGGCTACGCCGACGATGTCGTCGTGCTCGGCCTGCAGTCGGCCAGCCACTGGGACGCGCTGTCGCACATCTTCCACGACGGCAAGATGTACAACGGGCGGCCGGCGACCACGGTCACCGCCGCGGGGGCCGAGTTCTGCGGGTCCGAGGTTTGGCGCGAGAGCCTGGTCGGCCGGGCGGTGCTGCTCGACGTGCCCGCCGCGCTCGGGCTCGACACGCTGCCCGACGGGCACGCGATCGACGCCGACCAGCTCGACGCCGCCGCCGAGTTCGGCAAGGTCGAGATCCGCGAGGGCGACATCCTGCTGCTGCGGACCGGCAAGCTCAAGCGGTCGCGGGCCGAGGGCTGGGGGACCTACGCGGGTGGCGACGCTCCCGGTCTCAGCTACTACACGGTCCCGTGGCTGGCGGAGCACGGCGTCTGCGCCGTGGCCAGCGACACCTGGGGCGTCGAGGTCCGGCCCAACGAGCTGGCCGGCAGCTTCCAGCCGTTCCACATCCCCGCCCTGGTCTACATGGGCCTGATGCTCGGCGAGATGTTCGACTTCGAGGGGCTGTCGGCGGCGTGCGCCGAGGAGGGCCGCTACGAGGTGTTCTTCTCCGCCCCGCCGTTGGCCGTGACCGGGTCGGTCGGCGGCCCGCCGGGCCCCGTGGCGGTGCTGTGACCGCCCCGCCGCGTCGCGGCGGATCCCGCGAACGACATCCGAAAGGCAGACGATGACCGATCACCTCGTGGCAACCGAGACCGTGCTGTACGAGCGGCGCGGCGCGGTGGCGCTGCTGACCCTCAACCGGCCGGACCGCCTGAACGCGTGGAGCAACGAGCTCGAGGACCGCTACTTCGCGTTGCTCGACCGGATCGAGGACGACCCCGACGTCCGCGCGATCGTCGTGACCGGCGCCGGCCGCGGGTTCTGTGCCGGCGCCGACATGGGCGACCTCGAGCTGGCGGGCAACGCCGATCGCGACGTCACGGCGCCGCGCCCGCGGCCCCGCGCGTTCCCGATGACCGTCCGCAAGCCGATGATCGCCGCGCTCAACGGCGCGGCGGCCGGGCTCGGGCTGGTCGAGGCGCTCTACTGCGACGTCCGCTTCGCGACGCCGACGGCCAAGCTGACGACCGCCTTCGCGTTGCGCGGGCTGATCGCCGAGTACGGGATCTCGTGGATCCTGCCGCGCCTGGTCGGCCAGGCCCACGCGCTCGACCTGCTGCTGTCCGGTCGCGTGGTGCAGGGCGAGGAAGCGCTCGCGATGGGCCTGATCAACCGGATCGTGGCGCCGGACGCGCTGGTCGACGAGGCCGTCCGCTACGCGCAGCGGCTGGCGGAGACCGCGTCCCCGCGGTCGATGGCGGAGATCAAGCAGCAGGTCCAGCGGCACATGGATGCGACGTTCGCCGACGCGGTCGCCGAGTCCGACCTACTGATGCGCGAGTCGTTCGACTGGCCGGACCTCCACGAGGGGGTGGCCAGCTACCTCGAGGGCCGGCCGCCGGCGTTCCCGTCGCTGCCGGCGCGGAGCTGAGGGCGATGTTCGAGGATCCCAAGGCGGGGAACGCGGGCGCCAAGGACGACCTGCGCGGCAAGCGCGCGCTGATCACCGGCGCGGCCGTCGGGATCGGCCAGGGCGTCGCCGTCGCGCTGGCCGCCCGCGGCGCCGACGTCATCGTCCACCACGCCGGCAGCGATCCCGCCGAGACGCTCGCGCTGCTCGCGGACCAGGGCACGCCCGGCGCGGCGATCCGGGCCGATCTCGCCCGCCCCGAGGACGCTGACCGCCTGGTCGCGGAGGCGGCGGACGCGCTCGGCGGAATCGACGTGCTGGTCAACAACGCGGGCGTCTCGATCGAGCGCCCGATCGAGGTCCTGACTCCCGACGAGTACGACACGCTGTTCGACGTCAACGTTCGTGGCACCTACATGTGCATCCGCGCCGCGGCCCCGCGGATCGCGGCCGCAGGCGGCGGCTCGATCGTCAACCTCAGCTCGGTCCACGCCTTCGCGGGCCTGGCCCCCTCGACGGCCTACGCGGCGACCAAGGGCGCGATCAACGCGCTGACCCGGACGGCGGCGATGGAGTTGATCGACCGGCGGATCCGGGTCAACGCGGTCGGCCCGGGGCTGGTCGAGGTGCCCCGGTACTTCACCCAGGACCGGGCGGTGCCGTACGACTCGGCGATGGGCGCGAGGATCGTGCCGTGGGGCCGCGTCGGCACGCCGCAGGACATCGCTTCCGCGGTCGCGTTCCTGGCGTCCGACGCCGCCGACTTCATCACCGGCCAGGTGCTCTACGTCGACGGCGGCACCACCAGCCTGCTCGGCCTTGCCGGCGCGGAGTAGCCCGGGAGCGGGCGCGGTCGGAGCCCCCCTGCTGACCGCCTCCGGCGCGCTACGGGCAGGAAGACCGCCGCCCGCGGTTGGACTGACGATGGTGCCGTCGTCCCGTGGATCACGGCACGATCAACAGCTTGCGGTTCGGGCTCTGCTCCTGGAGCCTCCAGGCCCGCGCGATCTCGTCGAGCGGGAACGTCTCGTAGGCCATCCGCAGCTCGCCGGCGGCGGCGAGCTCGAGGAGCTGCAGGTAGGCGGCGCGGCGCACCTCGGGGCCGGCGGACGGCGCGCCGAAGCCGATCAGGCTGCGGCCCTGCAGAGCCTTGGTGTCGATCGCCGCCGCGCGGCCGGCGCCGATCCCGAAGGTCACGATCCGGGCGCCGTCGGCGGTCGCGTGGACCGCGTCGGCGAGCGGGGCACCGCCGATCGCGTCGATCACCACGTCGAAGCCGTTGCCAGAGGTGTCCCGCAGGGCATCCGCCGTTCCGTCGTCGATGCGCACCACGCCGTCGAGGGGCAGGTCGCGGAGGGCGTCGAGGTTGCGCGCCGCGCCGACGATCCGCGACGCGCCGAGCGACCGCGCGATCTGGACCGCGAGCTGGCCGACGGCGCCGCTGGCCCCGAGGACCAGGACCGACTCGCCGCGCCGCATCCTCGCGCCGGTCTCGAGCGTCAGCAGCGCGGTCGAACCCGCCGAGCCGACCACGAGCGCGAGCGCGGTCGAGACCGCGTCGGGGATCGCGATCGTCGCCTTCGGATCGACGGCCATCCGCTCGGCCATCGTGCCGTTGGGCGGGGCCCAACGGGTCGCGTAGTGGCGGCGACCGTCGAACGTGACCACCGCCTCGCGGCCCACGGTGTGCGGGGTCGGCTGGTCGCCGTACTGTCCCGACCCGAGGCGCAGGTCGAGCGGGTTGAGGCCTGCGCACTCGACCGGGGCGACCACTTCGCCGGGGCCGGGCGTCGGTTCGTCGATCGTGGTCACCGTCGGCGTCGTGCCGAGGCGCTCGATTCGTGCTGCGCGCATCGTGAGGTCCTTCTGATCTGATCTGGGGTACGAGGAGGCAGCCCTGCGGGCCGCCTCCGGGGACTGACGGCGCCGCCGGCTCCTCTCGTCGGAGCCGGCACGGTCCTACGCCGCAACCGCCTTCGTCGCGGTGGTGTATTCGTAGAATCCGCGGCCGGACTTGCGGCCGAGGCGCCCGGCGGCGACCATCCGCTTGAGCAGCGGCGGCGGGGCGTACTCGGGCTTCTGGAACTCGCTCTGCAGCGAGACACCGATCGCGTAGAGGACGTCGAGGCCGATCATGTCGGCCAGCGTCAGGGGGCCCATCGGGTGGCCGCAGCCCTGCTGCATGCCCTCGTCGATGTCCTCGCGGGACGCGAAGTCCTCTTCGAGCATCCGGACCGCCGACATCAGGTAGGGGACGAGCAGGAAGTTGACGATGAAGCCGGACCGGTCCTTGGTCCGCACCGCGTGCTTGCCGAGCGCGAAGGCGAGGGCTTCGAGGCGGGCGACGGTGGCGTCGGAGGTCTCGAGGGCGACGACGATCTCAACGAGCGACATCACCGGGACGGGACTGAAGAAGTGCAGGCCCGCGACCTGGTCGGGGCGGTCGGTGGCGGCGGCGAGCTCGGCGATCGGGATCGACGAGGTATTCGACAGCAGCAGGGTGTCGGGGCCGACGATTCGGTCGAGCCGGCGGAAGACGTCGCGCTTGATGTCGACGTCCTCCTGGACGGCTTCGATGACGACGGACGCGTCGGCGAGGTCGTCGATCGCGGTGGTCCAGGTGATCCGGCCGGTGATCGCATCGGCGTCGTCGGCGGTCATCTTGCCGCGGTCGACGGCGCGGTGCAGCGAGTGGGCGAGCCGCTCGCGGGAGCGGTCGAGCGGGGCGCCGTCGGGCTCGTGGAGGGTGACGGGGAGTCCGGCGCGGGCCGCGGTCTCGGCGATCCCGGTCCCCATCAACCCGGCGCCGACGATCGCCAGGTGGTGCTCGTCGGCGGCGACGGCGCGGAAGGTGGGGTCGAGTCGCGGGTCGGTCGGCCGACCCAGCGCGTCGTCGTGGCTCATCGTGCCGTCGCTCCTCCGTCGACGTAGATCGGCTGGCCGGTGACGAAGCTCGAGGCGTCGGAGGCGAGCCAGACCACCACGTCGGCGATCTCCTCGGGCTGCGCCAGGCGCCCGATCGGATGCGCGGCCTCGACGTAGGGGCGTAGGTTCGGGTCGGCCTCGGCGGCCTCGTTGAACAGCTGGGTCTCGACCGCGCCGGGGCAGACCGCGTTGACCCGGATCCCGCGCCCGGCGTACTCGACGGCGGCGGCGCGGGTCAGGCCGACGACGCCCGCCTTGGCCCCGATGTAGGCGGACTGTCCGGGGACCGCGATCAGGCCGAGCACCGATGCGGTGTTGATGATCGATCCGCGACCGGCCTCGCGCATCTGGCGCAGTTCGGCGCGCATGCAGTGGAAGACGCCGGTCAGGTCGACGTCGATGTGCAGCGCCCACTCGTCGTCGGTGACGTCGATCATCTCGGGCCCGGCGATGATCACGCCCGCGTTGTTGTGGGCGAAGTCCAGGCGCCCGTGCCGCTCGACCGTCTGCTCGATCAGCCCGTCGGCGCTCGCCACGTCGGTCACGTCGACCGGAACGAACGTCGCGGACCCCGGGCCGGTGGCGAGCTCGACGGTTTCGCGGCCGCCCGCTTCGTCGCGATCGGCGACCACGACGGCGGCGCCGGCGGCGACGAGCGCGTGGACGGTCGCCCGTCCGATGCCGGACGCGGCTCCGGTGACGATTCCGGCCTTTCCGGCGAGGGCTTCGGGGGAGAACGTCGCGGTCATGGGCATCGGTGCTTTCGGAGTCGTGTTGGTGTCTGGCGGCTGACGTCGGCTACGCGCCGACCAGGCGTGGGACCAGCGCCGCAGCGTTCTCGTGCTCGATCCGGGCCAGCTCGGCCGGGTCGACGCCGAGTCCGGCGCTGAGGTCGACGTCCTCGCCCTCCGGCAGGAACGGCCAGTCGGTGCCGAAGACGACACGGTCGGTGCCGGCCAGCGCGCGCACGGTGGCCAACGCGATCGGGTTGTTGGCCAGGCCGGTGTCGTAGTAGAGCCGCCGGAGGTACTCGACCGCGCCAGCGGGCGCGGCTTCGGCGCGCGCGGGCTCGCGGCCGGCCCACGACGCGATCCGTTCGGCGAGGAACGGCGCGGTGCCGCCCATGTGCGCCACCTGCAGGCGGATGTTCGGGTACCGCTCGAGCGTGCCGCTGAAGATCAGGTTCACGAGCGCGCGCGTGGTCTCGAACGGGAAGTCGATCAGCCACGGCGGGACGTCGTCGCGCGGCGACGGCGTCGGGGGCCACCCCGGGTGGAGGAAGGCGTAGGCGCCGCGCCGGTCGAGCTCGGCGAAGACCGGCTCGAGCTCGGGATCCCCCAGGTAGACGCCGCCGACGTTGGAGTGCAGGGCGACGCCGTCGAGGCCGAGCTCGTCGAGACCGTAGGCGATCTCCTCGATCGCGGCGTCGGCGACCGGGATCGGCAGCGTGGCGAGCGCCGCGAAGCGGTCGGGGGCCGCGCGAACCATCGCGGCGTGCTCCTCGTTGACCATCCGGCTCAGCTCCCGCGCGAGGCCGGCGTCCTCGTCGAACCAGACGCCGGGGGGCGAGAGCGAGACCACCGCGGCGTCGATCGCGCGAGCGTCCATCGTCGCCGACAGCACGTCGCTGGTCGCGGGGGGCAGCACGGTCGGGTCGGGGGCCTTCCCGAGGCGTCGCAGCTCGGCCAGGTAGGGCGCCGGGACCGTATGGGCGTGCAGATCGATTCTCGACATCGAAAAATATACCTTCTGCGTGATCCTGTACTACTGTGGCTATACTATACGCATCGAATCGACCTGATCGGCGGAGGACGCAGATGGCATCGACAAGACGACGGACGGCGCGCTACGGCGCTCGCCCGACCCGGGGACACCGATGAAGATCGCGCTGGTCACGCGGAACGCGGACGGCGTCACCGCCCCTGCGATCGTGGTCGAGGGGGGGTTCGTGGCGCTTGACGACGTGGTCGGGGCGTTCGGCGAGCCGCAGCGCGCGATGAGCACGCTGATTTCGAACTTCGACGACCTCCGTCCCGACATCGACCGGGCCGTCGCCACCACGGCGGCACTCGCGCCCAACACGGTTCAGCTGCGTGCCCCGCTGCCGCGGCCGACCAACATGCTCTGCTGCATCGGCAACTACTGGGAGCACGCCGACCGTCCGCCGCGGCCGCTCAACCTGTACGTCAAGAACTCCGACGCGATCCTCGACCCGGGCGGCGAGATCGTCCTGCCGTCGACGACCGAGCCGTGGATGTTCATGCACGAGGCCGAGCTCGGGGTCGTCATCAAGGGGCCGGCCAAGGACGTCCCGCGCGAGGACTGGCGCGACGCGGTCTTCGGCTACACCGGCGTGATCGACGTCAGCGCGCGCGGCCGCGGTCGCCGGACCTGGGGGCAGGTCAGCTGGATGGGCAAGTCGTTCGACACCTTCGCCCCGATCGGCCCCTGGATCACCACCGCCGACGAGATCCCCGATCCGCAGGCCGTGCGGATCCGCTTCTGGAACGACGGCCAGTTGCGCCACGACTACTGCACCGACGACATGGAGCACGGCGTCGACGAGATCGTCGCGCTGGCCAGCGCGGTGATGACGCTGCAGAGCGGGGACGTGATCGCCTGCGGCACCAACCACGAGGGCCTCGGTGCGGTCCAGGACGGCGAGCAGCTCGACTTCGAGGTCGAGCACGTCGGCCGGATGTCGCTGACCGTGTCCGACCCGCTGGGCCGCCGCTGGGAGCGGGGCGTCTACCTCGGTGAGGACTCGACGAACCACGCCGTCGCGAAGGAGCCGTTGTTCTGATGCGTATCGTGATCTTCACGCGGACCGCCGACGCCGGGACCGCGGTGCCGCAGCTGGGGCTGCTGACCGACGCCGGCGTCGTCGCCGTCGACGTGCCCGGCGTGCCGACGGCGGGAGCCGCGCTCAAGCACGTCGTCGCCGACTTCGGCGCCCACCGGCCGCGGCTCGAGCAGCTGGCCGCCGACGCCGCCGCGATCCCGCGGGACCAGGTGCGCCTGCTGCCGCCGCTCGCCGATCCGGCCAAGCTGCTCTGCCCGTTGCGGATGCCGATGCAGCACACCGACACCGAGGACGAGCTGCACGTCTTCCTCAAGGCTCCCGGGTCGACGCTTGGCGACGGCGGCGAGGTCGTGCTGCCCCGTCTCGAGGACGCCGAGCTGTTCACCCACGACGCCTGCCTGGCCGTGGTGATCGGGCGTCGCTGTCACGGCGTCGCGGCCACCGACTGGCGCGACGTGGTCTTCGGCTACACCGCGCTGATCGACGTCACCGGCCGCACGGACGAGCGGACCCGCTGGAAGGCGGGAATCAGCGCCCTGGGCTCGTCGTGCGACACCTTCGGGCCGCTCGGCCCGGTGATCGTCCCGCGCGCGGACGTCGACGAGGCGGCCGGCTTCGGCGTGCGGCTGCACTGCGGCGACGAGCTCCGACAGGAGTTCCGCGTCGACGACCTCGACGCGCAGATCGGCGCGGCGATCCAGCGCGCGACGAGCATCATGACCCTGCACCCGGGCGACGTCGTCGCAGTCGGCGCCACCGCCGGCCAGGGGCCCGTGCAGGACGGCGACGCCCTGCGACTCGACGTCGACCAGGTCGGGCGGCTCGCCGTGTCCGTGCGCGATCCGCACGGACGCGCGTGGGACCGCTCGATCCGGATCGGCGAGCCCGTCGGCATCTAAGAGGACCGCCCGCACCCCGAACCGAAGGCACCATGGTCACCCCCAGCAACAGCATCCTCGGTCATCCGATCGTCCACGTCGGCTACTCGGTGGAGAGCATCCCGCGCGCGGTCGAGCACCTCGTGACGAGCTACGGCGCCGGGCCGTTCTTCCTGATGCAGGACATCCGGATCGACCGGCTCGAGAACGCCGACGGTCCGATCACCTGGGAGCACTCGGCGGCCTTCGGCGCGTGGGGCGGCACGATCGTCGAGCTGCAGCAGCTCGACCGGCTCGAGCCCGCCGACGCCTTCGGTCCGACCTACCAGCGGACCACCGGCTTCAACCACGTCGCCTACGCGGTCGACGACCTCGAGCGGGAGGACGCACGTCTGCGCGGGCTCGGCTTCGCCCAGCTGTTCTCGGCCGTCAACGGCCCGCACCACTCGGCGCTCTACGACGCGCCGCTGCTCGGGCACACGATCGAGGTCCACCAGAGCTTCCCGCTGTTCCACGCGTTCCACGCCGAGCTGGCCGAGGCGGCCGAGGGCTGGGACGGCAGCGATCCGCTCCGGCCCGTGCGCGCCGACGTCCAGGAGCAGATCGTCAACGAGGGGAGCGGATCGTGAGCACGACGGCGGAGGTGGCGTTGGTCACCGGCGCGAGCGGCGGCATCGGCCGCGCGATCGCCCGTCAGCTCGGTCGCGAGGGGTGGCACGTGATCCTGGCCAGCCGCAACCTCGACGGCCTCCACGAGACGGAGCGGCTGATCACGGACGCCGGCGGCCGCGCCGAATCGCGCCGCCTCGACGTCTCCGATCCGGACCAGATCGCCCGACTGGCGGCGGAGCTCGACGCCGCGGGCCTGGCCCCGACGGCGCTGATCAACAACAGCGGGGTCGGTGGACCGTCGAAGCCACTGTGGGAGGTCGATCCAGCTGCGTGGGACGAGACGATCGCCGTCAACCTCGGCGGTGTCTTCCACTGCTGCCGGGCGTTCGTGCCGGCGATGATCGCCCGGGGCCGCGGCTCGGTCGTCACCATCGGCTCGGTCACCGGCAAGAACCCGCTGCTCCACCGCAGCCCGTACGCGGCGAGCAAGGCCGCGCTGATCGGCCTGACCAAGACCCTCGCCACGGACGCCGGCCCACACGGGGTCCGGGTCAACCTCGTGTCCCCGGGGGCGGTCGCCGGCGAGCGGATCGAGTGGGTGATCGCGTCGCGGGCCGAGGCGCTCGGGATCACCGAGGACGAGGTGCGCGCGCAGCTCACCGCCGACTCCGCGCTGCGGCGCTTCGCCACGCCGGAGGAGGTCGCCCGGGCGGTTGCCTTCCTGGCCGGCGACGCCGGTAGCGGCGTGACCGGGATCGACGTCACCGTCGCCGCCGGGTTCGTCATGCACTGACGGCTCCTGCCGTCCCACCCCCCCACCAACGGAGAGAGACCATGCCCAAGCTGCTCGAACTGCTCGACGGCGTTCCCGCCGTCGCCGACCAGGGTCACCTCGGCTTCAGCACCGTCACGCTGATCGAAGGCGAGGACCGCGACGGTCGGCTGCGGCGGATCGTCGTCGACTCGGGCCACAACGGCCGTCGTCTGCAGATCGTCGACGCGCTCGACGCGGTCGGCCTCACGCCACTCGACATCGACTACCTCGTATCAACGCACGCGCACTGGGACCACATCCAGAACCACGACCTGTTCGTCGACGCCAAGCACCTGATCCACGCCGACGAGCGGCGCTACGCGCACCGGCCGGCGGTCGACGACTGGGCGACGCCGTCGTGGACCGGCTACGTGCTCGAGCAGCTGGACACCGAGGAAGTCGGCGACGACCACGAGATCATCCCCGGGGTGAAGGTTCTCGACCTGCCCGGGCACTCGCCGGGCAGCATCGGCATCAGCGTCGAGACCGACGACGGCCTCGCGGTGCTCGCCGGTGACGCGTTGCACGTCTCCGGGGTCGCGACCAGCGAGGTCAATCCGCTGGTCTTCTGGGACGAGCGGGCCGCGACCGCGTCGATCCGCCGCGTCAAGCGGGTCGCCGACGTCATCCACCCGGCCCACGACGCGGCGTTCCGGATCCTCGCCAACGGCGAGCTGGAGTTCCAGCGGACGATCGAGATGGCCGTCGGCGGGATCGCCCCGCGGGTGCTGGAGCTCGCCGACGTGCTGCCGGTCAGCCTGATGCCCGGTCGCCACGACCACACGTCCCGGACGATCGCCGAGCGGGTCGACGACGACCGGCTGGCGGCGGTCCACGCGCTGGTCGGCGGGCCGTATGCCCCGGGCGAGCGCCCGGTCCCGTCGTCGGGCTGGGAGCGCGGCTAGCGTCGAGCGGACGGCGGGCGGACCGACCGCGAGGGCGGATCGCCGGCCTCCGGCGTCAGCGCGAGAGGACCCGGCGGACGGCGTCGGCGGTTGCGGCGAAGTTCGCTGCCGCCGCCTCGTCCAGCGTCCTGGCCCGGTTCTCGATCGAGATGCTCTCGTCGCCGATCGGCCCGCGGTAGCCGGTGGCGAAGATCGCGTCGAGGAAGCGGTCGACCGCGAAGGCGCCGGTCCCGGCGAGCCGGCGGTGGTCGACCCCGTCGACGAAGAGGTCGCCGGCGACCGGCTCGGGCGCGCCGTCGACGAGCTCGAGGCTGGTGATCCGCTCGGCGGGGATCCTCCGCAGCGTCTCGTACGGGACCCCCGCGCGGAAGACGTGCCAGATGTCGATCAGCAGGCCGGCGTTCGGCGCCCCCGCCTGTTCGATCAGGTCGAGGCCCTCCTGGGGCGTGCGGATCATCGCCGGCGGCATCGGCTCCAGTGCGATCCCGACGCCGATCTCGGCGGCTGCGCCGCAGAGCGCGGCCAGGCCGTCGATGAGCTGGGGTCGGTCGGCGGTCGGACCGACGAAGCCGGTCCCGACCTTGACGTGGCGTACGCCGAGCTCGGCGGACCGGTCCAGCAAGCGGCGGGCGAGCGCGTCCGACGCCGTCCGCTTCGCCCCTGTCGCGTACCAGTCGTGGAGCATCTCCAGCTCGACGACCCGCATGCCCGCGTCGTCGAGCCAGCGACGGATCCGTGCAGCGCCGTGGATGCCGACCCAGTGGTCGAGGTCCTGGTGGTCGAAGCCGATGCCGCGGTAGCCCGCCCGGCTCGCGGCGTCGATCCGCGCAGCGATGTCGCGGGGGCTGACCTGACTGCCGGGACGGACCTCTGGCGGCACGTCCCCGGCGAGGGTGAGGTAGCTCGCGAGGATCACGGGCTCCCAGGTCTCTGTGTTCATGGTCGTAGCCTCTCTTCCGCGGCCGGTGGTGCGGTCGAACTTGACGGCGCGCGTCGTTGATCTATATTTATAGCTTGTTGCATATTTTCCGTGGAAAGATATCTCCATGGAGCGAGCGGGAGGGTCGGACGTGGCATCGGTGACACTGAAGCGGGGGGACGCCGCCTACGAGCAGGCCCGGCGGGACGCTGTCTGGAACGGCCGGACGCCGGACCGCTACCCCGACGTGATCGTCCAGGTCGAGTCCGTCGAGGACGTCGTGGTGGCCGTTCGCGAGGCTGCGGCGCAGGGCCTGCGGATCGCCGTCCGCTCCGGTGGGCACAGCTGGGCCGGGAACCAGCTCCGCGACGGCGGGATGCTGATCGACCTCTCGCGGCTGAACGGTCTGGAGGTCGACACCGAAGCGATGACCGCCGTGGTCGGCCCCGGCGCCAAGGGCATCGCCGCGTCGCTCGAGCCGCACGGAGTGTTCTTCCCGGGGGGCCACGACCGCGACGTCGGGGCCGGCGGCTACCTGCTGCAGGGCGGCTTCGGCTGGAACGGCCGGATCCTCGGACCCGCCTGCGCGAGCGTGATCGGTATCGACGTCGTCACCGCCGACGGCGAGCTGCTGCACGCCAACGAGCACCAGCACGCCGATCTGCTCTGGGCGGCCCGCGGCGCCGGCCCCGGCTTCTTCGGCATCGTCGTGGCCTTCCACCTGCGGGTCTACGAGGCGCCGAAGCACATCGCGCTGAGCGTCGCCCGGTTCCCGATCGACGTGCTCGACGAGGTCTTTACCTGGGCCGAGCGGATCGGCCCGTCCGTCGCCCGCGAGGTCGAGCTGAACGTCACCGTCGCGCGCGACGAGGATGGCACGCCCGACATCACCGTGATCGCCCCGGCGATCGTCGATTCGCCCGAGCAGGCCGCCGAGGTGCTGGCGTTCCTGGACGAGTGCCCGGTCCGCGACCGGGCGATCGAGGTCGTGTCGAACGTCCCCGCCACGCTGACCGAGCTCTACGCCGCCGTGGGTGAGTTCTACCCCGCCGGATCCCGCTACGCGGTCGACAACATGTGGACCCACGCCCCCGCGGAGGAGCTGTTGCCGGGGATCCACGAGATCGTCGAGACGCTGCCGCCGCGACCCTCGGCGCTGCTCTGGCTGAACTGGGGCGGCGACACGCAGGAGCGCCCGCCGATGGCGTTCAGCGTCGAGGACCGCACCTACATGGCCGTCTACGGGGTCTGGAGCGATCCGGCCGACGACGAACGGTACAGCGGCTGGGCCGGCGGGCGGATGCGCGCGCTGGCGCCGCAGGCGTCCGGGATCCAGCTGGCCGACGAGAACCTCGGCAACCGCCCGGCGCGGTTCATCAGCGACGAGAACATGGCGCGGCTCGACGAGCTGCGCGACCGCTACGACCCGGAGCACCGGTTCCACCCGTGGATGGGGCGGCTGCCGTCGGGCGCCGCGGCGGCGTGACGGCCGTGGACCGATCCGAGCGCGCGGCGATGGGCAACGCGGCATCGATCCTGCACGGCGCCGCCGAGCGGTCCCCCGACGCGGTCGCCGTGCGCTGTGGCGACGCGACGCTGAGCTACGCCGAGCTGGAGCGCGCCGCCGGACGGGTCGCGGCGGCCGCCGTCGCGCACGGGCTGGTCCCCGGCGACCGCGTGCTGCTGGTCGGCCCCACCGTCCCGGAGTGGATCAGCGCCTACTACGGGCTGCTCGGTCAGGGGATGGTGGTCGTCGCAGCCAACCCGATGGCCGCCGGCGCCGAGCTCGAGTACTTCCTCGAGGACTCGGGCGCGGCCCTGGCGCTGAGCCTGGGCGACAGCGACGAGAAGGTCCGCGCGGCGGCCGAGGCCGTCGGCCGGTCGTACCGGTCGCTCGATCCGGGGTCGGACTTCCACCCGGACCCCGACGCCGGCCGGCCGGTCCCGATCGCGGCGTGCGGCGCCGACGACCTGGCCGTGCTGCTCTACACCTCGGGGACGACCGGGCGGCCGAAGGGGGCGATGCTCAGCCACGGCAACCTGACCGCGACCGCCGAGGTCTTCGCCGACGCGTTCCGGCTGACCCCGGACGATGGCGTGCTGCTCTGCCTGCCGATCTCCCACGTCTTCGGACAGGCATGCATCCTCAACGCGGCGCTGCGGACCGGCGCGCGGGTCACCCTGCAGCCGCGCTTCGACGCGACCGAGGCGCTCGCGCTGATCGACCGCGACGGGCTCTCCGTCTTTGCGGGGGTGCCGACCATGTACAACGCGCTCCTGCGGACCCCGGAGGCGGTGGGCGCGGGGCTCGGAGCGGCGCTGCGGCTGGCGATCTCGGGCGGGGCGCCGAACCCGGTCGACATCCTCGAGCGGTTCGAGCAGCGGTTCGGCTGCCCGATCGTCGAGGGCTGGGGGATGACCGAGAGCACCGGGGCCGGGACCTTCAACCGGCTCGACCGTCCGCGCAAGGTCGGCCGGGTCGGCGTGGCGCTGCCGGGCTCGGCGGTGCGGATCGTCGACGAGGATGATCGGGACGTCGAGCCCGGCGCCGTCGGCGAGATCCTGCTCCGCGGCCCGACGGTGATGCTCGGCTACTGGCGGCGACCGGAGGACACCGCCGACACGCTCGTCGACGGCTGGCTGCGCACGGGCGACCTCGGGTCGTGCGACGCGGACGGCGACATCGCGATCGTGGACCGCAAGAAGGACCTGATCATCCGCGGCGGCTACAACGTGTACCCCCGGGAGGTCGAGGAGGTGCTCGTCGCGCACCCGGACGTGGTGGAGGCGCTCGTCGTCGGCATCGAGGACCCGCACTTCGGCGAGGAGGTCGGTGCGGCGATCGTGGCGCGCCCCGGATCGACGCTCGACGCCGACGGGATCCGCGCGTGGACGGATTCCCGCGTCTCGCCCTACAAGCGGCCCCGCGTGATCCGCTTCTTCGACGCGCTGCCGCGGACCTCGACCGGCAAGCTGACCCGCCGCGGCCTGGACCTGCTCGTCGCCGAGCGCGAATCGGCCTGACGCGGCGGCCGCGTCGCGCGCCGGCTCAGATTCCGGCGCGCTCCGCGGCTTCGGCGGCCCGCTCGAGCATCAGGTCGGCGGTCCGACCCGTGGCCTCGGGGTCGCCGTTGGCCGGGTCCTCGAGCGCCCGCTGCCGCACGCCCTCGGCGATCACGGCGACCTTCCAGCAGCCGAGCGTCTCCCAGAATCCGATCGCGTCGGTCGGCCGGCCGGAGGCCTCGCGGTAGGCGTCGACCAGCTCGGCGCGGGTCGGGAAGCCGGGCTCGGCCGGGTAGGTGTGCGGCGCGGGCGGGATCGCGTCCGTCGCGTCGGGCCAGTACGCGAGCAGGCCGCCGAGGTCGGCGAGCGGGTCGCCGAGCGTCGAGAGCTCCCAGTCGAGCACCGCCCGGACGTCCCCGTCCGCGGGGTCGACGATCGCGTTGAGCAGATGGAAGTCGCCGTGGACCAGCCGCACCTCGCGCTGCTCCGGGATCGCCGCCGTCAGGCGGTCGGCGAGCTGGCCGACCAGCGGCAGCTCGCGGGTCCGCGCCTGCTCGTACTGCCGCGACCAGCGCCGCAGCTGCCGCGCGGCGTACGGCTTGTGGCTGGCCAGGTCGTCGAGGCCGGCGTCGACCAGATCGACGTCGTGGATCAGCGCCAGCGCGCGGACCAGCGACAGGCCGACGGTCCGGCGGGTATCCAGCGCGAGCGCGTCGAGCGCGCTCCGGCTGTCGATCACCGCGCCCGTGACGTGCTCCATCAGCAGCAGCGGGACGTCCAACCGCTCGTCGGCAGGGCGCAGGGCCAGCACCCGGGGGGCCGGGACCCGCGTGGCGGCGAGGCCGCCGAGGATCCGGTGCTCGCGCGCCATGTCGTGGGCCGAGGGCAGCAGCGGGCCGAGCGGCGGGCGACGCAGGACCCAGCGGCGGCCGCCGGCCGCGCTGAGCAGGTACGTGAGGTTCGACTTGCCGTCGCCGAGGCCGCTCGCGAGGAACGGGCCCGGCAGGCCGAGCTCGCCCATCCACTCGTCGACCAGGCCCATCGGCAGGCCCGGTGGGCCGGCGGCCTCCGCCGCGTCGGCAGTCGTGCAGTTCTCGGCCGGCGTACTCACAGGACGATCATACCTAAGACGCAGTGGGATACTTCAAAAGTAATCGCATATAGTTCTTGAGAACGGATACCGCGCTGCGCTAGGTTTCGGCGACGGATCCAGCCCAGCCCGCGTTCGCCGCCGGGCACGACGACGTGGGAGTCGCGCACGATGAACTTCGAGAAGACCGATCGCTGCAAGGAGTACGAGGAGCGGCTCCTCGCGTTCATGGACGAGCACGTGTACCCCGCCGAGCCGGTGTACCACGAGCAGATCGCCGCGTCGGGCGACCCGCACCACCAGCCGGCCGTGATGGGGGAGCTCAAGGCCGAGGCCAAGCGCCGGGGCCTCTGGAACCTCTTCCACCCGCATCCGGAGTGGGGGCCGGGCCTGAAGAACGTCGAGTACGCCCCGCTCGCCGAGATCGTCGGGCGCAGCACGTTCATCGCGCCCGAGGCGATCAACAGCAGCGCCCCCGACACCGGCAACATGGAGGTCCTGACGCTGTTCGGGACCGACGAGCACAAGGAGCAGTGGCTGAAGCCGCTGCTCGCCGGGGAGATCCGCTCGGCGTTCGCGATGACCGAGCCGCAGGTTGCGTCGTCGGACGCGACCAACATCGAGACGCGGATCGAGCGCGACGGCGACGACTACGTGATCAACGGCCGCAAGTGGTGGATCACGAACACGCTGCACAAGAACTGCCGCGTGCTGATCGTGATGGGCAAGACCGATCCGACGGCCGCGCCGCACCGACAGCAGTCGATGCTCGTGGTGCCGATCGACACCCCCGGCGTCCGGATCGTGCGCGGGCTCTCGGTCTTCGGCTACCACGACCGAGAGGGGCACGCCGAGCTCGAGTTCAAGGACGTGCGCGTGCCGCGCTCCGCGCTGCTGGCCGGCGAGGGCGAGGGCTTCGCGATCAGTCAGGCACGGCTGGGTCCTGGACGGATCCACCACTGCATGCGCTCGATCGGATCCGCGGAACGGGCGCTCGACCTGATGGTCGAGCGGGCGCAGTCGCGGGTCACCTTCGGTCAACCGATCTCGGAGCGCGCGAACGTCCAGGATTGGATCGCCGAGTCGCGCGTCGAGCTCGAGATGGTCCGTCTGCTGTGCCTGAAGACCGCGTGGATGATGGACACGGTCGGCAACAAGCAGGCGCGCACCGAGATCGCCGCGATCAAGGTCGCCGCGCCGACGGTCGCGCTCAAGGTGATCGACCGGGCGATCCAGGTCCACGGCGGCGGCGGGCTGTCGTCGGACTTCCCGCTGGCCGAGATGTACGCCCACCAGCGGACGCTGCGCTTCGCCGACGGACCCGACGAGGTCCACAAGCGCACGATCTTCCGTCAGGAGGTCCGGCGCGTCGCGGCGATGCGGGGCGAGCGGCGCACGCCGGCCGGCGCGACGGCATGACGGACGGGGACTTCGCCGGTCGCGTCGCGATCGTCACCGGCGGCTCGCGCGGGATCGGGCTGGCTTGCGCGGTCGAGCTGGCGCGTGGCGGCGCCCGCGTGATCGTGACCGCGCGAACCACCGCGGCGGCGGAGGAGGCCGCGGCGGCGATCGGCCAGGGCGCCGTCGGCGTCGCTGCGCACGCCGCCGATGCCGCGGCGGCGCAAGCCTGCGTCGCGCTCGCGATCGAGCGCTTCGGCCGACTCGACGTGCTGGTCAACAACGCCGGCACCAACCCGGCCTACGGCGACGTCGTCCGCCAGGACCGGTCGCGGTTCCTCAAGACCTTCGAGGTCAACGCCTGGGCGCCGGCGCTCTGGAGCGGGCTGGCGTACGACGCGTGGATGGGCGAGCACGGCGGCGCGATCGTCAGCACCGCGTCGCTCGGCGGACTGATGGCGAGCCCCGAGATCGGGGTCTACAACGCGTCGAAGGCCGCGCTGATCCACCTCACGCGGCAGCTCGCGATCGAGCTCGCGCCGCGCGTCCGGGTCAACGCGGTCGCCCCCGGCGTGGTCCGTACGAAGCTGTCCGAGGCGCTCTGGGAGGACCCGGAGCAGGGCCGCCGGGTGGTGGATGCCACCCCGCTGCGCCGTCTCGGCGAGCCCGACGACGTCGCCCGGGCGGTTGCCTTCCTCGCCTCCGACGCCGCGTCGTGGGTCACCGGCGAGACCCTGGTCGTCGACGGCGGCCAGCTGCTGACGCACGCCCCGGGCTGAGCGGCGCCGCGGGTCGCGACGTCAGCCCAGGAACGTCGCGGTCGTCGTCGGCGGCGCTACCCCACGCAACCCGGCAGCTTGTCCGGGTTGAGCAGTCCGGTCGGGTCGAACGTCGCCTTGATCGCGTGCTGCAGGTCGAGCGATCCGGCCAGCTCGCGGGCCGCGGCGTCGCGCTTGAGCAGGCCGACGCCGTGCTCGCCGGTGACGGTGCCGCCGAGCTCGAGCGCCAGCTCGAGGATCGCGTCGAACGCGGTGCGGGCGCGGGTGACGGCGTCGGCGTCGGTGTGGTCGTAGACGACGGTCGGGTGCATGTTGCCGTCCCCGGCGTGGCCGAAGGTGCCGATCAGGACGCCGGTGCGCTCGGCGATCCGCTCGATCCCGCGCAGCAGCGCCGGCACCGCGGGCAGCGGCACCGCGACGTCGTCGAGCAGCGTCGCGCCGCGCCGCTCCAGCGCGGGGAAGGCGAGCCGGCGGGCGGCGATCAGCATCCGGCCCTCGGCCTCGTCGTCGGTGGTCACCGCCAGGTCCGCGCCGGCCTCCTCGCAGAGCCGCGCCATCGCGGCGATCTCCTCGGCCCCCTCGACGCGGCCCGCGTCGCTGCGGGCGAAGAGCATCGCCTCGGCCTCGAGGTCGAGCTCCATCGGCTGCATCGCCTCGACCGCGCCGATCGTCGTGCGGTCCATCAGCTCCAGCATCGACGGGCGGTGGCGGCGGCAGATCGCGGCGATCGCCTCGCCGGCGTCGTCGAGCCGCGGAAAGCTCGCGGCGAGCGTGTGCGCGGCGGGCGGGGTCGGCAGCAACCGCACGGTCGCCTCGGTGATCACCGCCAGCGTGCCCTCGCTGCCGCAGAGCAGCCCCGCCAGGTCGTAGCCGGCGACGCCCTTGCGGGTGG
>JACYYK010000307.1_pt3 | contig 26588 bp, 18 predicted proteins | sample 8236871 | NCBI WGS metagenome assembly JACYYK01 (sample SAMN14103087, study PRJNA606662) | landfill metagenome | isolation source: landfill solid waste inoculated with endophyte fungus Paravalsa indica | place: India:New Delhi, Okhla landfill site | collected 2017-11-05 | reverse complement strand
GAGCGACGGGAACCGCGCTGGCTGGTCGTGGACACGACGGCGCCGTCCTCAGCGGTCGCGGCGGTCCAGCTCGGCGAGCACCTCGGGGCCGAGCTGGGTGACGTCGCCCGCCCCCATCGTCACCACGAGGTCACCGGGCTTGACCAGGTCGGCGACCAGGTGGACGACCCGGTCGAAGGCGGGTTCGTAGTGGACGCCCGCACCACTGATGCGGGAGGCGACGAGCTCGCCCGTGACGCCGGGCTCAGGCTCCTCCCGGGCTCCGTAGACGTCCAGCACCACGACCTCGTCGGCGAGCCCGAGGGCCTCGGCGAACTCGGTCGCGAACGCCTTGGTCCGCGAGTACAGGTGCGGCTGGAACACGACGACGACCCTGCCGTTGCCCGCCGTCTGGCGCACCGCCCTCAGCTGAGCCTCGACCTCGGTCGGGTGGTGGGCGTAGTCGTCGTAGACCCGGACGTCCGCGGACCGGCCCTTGTACTCGAAGCGGCGTCGCACGCCACCGAAGGCGGCGAGCCCCTCGATCAGCACGGCCGGGTCGGCACCGAGCTCCAAGCCGGCCAGCAATGCTCCGACGGCGTTGAACGCCATGTGCTCGCCCGGCACCGCGACCCGCACCCGCAGCTCCTCGCCGCCGAGCACGACCCGCACGGTGCCGCCGTCCTCGCTCGGGCCGTAGTCGAGCACCCTGGCGTCCGCCTCGCCGGTGGCGGAGCGACCGTAGCGACGCACCCGGACACCGATGCCCTCGGCGTACGTGGCCAGCTCGGCCGCGGCCGCGTCGTCAGCACACACGACCAGCACGCCGTCGGGATCGATGCGGCGCACGAACTCGGAGAACACCGCGTGGTAGGCGTCGGCCGTGCCGTGGTGGTCGAGGTGGTCGGGTTCGACGTTCGTGACGACGGCGACCGACGGCGTGTACGAGAGGAACGACCCGTCGCTCTCGTCGGCCTCCGCCACGAAGATCCCGCCCTCGCCGTGGTGGGCGTTGGCCCCGGACTCGTTCAGGTCACCGCCGATCGCGAACGACGGGTCCAGCCTGCAGTGCTGCAACGCCACGGTCAGCATCGACGTGGTCGACGTCTTGCCGTGCGTGCCCGCGATGCAGGCGACGCGGTGCCCCTCCATCAACGCCGCCAGCGCCTCCGCCCGGTGCAACACCGGAACGTCGCGCTCGCGGGCGGCGGCGAGCTCGGGATTGGTCTCCTTGATCGCGGTGGACACGATCACCGCGGACGGCCCGCCGTCGAACACGTCGAGGTTCTCCGCCCGCTGCCCCACCTCGATGCGCGCTCCCTGCGCCCGCAGCGTGAGGAACGCCCGCGAGTCCTTCGCGTCCGAACCCGACACCTGGGCACCTCGGGCGAGCAGGATGCGCGCGATCCCGCTCATCCCCGCCCCGCCGATGCCGATCAGATGCGGACGTCGCAGCACCTCGGGCAACTCCCGCACGGTGAGTGTCTCCGTCATGGCCCCCAGCCTTCCCCCTCGTCGGATGCAGTGCTCGTCCAGCTGCTCATCCAGCTCACCGACTCCTCCCCTCAGCGCCCACAGCCTGGTCCAACACCATCGCTGCGAGAACCTCGTCGGCCTCCCGGTGTCCCAGACCGACCGCCGCGGCGCTCATCCGCGCGAGCCGCTCCGGGTCGGTCACCAGAGGTATCACGAGTTCGGTCACCTTGTCGCTCGTAAGCTCCTCGTCGGGCACCAGCATCGCGGCTCCCGCGTCCACGGCGGGTTGCGCGTTGAGGGCCTGTTCGCCGTTGCCGTGCGGGAGCGGGACGAACACCGCGGGCAGCCCGACGGCCGAGACCTCGGCCACCGTCATCGCACCCGACCGGCACAGCACCAGGTCGGCGGCTGCGTAGGCGAGGTCCATGCGCTCCAGGTACGGCACGGGAACGTACGGCGGCTTGCCCGGGAACTCCTGCACCGCGACCGTGTTCTTGGGGCCGTGGGCGTGCAGCACGGACACCCCGGCGTCGGCGAAGTGGCGCGCCGCCTGAGACACCGCGCTGTTGAGCGACCGCGCCCCCTGCGAGCCACCGAACACCAGGAGCACGGGCGCGTCCGGATCGAGACCGAAGTGCCGGCGCGCCTCCGCCCGCAGCCCCGCCCGGTCGAGCGCGGTGATCGAACGGCGCAGCGGAATACCCACGACCTGCGCGCCCGGGAGCGACGTACCGGGCACCGCCGCGACGACCTTGGCGGCGAACCGGGCGCCCACCTTGTTCGCGAGACCCGCGTGCTTGTTGGCCTCGTGGACCACGATCGGCACACGGCCGCGCGCGGCGAGGTAGGCGGGCAGCGACACGTAACCGCCGAAGCCCACGACGACGTCCGCGCCGATCCGGTCGAGCACCTGCCGGGTCCGTCGCACGGAGTCGGCCACCTTCAGCGGCAGCTTCACCAGATCGAACGTCGGCTTCCGCGGCATCGGCACGGGAGGCACCAATTCCAGCGGATAGCCACGCGCGGGCACGAGCTGGTTTTCCAGCCCACGTTCGGTGCCGAGCGCGACGACGCGGGCGTCCGGACGCAACCGCATCACCGCGTCCGCGAGCGCCATCGCGGGTTCGATGTGCCCCGCGGTCCCACCGCCCGCCACCACGATGGTCGGCGCGGGCACCGTGGGTGCGGCCCCGTTCGGAGAGCCGACTGCGGAGTTCTCCATCATGTCGCCCTCCGGCGACTGTGCACGCGGCGTGTCAGCGCCGCCGGGACTTGCCTCGGTCACGTCCGTCCTTCTCCAGTGTCTTCCGCGCGCCACACCGCGGGCGGCGCGCCACGCCCCTCCGGCGCGGGGCCTGCGAACCGCAGCCGCCCTCGCCGGACACCGCTCACCGCCGCCCTCGCCGTGGCACGGTCGTCCGCCTCGCCGTGGTTCGGGAGCTCGTGCGCCGACCGTACTCGGGCGCCCCGCGACGACGTTCTCCCGCCACGGCGCGGCCCGTCCTGTCCGCGCGCCGGGCGGGACGGCCCGACCGCCCCGGCCCCACGCGGTTGCCGCCACGACGCCGCGCGGGCGGCCGGTAGGGCTCCGGCGCGGGCAGTCGCATCAGGCGTCCGAACTTACCGGGCCCCTGCGTGCGCAACGCCGCGACCGCCTCCGGCTCGTGCCGCGCGCAGTTGGCGAGGATTCCGAACAACAGCATCGTGACGACCAGCGACGTTCCTCCGTAGGAGATCATCGGCAGCGTCACGCCGGTGACGGGAAGCAGGCCCACCACGTAACCGATGTTGACGGCGGCCTGTGACACGACCCACGTCGTGAGGGTTCCCGCGACGATCCGGATCCACGGATCGAGGTTGCGCATCGCGATGCGCAGGCCGACGAACCCGAGCAGGCCGAAGAGCCCGAGCACGACCAGACAGCCGACGAACCCGAGCTCCTCGCCGATCAACGCGAAGATGAAGTCGTGCTGGACGTTCGGCAGGTACATCCACTTCGACTGGCCCTGCCCCAGTCCCTTGCCGAACAGCCCGCCGTCGGCGAGCGCGTACAGCGCCTGGCTCGCCTGCCAGCCTCCGCCCAGCGGGTCGGACTCCGGGTCGAGGAACGCGGTCACGCGCTCCAGCCGGTACGGCGCCACGACCGCCAGCACCACCGCTCCGGCCACGGCACCGGCCAGGATGATGCCGAACAGGCGCTTCGGCGCCCCGGCGAACCACAGCAGAGCGAGCAGCACCACCGCGAGGGTGATCGTCCCGCCGAGGTCCGGCTGGGCCATGACCAGGGCGAACATGAGCAGCGCGGCGGGCACCACGGGCACCAGGAGGTGCCGCCACTGGTGCAGCACCTCGTACTTCACCACGAGGATGTGCGCGCCCCACAGCGCCAGCGCGACCTTGGCGAGCTCCACGGGTTGCAGCGACACCGGGCCGAGCACGAACCAGCCCTGGGAGCCGTTGGAGTACGTGCCCAGCGGGGTCAGGACCAGCGCGAGCAACCCGAGACACACCACCATCGCGGTGGGCGAGAGCTTCCGGATCCGGCTCAGCGGCACGCGCACACCCAGCCAGAACGCCACCGTGCCGACCCCGATGAACATCAGGTGCTTCTGGAACAGCGCGTAGACGCTGCTGTCGCTGCCGCTGTAGGAGGACACGGACGAGGCCGACAGCACCATCACGACGCCGAGGGCACCCAACGTGCCGCACAGCGCGAGGATGAGGTGGAAGTCGGCGAGCGGGCGCGAGAGCCACGCGGTCAGCGGCGTCTTCGGCACCACGGGACGTCGGTCGGAGCGTGCTCTCGGCGATCGTTCCGCACCGCGCTGCCGGACCCGCCGACTCCGCCGTGCCCGGCTCGTCGCCCGGGAGTCGTCGCGGTCGGCGCCCACCGCCGTCACCGCGATAGCTCGCCGACCGCCGCCGCGAACGCCTCGCCCCGCTCGGCGTAGTCGCGGAACATGTCCAGCGACGCCGCAGCGGGTGCGAGCAGCACCGAGTCTCCCGGGCGCGCCAGCTCGCGCGCCGTCTTCACCGCCGCAGTCATGGGCTCATCGTCACCCGGATCGACGCGCCGGACGGGGACATCCGGCGCGTGTCGCGCGAGAGCCTCGGCGAAGACGTCGGCGTCGGCGCCGAGCAGCACGGCCCCGCGAAGCCGTCCCGCGACCGCCTCGACCAGCTCGTCCACGGAGGCACCCTTGAGCAGGCCGCCCGCGATCCACACGACACCGGGATGGGCCAGCAGCGAGCCCGCCGCCGCGTGCGGGTTGGTGGCCTTCGAGTCGTTGACGTACCGGACTCCGTCGACCTCGGCGACCTCCACCGCGCGGTGCGCGCCGGGGGTGAACCGCCGCAGCCCCTCGGCCACCGCGTCCGGGCTCACGCCGATCGACCGGACGAGCGCGGCCGCGGCCAGCGCGTTCGCCACGTTGTGCGGACCACCGGGCCGGACGTCGGCCAGGGTTCCCAGCTCCTCGGCCGTGTGCACCGGATCGGCGACGAACGCGCGATCGACCAACAGGTCCTCCACCACACCGAGCTCGCCGGGCCGGGGCGAATCCAGCGTGAACCCGACCCGGCGCGCGTCGGCCTGCGCGTGCCGGTCGGCCAGCGTGGCCGACCAGCAATCGTCCATATTGGCCACGACCGTGGCCGATCCGCCATGGACACCGCCCTTGGCCTCGGCGTACTCGTCGAGCCCGCCGTGCCAGTCGAGGTGATCCTCGGCGACGTTGAGAACGACCGACGCCGCGGGCGCCAGCGTGCTCGACCAGTGGAGCTGAAAGCTCGACAGCTCGACCGCCAACGTCGAATGCCCGGCGAGCACGGCGTCGAGCACCGCGAATCCGACGTTGCCGCACGCCACGGCGTCGACGTCGGCGGCGCGCAGCATCGACTCGACCATGCTCACGGTCGTCGTCTTGCCGTTGGTGCCCGTCACCGCGAGCCACGTCGGCGGATTCGGCCGCTGCTGCGCGATCCGCCACGCCAGCTCCACGTCACCGATCACCTCGATGCCCGACGCGGCCGCCGCGGTGAGCAGCGGGGCCGTGGGCCGCCAGCCGGGGCTGGTGACCACGAGCCGCGTGCCCTCGGGCGGCGCGTCGAGCCCGGGGACGAGCCGGACGTCGAGGTCGTCGAGGCGGGCGAGCCGTGTGGCGTCGGCATCGGTGACCGTGACCCGCGCTCCCATGTCGGAGAGCGCTGCGGCCACCGAACGTCCGGTCACCCCGGCACCCGCGACGCACACGTCGACCCCGGCGAGTTGCATGGCTCGACTCATCCCCCTCCGAGGCCGAGCTGTTCGCTGTAGAACAACCCGAGCCCGAACATGCAGCAGATCGCCGCCAACAACCAGAACCGGATGATGACGGTCGTCTCCGCCCAGCCTGCCAGCTCGAAGTGGTGGTGGAACGGCGCCATGCGGAACAGCCGTTTCCGCGTGGTGCGGAACACGGCGATCTGCAGCACCACCGAGATCATCTCGACCACGAACAGACCACCGATGACGATCGCCAGCAGTTCGGTGCGCGTCGTCATCGACAGACCCGCCACCAGACCGCCGAGCGCGAGAGACCCGGTGTCGCCCATGAAGATCTTCGCCGGAGCCGCGTTCCACCAGAGGAAGCCCACGCAGGCACCCGTGGCCGCGGCCGCGACCACGGCGAGGTCCAGCGGGTCGCGCACGTTGTAGCACGCGGGCTGGAACGCCTCGACACAGCTGAGCCTCGCCTGCCAGAACGAGATCACCACGTAGGTCGCGAGCACCATCGCGCCCGCCCCGCCCGCGAGGCCGTCGAGCCCGTCGGTGAAGTTCACCGCGTTCGACCATGCCGAGACGAGCAGGTAGCAGAACAGGACGAAGATGGGGATCGGGAAGAAGATGAGCTCGATGTCCCTGGCATAGGACAGGTGCTGGGACGCCGGGGTGAGCCCGTTCGCGTCGGGGAACTGCAGCACCAGGATCGCGAAGACCACCGCCACCACGAGCTGACCGACGAGCTTGGCGGTCTTGTTCAGCCCCAGGTTGCGCTGTTTACGGATCTTGATGAAGTCGTCGAGGAAACCGACGAGACCCAGTCCGACCGACAGGAACAGCACGAGCAGCGCCGACGCTGTCGGGCCCTCGTTGCTCGACCCGCGCCAGTAGTCGACGAGGTGGGCGACGAAGTACCCGACCACCATCGCCACGATGATCGCGACGCCACCCATGGTGGGTGTGCCGCGCTTGGACTTGTGACCCTCCGGGCCTTCCTCCCTGATCTCCTGCCCGAAGCCCTGCTTCGAGAAGAACCGGATCAGATACGGCGTGAGCAGGATGGAGACGGCCAGTCCCACGGAGGCCGCGATCAAAATACTGATCACGCTTCAATCCTCCTGGTCGTGGAGCTCCGCTCGATGCCTCTCGGTGCGTCGTGTCGCCTCACGCGCGCCCGTCCTCCTCCAACAGCGCGTCGGCCACCTTCCAGAGCTGGGCGACCTTCGATGCCTTGACAAGAACAACGTCGTCGGGCCGCACTTCCTCGCGCAGCAGCGCGATCGCGGCGTCCGTGTCCGGTACCAGGACCGACTCCTCTCCCCAAGAACCTTCGTGGCTCGCCCCGTGGTGCATGGGAGCTGCCTGCTCGCCCACCACGACGAGCCGGTTGATGTTCAACCGGACGGCAAGCCGACCGATCTCGTCGTGCGCGGACACGCTATCGGCCCCCAATTCGCCCATGACACCGAGGACCGCCCAAGATCGTCTGGCCGAGGTCATGGACGCGAGAGTCTTCAGCGCGGCCCGCATCGACTCGGGGTTGGCGTTGTAGGAATCGTTGAGGACGGTGACGCCGTCGGCGCGGGTGGTGACCTCCATCCGACGGTCGGAACGGCGGGTCACGGCACTCAGCCGGGCGGCGACGTCGGGCAGCGGCGTGCCGAGTTCCAGGGCCACGGCGGCCGCCGCCAGGGCGTTGCCGACGTGGTGTTCACCGACGAGCTGCAGTGTCACCGGCGCCCGCTCGGAGCCGGAGACGAGATCGAACGACGCGTGCGCGTGCTCGTCGAGGTGGACGTTCTCGGCGCGGACGTCGGCGTCGTCGGCCTCTCCGACGCGCACCACCCCGGCTCGCGTGCGCGACGCCATCGCCGCCACGAGCGGGTCGTCGGCGTTCAACACGGCGACGCCGTCGGCAGGCAACGCCTCGACGAGTTCGCCCTTGGTCTGCGCGATGCCCTCCTGCGAGCCGAACTCGCCGACGTGGGCACTGCCGACGTTCAACACCACGCCGATGCGCGGCGGAGCGACGGCGGCGAGCTCGGCGATGTGCCCGGGCCCGCGGGCCGACAGCTCCAGCACGAGATGCCTCGTCTCCCGGTCGGCGCGCAAGGCCGTCCACGGGTGCCCGAGCTCGTTGTTGAACGACCCGGGCGGCGCCACGGTCGGACCGAGCGGTTCGAGCAGCTGGGCGATCACGTCCTTGGTGGAGGTCTTGCCGGACGACCCGGTGACGCCCACGACCGCGAGGCCGGACTCCGACAGGCGCGTCACGACGTGCCGGGCCAGAGCACCGAGCGCGGCGAGGACCGCGGCACCGGAACCGTCGGTGTCGCCGGTCAGCGCCACGGACCGCTCGTGCGCCCCGCCCGGGGGCAACGGCGGAACGATCACGGCGGGGGCGTCCACCTCGCGGGCCGCGAGCACGCCGACCGCCCCGCACTCCACCGCCGACGCCGCGAAGTCGTGACCGTCGGCGCGCTCGCCGGGCAGGGCCACGAACAACCCGCCCTCGGTGAGCTTGCGCGAGTCGAACTCGACGGAGCCGGTGACCCGCTCGGAGCCGTCGGCGCGGTGCAACCGCCCCCCGACGACCTCGGCGATCTCTGCGAGCGTGAGCTCGATCATTCCGTGACACCCAGCCTTTCGCGGATGGCCGCCTCCAGTTCGTCCCGGTCGGAGAAGGGATGCACCACGCCCTCGACCTCCTGACCGCTCTCGTGTCCCTTGCCGGCGATCAACACGACGTCGCCGGCCTCCGCGCGCTCCACCGCCGCGGAGATGGCCGAACGCCGGTCACCGATCTCGACGACCTCGCCGCCCTCCGCCGGGCCGACGGCGCGGGCACCCGCCAACATCGCCTCCCGGATGGCGGCCGGATCCTCGCTGCGCGGGTTGTCGTCGGTGACGATCAGCACGTCGCTGCCGCGCGCGGCGGCCTCGCCCATCATGGGCCGCTTGGCGGTGTCCCGATCCCCGCCGCACCCGAGCACCGTGATGATGCGGCCATGGGTACGGGCGCGCAGAGCCTGCAGCGCCTGGGCCACCGCGGCCGGCTTGTGGGCGTAGTCGACGACGGCCGTGAACGGCTGACCGAGATACACGCGCTCCATCCGGCCGGGCACCTCCACGGCCCCCAGACCGGCGACGATGTGGTCGAGCTCGACACCCACGGTGTCGAGGACGGCAGCGGCCAGCACGGCGTTCGCGACGTTGAACGCGCCCGGCAACGGCAGCGTGGCCTTCGCGCTCCGCCCGTCCGGCGCGTGCAGGGTGAAGGACTGCTCCCCGGTGGGAGTCGTGGCGACGTCGGTGGCGCGCCACGCGGCGTCGCTGTCCGGCTCCGTGGACACCGTCACCGTCTGCGGGGTCACCAGCGCCTGCCCCCACGCGCTGTCGACCACCACGACCTCGTGCGTGGACCGGCCGTCGAACAACATCGACTTGGCCTCGAAGTAGTCCTCCATGTCGCGGTGGAAGTCCAGGTGGTCCTGCGACAGGTTCGTGAACGCACCGACGGCGAACCGCGTGCCGTTGACGCGGCCCAGGGAGAGCGCGTGGCTGGAGACCTCCATGGCGACGTGGGTGACCCCGCGCTCCACCATCACGGCGAACAGCGCCTGCAGGTCGGGCGCCTCGGGAGTGGTGAACGCGCTGGCCAGCCGTTCGGTGCCGATGCGCGTCTCGACCGTGCCGACCAGGCCCGTGTGGTAGCCGGCGGCGCGCAGTCCCGCCTCCACCAGATAGCTGGTGGTGGTCTTGCCCGACGTGCCCGTGATCCCCAGCACCGACAGCGTCAGCGACGGCTCACCGTAGATCCACGCCGCGACGGCGCCGAGAACCCCACGCGGATCGGAGTGCACGATGACGGGCAGGCCCGACTTCTGCACCGCGGGCCGCGCGGCGCCCTCCTCGTCGGTCAGGATCGCCACCGCCCCTCCCGCGACCGCATCGGCGGCGAAGTCCGCGCCGTGGACGCGGGCGCCGGGAAGCGCGGCGAACAGGTCGCCCGGGAGGACGTGCTGTGCCCGCAACGTCGCTCCGGTCACGGCGACGGTCTCGACGACGGCCGGATCGGCGATGAGCCGGGCATCCGCCCTCGCCACCAGCGTGGTCAGCGGCACGGGTTCGATCAGCCTCGGGCGGGGCGGCGCCACCACGACCCCCGTCCGACTGTTCTGACGTGATCGGTCCCGAGAGTGCGCCTCGCCGTTGTTCACAGACACGCCGGAAGGTTACCGGCGAGGTCGGTGAACCGCTGAGCCACCCGCACGGCCGTGTGCATGCCTTCACGCACTCCTCACACGCAGGCTCCCCGGTACGTCGACCTCGGCCTCCGGCGACGGCACGACTGGCCCGATCCGGTGACGTCCGGCGGGGATCCGCGACGACTTCTCCCCGACCACACGTGCGGGCCGCCGACCGCCCCTACCGTGCTCGCATGAGCCGTCGTGGAATCGCCACCGCACTGTTCACCGTCGCCGCCCTCACCGCCGTCACCGTCGTCGGCACACCGGTGTCGGCAGCCGATCCGACCGCCCTGCCCGCCGACCACTTCCGCCTCGCCGAGAGCCCGTACAACCCGGTGATCGCCCGCCTCGACGACGTGCTCCCGGGCGCGTCGATGTCCGACGTCCTGGCGAGCGCCAACCGCTCCGCCGCCGCCTGCTCCGCCGGCGCCACACACGAAGTGGCGGCGTTCTGCTGGAACTCCGGCGACAACGGCACCGCCGACTGGTACCCGCAGGGCGTCACCTCCACCGCCGACGCCTACGGCAACGGAACCTACGAAGGCGAGACAGCCTTGTTCGTGAGCTGGTACTACCGCCACGACGATCCCGACAAGGGCGCCCGCATCTCGTTCGTCGACCTCTCGACCCCGAGCGCACCCGCCTACCGCCACGTGCTCCTGGTCGAGCCGTACCCGAACTCGGCGGGCCATCCCGACTTCCGTCCCGTGACCGTGCACGCGGGCGGCATCTTCGCCTACGGGCACTTCCTGTACGTCGCCGACACCTGGGGCGGCTTCCGGGCGTTCGACCTACGCCACCTCTGGCAGGTCTCGACCGGTGACAAGAACCGCATCGGACGCCAATCGGACGGCACCTACCACGCTTTCGACTACCGCTACGTCCTGCCGCAGGCGCACACCTTCACCGCCTCCACCACCGACGGCACCGCACGGCTTCGCTACTCCGCCGCCTCGCTCGACCGCACGAGCACACCCGACAGCGTCGTGGTGCCCGAGTACAACGCCGACGGCACCGGCACCCGCGTCGTGCGCTTCCCCATCGACTACACCGACCGCAAGTTCAAGGAATCCGCCGACGGCTACACCCACGCCACGGAGGCCTACCGCGTCGACATCGCCAGCATGCAGGGCGCCACCGCCATCGACGGCACGTTCTTCGTCTCGGCGAGCGCGGGGTCGAGCAGCCGGGGCTCGGTCTACACCTTCACCGCGACCGGCGGACCGACCCGGCACGCGGGCGCCGCGCCCGTGGGGCCCGAGGACCTGTCGTACTGGGGTCCACGCGGGCAGCTGTGGGGATTGAGCGAGTACCCGGACCGCCGCGCGGTCTACGCCGTCGACCCGTCGGCCTTCTGAGCCGCGTCGTCCTGCTCGACCACGTCCTCCTCGGCCACTGTGGTGATCTGCCGAAGCCGTCGCGGTCCGCTGTCGGGTCGCGACGGCGGCGGACCCAACACGATGCGCGCGTTCGTGACGAACGCCCCCTCCGGGGAGGCCAGCACCGGGTCCAGCGACAACGCTCGCACCTCCGGATGGTCCTCCGCGAGCGCGGCCACGCGCAGCACGAGATCCTGCAGCGCGGAGAGATCGGCGGGTTCGTCACCGCGGTAGCCGGTGAGCAACGGCGCGGTCCGCGGTTCCCGCACCAACGTCTCGGCATCGGTGTCGGTCAACGGAACCGCGCGGAACGCCTGATCGCCCAGCAACGTGCTCACCACCCCGGACAACCCGAACGACACCAGGGTGCCGAACGACGGGTCGTCCTGCAGCCCGATCGCACACGACACACCCTTGGGCGCCATACGCTGCACGTACACCTCGTCGCGGCCCGACACCTCGCGAAGATCCCGATACGCCAGCCGCACCGAGTCCGGTGTGGAGAGATCCAACCGCACACCCGCGAAGTCCGGCCGGTCGCGCAGTCGGTCGTCGAAGGCCTTCAACGTCACCGGATAACCGAGCTCGTCCGCCGCTGCCACCGCGTCGTCCACACCGGACACCACCCGGAACGACACGACGTCGATGCCGTAGCACCCGAGCAGCTGCACCATGTCGTCCACCGGCACCACGACGCTGCCGTCCTCGGCCGACCGGTCGGCGACCAAGTCCCGCACGAGAGCCTCCGCCCGCTGCACCTCCAGCCCCTCGGGCCGCACCACCGTGCCCTGCGGACGCCTGCGCCACTCCGCGTAGCGGACGACGCGCGCCAACGCGTTCACCGCCCGCTCCGGGCTCGGATACGACGGGATCGACCCGAACACCACGGTGCCGTCCTCGGCGGTGACCGCCAACTCGTCCGGAACGCCCTCGGCCGCGAGGAACGTCGAGACGATGGGCTTCTCCGGGGTCGTCGGCGTGGCCAGCACCGTCTCCCGCAACGCGCGCGCGTACGCGGTGCCCGGGGTCGCGACCGGGGGCACGAACACGACCACGAGCGCGTCCACGTCCGGGGACGCGAGCGCGCTGCCGACCGCGGCGGCGAACTTCTCCGGCGGCGCCTGCGAACCGACGTCCACCGGCTCGATCCCGATGCTCAGCCCCTGCGCCTTCGCCGTGTCCGCGGCGAGCAGCGCGATGGCCGACGAGTTGCCGACGATCCCGATCCGCGCCCCCGAGGGCAACGGCTGGTTCGCGAACACCAGCGCCGTGTCGAAGAGCTGCGCCAACGTGTCGACGCGCACCACACCGGCCTGCTCGAACAGCGCCTGCACACTGGACTCGTCGATCTCGGTGGACGTGGCCGCGAGCTGAGGCCGAACCGCGTGCCTGCCCGACTTCACCGCGACCACCGGTTTGGTCCGGGCGAGCCGCCGGGCCAGACGCGCGAACTTGCGGGGGTTTCCGAACGACTCCAGGTACAGCAACACCACGTCGGTGTACGGATCGGTCTCCCAGTACTGCAGCAGATCGTTGCCGGAGACGTCCGCGCGGTTGCCCGCCGAGACGAACGTCGACAGCCCCAGCCCCCTCGCCTCGGCGTCGGCGAGGATCGCGATGCCCAACGCACCCGACTGGCAGAAGAACCCGGTGCGTCCCCGCCGCGGCAACCGCGGCGCGAGGGTGGCGTTGAGCCGCACCTTCGGATCGGTGTTGAGCACGCCGAGCGCGTTCGGTCCCACCACCCGCATCCCGTGCGCCCGCGCGTCGCTCACCAGCCGCAACTCGGCGTGCAGCCCGTGCGGCCCCGACTCGGCGAACCCCGCCGACACGATCACCAGCGCCTGCACGCCCTTCTCCAGTGCCCCGTCGAGCACCGACTCCACCTGGTGCGCCGGCACCGCCACGACAGCGAGATCGACCGGGTCCGGGATCTCCAGCACCGACTTGTACGCCCGTACACCGCGCACCGACACGTGCTCGGGGTTCACCGGATACACCGGCCCGGCGAAGTCGGCCGCGAGCAGATTCGACAGCACCGCGTAGCCGATCTTCGTGGAGTCGGTGGAGGCACCGATCACGGCCACCGAACGCGGGTGCAGCAGGTTGTGCACGCTGCGGGCCTCCGCCGCCTGCTCCCGGGCGCGCGCCACCGCCAGCGACTCCTCGGTGGGATCGATGTCGAACTCGAGGTGCAGCAGACCTTCCTCGAAGGCTCTGCTCACGTGGTAACCGGCATCGCGGAACACGCGCGTCATGGCCGCGTTCTCGGCCAGCACCTCCGCCACGAACCGGCGCAACCCGCACTCCGACGCCGCCGCGGCGAGGTGTTCCAGCAGGATCGACCCGAGCCCGCGCCCCTGGTGGGCGTCGTCCACCACGAACGCCACCTCGGCCGACGACTCGTTGATGCGCTCGTACCGGCCGACGGCCACGATGTCGTCCCCGAGCAACGCCACGAACGCGACCCGGTCGTGGTGATCGACCGTCGTGAAGCGCCTCAGATCCCGCGCGGGTATCCGCGGATACGCGCCGAAGTACCGCAGGTAGCGGGTCCGTTCCGACAGCCGCGCGTGCAGGGCGACGATGCGGTCGGCGTCCGTGGGCACGATCGGCCGCAGATGCACGGTGCGGCCGTCCGCCAGCACGACGTCGGCCTCCCACCGCCGCGGATAGTCGAACGGGTCGCGGCCGCCGTCGCCGTCCACACCGTCGGGAGCGTGACCCATCGGAGCCATCAGTCCACCTCAGTCCCTCGGATCGTGGGGATCGAGCCCGTGCAGGGGGAAGACAGCGCGGCGGGTGTCGCGGATCGCGATGTCCACGGCGTCGTCCATACCGTCGCCCCACCGCGAGAACTCCGGCTCCCCACCCTCGGCGTCGTCGGTCATCCGGGCCGGGATCTCCGCCTTCGGCGCCAACGCGAGGACGTGCTCGGTCCAGTTCCTGGGCAGCGCAGTCGTCGGGGCCACGTCGCGATCCAACACCGTCGCCAGGAGGTGTGTCCACGACCGGGGCACGACCCTGATCAATTGGTAGCCGCCACCACCCACGGCCAGCCACCGACCGTCCGCGTACGTGTCCGCGAGTCCACGCAGCGTGCGGTAGATGGTGCGGTGGCCGTCCACGGTCAGGGACAGGTCCGCCAGCGGATCCTCCTCGTGGGAGTCGACACCGCACTGTGTCACGAGGATCTGCGGGCGGAACGCCTCCAACACCGACGGTACGACCGCGTGGAAGGCACGAAGCCACCCGGCGTCCTGCGTCGCGGGAGGCAGCGGAACGTTGACCGCGTACCCCTCGCCGTCGGCCACACCGATCTCCGCCGAGTACCCGGTGCCCGGGAACAGCGTGAACGGGTGCTGGTGCAGCGACACGGTCAACACCCGCGGGTCACCGTAGAACGCGGCCTGCACCCCGTCGCCGTGATGGACGTCGGTGTCGACGTAGGCGATGCGGTCGAAACCGTGGTCGAGCAGCCACGAGATCGCCACCGCACAGTCGTTGTAGACGCAGAACCCCGACGCGCGGCCGTGCATGGCGTGATGCAGGCCGCCCGCGATGTTCACCGCCCGCGCCGCCTTGCCCTCGGCGATGCAGCGGGCGCCCACCAACGTGGAACCGACCACGAGCGACGACGCCTCGTGCATGTCCGTGAACACCGGGTTGTCCGGAGTACCCAGGCCGTGTCCCACGTCCCAGCCCGCCATGGGCGCTTGCCTGACCGCTTCCACGTACTCGGCCGCGTGCGCCCGGTACAACTGGTCGACCTCGACCGGTTCCGGCACCACCAGCGGCACGTCGTCCAGGACACCGAGGGCGGTGGCGAGGCGGATGGTGAGATCGAGGCGGACCGGGTTGAACGGATGGTCGTCACCCAGCTTGTAGGCGAGCAGTGCGGGGTCCCAGACGACGGCCGAGCGCGACATGGCCCGAGCTTAGGGTGTGAGCCGTCAGAGCGGGAGGACAGCGGGAGGACCCGACCGCCACCAGTCAGCGGTGACACCGTGCGCTCTCCCGGGACGGTGCCTCCTCGACCCACGCGGATCAGCTCGGCGTCCGAGACCTCACCCGGGGTCCGAACCGGTCGCCGCCGGCCGCGCCGGGTCGGCGACCCAGTTCGACCACGACCCCGCGTACAGCGCCGCGGGACGCTCCGGATCGGCGAGTCCCGCCCATTCGAGCGCGAGCACCACCGAGCACGCGGTGACCCCGGAACCGCAGTACGCGCCCACCGGCGTGTCGGGAGCGACACCGAGCGCCGAGTAGTACCGAGCCAACTCCTCGGGCGAACGCCACCGTCCGTCGTCGCCGAGATGCGCGGCGGACGGCGCGTTGACGGCCCCGGGAACGTGTCCGGGTCGCGGATCGACCGGTTCCGTCTCGCCCGTGTAGCGCTGCGGAGCGCGCGCGTCGAGCAACACGCCGTGGCGGGCCCGCTCCGCCGCGCCCTCGGCGTCGAGGACGGGAACGGAACCGGGCCGCACCACGAGGTCCCCCGGCACGGGCCGAGGCGTGTCCCGGCTGACCGGCCGTCCCTCCGACCGCCACGCGGCGAAGCCGCCGTCGAGCACCGCGACCTGACGATGCCCGGCCCACCTGAGCAGCCACCACGCCCGGGCCGCGACGGAGCCGTCGGCGTCGTCGTAGGCGACCACCGGGCGGGCCTCGCTCACCCCGGCGGCGCGCAGGGTCCGTTGCAGGGCGTCGGCATCGGGCAGCGGATGCCTGCCCTGCGGGCCCGGGGAACCGGACAGGTCGGTGTCCACGTCGAGGAACACCGCGTCGGGCACATGCCCCTCGTCGTAGGAGTCTCGTCCGGGCGGGCCGGTGAGCCTCCATCGCACGTCGAGCACGGTCGGCCGGTTCTCGGACGCCAACCGGTCCGCGAGTTCGGAGGTCGAGATCACGGGTCGCATAACCCCATCCTGCCCGCAGTGAGCATCGACGACGCATGGCCTCAGCGTCAGGACCAGCCACTACCATGAGTAGGGGCGAACAAAGGGGACAGGCGTGAACGATCTCATCGATACCACCGAGATGTACTTGCGCACCATCTACGAGCTCGAGGAGGAGGGCGTGGTGCCGCTGCGTGCCCGCATCGCGGAGCGGCTGCACCAGAGCGGGCCCACAGTGAGTCAGACCGTGGCGCGCATGGAGCGCGACGGTCTGGTGGTCGTCGCCGACGACCGACACCTCAAGCTCACCGACCACGGGCGTGAGCTCGCGGTCGCGGTGATGCGGAAGCACCGGCTCGCCGAACGGTTGCTCGTCGACGTCATCGGGCTGGAATGGGAGCACGTTCACAACGAGGCGTGCCGTTGGGAACACGTCATGAGCGAGGCGGTGGAACGCAAGCTCATCACGTTGCTGAACAATCCCACCACCTCCCCGTACGGCAACCCGATCCCGGGGCTCGACAAGCTCGACGCCGGGAGCGAGCCAGCTCCGCCCGCCGAAGCCGGTCTCGTCCGCCTGGACGAGGTGGCCAAGACGGGCGGCGGCAAGGTCGAGATCCGGCGGATCGCCGAACACGTGCAGCTCGACGAGAGCCTCATGGGCCAGCTGCGCGCTGTCGGCGTCGTACCGGGTGGGACCGTCACGATCGGCAGCATCGCGAACGGCGAATCGACGGTCGAGGTGTCCGACGGCACCACGACGGATCGAATCCCGACCTCCGCACTGCATGCGGTGCTCGCACAGGCACGCTGACCGCTGCCACCGGAGACGGCCGCACAGCCGAACCACGGCTGAGCGCGGCCGGATCTCGGCGGACCCGAACGACGCCGCGTGCCTCGCCGCGGCGTCGTTCCACTCCGCGCTTCCGGACGCCCTGTCCCCTCCATCCATGCCCACGTCCACGCCGCCGGGCGAGTCACGCCCCGGGCACGGTCGTCGGCGTGCAGGGCGTCGTTCGAGTGGCTTCCCACGCCCACGCACGTCCATTGCTCCCCTCCTGCCACGCCGTAGCCCGCGCGTACGCGGTTCGGTTCCACACCTGTTCGCCACCACACCGTCACCGACGGTGAACCGGGGCGCCCCGCGGTTGCCGACCCCCCTCTCCGGAGCACCCCGCGCTGGGTGCACACTGTCGCCTCGTACCGGTTTCACACCTCTTCCCGTCCGAGAAAGGGCCCGCACGTATGCCCACCGACACCACGACGTCGAGCACGCCCATGAAACTCGTTGTCACGGGCGGCGCAGGCTATATCGGTAGCGTGTGCACGGCCCGGCTACTCGAGGCGGGGCACGAGGTCACCGTCGTCGACGACCTCTCCACGGGTCACGCGGACGCCGTCCCCGAGGGAGCGCGGTTCGTACAGGGCGACGCCGCCGAGGTCGCGGGAACCCTGCTCGCGGAAGGCTTCGACGGTGTGCTGCACTTCGCCGCCAAGAGCCTGGTGGGTGAGTCCATGCAGGACCCCAGCACCTATTGGCGCGGCAACGTTCTCACCTCCCTGCGCCTGCTCGACGCGATGCGCACACACGGCGTACCGCGGCTGGTGTTCTCCTCGACCGCGGCGACCTACGGCGAGCCCGAGGTGACGCCGATTCCGGAGACCGCGCCGACGGACCCCACCAACACCTACGGCGCCACCAAGCTCGCCATCGACCACGCCATCACCAGCTACGCACGCGCCCACGGCCTCGCGGCCGCCAGCCTGCGCTACTTCAACGTGGCCGGTGCCTACGGCCAGTTCGGTGAGCGGCACACCACCGAGACCCACCTCATCCCGCTGATCCTGCAGGTGGCGACCGGCAACCGTGACCAGGTGCAGATCTACGGCGACGACTACCCGACCGAAGACGGGACGGCCATCCGCGACTACATCCACGTGGTCGACCTCGCCGACGCGCACCTGCTGGCGCTCGCGCACGTGACGCCGGGCAAGCACGAGATCTTCAACCTGGGCAACGGCACCGGTTTCTCGGTGCGTCAGGTGATCGAGGCCTGCCGCGAGGTCACCGGCCACGAGATCCCCGCCGCGGTGGCACAGCGACGCGCCGGCGACCCCGCCGTCCTCGTCGCCGCGAGCGACAAGGCGCAGGCCAAGCTCGGTTGGAAGCCGCAGCACACCGACCTTGCCGGCATCGTGGCCGACGCGTGGGAGTTCACCCGTCGCCGGCAGGAGGCCCAGTAGACGGTCGAGCCGAGTCGTGCGGCGAACACGGGCTGGGCGGTGTGCGGTCTTCCGGCGCCGTCCAGATCGGCTCTTCGTCGCACGACGTGGCGAGCCCCACGAGCTTTTCCGGCGGCAACCCGTGTCCGAGTGCCTGTCTGAGCAACTTGGACAGCAGGTGATTCGGATCCGCGGCCTGAGCAGCGTCGAGGGCCATACCCGCCAGAGCTCCTTCGCCCCGCACGTAGGCGGAGTACGCCAGCAGGGTCGCGGGCTGGGCCCGCTCGGGTGTCGGCGTGTGTTTGGTCAGCAGAAGCCACAGGCGCTCGGCCGTGACCGCGCCCGCGCTGTCGGCGGGAAGAGCGGTGGCCAGGCACGCGTCACGAATCCTCGGCTGCGCGAGGGCGACGGCCAGCTCGACGACTTCGGTGTCGGACAGAAGCAGCGTTCCCTTCCACGCCCGCGCCAACACTGTGCGCACCGCCGCCCGACCTCGCCGCAGTGAGGCCACGTCGTCGCGCGATGCGGTGGAAAGCCGCCGACGCAACATCGCCGCGCGTCGCTCCAGCACGTCCGACGCGACAGGCTGAAGCTGTCTCTCCATGGCCGCCCTGCTGCTGTGCGTGACCAACCCGGCGTGGGCACTCACGGCGGCCATCACGGTGCTGGCCGGATCCGGCAGATGCCCTGCACAGCACGATTGCTCGTAACAGCGCCACGGTGCGCCCGCCCGGATCTTCGGTACCCACAGGGCGTGCGACACGGGTAGCCCCGCCTGCCCGAAGACCTCGCGCACCGCCGTGACGACCGTCCGGGCGGGCGGTCCCGTGGCATCTCCACGGCGGCCACCCACGACGACCGCGGTCACCGCGACCGAGTCGTGGGCCAGGGGCCCCAGGAGCTGTCTGGCCAGTGCGGCTTCGTCTCCGGGCTGAGGAAGGTCGGCACGCACGATGTTGCCGATGCGCGCGCCCGTCGTCCCTCGATGACCGACCAACACCAGGGAGTCGACCGGGTCGAAACCGAGGAGATGCGGGGTGGCCGCCAGTAGCTCTCCCGGGTCGCGCAGATCGATCGGCGAGCGGTCGGCGGTCTGGGAGTCCGTCGTGGATGAAGGTGTCATGCGTCCACGATGAAGCGCATCGGGGGCGCCGGGTGAGCGTGAGCGACATCTGTGGACAACCGGCGCCGATGTGGACAACCCCGGGCCCACCCGGGCCCGGGGTCGGGGAAATGTCGGTGCGGCCTGCTAGCGCTTCCCGCCCGGGGAGAACGCGTCGCGCAGCGACTCCTCGCCACCCACGACCGGCACGGTCACCGTCGACCGCGTCACTTCGAGCCCCACCGTCGCACCGGGCGACGGGCGCAGCGTGAAGTCGTGATCACTCGACAACAGGACGAACTCCAGGCGGTGTCCCTCGCCCAGCACGTAGTCCTGTGGCTGCAGCTCGAAGGAGATCCAGTACGGCTGCCCGGGCCGCAGCGCCTTCGTCCGCGAGAGCCCGTTCCGGTTCTGCGGGTCCGCCCACCCGCGCGTGATCACGTGGGCGCTTCCGTCCGGAGCGCGGTCGACCAGCACGGCCGTCAGATTGGCAGCCGGCTGCCCGAATTCCGTCCGCAGTCGCACCGCGGGCGTCCCGCTCAGCCGGACGGGTTCGCTCGCGGCCTCGGTGGTGTAGGACAACCTGTGTTCCGACGCCGGCGCGTCCACCAGGTCCTCGACCGTCCTGGTGGCGTCGTCCGTGAGCCACTCGGTGACGGGCTTGCCGCGGCCACGCTGCACGCCGAGCTCGCCGCGTTCCTCACCACCGGGGCCCAGCCGCAACGTGGCGTCCTCCGTGCCCGGAGCGGGCCAGTCGGCCTCCTGGGTCCACGAGCCGTCCTCCCGCTGGATAGTGGCTCTCGGCTCGTCCTCGACACCGTTGTCCACGTCGTAGAGGTAGTGGCTGAACCAGCGGTTCAGAGTCGCCAACCACTCCTCCTGGCGCAGCGAGTACGGGTCGGCGTGTCCGGACTGGTGCAGCCAGAGGGCGCGCTCGACACCGTGTTCGGCCAACGCGTCCCACCACTCGACGACCTGGCTGACCGTCACGTTCCAGTCGGAGAGACCGTGCACGGCCAGCACGGAGGCCTCGATCCTGTGGACGTCGTCGAGGTAGTTGCGTTCGTGCCAGAAGTCGTTGTAGTCGCCGGTGAGCCGGTCCTGCTCCCGTGCCAGCTCCTCGATCACCGGACGGCAGATGTCCTGGTCGGCGCGCGTGTAGACGTACTCGGCGAGCACGTCGGCGTCCTCGCCCTGGAAGCCGCCGGGTGCGACGACGGCACCGTTCTCGCGGTAGTAGTCGTACCAGTTCGAGATCGCCGCGATGGGCACGATCGTCTCGAGTCCCTCGACACCGGTCGTGGCGACGGCGTTGGGCAGGGTCCCGTTGTACGAGACACCCATCATCGCGGTGCGTCCGGTCGTCCAGTGGGCGTCCACCTCGGCGCCGCCCGCGTCCCGCGCCTGCGCACGCCCGTTCAGCCAGTCGACGACCGACGTCGCCCCACGGGTCTCGTTCTCGCCACCCGTCGTGGGACACCCCGTGGACCGGCCCGTGCCGAGCGACTCGGCGTAGACGACGGCGAACCCGCGAGCCAGGAAGTAGTCCTGGTAGCGCCAGCTGATCTCGGCCGACGGCTTGCCCGGCACGTACAGCTCGCGGTCGACGTTGTGGTTCGCGACGTCGTTGCCGCCGGCGAAGTACGGGCTCGCCTGGTACACCACCGGCACCCGCAGACCCTGTTCGGTGGCCCGGGGACGCACGACTTCGACGTGCACCACGTCACCGACTCCGTCGTGATCGGAGTCCACGCCGGCCTCGACCCAGACGTGCTCCCGCAGGACGTCGTCCGGGTCGTACACCGGCTGTGCCTGACCGTCGGTGAACACCGGCTGCTGGACCTCCTCCGCTGTGGCGTGCACCGCGACGAGCGGCAGCGACACGGCAGCGGCGGCCAGGAGCCCCCACACACGTTTGACTCTCACGAAGCCCCCAGATCGGACGGCGGCGAAAAAGAATGGTGTTGACCATTGCGGCGGCGCCCCCGGCTGTCAAGCGCGGACCGGCACGATCCGACGAACGGCGGACACTCCCTGTACCGGGCACAGCAACGCCGCCACCGCTTCGTGGGCGCTTCGCCACCCCGCCGGGACAGCTCGACGTCCTGTGCGAGCACAGGCGGTGACAACCCGGTGACCAGCCTGTCGCCGACCCGGTGTCCTTCGTCCTGCTGGCAGACTGGCGGGCATGGACGAGCTTGATCCGACCGTGGAGCACGACCCGCACCACTGGCTCGAAGACGTCACCGGTGAGGACGTGCTCGACTGGGTGCGAGGACACAACGCAGCGACCGTCGACCGCTACGCCTCGGGTGAGCGGTTCGCGACGCTGCGGGACGAACTGCGCGAGGTCCTCGACGCCGACACCCGCATCCCCTACGTACGGCGCCGAGGCGACCACCTCTACAACTTCTGGCGCGACGCCGGACACCCGCGAGGACTGTGGCGCCGGACCACGCTCGAGTCGTACCGCACGGCCGAACCCGAGTGGGACGTCCTCATCGACGTGGACGCGCTCGCCGAGCGGGAGTCGGAGAACTGGGTGTGGCAGGGCGCGACGGTGCTGCGGCCCGGTTTCCAGCGGTGTCTGGTCGAGTTGTCGCGCGGTGGTGCGGACGCCACGGTGGTCCGCGAGTTCGACCTCGAACGCCGGGAGTTCGTCGAGGACGGTTTCGTGCTGCCCGAGGCGAAGAGCTCGGTGGCCTGGATCGACGAGGACCGGATCTTCGTCGGCACCGACTTCGGCGAAGGATCACTCACCACGTCGGGCTACCCGAGGCTGGTCAAGGAGTGGAAGCGCGGCACACCGCTGGAGGACGCCACCCTCGTGTTCGAGGGCCAACCCGGCGACGTGGTCGTGCGGGCAGTGCACGACCCGACCCAGGGCTGGGAGCGCGACGTCATCCGCAGGGCGATCGACTTCTACCACTCCGAGGTGCATCTGCGGACCGACTCCGGCCTCGTCCGGATCGACGTCCCCGACGACGCCGAGGCGACACTGCACCGCGAATGGCTGCTCGTTCGCACGCGGAGCCCGTGGACCATGCGGAACGAGGGCGCCGGCGACGCCCACTACCCCGCCGGCGCACTGCTGGGCATCGAGCTGGAGAGGTTCCTGGCCGGCGACCGCGACTTCACCGTCCTGTTCGAGCCCGACGCGCACACGTCGCTGGACTACTACGCGTGGACCCGCAACCACCTGCTGCTCGGCACCCTCGTCGACGTCAAGACCCGGTTGCGGGTGCTCACGCCCGCAGCGGACGGCTGGCGCGACGAACCGCTCACCGGCTTCGCCGAGGTCGGAGCGGTCGATCTGGTCGCGACCGACTCCCACGACAGCGACGAGTTCTTCGTGGAGACCAGCGGCTACACCGAACCACCGGCTCTGCTGCGTGGGGAGGTCGGTGGACCGCTCGACACGGTGAAGAGCGCCCCGGCGTTCTTCGACGCCACCTCGATGACCGCCACACAGCACTTCGCCACCTCCGACGACGGCACCCGCATCCCGTACTTCGTCGTCGGGCCGCGCGAACGCACCGAGCCCTCGCCGACCCTGCTCACCGGCTACGGCGGGTTCGAGATCTCGTTGACGCCCTCCTACAGCGGGGTGATCGGACGGGGTTGGCTCGCCCGCGGCGGCACGTACGTGGTCGCGAACCTGCGCGGTGGAGGCGAGTACGGACCCGACTGGCACAACCAGGTCGTGAAGACCAACCGGCTGCGCGTCTACGAGGACTTCGCCGCCGTGGCACGTGATCTGGTGGCCCGGGGAATCACGACGCCGCAGCTGCTCGGAGTGCAGGGTGGCAGCAACGGCGGGCTGCTCACCGGAGTGATGCTCACGCGCTACCCGGAGTTGGTGGGTGCGGTCGTGAGCCAGGTGCCGCTGCTGGACATGCGGCGTTACCACAAGCTCCTGGCGGGGGCGTCGTGGATGGCGGAGTACGGCGACCCGGACGTTGCCGAGGAGTGGGCGTACCTGAAGCAGTACTCGCCGTACCACAACGTCCACAGTGACCGGGCGTATCCGCCGACGCTGTTCGTGACGTCCACTCGGGACGATCGAGTGCATCCGGCGCACGCACGCAAGATGATGGCGACGATGCACGCCGACGGCCACGACGTCGCCTACTACGAGAACATCGAGGGCGGGCACGGCGCGGCCGCCGACAACGCTCAGCTCGCCTTCAAGTGGGCGCTGGTGTTCGAGTTCCTCTGGCAGCGGCTCAGCGACGGAACCGGTCGGCCAGGTACTGCTGGAACGTGATCGTCCCGGTGTCGCCGTCCGGCGCCAGATGGTGCCCCGCGCGGTAACCCGCGTACACCGAGCCGAACAGGGTGATCGGCCGGACCGGGCGGCTCCGGCCGGCGGCGGCCTGGAACTGCCGGACGAGGTCGGGCCAGTCCGCGATCTCGGGCCCGCCGAGGTCGCGGACCCGGCCCGCCGGGCTTCCCCTTGCCAGGTCGGCCAGGCGCGCGCCCACCTCCGTGACGGACACCGGCTGGAACCGGATGTCCGGCACGAGCACGAGAGGGGACCGCGTCAGCGCCGACGACAGTCGCGCGACGAGCTCGTGGAACTGCGTGGCACGCAGGATCGTCCACGGAACACCGCCGTCCTCGACGAGGCGTTCCGTGGACGTCTTGGCTTTGTAGTACGGCAGCGGGATCCGATCCGCTCCGACGATCGAGATGTACACCAGGTGCCCGCACCCGGCGTCGCGGGCAGCGGCCAGCACCCGCTTCCCCAGCTCCGCTTCCCCGCCGCGGAGGCCGGTGACGTTGGTGGCACAGTGCACGACCGCGTCGGCCCTCTCGAAAGCCGCTCGCAGCTCGACCGGACGGCCGTAGTCGACCCGCACCGTTCGCACACCGTCCCGCAGCGAGGACGACGAACGGCTCGTGACGACGACATCGTGGCCCGCAGCGACGAGCGCACCCACGACCTCACGGCCGAGAGTGCCGGTACCTCCCGTGACGGCCGCTGTGCTCATCGGTCGACTCACCCGTCCTCCACTGTGGCACGACGAGGAGGGCGGCGCCGAAGTCGTACAACACAGGCGGGGGAGCCGACCGCCCTGGCCGACTCCCCCGCCTGCGTGTCGTCCGTCAGCTGCAGCCGGACGTCGCGCCGCAGCCCTCGCACGCGTAGCACGACCCGGCGGGACGCATCTTCGTGCCGCACGTCATGCACAACGGCGCGTCGGCCGCCTTACCGAGCTGCAACTCGACCAGCTCGGTCGTCGTCTGCGCCTCGCGCGCCGGCTGCTCCGACGTCGCGGAGTCGGCCGCGGCCGCACGCTCACCCGCGTCGACGCTGCTGCGCAGCTCGTCCAGGTCCACGTTCTCCGGTTCGGCGTTCCCGCCGCCGTACTCCGCCTCGACCTGTGCCGAGCGCTCGTCGGCGGTGAAGATGCCGAGCTGAGCCCGCTTCTCGTACGGCAGGTAGTCGAGCGCCAGCCTGCGGAACAGGTAGTCCAGCACGCTGGTGGCCATCCGCACGTCCGGGTCGTCGGTCATGCCCGCAGGCTCGAAGCGCAGGTTCTGGAACTTCTGCACGTAGAACTCGAGCGGGATGCCGTACTGGAGACCCACCGAGATCGACATCGAGAAGGCGTCCATCACACCGGCCAGCGTCGAACCCTGCTTGCCGAGCTTGACGAAGATCTCGCCGAGCCCGTCGTCCGGGTAGGAACCGGCGGTCAGGTACCCCTCGGCACCGCCCACGGTGAAGGACACCGTCTGGCTCGGGCGCTTCTTCGGCAGGCGCTTGCGCACCGGCCGGTACTCCACGACCTTCTCCTCGGCCTTCTGCGGCGCCTCGGCCTTCTCCTTCTTGGCCGTCGAGAGCGGCTGCCCGACCTTGCAGTTGTCGCGGTAGATCGCCAACGCCTTGAGGCCGAGCTTCCAGCCCTGGAAGTAGATCTCCTCGACCTCCTCGACCGTCGCCGCCTCCGGCATGTTCACCGTCTTGGAGATGGCACCGGACAGGAACGGCTGCACCGCGGCCATCATCCGCACGTGGCCCATGGGCGCGATCGAACGCTCACCGACGGCGCAGTCGAACACCTCGTAGTGCTCGGGGCGCAGCCCGGGAGCGTCGACGACATGACCGTGCTCGGCGATGTAGTCGACGATCGCCTCGACCTGCTCCTCCTGGTAGCCCAGCGAGCGCAGCGCACGCGGCACGGCGTTGTTGACGATCTGCATGGAGCCGCCACCGACGAGCTTCTTGAACTTCACCAGCGAGAAGTCCGGCTCGATCCCGGTGGTGTCGCAGTCCATCATGAAGCCGATGGTGCCGGTGGGTGCGAGCACGCTGGCCTGCGCGTTGCGCCAGCCGTTGGTCGTCCCGATCTCGATGCCGCGCTCCCACTCCCGCGTCGCCAGCGACCGCACGGCGGCGTCGTTGCGGTGGTAGGTGCGCACGAGCTCGTTGGCCGCGGCGTGCTTGCGCATCACGCGCTGGTGCGGCTCGGCGTTGCGGGCGTAGCCCTCGTAGGGCCCGACGACCCCGGCGAGCTCCGCCGAACGGCGGTACGAGACGGCCGTCATCAGTGAGGTGATCGACGCGGCGAGCGCCCGACCGCCCTCGGAGTCGTACGCGTGCCCCGTGGCCATGAGCAGCGCGCCGAGGTTGGCGTACCCGATGCCGAGCTGGCGGAACTTCCGCGTCGTCTCCGCGATCGGCTCGGTGGGGAAGTCCGCGAAGCAGATCGAGATGTCCATCGCCGTGATGACCAGCTCGACGGCCTTCGCGAACAGCTCGGCGTCGAACGTGCCGTCCTCACGCAGGAACTTCAGCAGGTTCAGCGAGGCGAGGTTGCAGCTCGAGTTGTCGAGGTGCATGTACTCCGAGCACGGGTTCGACGCGGTGATGCGGCCCGACTCGGGGCACGTGTGCCAGTCGTTGATCGTGTCGTCGTACTGCAGCCCCGGGTCGGCGCACTCCCAGGCGGCCTGCGCCATCTTGCGGAACAGCCCCTTGGCGTCGACGCTCTCCAGCACCTCGCCGGTGGT
>JACYYK010008212.1_pt1 | contig 26947 bp, 25 predicted proteins | sample 8236871 | NCBI WGS metagenome assembly JACYYK01 (sample SAMN14103087, study PRJNA606662) | landfill metagenome | isolation source: landfill solid waste inoculated with endophyte fungus Paravalsa indica | place: India:New Delhi, Okhla landfill site | collected 2017-11-05 | reverse complement strand
TAATCTATATTACAGAAGTTAAGTTAAATTGTCAATAACTTTTTTATAGGAATTTATTAAAAATATATTCCAAAAGATATGACAGACAACTCAATCTATAATACACACGTTTTTAAGTAAAGTCAATAAAAACTTTAATGATATACTATATCATCGCTTTTATTCAAAGACGCTTTAAAAAGCGTGCTTTATTAATATACTGCTAGGTACATGCAACGTCAATAGTTTTTATTAAATTGCCCAATAAACATGTCATTCCCCATTAAAAAAGCTATCAATCAGCATTTTTGCCGATTGATAGCTAGATTTAAGGACTATTTGCACTTAATCTAAGTGCTTAGCCAAAATTGCCTCAAGTTGGTGAGCTGGTGTAAAACCTGTCAAGCGCTCAACTACCTCACCATCCTTTTTAACTAGTAAAGTTGGGATAGCCATAATACCAAATTCTTGAGCTGTTGCTGGATTTTCATCAACATCCATCTTCGTGAATTTCACGTTATCCATTTTTTCTGACACCGTCTCAACAACTGGTGATTGCATACGACAAGGGCCACACCATGTTGCCCAAAAATCAGTAATTGTCACGCCAGAGTTTGTCTCTGCCACGAAGTTATCATCATTAATATCTGTTACAGCCATTAAAATCTCTCCCTCTTAATACTTATTTATTGTTAGTATAAACTTTGTTAACTAATTTGTCGATACATGTGTCTTAATTAAATTGCACATAAGTTGCTCCTTGATCAGGACCAGTAAATTTAAATGATTCAATTTGGCGATGTGAGCGAAGATATTCCTGGACACCCTTACGAATTGCTCCAGTTCCTTTACCGTGGATAATTTCAACAGATGACAAATTATTTAATAGTGCCTGATCAATAAAACGATCTAATTCAGCCATAGCTGGCTCATAACGAATGCCACGTAAATCTAATTTTGCTGCTGCTTCAGCACGATTTGTTGCCTTATTTGTATTAACATGTGAAGTTTTACGACGTTTATTCTGTCTTGGCTTTGGCTCATTTGTTGGCGCTTTGTCCTGCTTTTCAATTTCTTCACCAGCCAACACCATTTTTAAAATTCCCATTTGAACTTCAAATTTATTATCCTTCAATTGGCGTACAATCGTCCCTTGCTGCCCATATTCGCGAACAAGGACTGTATCCCCCACCGAAAGTGGTACCTGCTTGGCTTTTTTAGCCTTACGTAAAATGCGATTATTCGTCGGCGATGGTTCTTCATGCATAGCATTTAATGCACCCTTGGCATCCATCAACTTATTTTCTTTAATAGTTGCACCATCACGAGCCATCTTATGTAAATCACCAATAATTTTGTCCGTTTTACGGCGAGCATCGGCAACAATATGATTAGCTTCTTTCTTAGCATCTTCTACTGTTTTGGCTCGCTGTTTATCAATGGCCTCAAGCTTCGCCTCATAATCATTTTTCAATTGCCGATTTTCAACAACCTTTTGGGTCAATTCAACTTGTTGCGTCAAAACAGCATTTCTTCTGGCAACCAAATCAGCAATCATGTCGTTTAATTCTTGCGAATCTTCCGACGTTAATGCAGACGCACTATTAATAATCGTATCAGATAATCCTAGCCGCTTAGCAATTTCAAGAGCATTTGAACGCCCCGGAATACCCATCAAAAATTTATAAGTTGGTCGTAGCGAGTCAATATCAAATTCCATGGAAGCATTGATTGTATCCGCTCGATTGTAACCATAGACTTTTAGTTCTGGATAGTGTGTTGTGGCAACAGAGTAAGCCCCCGTTTCACCTACAGCATCTAAAATAGCCATCGCCAAAGCCGCTCCTTCTTGCGGATCCGTTCCTGCTCCTAACTCATCAAACAAAACTAGTGAATCTTTATCCATTCCGGCTAGAATATCGATTATATTCACCATATGAGCTGAAAATGTTGAGAGTGACTGTTCAATTGACTGCTCATCCCCAATATCAGCAAAGATTTCTTTAAATATACCAACACTAGAATATTCAGCAGCAGGAATAAAGAACCCCGACTGTGCCATTATTTGCAATAGGCCAAGTGTCTTTAACGTAATTGTTTTTCCACCCGTATTTGGACCAGTTACAATAATCGCACTATAATCTTCACCAATCGTAATATCATTTGGTACAACTTTATCTGGGTCTAGCAATGGATGACGGGCTTTTAATAATCGCACATGATTTTCTGCACTGAATTCTGGCTCAATAGCCTTTATCGCAACCGCATAGCGTGCCTTAGCATTTAAAAAATCTAAATGTCCCAAGACTTGCGCATTGTTTTCTATATTATCTGCTTCTGGCGCTAGTTTTGCTGATAACTCAATCAACACACGTTCTTCTTCTTGCCGTTCTTTTAAATAATACTCGCGTAATCGGTTATTCATATCAACGACATCGGCAGGTTCAATATACAATGTTTGTCCTGTTTGTGATTGGTCATGAACAACGCCACCAAATTTTTGACGATATGTTGCCTTAACAGGCAAAACATATCGTTCATTACGAATAGTTACAATCGGGTCTGACAAATACTGCGCAGTTTTGCCACGCGTATAATCTTGCATTTTTTGCCTAATCGCGTTTTCCGTCCCAGTAATCGCTTGTCGAATACGGTGCAATTCTGATGACGCCTCATCATTCAAACGGCCATCTCCATCAATAGCAACATTTACACGTCTCGTTAGCTCTGGTAATAGTACTAATTTATTATAATAAACTGCTAATGCCGGTAAAGCTTCACCACGATCAGCAACTAGATTTTCAAAAAAACTTCTAATCTGACCAGTTGTAAACAGCACTCGACCAACTTGGGCAAGCTCAGTACCACTTAATGCTGCATCAATACGTAACCGTTTCATATGGGGCTTAACATCTGCTAGCTTTGGAATGCTGATTCCCCCCTGCCAACGCAGAACCCGAGCTGCATCTGCAGTTTCAGCTAACCATTGCTGCATTAATTGTGCGTCAGCAGTTGGCGATAAGTTAAGTAATTCTTTTTCACCCGCCACTGTTGCTAAAAAGGGCTTAACCTGTGCCTTTACCGCATCATACTCTAGTGTTTTTAAAATTTTTGTATTCATTTTATATTTTTACTACCAACTTTCATGATTAAAATAACTTACTTACAATAACCACCAATCATAAACGGCCTCAGAAAGATAAGGTGTATTATTCATTATTCCTTGTGCAACGGCTGAATTAGCCATTTCCTGTGTATACCAAGGAATATTTAGCGTTTGTGTTATTTGTAAAACGAAGAATACTTCAACATAAACAATTAAGCCAAATACAAGTAGTCCACCTATGTGATTTAAAGTACTCAATATTGGTATTTTATTAATAAAGCGTAAACTTCGTTCAATAGATTTAACAATCGACATACCGACTAAAATGATTATTGTAAAAGCAATTGCCGATGCTAAAAATTCTCCTGGTTGGCTTGTTGCTGTCGCTGGGACATTAGTGGCCGTCCAATTAGCAACAATGCCATTAACGAACATATCGTACAACCAACTACCAAACTTATGGGCCAATAAAATGGCAAAGGTATAAACAATTAATCTACCAACCAGCATTGTTAAACTACGAACCAGCCCTAACTGATAACCATGAATCATTGCTAAAATTATCAAGATAATGATAATCCAAGAAAAAATTGTCATTAATTTTCTTTATCCTTTTCAACTTGCATTGTTAATTGATCAGACAAGGCATTAATTGCTAACAAAGTCAGTAATTGATTATCATCCAACTTGGGCGCAGCTTGTTGCATCTTATCTAATTGGGCATTGGCCAAATCAAATACTGCTTTCATATGTGCTTGCGATTCATTAGCAGTAATCGTTAGTTCCTTACCTAAAATTTTTCCTTTAAAACGTGTTTTCTCAGCCATCTTAGTTAGCCTCCATTAATTTATCATTAGTTATTAGTATATCAAAAAAATAATTCGGATACAGCCTTAGGTACACTCCCGTAAAAACCTTAAAAAAACAGAGGTTGGGACAAAACAAGTGTCCCAACCTCCTTAAGCGAAACGTTTTCCCAAAGGCTAAGTTTTTAATATAACGCCTTTTTTATTCCACTATCATTTTTAAACTATTCAAAATCAGCTGGATCAAATGCACTACCATCTAGCATTCGCGCTTCCAGCCAATCCCAAACGTTATCTTTTCCATACTTGGTTTCTGCCGAAAAAATTTCAAAATCTGATAATTCTTCGTTGAATTGCAAACTTCGTTTTATATCTGCTTCGACCTTATTCCATTTTCCACGAGAAATTTTATCCGCTTTTGTTGCCACAACTAATACTGGTAACCCAATATCATCTGAAATCAACCAATTATACATTTCGATGTCTTCTTTTGAAGGTAGGTGCCGGGCATCTACTAATTGGACGATTCCTTTCAGTGGTTGTCGCTTACGCAAGTATTCGCCAATCATAACAGCAAAATCTTCACGTGCTTTTTTTGACACCTTAGCATATCCATAACCAGGAACATCCACGAAAAAAACTTGGTTTTCGACCTTATAAAAATTTAAGGTCTGTGTTTTACCTGGCTGTGCTGATGTTCTTGCAAAAGACTTACGATTAATTAACACATTTGTGAATGATGATTTACCAACATTTGATCGTCCAACAAAAGCAACCTCTGGTAAATCATCTGTTGGATATTGTGATTCCCGCACTGCAGACATCACGATTTCAACTTGATGAACTTCCATCGTTGTACCCCACTATTCTGTGACTAACTCTGGTTCCTCTTGACGTAATACAGCACCTTCTGTAATTACCACTCCAGTAACTTCTTCACGAGAAGGAACATCGAACATAACATCACGCATAACTTCTTCAACGATTGAGCGTAGTCCACGCGCACCAGTTTCACGTTCAATAGCCAAATGCGCCATTGCCTTAAGTGCATCATCAGTAAACTTCAAATCAACGTCTTCCAAAGCCAATAATGCTTGATATTGTTTAACTAATGCATTCTTAGGTTCAGTCAAAATACGCACTAGATCTGACTCTGTAAGTTCCTCTAAGGCTGTTAAGATTGGTAAACGACCTATAAATTCTGGAATCAATCCAAAGTTCATCAAATCCTCTGGCAATACTTGTTGCATCACTGACTTATCTGAATTTTGTAATTGTTGTGTTTTAGCATCAGTACCAAACCCAATTACCTTGGCACCAAGACGCTCTTTAACCATCTGTTCAATACCAGCAAAAGCACCACCAACAATGAAGAGAATATTCGTTGTATCAACTTGAATAAACTCTTGATTAGGATGCTTACGGCCTCCTTGAGGTGGCACACTAGCAACTGTACCTTCTAGCATCTTCAACAATGCTTGTTGTACACCCTCACCAGACACATCACGCGTAATTGATACATTTTCAGCTTTCTTAGCAATCTTATCAATCTCATCGATATAAATAATACCAGTTTCAGCTCGCTCAACATCATAATCAGCTGCTTGAACAAGTTTCAACAAGATATTCTCAACATCTTCACCAACATAACCTGCTTCAGTAAGTGTTGTTGCATCCGCAATCGCAAAAGGTACATTTAGTAACTTAGCCATTGATTGTGCAATATAAGTTTTTCCAGAACCAGTTGGCCCAATTACTGCGATATTCGATTTTTGTAGATCAACACCTTCTATACCCGTCTCACCTGTCAATTTTGCATTAACACGTTTGTAATGGTTATAGACAGCCACTGCTAAAGTATGTTTAGCATCACTTTGACCGATAACATATTCATTTAGGTTATCAACGATTTCACGCGGCGTCTTTAGTGTTAGCGTCCGTGCTTCTGCATCTTGTTGCATATCTTCGTTAATAATATCTTGGGCTAGTGCAACACACTCATTACAAATATAAACACCTGGTCCTGCAATCAACTTTTTGACTTCAGTAGAGGGTTTACCACAAAATGAACAGTATGCAACACCATTCGAGTCGTCAGTCGTATTAAACACTGTCCAACCTCCTATAACTTCTATCCATTAAATTATAATACTGTAAGTATTGTATCAAACTTCCATTACCGGAAAAAGACAAAAAAGGTCAGACTTACACAAAAGTCCAACCTTTTTATTAAAACCAATATTTAGGCTTCAACTGCTTCAGCAACAATCAAGTCAACAACTGACTTAATGGCAATGTCATGTGACAACATATCATCTGACAATGCATTGCGGACAGCATCTTCTTCCATATTGTAAGCTTCAGCCAATGACTTCACTTCTGCAGCAATTTCTTCATCAGATGGCTTGATATCTTCAGCCTTAACAATAGCTTCTAATACCAAGTTAGTCTTTACACGACGCTCAGCACCTTCTTCATATTGCTTGTGAAGATCATCTTCAGATGTACCAGTGATTTGGTAGTAAAGCTCTGGTGAAATACCTTGTTGTTGCATTGATGCAAACATTTGGTTCATTTGACGGTGAACATCTTCATCGATCATTGCATCAGGAATCTCATCACCAATAACCTTGGCGTTGTCAACAGCGGCAGCAACAGCTGCATCTTCCTTAGCCTCTTTAGCAGCAGAAGCTTTTTGGTCAGCCAAACGAGCCTTAACTTTTTCTGTTAATTCTGCTAATGTTTCAACTTCTTCATCAACATCCTTAGCAAATTCATCATCAAGTGCAGGAACTTCCTTAGACTTAACTTCATGAACTGTTACTTCAAAGACTGCTTCTTTACCAGCTAAGTCAGCTGCTTGGTAATCTTCTGGGAATGTAACCTTAACATCTACTTTGTCTTCAGCCTTGGCACCAACTAATTGCTCTTCAAATCCTGGAATAAATGAACCAGAACCTAATTCTAGTGAGTAGTTATCAGCTTGTCCACCATCAAAGTGAACACCATCAACTGAACCATCAAAATCGATGACAACAGTGTCACCGTTTTTAGCAGCTTCGTCAACTAAGACAAGTTCAGATTGACCTTGTTGCATGTTTGCAAGTTCCTCATCAACATCAGCATCAGAAACTGATGTATCAGAAGCAGGAACTTCAACACCCTTGTATTGACCAAGTTCGATTTCAGGAGCTAATTCAACTTCGGCAGTCAATACCCAAGCTTCACCCTTGTTCATTGATTCTGCTTCAATCTTTGGCTGTCCAACAGTGATTGCACCTGTCTCTGAAACGGCCTCTCCATAAACATCTGGTAGAACCTTGTTCAAAGCATCTTGATACAATGATTCTTCACCATACATTTGGAAGAATACCTGCTTAGGCATCTTACCCTTACGGAAACCAGGAACACTGATTTGCTTCTTTACATCGTTAAAAGCTGCATCAATTCCTTTTTCATATACATCAACAGGAACTTCAAACTTGATTGTTCCTTTATTGCCTTCACCTTTAGTGAAAACTGCATTTGCCATGTTTATTCCTCCAATAGTCGCTAGCTTCACACTATTTACGACATAATTTATCTTTACATACCTAATCAGTATATCGGAAACGCATTATTTTGACAATATTATGCCATAAAATATTCCGTTTACCGTAAAAAACTTCAATCCAAATTATATAAGAAATTTCTTTATAATTCAAAAAAGAGAGTTATTACATCAATAATGCAATAACTCTCTTTTTATAACCATTAACTAAACAACAAATCGTAAATTAGTCTTTGATTTCTGAAACAGTTCCGGCACCAACAGTACGGCCACCTTCACGAACAGTAAACTTCAATCCCTTTTCGATGGCAACTGGTGCGATCAAATCGATATCGAATGTTACGTTATCACCAGGCATAACCATCTCAACACCTTCTGGCAATTCAACTACACCAGTAACATCAGTTGTGTGGAAGTAGAATTGTGGACGGTAGTTAGTAAAGAATGGTGTGTGACGTCCACCTTCTTCTTTGGTCAAAACATAAACTTCGGCCAAGAACTTAGTGTGCGTTTGGATTGAACCAGGCTTAGCCAAAACTTGACCACGCTCGATTTCCTTACGGTCAACACCACGCAACAATGCACCAATGTTATCACCGGCTTCACCTTGTTGCATAGTCTTACGGAACATTTCGATACCAGTAACAACTGTCTTACGAATATCTTCCTTCAAACCAATAATTTCAACTTCATCGTTCAACTTAACAGTTCCACGATCAACACGACCTGAAGCAACAGTACCACGACCAGTAATCGTAAATACGTCTTCAACTGGCATCAAGAATGGCTTGTCAGTATCACGCTCTGGAGTTGGAATGTATGAGTCAACAGTATCCATCAACTCTTCGATAACCTTAACTTGTTCTGGATCACCTTCCAAGGCCTTCAATGCTGAACCACGAAGAACTGGAATATCATCTCCAGGGAAATCGTATTCTGACAACAATTCACGAACTTCCATCTCAACAAGGTCAACCAATTCATCATCGTCAACCAAGTCAGTCTTGTTCAAGTATACGACAAGGTAGTCAACACCAACTTGGCGAGCCAACAAGATGTGCTCACGAGTTTGTGGCATTGGACCATCAGTTGAAGCAACAACCAAGATAGCACCGTCCATTTGGGCAGCACCAGTGATCATGTTCTTAACGTAGTCCGCGTGACCTGGGGCATCGATGTGGGCATAGTGACGGTTTTCCGTCTCGTACTCGATGTGAGCAGTGTTAATCGTGATTCCACGCTCACGCTCTTCAGGAGCAGCATCGATTGCGGCGAAGTCTTCTAATTGAGCCAATCCCTTATCTGATAGTACCTTTGAGATTGCGGCAGTCAAAGTAGTCTTACCGTGGTCAACGTGTCCAATAGTTCCAATATTAACGTGCGGCTTAGTGCGCTCGTAATTTTCCTTAGCCAAAAGCTTGTCCTCCTATTATTCGCAGGTTGATTTGAACCAACCTTATTGCTTAGTTTAAGTATACTACACATACCTAATAACTGAAACAACAAGATACGAAAATCTTTTTAATTCTCTATATGAGACTGAAATTATTATATATAAATTCCTTATTTTTGTAAATATTTTTTACTTATTTTTCTTTATATCTACCGTTTTTTTCTAATTAAGTAACTCAATTAGGCTTTTTTGTGCTTTTTTACGCCAAGTAGCTTGACCATCTGGTTCGTTTGGCATAGGATATCCAAAAGTTTCAGCCACCAATCCATCAACCCAACTCGTGACATCTTGTACAACAGTTGACAACTCTGGATAAGCTATCATTAACAATAAATGCACCTGCTCGCTAAGGCCATGAACCATATCAGCCCCCAGGGTCTTAGCATACTTATCCAATTCATTTAAAATATTATTGTAAATTTCATTTTGCTTAAGAGCTGTTAAACTTGCTGGAATATACGTTTGTGTGTGCCCGTCTAAATCTAAAAATCCGACAGACTCGTTGATCCTTAGGCGCCTTAATTGATCTAATACCGCCGTTCGTGAAATCTGTGATAAAAACGGATCGCGCAAAACAAGCTTTGCTCCAATTAGATAATCATTTACAGGTAATTTATTTGCAGCCAATAAACGTTTCTGTTGTTCAACCGTATTACCATCACTTAAATGATAAAATTGTCGAGCAATCGTACGAATTGTCTTCTCCTGATTCAACCGATAAGAATTTTCTGCGTCAACAACTTCAGGTTGTAATTTTTCTTGCACCCCTTCAGTTAGCCAGTTCAAAAATTCCCATGCGTTCAGAAAATAATGATTATGCAGTGATAAATCGAGATAAATTCTTGCACTTTGCTCATCTTTTTCATATGAACTTAAATATTCGTCTGCAATCGTCTGCGCTTCTTGGTATTGTCCTTGTGCAACTAGTGTGGTCACCAAGAGATGATTGACTTCTTCTGTCTGTTGTAATTGATATGCGCTATTTAAAGTATCTAATGCTTGACTAACTAAGTCCCTATTTAGTTCTTCTTTTGCCTCCGCAACCAAGGAAGTGTACTGCTCATTGACCTTTTGATTATTTGTCATACTAAATTCCCTTCTCATTTAGACAGAAAAGCATCTCCTAAACTAAAAAATTCTCATTCATTTAACTATATTGTTAAACAAAAAAGAATTTTTAACTAAATTACAAACTGATCATTTATTTCGTATCAGCAGTCTGTTTTACTTGCTTATTTGATTTATGATTTTTTCGTTGCCGACGAGGTTTATTCGGCTTATGATTAGCTGCTTTTACGCCGGACTTTTTATCAGTATTTTTTGACGGATTTTTTTTATTAGATTGTTTTTTGGCCGGTTTAGTACCAACCGTCTTGCTTTTATTACCTTGATGTGATGATGTTCGACGACGACGACGGCCATTCTGATTTGCCTCCATGATAACTGGCAAAATAACTGGCTTACGCCTTGTCTTTTCATACAAGAATTTTCCTAAAGCATCACGCACTGAGTTTTTCAAATTACCCCAGTCGAAATCCTTTGTATTCTTAACTCCTTCGGAAACAGTTTGTTCAACCAATTCTGCCGCTTCATGCATTAAATCACGTGACGTCTTCACGTAAACGAAACCACGCGAATCAATTTTCGCTGGTGCGATAACCTTTTTCTTTTTACGATCAATTGTAATAACCGCAATAAAGACACCATCCTCAGATAAAATCCGTCGATCATTCAAAACAATCGAACCAATATCGCCGACCCCAGAACCATCAATCATTGTTGACGTTACTTGAATTGAGCCACCAAGATAGAATTTTTCACCATTCCAGCGTAACTTATCACCTTTAGCCAGTAAAAATACGTGATCATCATCATAACCAACTTGTTCTGCTGCCCGGTATGCTTCATTTAAAACACGATATTCCCCTTGGACAGGAATAACGTTTTGCGGCTTCAACAAATTCAACATTAACTGAAAGTCATCTTTGGATGCGTGTCCCGAAGATTTTTTGTCAGTAGAGATTTGTTTTACCGTAGCCCCTGCTCTAAATAACATGTCACGTGTTTTCGCAACATAACCCTCCATCGCAGTAGATGGTGTCGTGGTGATAAATACCAAGTCACCAGGTTGAATTTTAATATTACGGTCATCACCATGGGCAATACGCTGCAAATGACGAATTGGTTCTCCCATACGACCTGTTTCTAAAATAACCGTTTCATCAGCAGGTAACTTTGACAAGTTTTTAAGAGAAACAAACATTTCATTTTCAGGTATAGGTAATATTAACTTTTTCAAACGTAAAGCAGTTCGCACAACCTTCTCTAAATCATTGCCCGAAATAACAACTTTTCGACCAACTTTATACGCAGCATCAACAACCTGTTGAATACGTTGAATATTAGATGCGACTGCGGCGACAATTATACGACCAGATTTGTGTAAGTGGAAATTTTCTAGAATGTAATCACCTAGTACAGATTCATGATCTGGCGTACCAATATGAGCAGTTCCAGCTGCATCAGCTAATAATGCAACAACACCCTTTTGACCAATTTCTGCCAAACGCAATAAATCTGTTTGATAATATGGCAATGCTGTTGTATCTAGCTTAAAATCACCAGTATAAACCACTTGACCAACTGATGTTTCAATAACAATACCCAACGATTCAGGAATTGTATGTGTCGTTTCAAAAAAAGAAACTGTGACATTACCAAATCTAACTTCAGAATTTCCTTTCACGATATGATAATCGTCATAGTCTTTTAGGCCAGGTTCATTATGAATAGCTAATTTAGCCAATTCAATCGTCAATTCTGAACCAAATACGGGAACTTGCAAATCTGATAACAGATAAGGCAAGGCGCCAATCGCATCTGCGTGACCATGTGTCAAAAATACGCCAGCGACGTTATCAGCATGCTCAACTAAGTAAGCATAATCCGGGATAACAACATCCACCCCTAATAAGTCACTTTCAGGATATTTCAACCCTGCATCTAAAATAAATATGTCTTCATCGACCGTCACGGCGTACATGTTCATTCCATTTTCACGTACACCACCAAACGGCATAATGTCTAATGTAGTTGCCATAATCTTCCTATTCTCATTGTATTTCACGGGTTTATTATTTTACCCAACGTTTAAATGTTTAATACAATACTACCACATAAGCGCACACTAGAAAACCAGTAAGTCATTTATCATATTATTAAAATAGTTTAACTTAAAAATAAAATATTATGATATATATAAACAACACCCATAATCTATACAATAAAAAAGGCTAGTAGCATATGCTACTAGCCTTTTCATATTGTCTATTTGTAATTATAAATTACTTCTTCAACAATGAAGCCAAACGTGACTTATCACGTGAAGCTTTGTTCTTAGCAATCAAGCCCTTTGATGCGGCACGATCGATTGCTGATGAAGCTGAAGCAAATAACTCTTGCAAGTTACCTTCGCCAGTTTCAGCAGCAACACGGAACTTCTTCACTTCAGTACGGTATGCACTTAATTGTGAGATGTTACGCTCGCGTTGCACCTTGTTCAAGCGGGCACGTTGGATTGATGACTCAATAATTGGCATCGCTTTTCCCTCCGATGATAAATGTCAAAATAAAAACGTGATTAATATATTTATATTAACGACGCAAACCAAGCTTTTGGATCAACTCACGGTAGCGTTGTACATCTTTGTTACGTAGGTAACGTAATAAGTTACGACGGTGACCGATTTTCTTCATCAAGCCACGTTGTGAGTGAAAGTCATGGTTGTGCTCTGCCATATGTCCGTTCAATTCGTTGATGTCAGCAGTTAACACTGCAACTTGAACTTCAACTGAACCAGTATCACCTTCGTGACGAGCGAACTCATTGATGATTTCATTCTTGCGTTCTGCAGAAATAGCCATTGTTGGATATCCACCTTTCATAATATAGTCGCCTCAAACAACGTATGACGACGGTGAACCGTCAAACATAGTAAAAGGTCATGTGCTAATGCACTTTAAGTATAATACTAAATTAAATAACTATATGCAAGTTTTTTATTCAGCCATTTCATTTTTATATTTTAAGATAAACAGTTCAAATAATAATTCCGGATCTCGAGCTGTCGACTTCAGTTGTTCTTCCATACTCACTAAACCAAGATATGCTCTTGCTAATCTAACATAACTAAATTTTCTGACAGTACGCTTAGCTAATTTTACGCGATATGGGTGAACTTTCAGTTCAGAAGCGATTCCTTTTTCGCTTTTCACGTTAGATTTAACTTGCAGCAACAAACGGAACTGACCAATTAACGCACCATGTAGACGAAGCGGCTCTTCACCAGTAGCTAGCAACTCATGGTACAAATTAACGGTACGCGTTAATTGGCCTTTTAATAAACTATCAATTAAATCAAAAATATTTTCAGTCAACGTATGAGTCACTAATTCTTTGACATCAGTAACTCCAATCCGCTTTTCTACTACCGTATAAAGCATTAATTTATCTAACTCTGACATCATCTGGGTCAACGAAGAATTGGTTAATCGAATCAATTCTTGCTTTGCTTCAGAATCAATTGTATAGCCTCTTGCATTTAGCCTATCACTAACAAATTGGTTAATATCTTTTTCGCTTAAATTCACAAATGAGAGATATCTCGCTTGTTCTTTCAATAGTTTTGTGACTTTCTTACGGTTATCCAGCTTATCGTACGGTGCAAAAATAACTAATATTGTTTGCGGCTCAGGCTGCTTAATGTAGTTCACCAAATCTTCAACATGATGTTCTAGATTATTTTTTTGACGTTCACCGGTTAAAAAATATGGATTGTCTAAAATCACCACCCGTTGGTCACCAAAAAATGGTACTGACTTAGCATCATCAATGGCCATACTTAAGGGGACTTCTGTTAAATCAAATTGCGCCAAGTTCAGTGTCCGGTCTTCTGGCTGAATAACGGTTAAAAATTGTTTTCTAACCAGGTCCAATAGATATTGATCCTGACCTTGGACAAAATAAATTGGATGTAGTTGTCCTGTCTGCACATCATTCAAAACATCTGTTAAAGTTACGGTCAAAACAACATTCCTCCTACTTTTTTCTATATTATAAGATAGCACGTCTCAACGTTTCTGCCCACTAATGTTTTAATTTATGAACGTAAAATAAACGATAACAATTAAAAATCCCCCATTTGATCTTAATCATGCCTTGTTTAGCAGTATTATAAATAACAATATGGTATTTTTTGGCAGTCATCAACGTTTCCTTATTCGGATGTCCGTATCGATTATTCACACCAGCTGAAACGATACCAAATTTTGGTTTTAAATGACTGACAAAGTCCGCATCAGTACTAGTCTTTGAGCCATGATGGCCCAATTTAAGAATATCTACTGGTTGCAAATTATAACGTTTAAGAATTTCTTTCTCCCCTTTTTTAGATAAATCTCCAGTCATCATTAGTCTAACCCGCTTAAAGTTAACGTAGACTGCAATAGAATCATCATTTTCACCCACTCCTTGTTGTATCGGATGGCAAACTTGGATATCTTTAGTAATTTTCATCCCAGCTAGTACTGGACATACTTTTCCTCCGGAGTGAATGTATTTCGTGATTCGCTTATTAAATTTAGCCTGACGTTCCATACCAGCAGGTACGTATATTTTTGCGACTTTAATCTGTTCTAGGAAATCTGAAACATTTCCTATATGATCAATGTCCTTATGCGTCAGTATTAGCTGCTGAATATTATCAATGGCATGTCCTTTTAAAAAATGAATTAATTCTTCAACCTGATAGTTGGTAACAGGTTGCTTTTTCTGATTACGCTGCGAAAATTGAAATTTACCACCAACATCAACCATAGTTATTTGCTGATGCGTTGGCCTTAATATGGTCGTATCTCCTTGCCCAATATCAAAGAATGCAATAAACCCGCCGGAAAACATTCGCGGGGTTAACCAGGCTATTGAATAGCAACAAATTAATATCACAAGCCAATATTTTTTCTGAGATACTAGCCATATCAAAGGTAATACAGTCAAAACAATACAAAATAACATTAATGGCCGGCCAAATAAACATTCACCAGGTACCCTTTCTCCCCATTTAATGCATAGCTGCATGCTATTAATAATCCATTCGCAAATAGTTTGCAACCAAATAAAATGACAGATGGTCGCAAGAATTCCAAGGGTAATAACAGGCATAATGAACCATACAAAAACAGGTACGATTATTAGATTAGCGATTAAACTAACTGGGTGCCAACTAAAAGTATGCCATAATAATGTCGGTAAAATAAAAAATGATAGCCAGATACTTTGATACCACGAGGGACGATTCTGAAGCCAAAGTAATCCAAAAGTCAGTAAGTAAGATAGTTGACCGCCTAAATTATGTAAAACTCCTGGTTCAATTAACACCCCACCTATTAAGGCTAATCCCCACGCATCCTTTGCATCAATATTGAGCCAATGTAAATCACGCCATGCTTGACTCACACCTAAAAATACGGGTCTAATCAAGGATTGCACACCACCAGCAAATATCCATAAGATAATTAAAATAAATTGCACAATAACCAATGAATGCTCACGTTGTATCCATAGCCGTTGTGATAGGTAACGCCATATTTGGTAGACAATTGTTACCTGAAAACCTGAAATACTAAATAGATGCATCAAACCTAATAATTGAATACCACCATTTTCAGTATAAAATTCTGAACGTGTATAGCCTAGCAGTAAGGTCTCCCCATAATCTCTCAATCCTTTGGGTAATTTTTCAAACCAATTCACCAACCGGCAATGGAAACTATGAATCGTCCAAACTATTAACTCGACAAAATTCTTTGGTTTGGCATCCCCTAATACTTTTGCTCTTGTTATCTGTAACCGATGTACAATACCTCGACTACGCCAATAAGCATCAGCATTAAAAGAATATTCATTACGTGCTTCATTTATATAATTTAATTTACCAGTAATTTGAACAAAAATTGGGTATGAATGTTGAGAACATTTTTTTGCTATTTCACTCTGTTTATCGAAACTTATGCGTACTTTTTCACCAGTTGTCAATCTAGCAGTGCCAGAACCATAATCTGGCTTGAAATCGATATTATCAGGATGAATCACCAGATAAGAATTAATGTCACCAATAGCTTGTTTATCTAACCGACTGATACCGAACTGCCAATACATAAAATAACTCAGAACGATTATTAAAATACAAGTGCTCAATAGGCGAAAATTAAATTTACGATATAACAAAATAATCAGCCATAAAAAACCAGGAATAGCCCACCAAAAATGATATAAGAAAATGACATTAATACACGCTAAACACATCCCTAATATCAATAAATGTCCTGATTTCATACCGTAACCAAAGGTTTCAATTTTGCAAATGTTTTTGCACCAATGCCATTTACTTCCTGTAAATCTGTAACTACTTTAAAACCACCCATCGTTTCACGTTGTTTAATAATATCTTGTGCTCTTTTTTCACCAATGCCTGGTAATTTTTGCAACGCCGCACTGTCAGCTGTATTTAAGTTGATCTTATCATTACTAGATTGATTAGAACGATTATCCTGGAGATTATCTTGCACATTCTGTGGGGATTGTCCAGGTAAAGGATACGTATCAAGTACTTGTTCATTTCCCATTGGAACATAGAGAACCTGCCCATTAGTTAACGTTGCTGCCAGGTTTATTCGAACACTGTCAACGCTAGATAAGGTTCCTCCTGCTCGACTTAATACCTCCGCCACAATTGGCTGCTTGTCAAAATAATAAACGCCTGGTCGATGAACTGCTCCCTTCACATCAATCACAATGTTTGCTGATTTTTCATTATTGATTGTTTTTTTGATTTTTTCACTTTTTTTAGCATTTTTTTGATGAGCTGCAATGGTCGTAAAATCTTTTGATGACACACCGTCACTACTTTGAGAAACCTGCCACCAAATTAATAGACTAATTCCTACAATAATTAAAATGATACTAAAGCCTATCTGATGTTGATAGCGATAATATAATGCTTTAATTTGAACCATATGCTCCCCCTTTCTAATAATAAAGACGTAGATACAGTTAAATTTTCCACATTATAATCACTGAATTTTCAGCATTAAAAAAACTGAGACAATCCTTTTGTCCCAGTCTTTCTTAACTTAAAGTTTATTAATTATTGTAATTTTGGATCGTTAAAAATCGTATTCATGACTTCTTCGACCATCGCAAACTCTTCATCCGTTTCGATAGGTTGTAACATGCCTTCTTCCGCATTTTTATCATAAATAAATGGTAAAACGTCAACCTCTTCATCTTCATTTTCCGTAACCGGACCTAGGATGATATACGACCGATGAAAATCCTCTGAATCAAATGAAAATAACTCTTGAAATTCATGCTCTTGACCATCTGAATCAGTCAAAATAAAAACTTCTGCTTCGTCCATCTTATCTCTCCTAATAAAATAAGAACACCTATCCGATATCATTGGATAGATGTTCTCAACTAACCTTTAATTAATCTTCTTGCTCATCTAAAAATTGATTCAAATGTTCCTCGACCATGGCCCATTCTGCATCATCCTCAATTGGTGTCAAACCACCTTCTGTGGCAATCTTTGTCTCTTCTGGGTCAAAAATATAGGCTAGCATCTCTACTTCTTCATCCTCGCCTGAACCAGCCGGGTAAAGAATAATATATGACTTACCATATTCTTCCGATTTGAAGGTGAATAATACTTCAAATAATTGTTCATCCCCATTATCATCAACTAACGTAATAATGTCTTGTTCTTCATCCATTTGTTTACCTTCTTACTTTACTAGTGGTCCTTTACGATCCAAATAATTTTGCAAAATCAAACCAGCAGCCAACTTATCGATAACCTTTTTACGCTTTTTTCTAGACGTATCAGCCTCTTCAATTAGCATGCGCTCCGCTTCAACAGTTGTCAAACGTTCGTCTTGAAAATCAATTGGTAACCCAAAAGTTTCTTTCAACAACTCACCATAAGCGCGTGAAGCATCAACACGTGGTCCCGAAGTATTATTCATATTTTTAGGCAGACCTAAAACAAAACCACCCGGCTCATACTTAGTCACTAATTCTTTCATTCGGTCGATGCCAAATTCTTTCTCATCTTCATTTATTTGAATAATTTCCACGCCTTGCGCAGTCCATCCTAACTGATCAGAAACTGCAACACCTACTGTGCGTGAACCGACATCCAAACCTAGAATACGCTTCATATCATTTGACCTCTTCCTATACTATATTACTTTGCTAAATAGTCCGTTACCAATGCCTCGATAATTTCATCACGTTCAAATTTACGAATCAAATTTCGAGCATCATTAACACGTGGAATATATGCCGGATCATTTGAAATTAAATAGCCAACAATTTGGTTAATCGGATTATATCCTTTTGATTCCAACGCTGCATATACAACTTCCAACATCTTTCGGACATCATGCGATTCATTATTACCAAATTTAAATACTGCTGTATTATCCAATGAACTCATTATACCCAAACCTCCCTTTAAGGTTTTCATTAATAAAACTAACTTTTATTTTTCTTGTAACCAGTCAGCTGCTTGCTTAAAGGCGTCTGCGATACCAGCTGGGTTTTTACCACCAGCTTGAGCCATATCAGGGCGACCACCACCGCCACCACCAATTGCTGGCGCGATTGCCTTTACTAGTTCACCAGCTTTAATACCCTTTTTAACTGCTGATGGAGAAACTGCAACCAATAGGTTAACCTTTTCACCCAGGTTAGCAGCCAAAACTAATACATCTGATGGTGTACTTTGCTTCCACGTATCAGCAGTCGAACGCAACACGTCCATTGATTCAACCGCCATTTCAGTTGCAATTAGTGTATAGTTATTAACCTTTTGTGGGTTTGCAAACGCAGCATTAGCTTCTTGATTAGCCAATTTTTGCTCAAGAGAAGCTGACTGACGTTCTGCCTCTTTAAGTGCTGTTTGTAGGACAGAAATCTTATCATTAATTTCAGAAAGTTGTGGTGCTTTCACTTGTTCTGCTGCCTTAGCTAGCCAACTATCATGCAACTTGAACAATGCCATTGCACCAGCACCAGTAACTGCCTCTATACGTCGAATACCAGCACCTGTTCCTTGTTCACTAACTATTTTAAACATACCTAATTCGGCTGTTGAATTAGCGTGTGTACCACCATCAAACTCAACATTATAATCACCAATTGAAACAACTCGGACGGTTTCACCATACTTTTCAGTAAAGACTGCTACCGCACCCAATTTTTTAGCGTTTTCAATATCTGTCTCAATCCATGAAACGGGCAAATTATCAATAATCTTTTGATTAATAACATCTTCGATTTCCTGTAATTTTTCAGTTGGCACTGAACCATTATAAGTAAAATCGAAACGTAATCCTTCTGCAGTAACAAGTGATCCAGCTTGTGTCGTATGCTCTCCAAGAACATTACGTAAAGTTTGATCTAACAAATGTGTGGCCGTATGGTTTTTTGATACCGCATCATGATATGGACGATCGACATCAAGTTTGTATAGCTTACCGCTAGACATTGGTGCACTGACAGACAAGGTATGTAAATGTTGTCCATTCGGTGCATTTTGCACATCAGTTACCTTAGCAACTACTTGACCAGATTCATCATAAATTGTACCAAGATCAGCGACTTGACCACCCATCTCAGCATAGAAAGGCGTCTTTGCAAAAATTGCTTGTGCTTCACCTGTATTAACTTCTTCAACTAACTTATTGTCGACAATTAGATTAGACAACTCAGACTGTTCAACTGTTAATTCTGACCAACCAACATATTGAGATGGTGTCTTTAAACCTGTCAATAATTCATTTTGAACACCCATCGAAGTGTTGTTAGAACGTGCTGCACGTGCTCGGTCCTGTTGTGCTTTCATTTCTTTATCAAAGCCAGCACGATCGACTTTCAAGCCTTCATCAACAGCATACTCTTCTGTTAACTCATATGGGAAACCATAGGTATCATATAGTTTAAACGCAACCGCACCGTCAATGACTCCCTGATCATTCTTAGCCTTTTCAATCACACCATCCAATAATGACAAGCCATCAGTCAATGTCTTATTGAAACGAATTTCTTCTGCTTCAACAATTGAAGAAATATAGTCAGCATTATCAGCAATCTCAGGATAATACGAAATCATGATTTGACCAACGACGGGGACAAGTTCCTTTAAGAACACTTGACTGATACCTAATTTACGGCCGTGCAAAACAGCACGACGTAGTAGTCGACGGATAATGTAGCCACGTCCTTCATTAGAAGGTAATGCACTATCACCAATAGCAAAAGTCACGGCACGAATATGATCAGCAATCACCTTGAAGGAAATGTCCTTTGTATCATCTTCACCGTACTTATACTGTCCTGAAATTTCTTCAGTTTTATGAATAAGTGGCAAAAATAAGTCTGTTTCAAAATTAGTCTTAGCGTGCTGGAACACAGATACAACACGCTCTAATCCCATACCAGTATCAATGTTTTTTGTTGGCAACTCAGGATAGTCTTTATTATCTGTCAAACCAGGTAGGTGGTTAAATTGTGAGAAAACTAAATTCCAAATTTCTAAGTAACGTTCATTTTCACCACCAGGATAATTTTCTGATTCATCAGGGTCGTTAAATTCTTCCCCCCGATCGTAAAAAATCTCAGAATCAGGTCCTGAAGGTCCCTCACCAATATCCCAAAAGTTATCTGGTTCATCATAAAGATGGTCCTTAGGTAGACCAACCTTATTTAACCAAATATCTTTGGTCTCATCATCATCTGGATACACTGTCACATATAATTTATCTGGATCCATACCGAACCATTCGGGACTTGTTAGTAATTCCCAAGCCCATGGAATCACTTCTTCCTTAAAGTAATCACCAATTGAAAAGTTTCCCATCATTTCAAATAACGTATGATGACGGGCTGTATGACCAACGTTTTCAATATCATTTGTTCGTATTGACTTTTGTGCATTTGTAATCCGGTGATTATCAGGAACAACTGTTCCATCAAAATACTTCTTCAAAGTCGCCACACCAGAATTAATCCAAAGAAGAGTTGGATCGTTTTGTGGGATCAGTGATTGTGATGGTTCAATTTTGTGCCCTTTACTTTCAAAGAAGCGCAAGAATAAGCTACGAACCTCAGCCGATGATAATTCTTTCATCTTTAATGTAAGCCTCATTTCAAAAAAATATTAAATAAAAAACAGGCAGTCATTGCAATAACAGAGACGCTCATACGCGGTACCACTCCGATTGCAATGATTGTCTGTATCATTACCTCTTTAATTGCTAATATCGCTAGCACGCGGTTCACTTTCGTAAACAAATATAATAGGTAGCGTCAAACAACTCTTAGCGTTGTTCCCATCAAACACAACGTTTCTGTATGCTCTAAGAAATAATCTGACATGTCCTTGTGGGTATTATATCATATCCGTTAATGTTTTTCTTACTTTTTAAAACTTGAAATATTTTTGTAAATATAAATTAACGGATTATTTACCGTGCGACCTTTTTTTCGCTTTTTTAGCAGCACGTAACGTCTCACGCTCTTCAACGCGTTTCTTATATTTTGCATCACGAGCAATATTATTTTTAATTTGTCGTTTATAACCCGGCTTAACGCGCTTCTTCTTCTTTTTCACCATACCAATCATGGTTGGATCTAATTTATTAGTTGTCTTTGCACGTTTCTGACGACGACGACGATCATAACCTGATTTCAACTCACCATGTGCATAGGTCATTGGCTCAAATTTCACGCCCATATTTTCAACCATTTGGACACGATTTTCTTCATCTGGATTATAGATTGTAATAGCTGTTCCAGACATCCCGTTTCGGCCTGTTCGACCAACTCGGTGAATAAAGAACTCTAGCTCTGTTGGAATACCATCATTGATAATTAGTGAGACACCTGGAATATCAATTCCTCTGGCCGCCAAATCAGTAGCAACGACATATTGATAATCTAAATGTTGAATTTGTTGCATCGTTCGCTTACGCTCACGTGGTTGAATACCACCATGGATTTCAGCGACTTTTAAGCCACGACTACGTAAACTTTTTGTTAACTCATGTGCCCTTTTTTTGGTATTTGCAAAAACTAATGCCAAATATGGGTTTCCCATCGTTAATAAGTTATAAACTAAAGTATCTTTAGATTCACCCTTTGTACCCACCAAAATATTTTTAATGGTTGGCGCAATCACTGTCTCTGAAGGAATTTCTTCAATGACAGGATTTGACAAATATTTTTTCAAAAATGGTTGTAATTTCTGTGGAATCGTTGCTGAAAAGACGTGCATTTTCAAATCCTCAGGCATTGCGCTCGCAATCGCATCTACGTCAGGTAGAAAACCTAGATCAAGTGTCATATCTGCTTCATCTACGACTAGTGTGCTAGCCGTATGAATATCTAGTTCACCAGCTTGGTATAAGTCTTTAATACGACCAGGCGTTCCAATAACAATTTGTGGCTGCTTATTTTTTAGTTGATGAATTTGACGACTTTTATCCATTCCACCAACATACAAGCTAATCCGTGGTTGATCAGATTCTGAAAAAGTACTACCTAATTGCTTTGCTGCCTCATAGATTTGTTGTGCTAATTCTCGTGAAGGTGTTGTAATAACTGCCTGTACGTTTTGATTTTCAGCATCATATTGTTGAAAAATTGGAATTAAAAAAGTATGGGTCTTCCCTGATCCCGTCTGTGACTGTCCAACTACTGAATGTCCCTGTAAAATCACTGGAATAAGTTTTGCTTGCACAGCTGTTGGTTCTTTAAAATGTAATGCCGTCAGAGCTTCATAAATCTCTGACCGTAAATTATAATCGGTAAATTTCGCCATTATCTTTTTGTTTGCTCCTTTAGTAAATTATCTGTTTCATGAATGATGTCATTAATTTCATCTATATTCTTTGCTTTTGCGCCAGCCGCAAATTCATGGCCACCGCCACCATGTCGCTTGGCAATTTCATTAATAATGATGCCACGTGATCGTAATCTTACCCTGAAATAACCATCATCTTGTTGTTCAAACACCGCCCATGCTTTGACCGTATTCACTTTACCTAGTAATGGCACAATAAACGCCGTACCAAAATCTCCCAAGTTAAAATTTTCAACAATGTCACTAGTTAAAATAATATAGTTGAAACCATTTGACGTCGTTATCATATTTTCATAGACAAAACCGGATGCTTTGGCGGCTGGTAATGAAATTGTATCCATTTGCTGGTTGATTTTGACCCAATCAAAATTAAATTTCATCAACTTAGCAACAATGTTCATTGTCTCAGAGCTTGTACCATATAAAAAGCGTCCCGTATCGCCAACGATTCCTGAATATAAAAATGCAGCACCTTTATCCGATAATTTTAGTTCATCAGAAAATTCTTGATAAAATGAAAAAATCATCGCTGATGTTGATGAGGCATCTTCTATTACCCAAGTATAATCACCATATGGTTCATCGTTTGGATGATGGTCTATTTTTACTAATACCTTACCATATTCAAACCGACGATCATCTACTCGTGGTGAGTTCGCTGTATCAGTGACAATAACTAAAGCATCATCATATAAACTATTTGGAATTTTTTCCATTTGGCCCATCCAAGCCATACTTGGTACCGCTTTACCAACAACATGTACCTGTTTCTCAGGAAATGATGTTTTTATTAATTCCGCTAAACCAAATTGTGACCCAAAAGCATCAGGATCTGGTCTTTGATGACGATGAATAATTATTGTGTGTGCAGTCTTTATTTGCGCTAATATTGCTGTTTGCGCTGTCATAAGCAAATCTCTATTCTATTTAAAAATTTTCATTAACTAACAATTGTGTTAATGATATATGAATCAACAATATATGTAAGTATATCAGAAAAATCACATGAGTTCCTACTCATATAAAGGTAATACGACATTTTCAAAGGATAGTGCTGCCAAATTGGTCATTGTTAACCCAAGCAAACGAATGGGGTTTTGATAACCACCAAGTTCATCCAAAATATCTTGTGCAACACGATAAATTTCATCTTCGTCATTCGGAAAAAAATCGATTCTTGTCGCACGATGAGTAGCCGTTTGAAATTCATCATCTCGAATTTTTAGCACCAACGTTTTACCATGTAACTGTGATTTAATCAATGATTTCACTAACTTACCGGACAAGTCTTTTAATTCATCAATCACTGCTTGTTCAGAATCTAAAAATGGGCCATACGTTCTTTCTTTACCAATCGATTTACGTTCTCGTTGCCAAACAACCGGACGATCATCGACACCTCTAATTCGCTCATAAAAAATATAACCACTTTTCCCGAATGTATCGGCCAATTTATTTTGCGTTGTATTAAACAAGTCCTTACCGTTATGAATACCTAACGACACCATTTGTTCAGCAGTTTTAGTACCAACACCACGCATCTCATTAATCGGCAACATATCTAGAAACGGACGAATATCCCCTGGATTGATAACCGTTAACCCACTTGGCTTATTATGTTCGGAAGCTAATTTTGCTAAAAATTTATTAAAAGAAATGCCCACTGAACTCGTCAAACCAAGCTCTTCATAAATAATCTGCTGTAACTCATGGGCCAACTGAATTGGATCATCTATATTTGGTATGTTCTCTGTAATGTCTAAATAAGCTTCATCAAAGGCTACTGGCTCAATTTTATTGGTATAACGTTTAAAAATTTGATGAAGTTGCTGAGAAACGTCACGATATTTAGAAAAATTTGGCGTAACAAAAACCGCTTGTGGTGCCAAACTTAAAGCTTCAGCAGCGCTCATTGCCGAATGAACTCCTAATTCACGTGCTAAATAGTTTGCAGTTGCAACCACTCCCCGGCCACCTGTTTTACGAGGATCGTTCGCCAAGATTAACGGCACTGATTTATAATCAGGATTATCACGCATTTCAATTTGTGCATAAAAAGCATCCATATCAATATGCAAAATTTTCCGATTCGTATTCAAATGGATTGGTATCTCTAACAAATTGGCCATGAAATCCCCCCTTACTAATCAAACTTATTTACTTTCATCATAAGACATTCTTATAAAATTACATATAAAAAGCCTTTGAAAAATATTACTAGCAATACTAGCATTTTTCAAAGACTCATCTCGCAACTTATAAAGCTTATTTTTCTTCACTTTTTTGCGCATCAGTAGCTTCCTGATTATCATCAGAATCTGCTTCAGACTCATTAACTTCAGGCGCTTCTCCTGTTAGTTCTTCTGTCGTAACTGGTGCATTAGCTTCTTTAACAACTTGACGAATAGCTGATAATTCAAAAACCAAGATCACACCTTCTGCATCTAAATCAAAAGTATGTGCTTCTTTATTAACTGCTGCAATAGTACCATGCATACCACCAATGGTAATTACTTCAGCACCAGCTTGAACATTATTAATCATAGCTTGGCGCTTCTTTTGTTGCTTTTGTTGTGGGCGAATCATAATAAAGTACATAGCGGCGATAAATACAACTAAAATAAGTATATTTGCGTTCATAATAAATTTAAACTCCTTAAGTATATTGACTAATTTTAAAACAATCTAGCATTTGGCTCAAAATAACCGTACTTACGTAAAGTCTCTTCTCTAAATTCAAGTAAACGGTCTTCTGCAATTGCTTGACGAACATCTTCCATCAATTTCAGCAAATAACGTAAATTATGTACTGATGCAATTGTTTGTCCATATAATTCATTTGTTTTGAAAAGGTGATGTAAATAAGCTTTGGTAAAATGCTGCGAACCATAATCTTCAGTCTCAGGATCAATTAATGAAAAATCATCTTTATATTTTGCATTCTTAATCACAATGCGACCATTTGAAGTCATCAAGGTTCCCTTACGACCAATTCGAGTTGGTAGCACACAGTCGAACATATCAATACCACGAATTGCAGCATCGATTAGTGAATCTGGAGCAGCTACCCCCATTAAATACCGTGGCTTATTTTCTGGTAGAAACGGTACAGTAAAATCAAGTACACGATTCATTTCTGGTTTTGACTCACCAACTGACAAGCCCCCAATAGCATAACCCGGTAAATCTAAGGATACCAAATCCTGTGCAGACTGCTTTCGTAATTCACGGAAACCTGCCCCTTGAACAATACCAAATAAAGCTTGATCTTGTTCACGTTTATGAGCCTTTTGTGCTCTTTCCGCCCATCTCGATGTTCGTTCAACTGAATTTTTAACATAATCATATGTCTCAAAATAAGGAATTGCTTCATCCAGTTGCATCATGACATCTGAGCCAAGATTATTTTGAATTCGCATCGCAACCTCTGGCGACAAGAACATCTCGTCACCATTTAAATGATTTCTAAAGGTCACCCCGTCTTCAGTAATGTGATTATGATCTGATAATGACCAGACTTGAAAGCCACCTGAATCAGTTAGGATTGGACCATCCCAATTCATAAATTTATGCAAACCACCAGCTTTAGCAATTAACTCGTCTCCTGGTCGTAACCATAAATGATATGTATTTGATAAAATGAATTGTGAATTAATCTCTTTTAATTCACGTGGTGACACACCTTTTACAGTCGCTTGTGTACCCACAGGCATAAACATTGGGGTCATAACTTCCCCATGCGGTGTTGTAATTTTCCCTAATCGTGCACCTGTATGCTTTTCAACGTGAAGCAATTCATACTTCACTGCGTAATCCGACATATCAAATTTCCTTTCAATTCTCTACAAACAAACTAGTATCCATTATATCAGAAACATCGGTTTCATAACGGGTGGATTTTTGTTTTACCCACGTTATATCGATTTTAAAATAAAAAAGTTACCAAATACTCGGTAACTTTTTTATAAATAATATGTATCCATAATTCACTATGGACGTTACAGGGATCGAACCTGTGACCCCCTGCTTGTAAGGCAGGTGCTCTCCCAGCTGAGCTAAACGTCCATT
>JACYYK010012175.1_pt3 | contig 26997 bp, 26 predicted proteins | sample 8236871 | NCBI WGS metagenome assembly JACYYK01 (sample SAMN14103087, study PRJNA606662) | landfill metagenome | isolation source: landfill solid waste inoculated with endophyte fungus Paravalsa indica | place: India:New Delhi, Okhla landfill site | collected 2017-11-05 | reverse complement strand
AGATTAATAATACCTTTAATAAAATCTGATGTTTGTGGTAGTGCAACTATTTCTTGTAATCGTTCGATGGATAGGATCTGTCCAATATTGGCCCCATATTCTTGATCATTTAATTTAAATATTATCGTTTTGGTCATTACTTCTTCCATTACTACCACCTACTTATTATTGATTGATTAACAGTGCCATCGTCATACTTCCAATATTCACAAATTGGATTTGGACTTCTAACACTCTCTTGAATCCAGTTAATTTGGCATCACCACTTATTACAGTGGGATGCGTAATATCCGTTTCGATACCTTGTTCAGCTAAATGTGTCGAAAGACCCCCTGCAATCATATTGCCTAATTCACCTGAGAAGGAATCGAGCATCTCATCTGATAACGGCATTCCATAAAGAGCTTCACCGATCGCACTAAATACCTCTTTGTTGGCGCGTATTAATAAATCACCTTTAAAACTACCACTATAACCAATTAATACACCATAATTCACGAACAATGGATCTGTAGATAATTTAGGTGCTTCAAATTGAGGATCAACAGGTACTACTTTCTTTATCGACTGAACAGATCCATTATAAAGCTCTTTAATTATTTCATTAATATTCACTTCCGCAGACGTTACCATATACTCACTTCTCCTAACCTTAACACAAAATATAGTTATTTTTCATTATGTTCTATAATACATAATACCTAATATATTTGAATAACACAATAAAATTTTATTGATAGATAGTCTAAACTTACTAATAAACTACATTTCATTCATACTAAGGTTAGGCAGAGTATACATTTCCCCATACAAAAGGGCTATTCCCCGTCAGTCTTGCCGAATTGGAATAGCCCTCTATCATCATTATTGACCTAATTCATTTATAATTTCCTCGATCTTAGCAAGCTCGGATTGAAGACCTCCACCGCTTAGGTACCATAGTGCACCATCTAAATAAATGATGTGCTCATTTTTATAGGCTTCTGTTTGTTGGATGATATCATTCTCCATATCTTTTTCGATATTAGATTCCCCATTTATAGCAGCAGTACGGTCGATTACGAATAAAACCTGTGGATCAAATTCTAATATTGCTTCAAACCCAAAATTAGATCCATGTGAAGAGGATTCAATGTCTTCTGTAACTGGCTTAAACCCATATTCATCATATATGTAACCAAAACGCGAATTGGATGCAAAGCCAGAAAGCTTTCCTTCATTATACATCGTAACTAAACTAGTCTCATAGTTTCCTGCTAATGTGTTTATTTCTTCTAGGGCAGAATCAAATTTTGCAAGATGCTCCTCCGCTTCTGCTTCTTTATCAAACATTTTCGCTGCAATGTCTACTGAGTCTAGAAATGTATTCCAATAATCATTCTGATCTGTACCTACAAATACAACATTTGGTGTGATTTCCTTCAATTGATCATAAAATGCAGATTGACGACCAGATATAAAAATGACATCAGGCTCTAATGCCGCTATATCTTCCAGTAAGGGTTCTTTTAATGTACCAATGTTCGTATATTCGTCTGATGCGTACTCTTCCAGATGAGAAGGTAATGTACTACCTTTTGCTACACCAACAATCCCATCAACACCAAGTGCATCTAATGTATCTAACATGCCATAATCAAATACAACGATTTTCTCTGGCATTTTCTCGAATTCCACTTCTTCAAAGCTATAAGCGGTACCATCTCTGCCTTCAGATTTAGTAACGGTTGGAGTTATTGTCATCGGATAAGCACCTGAACTACCCTCTTCAGCTGTTTCATTAGCATTTTCCTCCGATGCAGTAGCTTCATCTGCTCCCTCTGAGTTAGAGTCCTCGTTAGACCCACATGCTACTAGCATAAGGGTTAAAATTAATAATGCAATTGCTAATTTCCAATATTTCATGTTTTTCTCTCCTTTTAAAATAGATCGATGACAGCAATAATGATAATCATTATCACTGATAATAATTATCATTATATATATATTCCACATGACAGTCAATACCATATTTAATATTTAAACTATATTTATCCCCCAGTAAGATCATCACTGAGGGATAGGAGTGGACTTTAAGCATTGTCTAGGAGGTTTGCGAATTAAAATAAACACAAATTCGACAACCATTTTGCTCTTGTATAGGAATATCCATATCGTAAATATCACGGAGTGCATCTGAATTAATAATCTCATTGGTTGCCCCATTTTTAACTAATTTGCCATTTTTCAAGGCAACAATCCGATCCGAATATACAGATGCAAAATTAATATCATGTAATACGATCACGACTGTTCTACCAAGATCATCGACAAGTTTGCGTAATATTTTCATAATTTGAACAGAATGCTTCATATCAAGGTTATTTAAAGGCTCATCCAGTAAAATATAATCTGTATCCTGTGCAATAACCATCGCTATAAATGCTCGTTGCTTTTGACCACCAGACAATTCATCTAAATACATATCCTGCATATCTGTTAAGTTCATGTATTCCATCGCTTGATCGACAAATTTGTTATCTTCACTATTTAAGCGTCCTTTTGAATAGGGATAACGACCAAATGATACAAGCTCACGAACGGTTAAACGCACATTAATATAGTTTGCCTGCCTTAAGATCGAGACACGTTTTGCAAATTCTGTAGATTTCCATTTTTTTACGTTGTTTTGATCAAGCAGAACTTCTCCTGTATCTGCTTCTAAGAGACGACTAACCATTGAAAGAAGTGTAGATTTACCAGCACCATTCGGACCTATAAATGATGTAATTGTTCCCGGCTCAATCGTTACGGATACATCTTCAACGACAGGCTTTTTACCAAACTGCTTTGTTAATCCTTTAATTTCTATCATCCTGATGCCCTACTTTCTTTTATTAATAAATAAATGAAATATATTCCACCGACGAAGTTAATAATGACACTAATGGTTGTGCGTAATTCAAAGATATGCTCTACCAAGAATTGACCACCAACTAATGCAACAATACTGATTAAACTAGCACCTAAAATTAATACAGAATGTTTATAAGTGACTAAATACTGATAAGATAAATTCGCTACAATTAAACCTAAAAAGGTAATCGGACCAACTAATGCTGTTGATGTCGCTATTAGTATGGAAGACAAGATGAGAATATTCATTACCATTCGATCATAGTTAATCCCTAAATTGATAGCATTTTCACGACCTAATGACATAACATCTAATTTCTTCATAATCCGGTAACCATATATAAACGAAAGCAATAAAATACCAATAGCAATATATAGTAGCTCTGCTTTCACATTTGTAAAGCTTGCAAATAATAGTGTTTGTAAACCTAAATATTCTACAGGATCAATCATTACCTGTAAAAAGGTAACAAAGCTTCCTAATAGTGTTCCAAGAATCATACCAATTAATAGCAGTAAGTAAATCGGATGCTTATCAGCCCTAAATAAAAATCGATACAAAAATAGGGCAAATAAAACCATCGCCAATACTGCTGCTCCAAAATTTAAATATTTATTAATAATCCAAACTGACATCGATCCTGCAAAGAAATAAATGAATGTCTGGACCACCTCATACATAGAATCGAGCCCCATTACAGAAGGGGTTAAAATACGATTGTGAGTAATGGTTTGAAACACTACCGTAGAATACGATATAGCGATCCCTGTAATTATCATGGCTGCAACACGAATCATCCTTCTAGGAAATGCATAATCAAATCCACCCTTGATATCATAAAATCCATATAACAGTACACAGATAATGACTAATAGGATTAGAAAGATCAGTTTAGTACTATTTTTTTGCATAGGCTCTCCCCCTAAATAACATAATTAAGAAGATCGCACTACCTATTACCGCTACCGTTATATTGACTGGAATTTCATATGGGTGAATAATAATTCTACCAACAATATCACAGACTAATAGAAAAACAACTCCTAATAACATGGTATGTGGAATGGTTTTGCGTAAATTATCACCAAAATATAATGAAACAATATTAGGTACGATTAAACCTAGAAAAGGGATCATTCCAACCGTAAGTACGACCGTTGTAGAAATGATAGCAACAAGTATTAGTCCAATATTCAAGACTACTTTATAACTTAAGCCTAAGTTTTTCGCAAATTCTTCCCCCATCCCTGCAACGGTAAATTTATTAGCATAAAGATAGGCTAGGATAACTGCTGGTATACTTACATATAACAATTCATACCGACCAGCAATAATTAAGGTAAAGCTGCCCATAAGCCAAGCAGAAATATTTTGAATAATATCTGCCTCATAGGCGAAGAAGGTTGTAATAGATGACAAAATATTACCAAACATAATTCCGATTAACGGAACAAAGATCGCATCTGTAAATTTAATTCGATCTAAAATTTGCATAAAAAGCAATGTTCCCAATAATGCGAAGATAAAGCTAAAAATAATTTGTTCCGTATAGGTTACATTCGTAATAAACAACATAGATATTAAGATTCCTAGTTTTGCTGCATCTAATGTACCTGCTGTTGTTGGAGAAACAAATTTATTTCGACTTAATGCTTGCATGATTAATCCCGCAATACTCATTCCGGCACCTGCTAATATAATAGCGACCAATCGTGGGATACGACTAATTAAGAAAATTTGTGTCTCTTCTGACTTCCAATCTAGTAAGTCACTTAAGCGAATATCAATCGCACCGATAAATAATGATACAATTGACAGAATAATTGTAGCTATTAATAACATCCAAAGTCTCATATGTAATCCTCTTCTAATCGAAATAAATGAAAATGATTATCATTCCAATTGCGATTATATTATATTAAAGCAAATAAGGAAAGTCAACCTAAAAATGCTATGATACTAATAAATGAAATGAAATTTCTCCTTTTCATCCTAGCTCTGGGGATTTATATTAAAAAAACACCTTCCTTCCATTTTGAATCTTGCGTTTTTAAGCTTTAATATCTATCATTAACAATGAATGTTCATTCTATAAAGTAAGAAGCAAAGGAGAATATAGCTTGATTATTATTATCGATAATTATGATTCTTTTACATATAACTTGGCACAATACTACCTTCAACTAACAGGTAATGTCACGATATTTCGCAATGATCAAATAACGATTGAAGAATTAAAAGCATTAAATCCCACATTAATCGTTCTATCACCTGGTCCTGGTTCACCTACTAATAGCGGAATTTGTCGGTCTATATTGCAGCATTTTTTTCAAACCATCCCAATTTTTGGTGTTTGCTTAGGCATGCAAATTATAGTTGATTTTTTTGGCGGAAATATTATTCAGACGCGTGAACCAATGCATGGGAAAACCTCTCTCATCACACATGATCAAACAGGTATTTTCTCTTCGTTGCCATCACCACTTAAGGTAACTAGGTATCACTCTTTGAAAGTAGAGAATACTAGTTTTCCCACACAGCAATTATCGATTACCGCAACAACCGTTGATGATACCATTATGGGTGTCCGACATAAGTCTTTACCTATTGAAGGAATACAATTTCACCCTGAGGCGATTTTAACGGAACATGGTTTTCAAATGGTACAACAAAGCTATGATCATGCATTAAGAACGGAGGTGCTTGATTGAGACAACATATTGTGCAATTTGACTTTGAGAATCAACCTACTATGGCCTTTACCAAACCAGTTGAGATTTTGACTACGTATAACTTGCATGAGATTGAAATAATATTTAAAAAAATAGAAAAAGCATTAAATAACGGTTATTATGTAGCTGGATATGTATCCTATGAAGCTGCCCCTGCTTTTGACTCAAGCTATCAAGTTCATGATCCATCCTCGATGCCACTAGTTTGGTTTGGTGTTTATCCCGATCCTGAGTCATCGTTGCATTTCGAAAATAATGAGATGTATCAAATAGCATCCTGGAAAAATACTATCAGTGAAAAACAGTATCATCAAAATATAGCAAAGATCCAACATGCCATTTCTGAAGGTTTTACCTATCAAGTCAACTATACAACAAGATTAACCTCACATTTTTCAGGAGACAGCTATTCTTATTATCATCAATTACGCAAGAACCAGGGGACTTCCTATAGTGCTTTCTTGGATATAGGCGATCATCAAATTATCTCTGTTTCTCCTGAATTATTTTTTAAAGTGCATCAGAACACGATTACTACGAAGCCAATGAAAGGAACGGTACATAGGGGAAAGACTTTAGCAGAGGATATACAATTAAAAAAAGGGCTTTACGAATCAGAAAAAAATCGTGCAGAGAATGTGATGATTGTTGACCTATTGCGCAATGACTTAGGTCGTATTGCTATCCCTGGTTCTGTTAAGGTGAAGCAACTATTTAATATTGAGCCATATCCTACCGTGCATCAAATGACCTCTACAATTGAAGCAAAATTAGCTGCGAGCAGCAATGTCTGGCAATGGTTTGAAGCATTATTTCCTTGTGGCTCCATCACTGGGGCACCAAAAGTAGAGACAATGAAATATATTAAAAAATTAGAGAATTCACCTCGTGAAGTTTATTGTGGTGCCATTGGCTGGATTTCTCCAGATCGTGAGGCAACATTTAATGTTCCTATAAGAACCGTTTGGTTGGAAAAGGAAACAGGTGTAGCTTATTACGGCACAGGAAGTGGTGTTACATGGGATTCATCCAGTGCAGATGAGTACAAGGAGCTCATCCAAAAAGCTGCCGTACTTCATGAAAATCGATCTGCTTTTTCACTTTTGGAATCGATGTTACTTAAGGACGGGATTTTTCCATTACAATTTTATCATCTAGAAAGACTGCAGCAATCCGCTGAATATTTTCATTTTCCTTATAAAGAAAAAGAATGTAAAGCCTTATTAACTGAAGTAGCAACAAATTATCCGAATGGATGCTTTAAAGTGCGTTTAATGCTTAATTCTAGTGAGCTGAACTATACAATTGAACCTATACAGACCACCACTTCCCCGATCAAGGTACGTTTAGCTGAAGATTCAATAGATAAGAATAATATATTTTTCTACCATAAAACGACCAATCGATCTATCTATCAGTCATTCGATCAAAAGTTATCAGAGGAACATTTTACTACCCTACTCTGGAACAATTATGGTATGGTTACCGAATTCACTACTGGAAATGTCGTATTCGAGAAAAACGGAAATTATTATACTCCTCCAGTAAGTGATGGTTTATTGCCGGGAACGCTCCGTGCAAAGCTTTTAGAAGAAGAAAAAATAACGGAACGTCAAATTCGAGTAGATGACATTGATTTATTTGAACGAATTTGGTTTATTAATAGTGTGCGAGGATGGCTGGAGGTGTGTTTAGAAGTGTAAATTCCTAATAAGGAGTCACATACAATTAGTTTTGTGAAATATTTCTAAACAAATCATTCGTCTGCTTATTGGACATTTGGTACAATGCAATTAAATGGTATGTTTTTAAGGAGGATTATCAATGAATGCATATGAAGAATACATGAGGGAAATGGCTCGCCCTATGCGCGAAGAATTAACAAATGCTGGTTTTGATGAATTAACAACACCTGAATCAGTGGACCAATTTATGGCTGAAAACAAAGAATCAGCACTTGTTGTAATAAATTCTGTGTGTGGTTGTGCAGCTGGACTGGCTCGTCCTGCGGCAATTGCCTCACTTACAGGTGATAAAAAGCCTTCGAAGCTCGTAACCGTTTTTGCTGGACAGGACCGTGAAGCTACATCCCGAATGAGAGAATACTTTGAAGGAACCGAGCCCTCCTCTCCTTCGATGGCGCTTGTAAAAGACGGGAAACTGCACTACTTCATACCTCGGGAGCAAATAGAAGGCTTCGAAGTGGAAGAGATTATGACCCAATTAACAGATGCTTACTCAAAATATTGTTAAGGAGTTAATAAAGAGCAAGTTTTATCCTTTTATAAAGGTAAAACTTGCTCTTCATTTGTATTCTCTTAGTTTAAATTAAAATCTGATTATAATGGGTCTATAAAAAAGATTGATCAGAACAACTTACAATAATAGAAATTTGGACAAAGTTACTGTGATATCTATCAGTTATTTTCCTTTTCTACCGATACCATTAAAAACATAGGTCTTCGAGTCTCATCTTTCATTTCAGGAATACTCTTTAGCATTTCATTGGAAGGCACTGATTCCTTGACTGCTTTTATCATAAAACCAGTGTCAATTAAGTTATTTATATATGTCGAAATCGTCCGATGGTATTTTGTCACATTCTCATCTAAGAATATTGTTTCACGTATTCCTTCTATTTGATAATTGTCAACTGGCCAATGTAGGCGATTTCCTTTTTCATCATATATCCAATCTTGTACATTCCGAGAGGTGAAAATGGGATGTTCAACAGAGAAAACGAACCTTCCCCCAGGCTTTAGACAATCATATACCTTCTTGCAAGTTAATTTAAATGACTTAATATAGTGAAAAGCCAACGAGCTAATAACCACATCAAATTCTGAATTTGAAAAATTGATGTCTTCAATCGGTATCTTTAAATACGAAATTAAAGGATCATTTGTCATTTCACGGGCTTTTTGAAGCATGTTTTCAGAAATATCTACACCTATTACAGAACTTGCTTGCTGCTCACGTGCATAACGGCAATGCCAACCAAAACCACAGCCTAAGTCAAGTACACTTTTACCCTTTAGTTCTGGTATTAACTCTTTTAATATATGCCATTCACCAGCACCTTTAAGACCATTAACTGATCGTGGCATTTGTTCATATGCAGAAAAGAACTTTGGATCATCATACTTATTTTGTTTCATTATTCATTCATCTCCTATTATTTAGCTCCCCGCTTTAAGAGGCTACTCGTCTTCAGTTAACCATCTCTTACCTCATTATTTAACTAAATTTTAAAAAACACAGTTACCTATACTAAATCCTTCTAAGATCAAGGAAATATATTCAGTTACCCTACGCTATTCAGAATAAATCTGTATGTTTTAAGCTCCTACATTTTACTATATCCAATAACAGCAAGGATAATAATAGTGCTGATTACAAACATGGTCTTGATTAAAAATAAACGGTCTTCCTTAAGTTTAAGGAAGAAACTCCGTATGATTTTAATAATCAGAAGTATGATTATTAGGATCGTAATTGGACCTCCGACGTCTTCACCACCTGAACCACCTTTCCCTCTACCATATACTATCCGAGTAGGGAAAATCAAAATGACGGCAATACAAACAAATGCAGTCATTACAATAAAAAAAGCTATAAGTTTATCATCAACGAGGCCAATATTTACAATCCAATCTGCTACTGTATCAATTAACCACGTTGCACCTATAAAAACAGCATAATGAAATCCTTGAATCAACTCCAAGAAGTCTTGCCCGAAACTTTTTAACATTTGATTGTAATTACTATCCTCCATCCTTATAAATCTTTTATTTATTACTTTTAAAAAGAAGCCTTTGAAATAAGTGAAATAGAGCAAAATAATTTAATAAAAATTAACCTTATTCTATGAATTTACCCGTTTGTAAAAATGTCGCAAAACTAGCCGTGAATGTAATTGTATGAAACATAATTTTCAATTATTGAACTTTACTCACACTTTTTTCAACGTCATACCTTCATCCAGTTTATCAGATAATCATGTTTATAGAGATCGTCTGGATAATAAATAATACCTGTATCCCCATCCTCATACAGAAATTGAAGAAATTCATTTAACGCACCCATATACTCTGCATATAAAAATTCAAAACTAATCGTCTCCTTCGGCATAAGGTTCTTCTCACAGACAGCTGGATCGGTATAATTCATATATGTACGACAAGGAATCGGGCGAATTTCATATGCTAAGCACTGATTGGTCTCCGTATTTAACAATGGGCATGGAAGGAGACTTTGACGATATTTCATCTTAAAATCTTCGTCCTCTTCAAAACTTATTTGACTAACTTCTTCTATTTTTTTGCTATATTTCTTATAATAAGCGGAGAGATGCCTCTGGATAACAATCTGTCTTTCATTAGAAAACTGATTGATTGCGGCCAGCATTAGCTTAGCTTCCATTTCATTTATTATGATAGGAAAGTAACAGCAAAAGGCACAGCCCATACGACAGGTCGATGATAGCTCAACATGGTCTTCCATTCTCGTTATTTCATCACTCACTACCGCTAATAGCTCTGTAAAACTTGCCATAAGCTTTTCATCAATCGTAGCTTCTTTATCCGCCCATTTTTCCACGACATGATAGAATCTATCTCCATCTATTTCATATTCGTTTGTTAGTTGCTCACACTTTTTTTGGATAGTTTCAAAGGATAAATATTGTTCCATATAGTTAAACTCCCTATTTTTGATGTACCGTTCTATTGTTAACCATTTTTGAATAGAAGTAAATACTTATCCTAGTAAAACAAAAAAGCTAACCAGAACGTGGCTGATTAGCTCAAATTTCATTATTGAATTACTCGACGAACATGTCCTGTAAAGGTGCTCTTCCAGTAGCTATTACTCATGCTTTCAACCGCGACACCTGAAGAACTTTGAGACCCAATAAATTTATTGTTACCAAGATATATTCCTACATGGCCATTTGTTTTATAAGTATTGAAGAACACTAAATCTCCTGGCTTCATCTCACTTGTTGATACCCTCTTACCTACAGAAGAAAGAGCTGAAGTACTTGAAGGGATACTTACACCACCTTGTCTAAATGCCCAACTAACAAATCCAGAGCAATCAAATCTTCCATTCGCGATATCATATGCTGTTCTACCGCCACCGAAGACGTAAACAGAATTTCCGATGTATCGATTACCAGCATTTATAATTGTTTGTAGATTTCCACTAACTGTACTATTATCTGAACTACTAGCATATAATTCAATACCTGCACTTCCAGAAGCATCATTAGAAGAAGATTGAGCTTCTAATTCCTTTTGTCGTTGCTGTGCTTCCTTTAATGCTTGTTGTTTATTTGCTAAAACTTCGTCTTCGATTTTTAATTCTTCTAAGACATCTGCATTAGCATCTTGCTTTTGTTGTAATTCTGATTTTAATTGTTCATTTTGATCTTTTTGAGCAACAATTTGCTTTTGCATTGCTTCATATTCGACTTTCATCTCTTCTAACTCTGTAAGTTTATCATCTAAAGTAGATTTCTCTTGTTCTAATTCTAGTTTATCGTTCTCTTGTTCTTCTAAAAGCTTTTGATCAGCATCTGTAATCTTTGTAACAAGTGCGAATCGATCAATAAAGTCCAAGAAATTGTCTGCACCTAAGATTACTTCAAGATAACTAGTAGAACCACCGTTTTGCTGCATTGATGAAATTCTATCCTTTAAGATCTCATTTCTTTTCTCTATCTTTTCTTCTTTTTCCTCAATGGTTTCATTTAAACCTTCTACTTCCTTCTCCGTGGAAGCGATTTCACTTTTCGTTTCTGTGATTTTTTTCTCATTGTCTTCTATCGCTTCATCTAATCGATTGGTTTGTTCTGTTAAAGAGATTAACTCTTGTTTTATCTTTTGTAATTCTGTTTCTTTTTCATTTATGTCTGATTGTAATGAAGATCGTTGTGCTTGAATGTCTTCTACTGTTTCTGCTTGCACTGTAGTATGTACGAAAAACAAACTTGACATAACCGTAGCGGTTACGGCTGAACGTTTCATAATAACTTTCCAATCTCGCACTATTTTCCCCTGCCTTCGATCTTTTTTTCTCTCGCCCTTGTAGTCTAACATAAAAATATGTCAAAAATATTATTGAAATGTTACAATTATATTTCAATAAGACTAATTCTTTTATCCTACTTACAAAAAATTGGTTCTTTTCACCTTTCTAGTATTCTGTCGGTCTCTTTTTTTCTACAAAATTAAAAACAGAAGCAAACAAATTAGCTCCTGTTTTTTTAGTAGTAAAACGTTATTCTTCAATTAAATGCTCATGCTTCATAAAATCTTGTTTTTCTTGTATTTTTTTAAAGGCCCGGTGTGCTGGCATCATAAGAGCTATTGCTAGAATACTTAAGCTGAAAAATATCGCTAACCCTTGGAATTGCCATAGAACGAATAGGATCCCGAACATTCCTAGTATCATCACAAAAGTGGATAATGGATTTAAAATCATAATAAAGAAAGCACTTTTCAAAACCTGTAAGATCTTCATATCATAGTAGACATAGACAGGGAAAACGTACATTACTGTTAAAGTAAATAATATACTAATAAACAGAAACGGAATCGTTAATAATAATGTATGGTCATTTTCTGATATTGTTATGAATAAAAAATCTAAATATAATATATACCCAAATACTAGTAATATATACCCTATGATATTAGCACCCTTTAAAGAATCACGAAAGGCTCTCCAAAACGTTTTAAAAATAGCTACATCCGGATACCCGGTAATCCACTTTCTTACTACTGTAAATGTCGCAGCTGTTGCAGGAAATACTCCGATTACTATGCATCCTAGTATAGAAAAGGCAATCCATAACATGTTTAAATAAGCGACCTTTGTTATCCATTCCAATGCCTTATTAATTGCTTGCATCCTTCTCACCTCTCAAAAAATTACAGTAGAGGTAACTACTAATGACTGTAATTACCTCATTGATATTCTTATCCTTTTAAACCACTCGTACTGATCCCTTCTACTACATATCTTTGGAAAATAAAGAAAATAATAAAAACTGGTATCAAGGAAACTACTGACATGGCAAACATTGCCCCCCAATTGGAGACTGTTTCATTACTCAGGAACATGTTTAAAGCCATCGACACGGTGTATTTTGATGGACTGTTTAAGTAAAGAACTGGTCCTAGTAGATTATCCCATGTCCAATAGAATGTAAAAATTGCCGTAGTTGCCAATGCTGGAACAATTAATGGCAGAATGATTCGATAATAGATACCAAAAGTATTACATCCATCTATTGTTGCTGCTTCATCCAATTCTCTTGGGATTGTTCGAATAAATTGAACAAGCAAGAAAATGAAGAACGGATGACCGAAAAAGGCTGGAACAACTAATGGTTTTAAAGAATTTAGCCATCCTAATTCTGCAAAGATAATGTACTGTGGAATCATTACTACTTCATATGGAAGCATTAATGTCACAATCATAATCGCGAACCAGAAGTTTCTTCCTACAAACTTTAGTCGCGCAAATCCAAAAGCGATTAACGAACAGGATACTAAGTGACCGACTAACACAAATGCGACAAATATCGCTGTATTTTTAATAAAGGTTCCAAACCCGTGGTCACCAAAACCTTCCCATCCTTGTGCATAGTTACCTAAAACGAATGGATCAGGAATGAAGGATTCTGCTGTCACAAATATTTGCTCACTCACTTTAAAGGAACTCATTACTAACCAAAATACTGGGTACAATAACAGAATGGCAAAACCACCAACAAGCACATGATAAATGATCTTTTTTAGATGTTTTGGCTTCATCGTTTATCTGCCCCCTTCTGATTCGTAGTGAACCCAAAATTTTGATGTAAGGAAAATGATCGATGTTAAGATCGCAATAATGATTAGCATTATCCATGCCATGGCGGAAGCATAACCCATACTAAAGAACTCAAAACCTTGTTTGAATAAGTATAAAGAGTATAGTAAGGTACCATCTAAAGGCCCACCAGTTCCTTTCGAAATAATAAACGCTGGAACGAATGTCATAAATGCAGCGATCGTTTGCATAATGGCATTAAATAAAATAACAGGACTTAACATTGGAATCGTAATGTGAAAAAACTTTTGAAAAAAACTTGCTCCATCGACACTTGCTGCCTCGTAATAACTTTGCGGTATCGACTTTAACCCTGCTAAGAAGATGAGCATGGAAGAACCGAATTGCCAAACAGAAAGGAATATTAGCATCCAAAGCGCAGCAGTTGGGTCACCAAACCACCGAACAGGATCAATCCCCATTGACAATAATGCTAAGTTAACAATACCTTCGTCACCGAAAATGTTTCGCCACATAATCGCAACTGCAACACTTCCTCCAATTAATGAAGGTAAGTAATACAATGTGCGATATAAACCAACAGCGCGAGAAGCTGTATTTAATAACATGGCTACGATTAATGCAAATGCAAGACGTAAAGGTACACCTGCAAATACATAGATAAAGGTGATTTTTAAGGAATGCAAGTACCTAGGATCATTTGTAAACATTTCTTTAAAGTTATCAAAACCGATCCATTGTGGAGCGGAAAAAAGATCGTAGGATGTAAAGGAAAAATAAAGGGAAGCGATGATTGGAATGATCGTAAAGGCTAAAAAGCCAATGATGAACGGTCCAATGAATAGATATCCCCATAGATTCTGCTTTATATTTGTTTGCATTTTGTGAGCTCCCTTCACTTATTTTTGAAGGATAGCTGATCCAGACAGGATCAGCTATCCTCACCACAAATTACTTTAGTATACTTTCTGCATTCGTTCTAAAGTGTTCGGCAGCATCCTCTGGTGTAATTTCTCCATAAGAAATTTGTTCCGATAAATTGGTTAGTAACTCAATGATTTCACCTGCTGCTGCTGGATCTGCTGGTCCCATAGGTGTACTGTTTTCTTCCACCCATGAAATATATTCGAATACTTCTGCTTGAGAGGAAGATACTTCTTCAGCTAGAGCTTCTTTAACAGCTGAGGAAACTGGTACTCCACGTTCACCAAGAATTAATTTATTTGCTTCGATGTTGTTAACAAAGAAATCGATAAATTTAGCTGCTTCTGCTTTCGCCTCTGAATTCTCTGCTACAGAGAAGAACATACTAGGCTTTAAGAAAAGACCATCTGAAACATTTGGACCAGGCATTGGTGCAATATTAAAGTCTAATCCCGATGTTTGCTCTAATCCTACAAATTGGTTAGACCATTGGAAGATCCCAACTCCTTCACCTTTTACAACTGGGTCATCCTCTGGACCAGCCAGTTGAGCCATAAAATCTGGTGTTGGTGTAGCGCCTTTTTCCACTTCCTTTTGAATCATGGAGAAGAAGTCAACAAATAATTGATCATCTTCATAGCCTAAACCACTACCATCCTCTGCATATAAGCGCTTACCATTTTGTCTTAAATAGTAATTGAAGAATACATCTGCTTGGAATCCGTTATCGAAATAAACACCTGCATCTGCTGCTTTTTGTGACATTTCCATAAAGTCATCCCAAGTCCAATCTTCAGGAATTTCTTCAATACCAATTTCTTTTAATTTTTCCGGGTTATATTGGAAGCCAACTGCATTTACCCCAAGATTAAAGCCATAAAGACCGTCATTCACTTTTCCTGTATTAATATTATCTTCTGAAATATTATCTACATTAATTTCACTACCTATAAAGTCAGATAAGTTAGCTAACTGTCCATTCTCTGCATATTGAGAAAGATAGGATAAATCCATCGCTATAATGTCTGGTAATTCATTTGCCGCTGCTTGCGGAGCCAGCTTTCTCCAATAGTCATCCCAGCTTGCATATTCTGGCTCAATCGTGACACCTGGATTTTGCTCTTCATATAGTTCGATAACTTCTAATGTATAGTCATTTCTACTTTGTTCACCCCACCATGCGATTCGAAGCTTTACATCACCAGATGCTTCATCAGAGCCTTCATCGGAGGAATCTCCACTTGTATTTTCTTCGGATCCTTCCTCGCCACCACATGCTGCTAGAAATAGAACCATGACTAATCCTAACAGTAATAATAAAGATTTTTTCATTTCTTTCCCCTCCCCTTTTTAAATAACGCTTATCTGAAAGCGATTACAGTTACATCATATCATTTCTTTTTCAAATGGTATGATAGAAAAATCAGAGTTAAATGTATAAAAAGTAGAGGCTTTCCTTCTTAGGAATTCGCTCTACTTTTTCCCGATTAATCATACGATTTTATTATTTCAGATGGTGTGTATCCTTTAATGCGTTTAAATAGTTGACTAAAATATTGTGGATTATTACCAAAGCCCATTCTTTCCGCTAATTCAAACACTTTAACATCTTCCTCTGTTTCAATAATTTCTACTGCCCGATTAATTCTCACATTCGTAACATACGACGAAAACCGTTGACCAACCTCTTTTTTAAATAATTTCCCTAAATAATCTGGATTCATGAACATGCAATGATTTCCGATCCATTGTAAGGATAATTCGGGGTTCTCCAATTCCATTTCAATACACTCCAACATTTGCTTTACGACTTTAGAATAACGTTTAGGATTTTGTTGTTGATCAATCAATGTTTCAAATAGTTGATGGAAAAACTGTTGGAATTGTTGAATATGAGAAAAATCCTCCATCCGAGTAATTGCCTCTATTCTATTCTCTTCCATATTCGAATGATATTTGCTCATCATTAATAAATAAATTTGAATAAAATAACCTTTGGCAGCTTTAGGTTCGATGTTATAATCCTTTAATCCTTCACAAAACGTTTGGATGAATTCGTTTGCTGTAGATATGTCTTTTTTCTTTAACAGAACAATTATTTTATCAATATCAACTATTTTTATTTGCTTTTGATTATATCCTTGATAGTTGATCCAATTCTGACTTGTAATGAAATCACAGGAGGAAGCATAAAAGGATTGTGCAATAGCATGCTCTAGCCGAAATTCAAAGAGAAGTAATTCATCAACTGTAAAACTTCTAGAGATAATGGTCGTAATATGCTGACCTGTTTCCCTTATTAATCGCTGGTGGTATTGTTTGAGTATACCCTCTGTTGTAGAAGTGAAAGGCTCCATGATCACAACACTTTCTCCCACAATTGTCCCAATAAGCTCCTTATCCTCATGATCTAACGAATATTTTTCTAATATCGTTTGTAGTGACAAGTATTCTTTTAGATCTTCTAGAAAGAATACAATAAAACAAATTGGCTGCTTAAATTTTTTCCACATTATCTCCTTTATTTGTAGCTCTAATTCCTCTGATAATTGCGGATAAATAAGATATTTTTTTAAAATATCCTCATATTCATAGTGATGGAGCTTTAGTGCTTCTTCTTGAATGGATTGCATATATTCATTTGCTTCATCCTCTTCCTTCTTTTCCCTCACAACTTCAGTGAGAGCTTCCGAGATTTTCTCTTCATTACATGGTTTTAATAAATAGTGACGGACACCATACCGCATAGCTTGCTGGGCATACTCAAATTCACTGTATCCTGATAGAAAAATCCACTTGATTGCAGGAAATCTTTCCCTTGTTTTTGAAACAAGTCCAATTCCATCTAATCCAGGCATCGTAATATCCGTAATGACAATATCAGGTGGATCCTTCTCGATAAATTCTAATGCTTCAATCCCATTCATCGCTTTTCCAGTTAATTGGACACCATAACTCTCCCAGTCAATGATCATCGAGATTCCATCCAAAATCATTCTTTCATCATCCACTAACAACACTTTGTACATAGGCTGTTTCCCCCTCTTTTGGTACCTTGATCATTACATGAGTACCTTGACCCTTTTCACTTTCAATGGTAAGACCATAATTCTCACCAAATAAAATTTTTAGTCTTTCCTCAATATTTTTCAGTCCGATTCCTGTCCCCTTCGGCTGATAGTCTCCTGTCATGATCCTATTTATATAATTTTCTTCCATCCCTGGCCCATTATCCTTAATCGAGATCAATATATCTTCCCCACGTTCTTCTATTTTTACTGTGATCGTACAAACCCCAATCATTTCTTGTAATCCATAACGAATAGAGTTCTCGACAATTGGTTGTATGATCGATTTTGGAACAAGTATATGACGATATTTTTCCGGAATATCTTGTTGAAAAACTAATCTTTCTTCAAAACGATAGCGTTGAATTGTAATATAGTGCTCAACAATCGTCATTTCTTCTATTAGAGGTATAAGTGTACCCTTCATATTTATAGATGCTCGTAATACATAGCCAAGTGATTCTGCCATTTGTGATATTTTCTTTTCTCCAACCATTTTGGCAGACCAATTAATGGATTCAAGTGTGTTATACAAAAAGTGAGGGTTGACCTGTGCTTGTAATGTTTGATATTCTGATTCCTTTATAAGCAGTTGCTTTTTATAATTTTCACTGATTAAATCATTAATTTGTTTCATCATTAGCTTGAAATTCTCATGCATTTGGCCCGCTTCATCTTTTGAAAAACTTGTCCCAAGTTCAGTATCCTTATAATCTAAATCTCCTGTTTGCACTTTTTTCATTTTTCGATTGAGGCTTTCAATGGGATTAACAATACTACCTGTAAATTTTGAACCTAAAAAGATCATGAGTAAGAATAAAACAAAATAAGTAATGAAGACTGCTGTTCTTGTTTTGGTAATGACAGTAAAAAGATTGCTGTACGGAGTTAATATCATATAAGTCCAATCTAGATGATTAGCTTCTGAATAAGTAAGAAAATATCTCTCTCCATTATATTTTACAAGTTGATACCCTTTTTCACTGAGATCATATTGAGATGGGTAAATATTTTCCACCTGACTCTGATTAGAAAATATTTGCTTTCCCGCTTTATCAAAAATAAGAAAGCTCGTCTCCTCCTGCTCCAAGTTATTCGTAAGTTCATGAACGATTTCTTCAATATCTACCCTAACTCCAACAAATCCAATTGTATCGAACGAAAACTCTAAGTATTCTCTTATCTCTCTTGTTGCAATCAAGGTTGGATCCTGTTCAGATGGTGATACCCAGCTTACCCCGCCCTCTTCTGAAGTTGCATTTTGCTTCATCGTCTTTAATCGGTCACTAGGAAGGTTCATGGAAAAATTCCCACTAACGAATTCTTTGTCCGCCACATCATAGACTTGGATAGATTGAACATATTTGTTCAGTGCACCAATATCGACAAGTCTTTTCCTTAACTCCATGCCAATTGTAAATTGATCATAATTAGAGTCTGAATTACTTAACTCTTTTAAATATGATTGGACGTAAGTATCTGTTGCAATTTGGTAGGAAAGCCGCTCCATTTTTTTTAATTCTGCCTCCACTGAATTGGATGAGACCTGAAGAGCTTGCGCTGATTGACGGTAAATTTCTTTATTATATTGCTGGAATGCATACTGTAAAATGGATAATCCCCCAATACTGAACGCAACTAACACTAATGATGTCAAAATAACCATTTTATATTTTAATCGTAAGTTAAGATAAGCATCCTTGATTTTACCGATCATTTTAACACCTCACCCCATCTGTTAACGCTTTCAGTCATTGCATTCTCATTATATTTCGAATTAAGGGGTTCGTCAATGTAACCAAAACTGTTTTAGGAGAGGGTATAATAAGAGTATAAGAATAAATTTTATCTGAAGGGAGTAGTATGGATGAAACGACATGAGGCTTTAAATCCTTTATCTCACCACCATCATCACGCTCTATTGATGGCAGTTGAAATGAAAAAGGCAGGAACTAAAGATAATAAGAAAAAATACAAAGAATTAATACGAGAGTTAATCGAATTCTGGGAAGGTGATGAAGAGGATCACTTTCGCGATGAGGAAGAAACTTTATATCCATTATATTTAGTTCACGCAGAGAATGCGAATACAGAATTAGTAAAAGAGGTACTTTATCAGCATGCACAAATCAGGGGCCTTGTTCACTCTTTAAGAGAAAATCAACAAACCTCTTATGATAAAATGCAGCAATTAGGTAATTTACTAGAAAAGCATGTACGCTTAGAGGAAAGAGAACTGTTTCCTTTAATTGAACAAGCTGTCCCAGAAAAATACTTATATCAAGCAAATGGAAAGTTTCACCGAGATTCTTATAGTGGATACTAGAAAAAGATTAGCTAGTGGGATTACCAAGTATCGTCAAGCCTAGTAATCCCACTTTTTGTTACATGCTACTTATCAAATTCTCTAATCTGTCAAGGTTTTGCTCATTTGCTTCTTTTACAAATGGCTTTGCTTCGTTATAGTCTTCTATTGTTTCAAAGACCATGCTCCAGCCAATACGTGTGTAACCCTCATCCGCAATCTTCATGGTGATCTCTAATGTAAAGACATGGTCTGGTTCAAGGTGCCGAATGAGCAGACGTTCATTTGGGGTTATTTTTACAAACTTGCTCTGATTTTCAAAGTCCATGCCATTAGGGCCATGCATAGTATATTTCCAAAGCCCACCTTCTGTAAAATTAAATTCATGAAAAGTATTAGTAAACCCTTTCGGTCCCCACCATTTTTTTAATAAATTTTGATCACGGAAAGCCTTAAATACTTTTTCAGGTCTAGCCAATAACATTCTAGAATGATTGATCTCTAAATGAGAAGTCGAGCCCATTATCCTTCTCCTTTCATTAATTTCACTAGCTTGTCCAACATAATCCCCGTCCCATGCTCACGAATTTCAGGTTTATCATGGCCATCTACATAGGTGCCTTGTTCTGTATAGATTAAATGTGTCCCCGTTTCTGTTGCGTTAAATTCAACCGTAACTGTAGAAACAGAAATACGGTTTTCCCCCTGGTCCATAGTATAGGAATAAATAATTCGTTCATTTGGTACAATTTCTTGATAGGTTGCTTCAAAATGAAAGACTGGTCCTTCTGGGGGTCCACCATGATTCGTTTCTTTTCCACCCACTTGAAAATTAAATTGATCTGCCTTGGCAAACCATTGGGCTTTTAATTCAGGAGTCGACCAAGCTTTAAAAACCTGCTCATTCGGTACTTCCAATGTTCTATCGATAATAAAAGTATCATGTGTTACAAATCGTTCTGTCATTTTTCATCTTCCTCCTTTTTTTGTTGATTAGTCAACATTGCCTGTAGTCGATCAAGTGATTGATCTACTTTTGTTTTTTGCTTCAAGAAATACTCTTCGTGACTTTTTCTCATCATCTGTAAAAGCATGGTGAAATGTTCAATGGTTAACTCCTCATCCTTTTGCATGAGCCTTACTACATGCTGCAACTCCTTCAGTAAAATTTGCTGTGAATGAATGTTTTTCTTCATTCGATCCATTTGAATATACAGTATATCTAATGGATTATAATCGTCACTAGCCAAGATTGCCTTAATCTCTTCTAGGGAAATATCAAGTTCCTTTAGAGCTAAAATTTGTTGTAGACGCTTTATATCTGATTCATTGTATAACCTGTAACCCGAGCTCGTGTATTCAGAAGGAATAAACAATCCAATCTGATCATAATAACGCAATGTTCTTATGGTGAGTCCTGTTAATTTGGCTAACTCCCCCACTTTCCAATACTTTTTAGTGATCATGATCACCCTCTTTTAGTTGGGTTTTTACCGGTAATTCCATTATAAACCATTACGTCACGTTAGACTCAAGAGAATAGGAAAGAAAAAATGGGATTACCAAATAACTGATAATCCCAATACCTGAATCTTATCCTTGGTTATTCAACAAACGTTCTGTATAGTAGCGAAGTGTATCATACGCATATTTGCTTATGAAATGACGTTTGTACTGTTGATCCACTAACTTCTTAAAAATGCTCATCTGACTGGCAACCCTCTCATGCTTCCTTTTTTGTTCAAATTTCTTAGCTATATTTAATTGGGTTGACAAGAGATGTGCTACACGATCATTTATTATGTCATCATTTTCTTGATACTGAGTAACGAGATTAATGATATCCTGTACTACAGGGTCATAGTGAATGGTTAACCATTCCGTTGGGCTCATGGTAACTTTTCCTGCCCCGGCATATTTTGTAACCGTTGAGACAACTTTCTCTAATGGAACAATTTCATAAGTATAAGGGAGTTTCTCTTCATAACGATATTCAAAAGTAAAAGGCTCACTAGGTGGATCTGTTTTACTCATATTCTCACTGCCGACAATATGAGAAGACCATGCCCAATTCCCGATGGTAGATTTATCATGCCATGTAAAGCCTTTTGTGAATAGATTTTCCCCGTTATTATCCCAACTACTTCCGATATAACTTCCATACTTGTTTGTTACTTTGGAGTTGACGATTAAATTCCTGTTATAAGCATGCTGAAATAACTTTGCCCATTGTTCATCCATATTTTTTGTATCTAAGCCTTGTATTTCTGCACCAATAATTGGTTCACTAAACCCATTAAAAACAGTTGTATCTGCAGCAATAGACGCACCATTCCTAGCATTTAATGCACGTGATAATGTATCACGTGCGTAGGTTGCAATAGCATTAACATTATCTAATACCTTTACGTGGCTAGAATTGTCTAGATACGTATTATACAGATGACCGGAACCTTGACGAATCATGGGAACTCTTTGTCCTACATTTTGATAGTGGCTATAGGCGATAGTTAATCGAATTCTCTGATTACCATCTTTAATTTCATTGCCATTACTACTAACATAGTTGACATAATCTTTATCTCCTGATCCATTTAAATGTACCTTACTATGATAAGCTGCATATGCCATGATCTGCTCTTTCGTAGCACCTTCGTTTCGCATTTGATAGTAAGCACTATCAGATTTAAGGTTGTTGGCAATATATTGCTCTTCCATATATTTAATAGACGGATAAATGACACCATTAGGATCTGGATTTTCGGAAGCCGCTAGACCAATTTCATTCCAGGAAAGAGTTACGTTTGTCGATCCGTTCTCAATATCAATTAATCCATCTGAAGCAATAGAAAATGTATTATGGTCAATCCATACATTATTTGCTCCGTTTACTTTTATAAAGGTCCAGCCTACTTCCTTATGTCTTTGAGTATCATCCCACTGCCACATTCCATCGAAGTTTAAATTTCTTATCACAATATCATTACTAGAACGATTCAATTTAAATTCTACATGTTTAATCGTTGGTTCACCGTTTTCAGAAAATATGGTTAACCCATTTACATCACTGATACTAAGCTTGGAAACACCTGATTCTGCAATAACAGGGTTCGTATAGCCATTAGATGGATCTGAATACTTGGTAATAAAGCTATACTTTTTCCTTTCTTCGTCACTAAGATTTAATTCATGCCAACCGAGGTTAAGGTCACTCATTACTTCAATTACTTTCACACTACCAGTACGAGCATCTAATAGTGCTTGTAGAAATTCCCTTTCATTACTAATTTCCCGATGATACGAGGTTCCCTCATAGCTCGTTCGATCCTTAACACCTAATGAGGCAAATCCAGTTACAGATAAAAAACTTTGATCATAGTCTTTCACTTCTCTTGAGGTGTTTGGAATCGTATCAATATTTTTAGCATGGATTATTTTACTTCCATCGAAAAACAAGGAGGAAGTTGAGAATACGAACAGCAATAAATAGAGAAATGTCTTTTTCATATCGGGATGACTCCTTTCTTTTTTACAATGACATGTGATAAATTTTTTTGTATTTCTTGTTAGGATATATTGATAACGCTTACAATAATGGCGTAGAAGTGTTAGTCCTGGTGAGGGATTTTAATGATGATGGATATAAGTAGAATTACAACGTTGTAAAAGGATTATACATGGAATTATTTTATTTGTAAAGTTGTCTTTTTGGAAATATCATAGAAAATTCCCTCTCATTGATATAAGCTTCATTAAGTATAGGGGCATATTGGTTTATCTACTTTTTCTGGATATTCTGCGACAGGTGTTTCGTATTTGAAAGCAAGCGATGCCCCCTAAGTTTGGGACGAATAACCCTCAATTTTTTTGTCCACTTTAACATGGACCGCTTGTGGGTACTAATATTGTGTGGTGGTGTGTGGGCATTATACAAAGTATAAAATAACCCGAGACACCACCTTTGCTTTTTATTATTGTTGAATCTTATTTTTTTGAAGAGGTATCTTGTTTGGCCTTTGCGCCTTATTTTCCTGTTTTACTAATACGAATATGGATTGAAAAGGGAAAAACATCAATTTATACTTACAATTACTTTATAGGAACTTGCTAAGACCAGCCCAACTATTTGACTCTTCAACTAACCTCATAAAAAGCAATCATTCTGTGTAATGTTTAATTACTATTTTTATTGTTAATATAATAGTCGTGTGCAAAACCCCAATCACACATTTGCTCTAGAATAGAACTTATTGTTTCACCGTGTTTGGTAAGAGAGTACTCTACTTTAGGGGGAACCTCTGGGTATACCACTCTTGATACCAAGCCGTCACGTTCTAGCTCACGCAAGTGATTAGATAGCATACCTTGTCTCACTTCGGGAATTAAACGTCTAAGCTCACCAAAACGCTTCGTTCCCTCATGTAAAAGAATAAATAATATAAGAGGCTTCCATTTCCCCCCTATCACACGTAAGGTGACCTGAATACCATGTTTGGAGTAATGATTATTAACTTTTACCTTTCCCATTATGCTATATCTATCCTCTCTTTTTTAACTCTCATTATAACGTAATAGCTCCTCATTAGTAACTATTCATGTTTGTTGTCCTAATATAAGAAATACAACTGATCATATCTTAAAAATTTTAAAGCTTCTTTATGCCTAATAAACCTAAATAGTCTGCTTTACAAGACTAGGTACTTAAAAAAAGCGTACTTCACATAGTCGTTTTAGATGTGACATAATCTCGGTATAAAAACTACTCACTATATTGAATGGAAAGGTAGGAAAAAAGATGGAATTATCTTTAAAGGGGAAAACCGCATTAGTAACCGGCGCAAGCAGAGGCATCGGATTATCTATTACAAAAATCTTAGCCGAAGCTGGGGCAAAAGTGTCAGCATCTTCTCGTAACCCTTCTCTAGAGTTAAAAAAACTTGGGGTTTTATCTGTTGTTGCCGATGCAAGCACTTCAACTGGAGCAGAGACGTTTATCCATGAATCTTATTCTAAACTTGGAAGTATCGATATTCTCATTAATAACATTGGGGCTACAGATAATAAGAAAGGTACAGGATTTGCGGCATTGACAGACTTAGACTGGCAGGAAATGATTGATGTTAACCTAATGAGTGTGGTGCGTATGACACGAGGGGCCTTGCCTTATTTCAATCATCAGGGTGGTTCTATCACCAATATCTCTACCATGAATACGGTTATGCCTAACCCACTAATTACGGCATATAGCGCCACCAAGGCTGCTGTCACGAATCTCTCCAAAAACTTGTCTGAGCAGCTTGCTCCTCGGAACATTAGAGTCAATACGGTTTCGCCTGGGCCAACAAGAACTAACATGTGGGAAAATCTACTTCCAGAGGATAGAGAAGCACAACAGAAGATGGCTAGGGATTTGGGAATTTCATTAGGGCGTTTTGCTGAACCAGAAGAAATTGCACAATTAGTATTATTTTTGGTGTCAGAAAATGCAGCCATGATAACAGGTTCTGACTATATTATAGATGGTGGACTTATTAAAACAATTCATTAAGAAAGGTGAGCCAAATGAGTAATTTGAAAATTCCAAATTGGTTTCTTTTCACATGTCTTTGTACAGCCCATTTTATGGGTTTATTAGACACCTCAATAGTGCATATAGCTCTTCCTTCTATACAAGTAGATCTCCATGCATCATTGAACGATCTTCAGTGGGTCGTTAATGCTTATACTATATTCTTCGGTAGTTTTCTAATTTTAGGTGGAGGATTAGTCGATAAATTTGGAAGACGATGGATTCTTTTAATTGGATTACTGTTATTCACTATTGCATCCGCAATTGGTGGGCTTGCACACAATAGTACCATTTTAATTGGGGCCCGTGTATTACAGGGGCTTGGTGCTGCACTTATTATGCCTGCTGTTATGGTTTCGGTAACCTCACTGTATCCAGAGGGAGAAAATCGTAATCGTGCTCTAAGTGTATTGGGAGGTGTTTCGGCTTTAGGCTTTATTATCGGTTTATTAGCGGGAGGTACTCTTACTGAATTTTTAGGATGGCGATGGGTATTTTTTATTAACTTACCTATCGGGATTATGTTATTCATACTGTTTTTTCTATTTCTCAATAAAAACAAGGGAAAACAAGAACCAATTGACTTCTATGGTACCATTACTGTCTCCTTAGGATTAGTGTTATTCGTTTACGGACTTGCTGGAATAGGGCATGATAGTAAAACTGTTTTAGCAGGTTGGGCATTAATGCTAGCTGTATTTTTGTTTATAGTATTTTATTATCTTGAACATTTTATCAAGTATCCTCTAATTCCAAAAAGTATGTTCCGCAATAAGCAATTAATAGGAACGCTAATTCCAGGTGTTGTGTTTGGTTCTGTGATAGGGACGGTTTTATACATTCTTACTATCTATTTACAAAACATCATTGGGTTTAATTCTTTTACTACTGGACTTGCTTTTATACCACAGGAATTATTAGTGTTATTAGGCGCATCATTGGTTGGAAGGATCGTAACGAAGGCAGGCGGAAAGCGTGTGATCATTTATGGGCTTGTATTATTTGGAGTGGGTTTATATCTGTTAAGCAAAATCTCTTTAGAAAGCGGATATTTATTCCCAGTTTTACCTGGAACTATGATAATTGGGATTGGTTTGGCTTGTGTGGTTGTAGCCGGTTCTATTACAGTAATGTCAACGGTTACTCCCCAGGAAAGAGGTATCGCATCGGGATTATGGAATACAGCACCCCAAATTGGTGCTTCCATTGGGTTAGCATCTTCTACTCCTGTAATATATACACAAATCCCTGCTTCAATGACGCTTATCGAAAGCAAACAACAGAACATCAACGTCCATCTTATCACCGGATTCCAATCTGTTTTTTTTCTCATGATTAGCTTCGTCATCATAGGAGGTATTGTTTTTCTAGCTTTGTTTCGTAATGCTGAAAGAAGGAATATCAAACCGAAAAAAAGAATCTTTAAAAAGAAAGGAATAGAGTTAGAATAAAGTACTAATGAATAATTACATTCCTGATTTGTTTAGCCATCTATTCAGAAGGGAAGCTACACTCTATGACTTATGAGTTAAAGCTATTACAGAAGCATAAGAAGGCTTTTACTAAAACTAATAATTGCAAAAATAGTTGTATTTTTTCAATTCCTTATATCCAAGCATAAAATATGCAATTACTGCCAAATTATGCTGTAAGTCACAAAT
>JACYYK010004051.1_pt3 | contig 27223 bp, 31 predicted proteins | sample 8236871 | NCBI WGS metagenome assembly JACYYK01 (sample SAMN14103087, study PRJNA606662) | landfill metagenome | isolation source: landfill solid waste inoculated with endophyte fungus Paravalsa indica | place: India:New Delhi, Okhla landfill site | collected 2017-11-05 | reverse complement strand
TGTCGCCGACGAGCACGGTGGGGACGTCGTCGTGCCGGGCCAGACCCATGTTCACGTAGTCCCCCGCCCGCAGGTTGATTTCGGCGGGGCTTCCGGCACCCTCGGCCAGCACCACATCAAAGCGGCCCGCCAGGTCATCGTACGCGGCGTGCGCGGCCTCGGCGAGCGCACGCCGCCCATCCAGCCAGTCCGAGGAGTCCACGGTTCCCCATGGTGCGCCCATGAGGACCACATGGCTGCGCCGGTCACTGCCGGGTTTGAGCAGCACCGGATTCATCGCCGGCTCGGGAACCGCGCGCGCGGCCAGGGCCTGCACCCACTGGGCCCGGCCGATCTCGGCGCCGTGGCCGTCCGCGCTCACGCAGACCATCGAATTGTTGGACATGTTCTGCGCCTTGTACGGCGCCACCTTCACGCCGCGGCGGGCCAGCGCCCGGCACAACCCGGTGGTCACCACGGTCTTGCCGGCGTCGCTGGTGGTGCCGGCCACGAGCAGGCCGGCCATCAGCGTTTCCGCATCAGGAAGGCGTCCATCACCCAGCCCGCCTCGGACTTGGCGCCCGCCCGGGCGTCGACGACGGCGCCGAGTACGTCCCCAAGCCGACCGGCCACCAGCCGCTCGCCCGGGGCGCCGAGGTTGGCGCCCCACCACAGCATCCAGTCGTCGAGACCGGTCAGGTCGAGGCGCTCCGGCGGCGGGTTGAGCATCGCGACGATGTTGTCCAACCCGGCCGCGACGGCCTCCTGCAGCCGGCGGCCGGTCGTCACGTGCACGGGCCGGCCCACTTCGTGCAGCACGATGCGGTGCCGGGCGGCAAGCAGTTGCGGGGCGCTGATGCCGGGGAGCACGTCGAACTCCAGCGGGATCCCGAGTTCGCGGATCCGCTCGACCACCCGGATCGTCGAGTCGTACAGCGACGGATCGCCCCACACCAAAAACGCTGCGGTACCGCCTCGCTCACGGAGCACCTCGGCGTAGCGCTGCGCCCGCGCGGCGTGCCAGTCGGCGACCGCACCCTCGTAGCCGGGGGTGGACAGCCCGGCGGATCGGTTGCGTTCCGGGTCGGGCACGGTGACGATATCGGCGGGTCCGTCGGGACCCGGGTAGGCGTGGACGATCTCGCGGCGTAGCGCCAACAGTCCGTCGTCGCCGCTGTCGGCGCCCTTGTCGGCGGCCAGCACGTAATCGGCGCCGCGCAGGGCCGCGGCCACCTCGGGGGTGACGTGCTGCGGGCCCATCCCGACGCCGAGGATCCGGACCCTGACCGGCTCAGTCATGCCTGGGTCCTCTCGGTCGGCGCGGGGTGAACGCCTATGAGTATGGCCCGATTGCGCTCAGCCGTTGGCGGCGGCCACGCGGGCGCGTTCCCGCACCGAGGCGATGACCCCGCCGTCGTTGAGGATGTCGGTGCCGGTCAGATATCCGGCCTTGTCGGAGACGCAGAACGCGAACAGTTCGGCCATCTCCTCGGCCTTGCCCCAGCGAGGCACCGCCGCGTCGGCCACCATGGCGCCGGCGCCGGCCTGCTCCTCGAGCCGGCCCATCTCGGTGTCGACCGAGCCCGGTGACACCGAGACGATGCGCAGTCCACGCCCGTTGAATCGCTCGGCCTGGGAGCTGGAGTACCAGCGCACGAAGGTCTTGCTCACCGCGTAGGCGATGCCGGGCTGCAACTCCTCCGGGACCACGCCGCAGGCCGCGAGCATGTCGGCCATGAAGCCGTCCTGATCTTGCAGGGCGAGCGGGAACTTGTCGGTGGGCACCATCTCGTCGGGCAGCAGGTGCGACGCCATGGACGCCACGTTGACGATCGCCGTTCCTTCGGGGGCCGCGCCGAAGAACGCCTCGTTGACGTTGACGGTGCCCAGCGCGTTGGTGCGCATGACGTAGTCGGCTGTCCCCATGCTGGGGCTGACGCCCGCGGTGTGGATCACCGAGGCGAGGGTGCCCAGGCCGGCGGCGGTGTCGAAGAGCCGGTCGACAGCCTGGCGGTCGGTGACGTCGCAGTTGAGGGCCGTCGCGGTGATGCCGAGGCCTTTCAACGTGGTCACGGCGTCGTCGAGGCGGTCCTGCCGGACGTCGCCGAGCACCAACGCGTGGTCGCGACCCAGGATCTTCGCCGTGGCCACACCCATGCCGCCCGCGCCGCCCGTGATTACCGACACTCGATTCATGGCGCTTACGGTAATGCAATCGGTTGCGGGGATTCGGTGCCGGGTTCCGCGCCACCACCGCGCAGAGTCATTCACTGACCCTAACGCCGCGTGCGGTGGACCAGAGCGGGCACTCTCACCTCAGCCCGCGACCCGCACCCTGCCGGAAATTGCTGCGGCCGCACGGTTCTCGCACCCAGGCTCGCGGCTTCTGCGTAGATGCGTTGCGATCAGCTGACTTTGGCGCTGGCGGTCGAAATCAAACGGTGATAGCGTGCCACCGCCTCGGTCCGGTTAGCCGCGCCCAACTTTCTCAAAATATGTTTCACGTGGGACTTCACCGTGCCCTCCGTGACGAAGAGCCCAGCAGCGATCTGCGCATTGGTTTTGCCCAGGGCCAGATTTCGCAACACGTCCTGCTCTCGCGGAGTAAGTCGTTCGCCATGCTTGTCGATCAGGACCGTTGGCTGCTGCCCGCCCGCGGCATCTTGGTCCAGGTCGATGTGAGCAGTATCGATGACATCGACCGTGAAGTCGTCGGCAATTGAGTGGACACCGGCGAGATACTCGGCTGTCGCGCGGCGAACGGCCTGCAGACGCTCCTGCAGCTGAGCGCGTTCGATAGCCAACCCGAGGCCCTCGGCGTACGTTCCCAACGCACAACGATCGAACTCGTCGACGGCGCCGTCGACGCCGCGGTCGGCGTGAATCATCGCTACTGGTTCTCCCCAGACCAGAACCGGGGCCGCAACGTAGCTGGTGGTGCCGGTGGATTGAATGAACTCGGTGTGCACGCGGCGATTGGACTGCGGGTCTCTGACCACCATCGGGGTGCCGCGTCGGACCATTTCGCTTTCCAGCAGCGGCCCACAGAGCCGGCGGGGGTGCGCACGGCTGATCTCGACCAAGGATCCACCGAACTCTGGATCCTCCACCGAGAACCCGGAGCGGGCAAGCCAGGTGCCCTCTTCGATCTTCGAATAGAGGGCTCGGCGAAATCCGATCCGCCGAGCTTCGATGGCCGCACGATCCGCGAGCGTGGTGGTCGATGAGGCGTTTCGCAGTGCGCCAAGCGCGTTTCTGACGCCGTCGGCCCCTTCGGTGTGACGCTTGAGCAGGGCATCCTTGATGCCGGCTTGGACCGCCACCGAATCGAGCATCAGAGCGGCAACGCGGGTGTCTGGAAGCTCGTCAGACGTTGCGAGATATTCAGCCAGCGCCTTCCGGGCCGCCGCCAGGGCGTCATCGCCGGCCCGCAGGTCACCGTCCGCGGGCCGGTCGGAACCAGCATCGCAGGTCAGCAACCGAGCCATCGCACTGAGCACTTCGCGCGCACGCTCGAGATGTTGCTGGTCGTCTTCGTTCTTCAGTACAGACATCGCTGTCCCCTCCGGTCAGGCAGCTGGTAGGTAGTTCGCCAGTAGCTCTGGAGCCCGTGAAGGCCCTCGCGGCCACTCCGCCCTCTGCGGTTTCAGCCTCGAGCCGAACCCCGCCATCGACCGCCGCCGGGGCGCTTGGCGCAGTCGATCGAATGCATGCGAAACCTCCCTGAGCTTGTGAGCGCCCGCGCATCGTTGGGTCGAGTGTAACCAAGGTCACCATGGAACACGAACGACGGACGACAGTTTTAAAAATATTATGGTCGGACCAATTATGCCCCCTCTTGGTGTTCCGTTGTCAATACGCCTCGCCGAGCAGCCGGCTGCGGCCACCGAGTCCCCCGCAGGGTCTGCGCGATCACGAGAGCGGCCCCGATTTCCAGTACGTTCTCGACGAGCGGCTGACTCAGCAGCTTCTCAGCCTGCGCGAGCCGATAGCCAACCGTCTTGGGGTGCACGTGCAGCATCTCCGCGGCCCGGGACTGACGGCACCCGTTCTCGAGGTACACGAGCACGGTCTCCCGCAGCCTTTCCATCGTCGGGTCGTCGTTGATCAGCGCGCCGAGCCGGTCCTCGGCGAACCGCCGCGCCCGGTCGAACTCGCTGCACAGCGCACCGGCGAGCTCAATATCCCGATGACACACCACGCCACCGCGCACGTTGCGGTTCAGGCGAGCGATCCGGTTGGCGTCGCGCGCCTGCTGGTGGGATCGAGCAAAACCCGACATTCCTTTCTCGATCTCCCCCATGCCGATCAAGGTCTCCTTGACCTGCGCACCCCGGATGCTCTCGAGTCGTTCCTGGTCCGGCCGACTGGGCCAGCTCAACCACGCCCATAGTGATCCGTCGCCTACCGGCAGCGTCACCAGGGCCGCGCCGCCGGCCGCCGCGGCCAGCCCGTCAGCGGCTGTCTGCATGTCGACGCCTGCAGCGAGCGGTGACAGCGCCAGTGCCAGGTGGTATCCGCGAACATCGCACCGCAACGCCGTCGAGGCCTGGGTCTCGTCGACCGACCGGCCATCCAGGAGGTCCCGGACGACCTCGGCAACGGAGCGTCCGATCCGTGGGCGCACGCCGTGCTCGTCGTGGTAGTTGCTGACCAGACGTTCACACGCGCGGTCGATGAAGGTGAAGATGTGCTGGGACGACATCGCCAGCACGTCATGCAGTCGGGTGGCATCGGTGACTCGCTGTGCGACGTGGTCGCTCCAACGGTCCCACATCAACGAGTGCCCGTACCGGTACGCCCTCAGCAGGGCGGTGATGTCACCACCTTCAGCCACCGTATGGTGCAGTAACTCTTGTGTTCCAGTCGGCGGTTCGGCCGCGTCCGCGGGAACCCCAAAGCCAAGGTGGCGAATATCGCCCCGACATTCTCCTCCGTGCTCTCGCGCAATGCCGTCACTGCCTGTGCCGATGCGCTGGGCAGGAGCCCGGCCACGTGGGCCAAGACCTGCGCCGAAATCTGCGCGCTGACATCGCCGGCGCGCAGCAGCATGTCGTGCGCGCAGCGTCGGGTGGTCTCCGCGATCATTTCATCCACAATCTCGGGGTCCGATGTCTTCCTGGTGCCGATCAGGCTGGCCTGCCGCATTGCGCCACCGTACGTCGTTGTCGCGCAATTGATCCCGGAATCTATCCACTCAGGAGTACGGAACTCTGCCTGACGGGATAAGTTGCGATCTGCGCCACCTCGTTTCTCGACTGTGTGCCGCGTCGCAGGCAATCGCGGCGTGCAATGTTGCACCTCGCGGCTATAGGTGGCGGAGACCGCCGCCCATACGGTCAGGCCATGGCTGCACCAGTCCCCATCCTGACCGCGCAATCGCACCTGCGTGCTGTTGACAAGTCTGCCCCCACCGAGCACTGGATCGACCATCTACGCAAGCGCTACCCGACCGAGTCGGAGATCGACCGGGTACTGACCCGGCGGCTGCGTTCCCGCGCCACCAGCCGCTACGCACCGTCGTCCCTCGACGCCCTCGTGGCAGCGGTTACCGCGCTCATCGGTCATCAGCTCGAGGAACCGTTCGCAATCTCCGATGCCCGGTGGCTGGGCGGAGGCGCATCCAAACTGCAGATGGCCTTCACCCTCGACTGGCTCCAGCCGGGAAGGGGACGCACGCGGACGCCGATGGTGCTGCGGATGGAGCCGGCCGAGTCGATCGTAGAGACCAGCCGGATGCGCGAGTTCCAGTTGATCAAGGCATTCGAGTGTGTCGTACCTGTCCCGCCCGTGTACTGGCTCGATTCGCTCGGCGAGTACCTGCCGTATCCGGGCTTGGTGTACGGCCTGGTCGCCGGCGCGCCGCGACCAGCCGCGGGCTCGGTAGGAGTCAGCGGGCTCGGCACCAACCTCGGCCCGGAGCTTCGCGCCCGACTCGCCCCTCAGCTCATTCGCCACCTGGCCGCTATCCACACCTTCGACTTCGCCGACGCCGACCTCTCCGCATTCGACATCCCGGCTCCCGGCAGGCGTCGAGTGGGCCGTCAACTGGTGGAGCCGCGTGTGGGACGAGGACTGTGAGTAGAGCATCCCACTCATGCGCGTCGCCTCGCATTGGCCACGCGAGAACATGCCCGAGGTGGAGCGACTCTCGGTCGTGCACGGTGATTTCCGCATCGGGAACTTTCTGTTCACCGAACACGACCAACAGGTGACGGCAATCCTGGACTGGGAACTGGGCCGGATCGGTGACCGTCACCAAGATCTCGCTTGGTTGACCGCGCCCTCGTTCGGACACCGCGCCGAGGACGGCACGACATTTCTGGCCAGTGGCCTCCTGCCGACAGCCGAACTCTATGCCGATTACGAACGGGCCTCAGGCTTGTCCGTCGACCCGAAACGCATCCACTACTACCGGGTCTTCAATGCATTCAGCTTGGCGGTACTCACCCTGGGGACCGGCTATCGCATTGCCCGCGGGGCGAAGACACACCAAGACATCACCGTCATGTGGTTGATCGGCATCGGCGGCGTCATGCTCCGGGACATCCATCAACTACTGGAAAAGGGGGAATGACATGCTCATGCGCCATGACATCCAGCTGCAGACCATGATCAGGGCAATGGTCGACACGGTGGCACCCGCGGTCGATCCAGAGAATGCGCTGGCTCAGGAACAATGCCAGCTGGTGATCGGCGTGCTGACGCTGATGGCCGAACAGCTGCCCCTGCAGTACCGATTCGATTGCGACGAACTGACCAGGTTGATCGCCTTCGCCGACGAATTCCACGCGGCACTCCAGGACTGCGCAGGAACCGTCGCTGACGAATTGGCCGGCCTGACTGCGGCAGCGGTTGCCGGCACAGAGCTCGGGTCACGGCCGACCGCCGACCCCATCGAGCTGGTCACGGCGGCGCGTGAGATCCGTGCGGCGTTGGACCGTGTGGTCGACACCGTGTTCACCGACGATCGGGCGCGGTCATACCGCACCGTTGTGCATCGTATTGTGCTGGAGCGGTCGCGCAGTGAGATCTTGCGCGACCGCTGCTGGGCCCGAACCCAGGGTTTCGAGCCCGACGCCGATGATCTTCCCGCAATCGAATCTCTGCTCTCCCCGGCAACTTTCGGACAGGCGGCAAAATGACCGACTACGAAGAATACGAGGGGCCCGTTGTCGACCCCGAGCACGACCTGTGGAGCCAGAGCTACTACTACAACGTCTACGACTCGGTCACCGGCATCGGTTGTCTGATTCGAATTGGCCTGCTGCCCGGGCAGAAACAGGCCAACAGTTGGTTGATCGTCTTTGCCGACGGCCGTCCCGTGTTCGCCCGGACCAATCTCAGCCTCCCTTACACCGATGACCGCCCGGACCGCGGCCTGCAGATCGCCGGAATGACGGTGCACGCCGTCGAACCGCTGGAACTGACCCGCATCAACTTCACCGACGCTGACTTCGCCCTCGAACTCGAGTGGCGATCGACTGCCCCGCTCGCGGACTGCATCGCGATGACCCAGGACACCGAAGGAACCTTCAGCCGCGAGATGGCTGCCGTCCACCTAGAGGGGCCGTGTGCGGTGACCGGCCACGTGACCATCCGGGGTGATCGGATCGCCCTGTCCGGCAGAGGTTTTCGTGATATCGCCGCGGGCAACCGCAACTGGGATTCGCTGCAGCACTACCGGTTGGCCTGGCCGATCTTCGACAATGGCATGGCATTCTCCGGAATCCACGGAGTGTCGACCGACGGCGCAGACTCTTACATGCGGATGTTCTACGACGGGACACGGTGGCTTCGGGTCACCGACATCAAGAAGACGATCGACTACGCCTCGGACGTCTTCTCGGTGGCATCGATGCAGTGGGCATTCGACGACGAACTCGGTCGCCATTTCACATTTTCTGCGACACCGATTTTCAGCTGGCTGTTCCCGCAGAACAGCTTCGTGGTCAGCGAACAGATGATGGAGTTCAGGCTGGGCGACGGAACCCGGGGCTACGGCATGAGTGAAGGCGGATTCCGGCTACCCTGGCGCGGCATGCCCGGGGAAGATCGTCCCAGCGACACGAACGGGTTGGCGGTCAACTAGGTCGTCGACAAGCCCGCCGCCGGCGATTCAGTGATGACCGTCCGATGAGTCGGTGCCGAATCGGGTCAGGGCATCGATAGCTTGACGGTGGTCCTCGGCGCACGTGCTCAGGGCCTGGATCTTGTTCTGCACGATATTGCGCTCCAAGATCGCCCCGAGCCCCTCGGCGAAGACGCCCAGCAGATCGCGGTCTTCCGGACCGACGTCTCCCGACTCGGTAGGGGCAACGACGTGCAGCAGACCCACCGGTGTCTGCCAGACGCAGACCGGCGCAACGACGCGTGCATGCAGCACCGCGCCGGGAAGTTCTGTGACGTCGATTGCCTGCACCGAACGCGGGCACCACATGTTGCGTGGCACGAACGAGAACAGTACGCAGCCAAACCCGGCTTGCCATAGCTCGTTTGGGACCCTGTCGGCCAGGTCGGCGTTGTTGGACAGGCGCCGCAGCCGACTGAGCGCAGCGGCGGTAGCGACTGTTCGTCGCGCTGGCAAGGGTATGTCAGTGGAGTCGCCCTCGGCGAACTGCTCTGCCCGGTGCGGCGTTGCCATGCCCACGACGGTAGGCAATTCGGCCACCGGCCGCATCCCCCAAGAGGAGCAAATGCCGGCCCACCCTTTGCCCGAACCTGACAGCATCGCGCGTCGGTTGTCGACCTGCGGAGCCTGTCATTCGGTCAACCGAGCGTACGCAGACCGTGACGGACCTCCGCAACGTAAGTGTCCGGCTGCTCCATCGCCGGAAAATGACCGCCCCGCGCCGGCTGACTGTAGTAACGCAGTTCTGGGTAGCGGGTGCGGGCCCAACGCTCGGACATGGTGAAGATGTCACGGGGGAAGCAGGAATACGCTGTCGGTACGGTGACCGGACTGAAGTCACTGACAGCCGCCTTGAAACTTTCCCAGTACAGGCGCGCCGAGGATGCTGCCGATGCGGTGAACCAGTACAACGTGACGTTGTCCAACAACCTGTCCCGCGAGATCACGGTTTCGGGGTGGCCGTCACAGTCTGCCCAGGCGTGAAACTTCTCCAGAAGCCAGGCGCATTGTCCGGCCGGGGAGTCGGTGAGTCCGTATCCAACGGTTTGCGGAAGGAGAACATCTCAAAGACGTGCAATGAGCACTGTTCGTTGACCGCATGAAACCATTTGTAATGCTACGAAATCGCTTACGACGATCGGATGGTGCACCGCAGCATCACCGCAACAGTGGTCGATGACCACGGGCGTGCTGCCGTCGTCAACGCCGCCACGTTCGCCGATGCGCAAATGGAGTTCGATCCAAAAGTCTATCTCAACGAGGCAGCACTGAACCTCGACATCGACGGCCAGCCAGGCATTGGTTGGTGCGAGTTCTGCTGGAACCGAGACTATTTCGATTTTGCCAGTGACTTCGTCACGACGTACGGCTGACCCAGTGTCAAGACGGCGGTTTTGACGCCCTGATGATCAGCCGTACGTCGTTTCTGGTTGCGCCCCGCCTTCAGCTCATGCTGGCGGCACCGTTGACGTAGAGGGTCTGGCCGGTGACGAATCGGCTGTCCTCACCGGCGAGGAAGGCCACGGCAGCAGCGACTTCGTCCGGAGTGCCCGGGCGGCCCATCGGGATGATCGCGGTTGCCTGCTCGATGACTTCGAGGAGCCGAGCCGGCGCCTGACCCGACTCGAACAGCGCAGCCAGTTCAGGGGTCAGTACATAGCAGGGCGCGACGGTGTTGGCCGTGATGCCCTGCTCGGCGTACTCGACGGCCAGCCCGGTGACCATCGCGTGCACCCCGCCCTTTGCCGCGTTGTACATCGCGTGGTCCATCAGGCCGGTCCGCACCGAATCGGCGCCGATGTTGACGATCCGGCCGTGCCGACGCCCCACCATGTGCGGCAGGACCGCCCGCACACAATAGATCGCGGTCCACAAGTTGTTGTCCACGGTTGCGCGCAGCGTTTCCTCGGTGTGCTCCAGCGTCGGCTGGATGACGCCGCCGCCGGCGTTGTTCACCAGGATGTCGACGTGACCCAATTCGTCGATGGCGGTGTTCACCATTTCCTCGGCTACGCCCGCCTGCTGGAGCTCACCCACGAAGCCGCCGGAAACATCGACGTCGCCGAGGACGCTCGTCAGCTCGTCCTTGGATCGCGTTGCAGCGAAAACCTTCGCGCCGTCGGCACGGAGCCGCCGAGCGATACCCAGCCCGATACCCGATGATGCGCCGGTCACGATGGCGGTTCGGCCGGTCAGTGCGGCACTCATACGATGATCGCCACGTCGGAGACCGCTCGCAGGTCCGTCATGTCGAGTTCGGCGCGCCGGAATGCGATCCGGAATCCATCATCGGACCGACGCAACCGGTACCGGTACCGCCCGACGTAACAACTGGACTTTCCACCCCGGAAGCGCCACACCGTGAACGACGCCCGCACGTCGATCTCGCCATCGGTGTCCGGCGGATCGACGCGGACGTTGAAGATCTGGTGGTTGGTGCGAGAGGGGGGGTACTCCCGATGGGCACGCCTGCTGCTGAGCCGCTCCACTCGGGCCCGAAGCCGGGCCAAGTCGTCATCGATGAGCATCAGGTCGGTGCTCGGATCGCCGTCGGACGCGTCGTTGCAGGGCAGCTCGTACTTGGCGTCGGTATCGAACAGTTGCAACCACTCATCCAGCGCCCAGGCGTCCAGCAAGGCCGCCTCGGCGTATAAGAAGTCCTCAATTTCTGTGCGGTTCACTGTATTTCGTGCACCGTCGGTGATCGTCGTCATCACGCACCTGCCCGATCCGCCGCGGACCCCATCTGCTGTTGCCAGCGCCGCCAGAATTCCCGCATCTGCTCCTCGTCGTTGGCCAGCGGGCCCCGCCCCATTCCGCGGGAGATGTCATTCCACTCCACACCGCCACCGGCATAGCCCTGCTGACAGGACTCCAGTGCCTCGACGTCATCGGGTGTGGCAAAACCGCCGGGGCCCAGGAAGGTCAGGAAGCTGTCCAGCCGGCGCTGCCGAAGGCTCGGCAGTTCGTCGCGAGGGGCCAGCTGCCACGCCGTGACATCCACCCGGTCCGGTGCAGCCGGGAACAGGGTGCGCACCGTGACCGCCATGATGTCGTTGATGATGAGATTTGGATAGATCAGCAGGTTACGATTGGTATCCGCCATCAGTCTCGCCCGTTCCTCCCCATGGCGTTCCACCAACTCGGCACGCAATCGATCGATTTCGTCGCGAGCCTCCTCGCCGAACAACGGCTCCCACTTCGCCACCGGACGACCCCACGGCGCGGAATACTCGATCACCGCGTGGCCGTTGCCCAACGCTACCGCCCGCCCCTTGACACCGCCCTGCAAGTTGGTCCCGATCGACACCAGGTACTTGAAATAGGTATCGTGCGTCGACTGAGCGTGGTACCCATCGATACTGTTCTCCACCAACAACTTCCAGTTCGCGGCAAAGCTGTACTCGTTGGTGCCGCGCGTCAGCTCCACCACGCCTCCGCAACCGTCGACCACCAGGTCGATGTAGTCCTTGGCGCCGGCGAGATACGTGCTCAGATCCACGATATCGGGATCAAAACTGGCAAATACGAAGCCGCGATAGGACTCCACGCGTGCCACCGCCTTCAGGCCCAGCTCGTCGAAGTTGAGTCCCGCCGCGTAGGCTTCGCGATCCGGCACCCCCTTGAGTCGGCCGTCGGTGTCGAACGACCACGCATGGTAGAAGCACGAGAAGACTTTGGCGTTCCCGGAATCCTGCCGACACAACAACGCACCGCGATGGGTGCACGTGTTGTGGAAGATATTGACTTTCCCGGTCTGGAGACTGCGCACCATGAATACCGGTCGCCCCGCCAATGGTCGGCGCACAAAATCGCCCGGGTTCGGGATTTCGGACTCATGGCCGACATAGAGCCACGATTTGCCGAAAACCCGTTCAATCTCTGCCCGATGCACCGCAGCCGAGGTCATGGCCGATCGGTGCACCCGGAAGGTATGGTCGTCGCGGTCGTCGACCACCAGCGGCCGGCCTGCGGTTTCGACCGCTCCGGCGACGGTCCAATTCTCGATATCAGTACTCATTGTTCGCTCCTCGTCGTCCTACCGGCCTATTCGTCGACTCGGTCCTCATCCCGTTGTCCCTCCCCGTCCCAAGAAGTCGGAGACCAGCGCAGAGAACTCGGCACTGCGCTCGATCTGGGTCCAATGCCCACAGTGGCTGAATACGTGTAGGTCCGCGTTAGGCAGCAGACCCAGCATGGTGAGGGACACCGAGAGGGGCACCACCTTGTCCTCGCGGCCATGCACTAGCAGCGACGGCGTGGTGATCTCTCGGACTTCCTGTTCGGTGATGCCCAGTTCGGATCCCGCGTGCCGCGGATCGGTGAACATCGCACGGTAGGCCTCGTGGGCGCCGTCGGCGACGCTGGCGGCGTACCTGATGGCCACGAGTTCATCGGTGATGAGGGCGGGGTCGACCGCGAAGTAGTTGCGTAGCAGGTCGCGCATGGCCTCGTGCGATGGTTCATAGGCGCGAAGCGCGGCCAACCCTTCGGTGGGGGTCATCCCCACGCCAGGGGAACCCATCAGCACCATTCGCGAGATCCGGTCCGGTTGGTCGGTGGCCATCTGCAGGGCGATGCGCCCACCCAGGGAGTTACCGACTATGGCTGTCCGGGAGATACCCATGGCGTCCAGGAACGCCCACACGTGGTCGGTCCAGGTCCGGAGAGAGTAGACGACGTCGTCGGGTCTTACGGTCCCGCCGAAGCCGACGATATCGGGTGCAAGTACCCGGAACTTCTCTCCGATGGCCCCAATGTTGGACTGCCAGTTGGCAATGGCGGAAACACCGGGTCCCGAGCCGTGCAACATCAGGACGGGGTCGCCGGACCCGGTCTCGAGGTAGGCGGTCACAACTCCCCCCGCATTGATTGTCTTCGGCTGCATTGACGCCGCCGTGCTGGTTACTGTCATCGCTTGATCCCTTCCTCGAATACGGCAAAGCACTTGTTGGAGTTAAAGACATCGGTGACCACCAACTCGGACCACTGCAGCCGCAGACCGAGTTCGGCCGCGGCGCCGGTCAGGCAGAACCAGTTCAGCATTTCGTGTTGACCGGAATCGACGATCTCGGCGGTGGTGGTCTCCTTCCAGTTGTCCCAATCACCGGCAATGAACATGTCGTAGAGCCGTAGATCGGCTTCGGTGTCCGGGGTGATGTGCCATGTCTTGTCGGTCAGGAATGCATGTGACCAACTCGACGAGGCGACCAACGCGACGCGCAGGTCGGTCTCGGCGAACGCCTGTGCCACGGCTTGTCCCAGCGCGAAGCAACGGGCCGGGGACGGGCCGACAGGGTCCAGTTCCTCCGTCGCGATCTCGGCGAATCGGGCCAGCCCACCGCGCCGTGCGATCGCGTGTTGGCCATAGCAATTGACGGTGATCGGTATCATCGGGTACGGGAACGCACGCCCGGCGTTCGGGTAGTCCAGGAACAGTTGGGTATTGGCGATTGCATGCGGAAACGGTGAATCAACACGCTGCTGATAGGAGTAGGCCACGTCGAAACCGCGTTCGAGCAGTTGCTCGGCGAGTCGGCGAGACCCCGTCGCATCACCGTGCAAGGTCATGGTGGTGTCCTCCGGTAGCCCCCATGCGTTCGGACTTCCCCGCTTCGTCATCACCTCGAAGGGATCCACCTCGACATCGCCATATGCCAACACACAGAACGGCGGGATGACCTCCTCCCGAAAGTTCTCGTACTGGTCGTCGCCCCATACCACCACTACATCGGGAGCGAACTCGTCCAGCGCGTCGCGGCACCGAGCTAGACTGTCCACCAACCTCTTTCGATGCAGTGCGGCCGCGGCTACCCCATTGTCATCGTCCCATTCGGCACGCATCGAGGTGGACCAGTTGGCCGGATCCTTGGCCTCGGCGGGAATGTCGGGGTCTTGCAGGGTCCACCTCAGCAGTCCCGCCATGTGTTCGTCAGTGCCGGCGAGCATCGGGTAGTGCGTGATGCCCAGCCCCAAGAAGTGCGCCATAGAATTCCTCCATATTGGTTCGGCCGATTCGGTTCCGCAGCTCGTCAGGCAGCTCGGCAACAACGTCCTCGATCAGATCCGGCATCGCCGGAAACGGGTAGTCGGAGCCCAAAACGACGTGCTCCGCACCGAATACGTCGATCGCGGCGCGCAGTGCGCCGAGGTGATAGGTCAGCGAGTCGGAGCACAACCCAGACGCCTGCTTGCTGGGCAACTCCGGTGAGCCGTCGGGCACGCCGGCCATCTGGGCGCCCTTGTCGAGCCGACCGATCATCGCGGGCAGGGTTCCTCCACCGTGCGCCAGGCAGATCCGCGCCGACGGGCGGCGCCGCAGGGCACCGCTGGTGATCAGCAAGGCTGCGGCCAAGCCGGTCTCGACGGGCATCCCGGCGCCGAAACCGACGCCCGCGTGGGTCGCACGGGCGAGCAGGTCCTGGTCGCTGGGGTGCACCAGCACCAGGGCATCGAGTTCCGCGGCGACAGCGAAGAACCTGTCGAATACCTCGTCGCACAGTTCGCGACCACGAACCTGGGTGCCAATTTCGACACCGATGAAACCGGGCCGGCGCATGCAGCGGCGCATTTCCTCGACGGCAAGGTCCGGGTCTTGTAGCGGGACGGCGCCCAGCGCGGCGAACCGACTCGGGTGCTCGCTGACCAGTCTCGCGAAGAAGTCGTTCTGGGCGAGCGCGAGTTCGGCGGCGCCGACTGCACTTGCGCGGTAGCAGAACGTCACAGGTATCGGAGAAAGAACCTGCAGCGCGACTCCGTTCCGATCCATATCGACGATGCGGGCATCGGGAGACCAGCATCGGTGGTCGATACGGCGGTACGGCTTACCTCCGAAGGAGAGCACCGCCTCGGTTTCGCTGGTGCGGTGCACCGACGGCCATCGATCGGCCGCGAAACGGCCGCCGAGGTCCAGCAAGTCGGGGTCGACGGCGTGGGTGTGCACATCGATCCAACCGGGTTCAGTGGGCGCGAGAATGACGAACCTCCAGGCTGCCTGGGTGTGACGGCGTCCACACTAAAACATTGTGCATCCACAATCAATAATCTATATGCACAATGTTGCGGGTCACAGTGACCCCGGCGCTCGAAGATTTTCAGCACCAACTCGTCGCCCGTCAGGTGCCACCCAGAACTCGACAGGGATGGTCAAAATCGGACCCGGCAAAGTTGCGGCCCATGACTCGGGTGGATGAATCGCCGGGGCGGCCGGAATGGTGCGGGTACGTGGATGGTCGAGCCCGACCGAAGCCCGCGGTCAGGGGTGTTGCGGAGTGTCCGGCGTGCGGTCCGGGTCGTCGACCCGGATGAGGTCCTGATCGTGGCGATTGAGCGCGTCGACGAATGATCGTTGGTCGCGCACGGCAATCGCGGCCACGATGTCGTCGTGGACAGCAATGCTGTGGGCGACCAGTGACTCGTGGTCGTCGGCGAACACCACCCGGCTCAACACCGTCTTGATGCTGGTGATGATCATTTGATGCATCCCCTCGAGCACGGGGATGTGGGCCGCCGCAGCGACAACGGCGTGGAACGCCAGAACAGCATCAAAGAACCCGCGCGCGTCGGTGCTGGCTCGCATGGTTGCCATGGCCGAGCGCATGGCCGCGACGTCGTCGCGGGTGGCCCGTTCGAATGCCGCCTTGGTCAGGCCGAACTCCAGATACAGCCTGGCCTCGAAGAGATCGAGCGGATGCGGGTTCGAGGGCTGGAACCACAGGTCGAACGCGCCGAGACGTACCAGCGGAGGGGCGCTGGCGACGGTGATCCCGCCCCCGGGCCCCGGTCTTACCGAAACCAGATCGCGGTCCCGCAGGATTCGCAAGGTCTCGTTCATCACCGTGGGACTGATGCCGAACCGATCCATCAACTCTGTGCGACGGCCGAGGTGGGCGCCGACGGGCAGGCGCGCGCTGAGGATTTCATGCTCGATGTCTGCCGCGACGCGCTCGGCCCGAGACGACCGCGCTACGACATCGCGACTTTGCACCACAGCTCCTTGGGGTCATCTGCGGCACCGGCGTCACGCCGCGCTGCAAGTTTCCCAGACACGGCGATTGGGCGGCCCCGTCCATACCAAACCTGCACCCCGCGATCTTACCGTTGCCGGCAATCTTCCCCGGTGATCAAACGCGGGCCACCCCTTCACAAACCTTCCAACCTTTGTTATGGTCGGACCAAATTAGGGAGGTTTGCGTGCTCAGCACCCAGCAGCAAGAATTTGCCAGCGCCGTNNGCTCGACCCCCCAGCAACGGGCGGCCCTGACCGACGGGGGCCGACTTTCCAGCAGCCCGGCACTGCTCAAGCAACTCGGCGAACTCGGCTGGCTCGGGGTGTCGCTACCCGCGGAATACGGCGGCGGCGGTGCCGGCATGGTCGAGGAATGCATTTTCCTCGAGGAGACCGCCCGAGGTCAGGCGCCCATCCACGCCTACGGCACCGGACTGACAGCCGCGCAGACCTATCTCCGGCACGGGAACGAGGAACAGAAGACCAAGATTCTGGGCAACCTCTGCGCGGGCAACTTCGAGGCCATCGCGTTGTCGGAACCGGGCGCCGGTTCCGACCTGAGCGGCGTGGCCACCAAGGCTGTGCGCGACGGTGACCGCTTCATCGTCAACGGCCAGAAGACTTGGATCACCGCGGCCCACCTGGCCGACCATCTGCTGGTACTGACGCGCACCGATTCCAATGCGGGCAAGCACCAAGGGCTGACCCTGCTCTATTTGCCGACAAAAACACCAGGACTGGACATCCGGCCGATCGACACCATGGATGGACACACCGTCAACGACGTGTTCTTCACCGACGTCGTGGTACCGGTGGCCAATGTTGTCGGCGGCGTCGGCGACGCCTGGCACCGCCTCATGCGCGGGTTGAACGTCGAACGCTTGATCATCGCCGCAATGTCTCTCGGCGCCGCACGTAGATCGCTTCAGGACACCATCGCGTATGTGCGAACTCGGGAGCAATTCGGCAAACCTCTCAGCGCGTTCCAGGCGGTGCGGCACACGATCGCCGACTTGGCAACCGAGATCGAGCATTGTCGGGCGTACGTCTATCATGTCGCCGAACAGATCGACGCTGGACTCGAAGACCGACTGGCCCGAGAAGGCTCGATGGCCAAACTGAAGTGCACGGAAGTGGCCAAGGCAGCCGCCCTGGAGGGGATGCAACTGATGGGAGGCAACGGGTACACGGTGGAGTTCGGGATGGAGATGCAGGTGCGCAAGTCGCTGGCTCCGCCGATCTACGGTGGAGCCAATGCGATTCAGCGCGAGATCATCGGCAAGAGCTACGGCCTCTGAGAGGCGAAACCCACTGCACCCCAACGATCTTTCTACACCTTGACCACCGAGGACATACACATGACCGACGAAGTTTTCACCGCCAAAGACCTCTCCGCCTCCTCCGCGCTGATTGTCGGCGGCACCGCCGGCATCGGACTGGCGTCGGCGAAGGCACTTGCCAAAGCCGGGACTCCGCGAATCGCGGTCGTCGGACGCAATCGCGAGCGCGGCGAACAGGCCGCGAAGTCGATCGCCGAGCTCGGAGTTACCGCACATTTCATAGCGGGTGACGCCGTCGACCCGGAGCGCTCCGCCGCCATTGCCGCAGAGGCCGATCAACTGTTGGGCGGCATTGACATCCTGATGTGCAGCACCGCCGCCGACGTCCGGCCCGAGCTGTTCGTCAACATCCCCACCGCTGATATCGGCCGGATGGTGACCGAGTTGGCGCTGCCGTCGATGCACATGGCCAGCACAGTTTTACCCGGCATGCGCGCCAGGCGCGGCGGTGTCATCGTGAACGTCGCGTCCGACGCGGCGAAGACCGCCACACCGGGTGAATCGACCATCGGCGCGGCCAAGGCCGCGATCACAATGTTCACCCGCACCCTCGCCATCGAGGAGAAGCGGCACGGCATTCGGGCGAACGTACTGACACCGTCACTGGTCCACGGCACTGCCTCGACCGAACGAATCACCGCCGACGGCTTCAGCGGCAGACTCTTCGCCAAAGCCGCACAGCAAGCCCACCTCGGGGTGCCCGACGCCGACGACATCGCCGCCCTGACAGTCTTTCTGTGCAGCCCCGCGGCGGCGCGGCTGACCGGTCAGGCGATCAGCGTCAACGGCGGCATCTCCGCAGCGTAACTTCATCCCACGGGCCGAATGCGGCGATCTCACCCAGCGACCGCTGTTGCTCTCGTTCGGCCGAAAAGCTACCCTAATGCAAATGGTCAGTCCTAAAGACCAGTAGTGCGGTCTGGCCCCACCACCAGAAAGGATGTCCAACCCATGGACGAATTCACTGACATCACTTACGAGGTCGACAACGGGCTGGCCTGGATCACCATCAACCGTCCCGACCGGTACAACGCCTTCCGCGCCAGGACCGTGGACGAGTTGGTCTTGGCATTCAAGCGGGCGTGGGCCAGCAGTGAGGTGGGCGTCATCGCCCTCACGGGCGCGGGCGACAAGGCGTTCTGCGCCGGCGGTGATCAAAAGCAACGCATGGAGACCGGCGACTACGGACCGTCGACGAGTGGACTCTTCGAAGTTGATGCCCTGCACCGTGTCATTCGTGACACCCCCAAGCCGGTCGTCGCCGCGGTCAACGGCCTCGCTATCGGCGGGGGCCACGTGCTCCACGTCTTGTGCGACCTCACCATCGCCGCGGATACCGCCCAATTCGGCCAGAACGGTCCTCGCGTCGGTTCCTTCGACGCCGGACTGGGCTCCGGTTACCTCGCCCGGGTCGTGGGTGAGAAACGCGCGCGCGAGATCTGGTTCATGTTGCGTCGCCTGTCTGCGGAAGAAGCGCTGGACTGGGGGCTGGTGAACAAGGTCGTACCGGCCGCGCAGCTCAAAGACGAGGTTCGTGCTTGGGCGGACCAAATGCTCGCCTTCTCGCCCACGGCGCTCAAGGTGCTGAAGCAGTCCATGAACACCGATACCGAGCACTTCATCAGCATCGGGTCCATGGCGTACTCCACCCTGGAGATCTTCGGAGATACCCCGGAGGCGCGAGAGGGCATCAACGCGTTCAACGAGAAGCGCCAGCCAGATTTCAGCTTCTACCGCGGGAAGTAGCATCCGTCATGACCGGCGCACCGAACGTGTTCTCCCCCAACTTGTTAGCGGGCAAACGGATTCTGATCACCGGTGGAGGGACCGGCCTGGGTCGCGGTGTCGCGAAACACCTCGTAGACCACGGGGCCGAAGTGCACCTGTGGGGACGCCGGGCATCGGTCCTGGCGGAGGCCGCCGCAGAAGCGTCGGCCTCCCGCCCGGGCGCGGTGCACTACCATGCCGTCGACGTTCGTGACTACGACAACGTGGACGGCACCATGGGCCGCATCTGGGCCGAGCACGGACCCCTCACCAGTGTCGTCAACAACGCGGCGGCCAACTTCATCGCGCAGACCAAGGACCTGAGTCCTCGTGGTTTCGAGGCGATTACGAGCACCGTGATGAACGGTTCATTTCACACCACCCACGCAGCCGGCAAGCGCTGGATCGCCGACGCCTTGCCGGGTTGCGTGCTATCCACGCTCACGACGTGGGTGTGGACCGGTTCGGCATTCGTGGTGCCTTCCGCCATGGCGAAGGCGGCCGTTCATTCGATGACGATGTCGCTCGCGGTCGAGTGGGCCAAGTACGGAATCCGGCTCAACGCCCTGGCCCCCGGTCCGATCCCGACCGACTACGCCTGGGAGATGCTCAATCCGACGGACGAAAGTTCGGTCGGTGCAACCCAGGCCGATCAGATCCCTGCCGGACGCACCGGAACTATCGAAGAACTGGCCAACCTCACGATGTTCATGCTGTCCGACGCGTGTCACTACCTGACGGGTCAGACCATCGCGATGGATGGTGGCCAAATGCTCGCGGGCCCGAACACCTTCGCAGGACTGACGAATCTGTCCGACCAAGACTGGCAGCAGATCAAGGAAACCACCAAGGCGGCATCCGCGTCGAGCAAGTCGCAGCGGAGCATTTAGTCCACGGACGGCGCTTCGGCAACCCCCTTACCGGCGAAGTCCCCGGGCCTACATCGAGGCCCGGTACCGGTACGAGCGGCTACGGGTGACGGCGAACTCGAAGATCCCGGTACCGGCCAGGCCGGCCAGCGAAAACGCACAGAGCCGATCGGTGAGCGCGGAGTCCAGCGTTCGTGGGCTCACCGTACCGTCGAGCGGGTAGCGGTCGGATTCCACGTGCTCAGCAGTGCGCGCACGGCCGTGGTGTCCGCCATAACCCGCGCCCGCCAGGTAGCCGCCGCGTGCGCGGCCGTCGGCGTGCATAACGTACTCGGCACCGGAAACAGTCGAGACCTTGACCTGCGCCTCGGTCAGATCCAGCCCCTGGTCGAGCGTAAGCGCATGCCGCACGTCGTATATGCCGTCGAGCCGGCCGTCTTCGTGCATGACCGCGCCCTTCAACAGCAACCGCTCATGGGTTCGGGTCTCCACCAGGAGGAACCCTATCGAGAACTCGGGGAATTGCGCCTGACACCACAGGTGCAACCCCTGGCCGCCGGCCATGGTCCGCAGCCCTCGGGAGCGATCCCGCTGCCCGTACCACCCGTCGACCGAGTGCTCCACGCCGTCGATCGTCAGGGTCCCCAGATACCGTCCGGATTGGAAGAGGTGATCGAAACTGGTCACGGCGTCCTGGGTGTTCTCCACCGCGACCTCGCCGAACCAGGCCGGCGTGCGAGCGCGCCAAGTAACGTCGAACTCTACACCGATATCGTTGGGGCCCAAGCGAAGCCTCCATTGCGTGTTCGGCGCTTCGATATCGAAGTGAAACGGCGCGGCGCCGTCTCGACGCGTCTCGCTCGGCCTCGCCGCGAAGCGCAGGTTGCGTTGTTCGCGCTTGTCCGTCACTACGACGAATCCGTCGGCCACGTCCTTCGGCGGATAAATGCCGTAACCCATGATCACTGCTGGTGCGAGTGCGTCCTGGGGATGCATGTTGAACATGAACCGGTCGAAGAATCGCTCTGGCAACCCGTGGGCCTCCGGACCCACCAGCGGGTCATGGAAAGCGGTCGGATCGGGATTCTCGTCAGCCACGTGGCCTCCTCGCGTTGGTCGTGCGCGCTTGGATCAGTTCAGTCCGGCCGAGCGGCGGGCGTCGGACAGGAAGCTTGCGACGAGGGCAGGATCGGCGTAGTAGGGATCCCCGATGCCGTCCAGCACCCGCCGTCGGCTGTATTCGTAGAGGACGGCCAGTTTCCACAGTGCCAGCGTCGTGTACCACGTGAGTCCGGTGAGGTCGCGACTGGTGTGCTCACCGTAACGTTGCGCGAGTTCGGACCTCGACAGATAGCCTTCTTCGAGCATCGCAGCGCTGAGTTGAGCCGTCGGGTTCAACGGCGCTCCCGGTTCGGGCACCGTCGCGAGGAAGTACCCGACGTCCAGCAGCGGGTCGCCAACGGTGGCCAACTCCCAGTCCAAGACGGCGGCAACCCGGCCCGGCCGATCCGGTGCCAGGACCACGTTCCCGATGCGGAAGTCGCAATGAATCAGCGCTGCGCCTGACTCGGCGGGGATATGCTCTTGTAGCCACTCGTCGACCTCAACGAACTCTGCTGGCACAGTGCCATTTTCATCAGCAATCAACCGACGCATCCGGCTCAGGTGACGAGAGTTGAAGCCATCGGGACGACCTAGGTCCGCTAATCCCGCGGCACGCCAATCCAACTCGTGCAGGGCAACAAGGGTATCGATAAGGCTGCGGCCCACTGACCGTCGCTCATCCGGGCGATCCAGCGGCGCCGGGGTACGTGTCGTGACCACTGGCCCTTCGGCAAAAGTCATCACGTAGAGGGGAACATCGATGACCTCACCCGCCTGCGCCACGCCTAGCACTTCCGGGACCGGCACCTCCGTCGGGTGCAACGCCGTGAGCAACTTCGCTTCTCTCAGCATGTCATTGGCACCTGGCGGAGTCGGGGGCGGGGGCGGCCGACGCACTACCACACGGGTGGTTCCATCGCTCACCAGAAACGTCAGGTTCGAGTGTCCATCGCCGATCGGTCTCGTCGTGATCTGGCCAGAGAGGATCCCACGGTCGGCAAGAAATTCGTGCAGCGCGCCTCGGGTGGCTGCGTCCCAGTCCCACGTCAGTTCAGTCACCTCCAGGTGAAGGCCGGAGCACGTTTCGCCTTGAAGGCAGCCAAGGCCTCTGGCATGTCATCGGTACGGGTAAGTAGGGCCTGGCCACGGTTCTCGAGTTCGAGAGCCGCTTCGTACGAGCCGATTTCGGTGTTGCGCTGAATAGCGCGTTTGGACATGCGCACGCCGCCCGGCGAGTTCTGTGCGATCTGCCTGGCTAAGGCAAGCGACTCGTCGAACAATTGGTCGGTATCGACAACACGGTTGACCAGACCGATCCGCAGGGCTTCGTCGGCCTCGACAATTCGTGCTGTATAGGCGATTTCAGCGGCCAGTGCCGGCCCGACCAGCCGAGTGAGATTGTAGGAGGTGCCCAGTTCGCCGACCGACAGTCCAACCTGAACGAAGGCTGCGCTCATCTTCAATGTCGGTGCGGCGAAGCGAATATCGGCTGCCAACGCCAGCGCCATTCCCCCGCCGGTCGCGGGCCCGTGAATTGCTGCTATCACCGGAAACGGCAGGTGACGTATCGACTGGATACCCCCAGTGGCTGTCTCTTGGAACTTCAGGAACTCCCGGACCCCCATCTCGGCGATCTGATGAACCTCGTCCAGATCGAACCCGGCGCAGAATGCGCGTTCCCCCATTCCGGTGACGACCAGGGCCCGCAACCCGCTGTCCCGCAGCGCCCTGCCCGCAGCGAGATACTCGTGGAACATCGTCACCGTCTGCGAGTTCATCCGGTTCGGCCTGTTGAGGCGCAAAACTCCTATCCCCGCCTCGGGTTGCTCGAAAGTGAGCGTTTCCAACTCCGGGAAATCGATGGTCATTGCGTCAGCCGCCTCTTGGTGTCGGTCATTCGGATAGCAGTTGCGCCGCGGCCGTCATGCGCCGCGGAATGAGGGTGTCCGCTTTTCTTTGAACGCCGAGAGCGCTTCGAGCATGTCCGGGCTTCGGGTCAGCAGCGCCTGCCCCCGGTTCTCCAATTCCAGCGCTGCCGCATAGGAACCCACCTCCAGGTTTGCCTGCAACGCGCGCTTCGACAGTTGCACGCCGCCCGGGGAATTGGACGTGATCCGCTCTGCCAGCGCCACCGCGGCAGCAACGACGTCTCCGTCGCTGACGGCGTTCACCAGGCCGAGTTCCGCAGCCTCGGCCGCGGCGACGAGTCGGCCCGTGAAGCAGATCTCGCTGGTCTTGGCGGGACCGATGAGTCGCGTGAGCAACCACGACGTACCGAGGTCACCTGCGGACAGTCCGATGCGGACGAAGGCGGCATTGAACTTCGCCTCGGAGCTTGCCAACCGGATGTCGGCGGCGAGCGCAAGTGCCAAACCGCCGCCCGCCGCAGCCCCGTTGAGCGCCGCGATGACCGGGACACGCATGCCGCGAACGGCCAATAGCGCGCGAGCAGCCCTTTCCTGTTGATCGAGCATGCCGAGGGCCCCGAGGTTGGGCAGGTCGTCCGCGTCCGCCAGGTCGTATCCGGAACAGAACGCTTTTCCGGCACCGGTCATGATCACGACGCGACATGAGTCTTCCGCGTCAAGGCGCCAGGCGAGTTCTTCGAGTTCGGCGAACATCGTGTTGGTCATCGCGTTGTAACGATCGGGCCGATTCAGCGTGATGACCACAATGCCGGGCGCGACCTCTTCCACCAGCAGTGTCTCGAGACCCTCGTCCAGTGTTTTCATGACATAACTCCTTGGATGCCGCAGTCCGACCGGGCACCGTCAACGAAATGAAGGCTGTCGCTTTTCGATGAAGGCGGTGATGCCCTCGGCGGCTTCTCCGTGCTCGAAAAGGCCCTGCTCTTCTTGCACCTCGAAACGAAAGCCTTCGTCCAGCGGTAGGTCCGACGCCTGGTCGACGGTGCGCACCACGGCGAGCTGAGCGGGCAGCGATGCGCGGACCAGTTCGTCGGCCAAGGCGAGGGCGCCGTCAACGGCGGCTCCTTCGGTGAGACGGTCCACCAGTCCGATGGCGTGCGCCTCCTCGGCGGGAACCTGCCGGGCGGTCAACATGATGTCGAGTGCTCGCCCGCGCCCGACCAGACGCGGCAGCCGCTGTGTACCACCTGCTCCCGGAATGAGGCCGAGCTTGACTTCGGGGAGCCCAAATCTTCCCGAAGGCCCCGAAACTCGCATTGTGCAGGCCAGCGCCAACTCCAGGCCGCCGCCGAGAGCCAATCCGTCCACTGCAGCCACGGACAGCCAAGGAGATGCGGCCAGCCGGTCGTTGACAGCCCTCATCTTGTCGCCGTATGCAGTGAAGGTCGCGGCGTCGATCGAGGACATGTGTTTGATATCGGCGCCGGCGGCGAAGATGCCCGGGAGAGCCGAGGAAATCACCATCACCTTGACGTCCCCACGCTGCTCTGCGGCATCCATCGCACTTTGCAGCCCGTCGAGCAGCGGCTCGCCCAACGCGTTGGCGGGGGGACGTTCCATGGTCACCAACATCGTGCCGGCCCGGGCCATCTTCCAGGTCACCACATCCTGAGGCTGATCTGGCATCTCGCTCGCCCTCACACTCTCCGTCACGTAAACATCGATTTCATCCACCCACGCTTTCAGGCAACGTATCCTCACCGGGACAATATGTCAATGGTTTCTTTGGTTAGACCAAATTGCGACACGTCGCGGGACCGGTGGGGGACGCGCCGCTCCGGGCACGTTGCTGTAATTTAGGTATGACCATATGCAGGAGGCAGGGCGGCAAATGTCGGAATCACATCCCCCGAACACGGTTGCGCGGAACGCTGTCCAGTTGCAGCCGATGCAGGTGCCCAAGGCGTCGGATGTCCTCGCGAACGACCTGCGCGAGCGGATTTTGCGCGGTGACTTCCCAGCGGGGACTGCACTGCCGCCGGAGCGGGAGCTCGTCAATCAGACTCGCATGAGCCGCACGACTGTCCGAGAGGCGCTGCGGATCCTGGAGGTCCAGGGGCTTGTCGTCATCAAGACCGGGCGATCGGGTGGCGCGTTTGTGCAGCAACCGGGTGGGGAGGCTGTCGCCACCTCGGTGAGCCTGCTCATCCGGGGCCAGAAGCTTCGACTCACCGATCTGCTGGAAACCCGGGAGGCCATCGAGCCGGCATGCGCGAGCCTTGCGGCCAAGTACCACACGGACCAGGACCTGGCAGCTCTCGACGCCGCCAACGCGGCCATGGGCGACCCGGACTCATCACTGGAGGCCTTCCTGCAGGCCAACGTCGATTGGCACCTAGCAGTGGCCGAAGCCAGTCACAACGAGCTCCTGACGGGCTTCATGTCAGCGCTCTCGAATGCAATCTACAGCTCCACCGAAAACACGGCTTTCGTCGATGATGAGGTCCGGAAGACGACCTACCTGGCGCACAAATCCATCACCGCGGCCATTCGGTCCGGAGACTCGGCTGCCGCCATGCGGCGAATGACCAAACACGTCCACGGCTACGCCGAAGCCGTCGTCCAGGTCGAACAGCGCACCCAGATCGATCTGGCGAAAGGCTAGTCCGGGCCTGCCTCCGGCCGAGGCCGGTTAGTGCTGGACGGTCACAGGTCTCGACAAGTGTTCTCGTAGCCCGGCAAGGATCTCGACGTTGTTATCCCACGTCTCTTGGTCACTCAGCCCCCATGGCGGTGCGATGAGATCGAGATGGTCGAACCCGGCCGGTATCCGCGACAGCTCCGTCGCGAGTTCTCCGGGACGGCATGTGATGGCGAGGGTGTCGACCATGTCGTCGGTGACGGCGCGCACCAGTGCTTCGGTGTCGCGCTCACGCGCGGCTTGGCGGATCTCCTGCTGCGCAGAGCTCCAGCCGTGGAGATCGAACAGCCGGTCGTAGACGCGGGACGCCGCGTACTGCCCGATCGCGAATGCGGCCTGTCGGCGCGCGACCGCGATGTCGGCATTGATCGCGCACATCCGGATTCCCATGATCGTCAGTTCGGAGCTGTCCCGGCCCGTTCGCCGGGCGCCGACCGCAACCTCCTCGGCGACGGGACCTCGAACGTAATCCGAGGTGAACATCGGATGTCCCACCAACCCGTCCGCATGCTCTCCGGCGACCCTGAGCATGTGCTTGTTCACTCCCGCGATCCAGATCGGGATGGCGGCGCGGATCGGCTCGGGCACATCGGCAGTCGGCGCGATGTCGACGTGATAAAAGCGGCCATCATGCTGGACGGGACCTTCGTGAAGGCGCCAGAGCTTCTTCAGGACAACCACGAGCTCGGCCATCCGTGCCGCCGGCGCCTGCCCACTCACCCCGTGCCATTGCTCCATCATCTTCGGGGTTCCGTTCCCGAGACCGAGGATGAGGCGACCGCCCGACAACTCGTCCAGATCACGTGCTTCTGCGGCCCACATCAACGGGCTCCGGCCGACTCCGTAGGCGATGTTCGAGCCAATCTGAATGGTGCTCGTGCTCTGGGCCACCACTGCCATCGGCACCGTTGCCGAGCGGCTGTAGAGCTCACTCATCCAGACCGCTGTGCAACCTACTTCCTCGGCCTGACGCGCGATCTGCACCATGGTCTCGAAGCGGCGTGCTCCGCCGCCGACCCCAAATGCGTTGACGCCAAATGTTGTCATCTGGAAACTTTCTCGCGCCCCTTCAGGACCGCCGTGGGAACCGGCCGAAGTCGGGCGTGCGCTTGGCTTTGAACGCCTCCCGCCCTTCCTGTGCCTCCTCGGTGGCATAGAACAGCAGGTTCGCGTCGTGGGCGAGTTGCTGGATGCCGGCCAGGCCGTCCTCGGCCGCGTGGAAGCNNAGCTGGCCTTCATCAGGCGCAGGGCCATCGGCGACAACTGCATCATCTGACGACACCACGCGAGTGTTTCGACCTCGAGCCGGGCCAGGGGAACAACGGCGTTCACCAACCCCATCTGGAGTGCTTCCTCGGCGCCGTACTGTCGGCAAAGAAACCAGATCTCCTTGGCCTTCCGGACACCGACCATGTCGGCGAGCAGTCCGGCCCCGAAACCGCCGTCGAAGGAACCG
>JACYYK010018156.1_pt2 | contig 27448 bp, 51 predicted proteins | sample 8236871 | NCBI WGS metagenome assembly JACYYK01 (sample SAMN14103087, study PRJNA606662) | landfill metagenome | isolation source: landfill solid waste inoculated with endophyte fungus Paravalsa indica | place: India:New Delhi, Okhla landfill site | collected 2017-11-05 | reverse complement strand
CATCACATGCTCAGCAACCGCTGGGTGGATTGGCTTGTTCATCGTTCGCTCCTTGTTTGGGTGGCTGGCAGCGGAAACAGGCGCATTGGCCGATCCGCTTGCCGTCCGTGCGGCAGAAGATGGGTGCGTTCATGCGGCTTTGCGCTTCCAGTGATCGCGGCCGCCTTTTGGCTTGATCAGGCCGACCGGCTGAGTCAGGGCGCGCTCTACGCTCCACCCCATCTTGTCGAGCCGGTGAATGATCGTGGTGTGGCTGATTCCGGTGCGTCGCTCCCATTCCCGCAGGTGGAGCGTCAGGCCGGAAAAGGACAGCATTCGCATCTTTGGCTGGATGACCAGGGCGGGCTTCGGCAGCCTGTCCGGGCGCTGAACGCCTCGCTCGAACTCAATCCCTACGCGCTCGCAGTGGCGGCGAAGCGTGTGGTGGCTGATGCCGATGATCTGCGCGGTTGAGTTGACGCTGTGCCCTGCATCCTTGAATCCCTGAATCAGGCTGTTCAGCGGCTGGCCGAACTCCTCGGCTACCCGTAGTCGCCAGTTCTGGCTCATGCTGCCTCCCGTTTTGCTCTCGCCCTGGCTACCGACTTCGCGTACAGGCACGGCCGGCAGTAGCACTGCCAGACGGCGGTTTTCTTCAGGAACTGGAAATTTGCATCGTCCAGCGGCTTCCACTGCTCGCATGAAGGGCAGCGCTTTTCGCAGATGCCGTTTGCCTCTCGCCTGACGAGCCGGCCTTTCATGCGGCGCGTGGCTCCGGCGCGCAGAGCATCGCCCTGCGATATTGCAGATTGGTCGATCATGGGGATGTACCGGGAGGAGGGCGCGCTGGGCGCCCGGGGTGGATCAGAACTGGATATCAGACTCTAGGTCAGGTTCCGGCTGACGCTGCGCCTGTCGCGGCGCTTGCTGCTGCCCTTGCTGCTGATCGTCGCGCGGCTCAAACAGGGCAAGCCAGATAGAGCCGTCTTCGTCGACCTTGCAGCCGGCCGGATTGAAGAAGGCGTCCATCTTCATGCGGAAGCCCTTGTCGGTCTGGATGACCGCGCCGACCTTCCGGCTGATGTACTTGGTTTCGCCGTTCTTCTCGTACTTTCCGACCGTGGCTACCACGTCGTATTTGTGTTTTGCCATTATTGCTGCTCTCCGCTTGCGTCATTGACCACTTCAAAATCTCCATCGAAGACGTACTCGTTACCCTGCGGCAGCCCTGCCTCTGCGGCCTCATCCAGGGTGACGGCGCGCTGAATCTCGACCGACACTGGCAGGTACTTGAAGAGGCGGCGGATAACCGTCTTCTTCGCCATTTCCTCCCAGTGACTGACCCATGGGCCAGACTTACCGGCCTTGCTCTGTGCGCGGACGGCCTCGACCTGGGCCTTGCTCATTACCTCGAACTGGACGCCGCCGCCCTGCAGTCGGGCAACCGCATAGACGTGGGTGATCTCGCCGGCGTGCTCGCCTTCGAACGGCTTGTGGGTCAGGTCTTCGTGCAGCCCAAGCTGATAGTCGAACTCGTCGTGTTCGCGCACCGTGCGCGCCGACAGGCTGACGATTTGTCCGGAGCGGCGGGCCAGGTCGATCATTCCGCGATAGCCGATGATCAGCTGCACCTGGTTTCCGTAGGGCAGCAGGTAGGCGTGACCGAGAGAGTTGCCCGGCTCTAGGCCCAGCTGGGCGCACTGGATGACCGAGCCGAGAAAGCTGTGCTGATCGCACTTGACCAGCGCTGGGGTCTTCCGGATCTCGGTAGTGACGATCCGCGCCATGCGTTCGGCCGTCATGTGCTTTGGCAGCGCCGCGGCGAACTGCGCCTTCATCTTCGGGCTGGCAAGCATTGCTGCCAGGCTGTCGGCTGGACTGCGCGGCTTGACCTGCTGCCCGGTGGCTTGCTGCATGTCCTTCTGCGAGAAGGGTGCGACGTTCTCAGTGCTCATCTTCGATCCTTGGCCCAATAGGGCAGAGAGAGGGTTTCGACGCCAGACCATTCGCCGGTGCGGATGCAGTCTGCGTAGGTGGCCATGTCCTCGATGTAGGTGTCTCGACCGATCGACTTGGCTTCGTGGTCGAGTGTGAAAAGGCGCACCGGGTACTTCCCGCACTCGATGCTTGTGCTGACGACCAGGAACACGAACGCGGCCGGCTGCTCGCCAAAGTGCGCTGCGTAGCCGTCGCAGTAGAACGGGTCCTGGACGTGATAGCGGTACTCGTAGACGGAGCGGGCGAACTTCTCCATGTCGCCAGTCGTCTTGACGTCGGCGATCCAGCCGAGCGAGGTGATGGTCTTGTCCGGCCGGCAGCGAGCGAGGAGGCCCGTCGTCTGCTCTTTCCAGTAGATGCTGGCCTCTGCATCGCCTTCGGCCTCAATCAGCCAGCGTGCGTGCGGATGGGCCATCACGCTCTCGCGGATCAGCATCACCTTCCGGCCTTCGTCGGCGGTGAGGACAGTCTGGTCATTCAGCCCGGCCTCGAACTCCTCCCATTTTTCTTTGCCGGCCTTGGTGTTGCGCGGCGCGTCGGCCGGCCCGATGGCGTACTGCTCAGCGAACCGGTGCGGCTCAAGCAAGATGGCGTGCACTGCATCGCCGATGTTTAGCGCTGACTTCTTCTCCTCGTCCTCTGGAGCGGCCTTGCTCCACTGGTACAGCGCGGGGCTCTTGTGGATCAGGTCAAGTTGCGACTTCGAGACGCCTGGCCCGCCGTGGTAGGCCTCGTTGCTGAGGTCGCGGTAGTAGCCTGGCGTGATCGCCTCGACTGGAGCGTTCATGCTCAACCTCCGAATAGGTAGTAAATCGCCGCCTCACTGATCAGGCCGAAAGCCAGCACAGCGAAGGGGACGGAGAAGGTCCAGATGACCCACCACGCCGCTGTAAATGAGTGGCCTGTGGGGGTGTGGTCGTAGGGGAGGGATTGGGTGCGGTTCATGCTGGAACTCCTTGCGCCTTGCGCCCGTAGTAGCGGACAGAGCGCAGCGCGATCCCTCGCTTCTGCCTTAATCTCTTGCGTCGAATGCAGAGGGCATATGCTTCTAGGCAAGCAGGGCAATCGCTTATGTCGCTGTCGAAGTTGTCGTCAGGTTCATCGCCTGCGTAGAAGGCGGCATCCAGTCTCCCGCCGTTTTCAAAGTAGCGGCTCAGGTGCGTTTGTTCTGCGGTGATTGGATGAGGGCCGATACTGCCTACAGTCTGGCTAAACGGTTTTTCGCACTTTTCCAGCGCCTCAGCGATGAGCGGCTTGATTGCCTGAATTTCATCAAGCACCGCGGCAAAATTGACGCACGCCTGCGCGGCCTTGGCGCGATAGTCTGGCTTTATGCGATTGCTCATAACGGCGCCCCGTTGGTGATTCGATCTGCAAGGCCGTGAGCGAGAGCCCAGCCGGTGAGTAGTGCAAGGGTCACTGCGAAGCCCCTCCACCATGCGTAGCGCAGGGATCGTTGTCTTTGGCTAGCCATCACACACCCCCCAATAGCGCCACGTAGGCGAGAGCCGCTAAGAAAGGCGCCACTCCGCAATACAGCAGGAAGGCGCCGGCCAGTTCCTTGAGTTGGGTGGTCATGGCTGCTCTCCTTGCAGGGCGGCGCGGGCGATTCGCTTCAGCTCTAGCGTGTCGTGGTCCGGGTAGTCAGCAATTTGATTAAGCGCATCCCGCAGCGCTTCCCGCTCAGCGAGAAGGGCTTCGTAGTCGAGGGCGCTGACGTATTGCATGCCTCTCGTGTTCGGCTCGTCGGTGGCGTATAGGCCGGCGCCATCATTGGTCACCCGCAGGTCATATCTCGTCACTTCCTTGCTCATGCCGCTCTCCTTTTCCCGGTCAGTCGGTCGATCTTGTTGCACCAGGCCTTGGTGGTCATTCGATGAAGCCGCAGATACTGGCTTGACTGGATGCGGCCAGCGTCGCGCAGTCCTTGCAGATATCCATACAGGAAGTTGCAGTGGTGATCTGCCGTAGCGCTGTGGGTGGCGGCACGCAACAGAGCGAAGTGCAGGCGGGTCGTTTCTTCATGGCTCATGCCGCTCTCCTTGTCTCTTCGTCGTACTGCCGGCGCGCTGCGATCTCGATGCCTCGGGCGTTCTTGATCAGCCACTCGCCCAGCTCCTTCGCGTCATAGGGGCCATCCGGGATGACCTGCTCGACGCCGAAGAAAAGCTGGCCGTCGTCAACCACCGGATCGAGACGAAGCTCGAAGCCGTTGTGTGTGAGCTTCATGGGGATTTCCTCGTTATGCGAGATGATCGACGCGCTTGAACTCGACCACCCATACCCACGGGTTCGCGTCCCAATCGCCGCAAGTCTGGCGCCAGAGCTGGGCAAAGGCCTGTTCTGGATACTTGAACGCCTGGCCGCCTTCGTCAGTGGCGAACCACATGCGTTGGTCGCGGTGGATGCCCTCGGCTGCCGCCTGTTCGTAGGTGATGGCTTGCAGGCGCTCGACGCGCACGTCGGTGATTTCGAGCAGGATGCGCGAGGCCCAGCGTGGCATATGGATCGACGGGCGCCAGCGCCCCTCGGCGCCTGAAAGCAGATCTTCGGACCAGACAGCGAAGTGGTATGGCTTCACACGCTCATCGTCGTAATTGAACGCGCCGTCCTCGTCGTGGAAGCTGGGTTCTGCCATAAGGTCGCGGATATCGTAATCGGCGCGATAGGCGATACCGGGAGCGCCTGCCAGGTTGACGTCGCCCCAGGTTTCGCGCACCCACAGCCGGTCGCCCGGCTGGCCGAACGGGCAGAAATAGGTAATGCCGAAGGCGACAGGCCGCTCGCGGTTCACCTTCTGCCATTGGGCCTTACTCATGGTTTCGCCCAGCCGGTCGGGATCAAGCCCGGCAGGTAGTGCGCGCCGCGTGACTGTCTTGCGGCCTTCCAGGATGGCGCAGACCATCGCGCCGTTGAACAGAATCGGACGCTCTTTTTGCTCAGACATAAGCTCTCCATGCCGCGTCCAGCGCAGCGTTTCGATTGAGTAGTGAATGGCACCCACTGCAAAGCCCCCGTCCTGTATCGCAGGACCAGTGAGGTACAAGGGGAGGCTTTGCGGTGAGTGCTGGGGTAGGAGGGTGATGCAGTGGCCGGTCCCGTATCTCATTGCCTGAAACGAACTTGTGGCCACCTTCGTTTGGAAACGCCGGCCCGCCTGTTTCAATCCTCATCTCAATCTCCTTTCCAATTCCTTCTCCACCAATCCCACATGTACAGCGCTGCGAGGAAGGCGCAGAGGATCAGGACTTCGGGGCCGGTTAGCATGGCGTGCTCGGGGGCGGCGGGAGCGGCATCCAGTGGGTAGGCTCGTCATCTTCACAGAAGCCGCCATCCCATGAGCCCCAGCAGGCGCCGCCGTCATACTCGACATCTCCTAGATACGCGCCCATTGAGTTGTGCTCAGGCGCCGAAGCGCTCCACTCAACCCACGACCCTGCCGTTACGCGATCGCCTTTGCGCAAGATGATCTCGGTGCCATCGCGGGGCGCCGAGTCGATCGTTCTCCATTCGCTCATCTCATCCTCCTATGTGNNCGTCGCTGTCTGCGATCTGGCGGATTCCTAACGCGCGCTCAGCGTGAATGCTGATTCGGGTTGGCGTCACCACTCGCGCCTTGCTGTGTTTGCGGATCAGCTCTTCGACGCTTGGGATCTTCTGCTTCATGGTGTTGCTCCGTTCGTGTTGTGATTCATCAAGCCGCCAACTGCGGCTCTTCCATCCGCCGCGCTCTCACTACCACCTGAGGGCGGGGATGGAGATTTGCTGGCATGGCGCGGTTAGGCCGGAAGCTTTCCGCCAGCCTGTAGAAGCTCTGCGCACTGGCGGGCAAATGGCCTCGTGTTCATGTGCACCTTCAGCGTCAGCACTCGCTGCGCCTTCATGAAGTCATCCAGCGCGATTTCCATCATTGCGATCGGGTCGGCTTCCATCGCTGCGGCAGCTTCCTCAGCGCCGCCAAACCACTTGGCCAGGCGGCGGGCACACGATTCAGCTGCATCGTTTACGGTTTGTTCGCTTACGCCAAAATCAGTCATGTCCGTTCTCCGGTTGTCTTCCCGCTGGCCACTCTTGCGAATGGCCAGAAGTGAATGTTCCGTTCTCCACCATGCTCGTCGCCGGAGTCGTCTCTCTGGCCGCGTCACCTGCTGGGTTATTCGCGGCTGGCTTGCATGGTTTCGCGTGGCTGCATGTGGAGCCACGGCCAGTTCCAGAGCTGGCATGGGGCGGGGAATTTGTAGAGCGCGCTGTTTGCCGAAGCAGACCCCGCCGCGCTGATCCCAATTTGTTAAAGAGCGATGGGCGACTTTCGAGGCCCTGACGCGGTGCTGCTGCGTCGATGAGTGAACATTAACCGCCGGTAGATTGCGTGTCAACACCGCCGGTTAATATTTTTTCGATAGGCGAACGAAATCCGGCCCGAGGCTTCGCCGAGGCCCTCTTGAGGGAATCAGGAATCAGGAATCAGGAATCAGGAATCAGGAATCAGCCGGGCTCGACATGGCCTAGGACAGTCCTAGGCCCGTACATAGGCTGGAAGGGGCGGAATAGAAGGGTTTGTGGCTATGTCAACCGAGCGCGCCGCCGCGCCAGATCACTCTGCCCATGATTGGCACCTCATCCATTGAGGCGGCAGAAACCTCCTCGTCTGGATAGCGCGCCTTGTCCGGGTTGTCGCTGCGAATCAGCCAGCTCCCTGATATCTGCTGCGCCATGCGCTTGATGCTCAAGCTGCCGTCTGGTCGCCGGATCGCATATACCTGGCGGTCACGAGGAGTCGTGTCTGCGCTATCGAACAGCACAACGTCGCCTTCGAAAATATAGGGCTCCATGCTGTTGCCGGTCGCGTAGATAACGAACAGGTGCTGCGGCTTGGCGCCCATACGGCGAAGCCAGTCGCGCTTGAATGCTAGGCCGCCGGTAACTTCGACGTGATCATTCAGCGCGCCATCACCGCAAGCGCCGCGTGCATCGTACTGCGGTATCAAGGCGTAATCGTTTTCGCTGGGCGAATGCCCAGGGCCTGACGATCGCTCGCTTACTTTGAGGTCATGGCTAGTGCTATCGATCTGATAGCTGACCTTTGCAGCCTGCGCCATTGATGAGAGCTCGGCGGCCAGGCGTGGGCTGAACCGATCAACTGGCTCGTCGATCATGACACTCAGGACCGATGCAAACCTGGCGTTTAGCGGATTGGTGCCGTTCAGGTACATGGCGACGGCTGCCGGCGATATTTCTGCGGCATCAGCCAGCTTTGCCTGCGTCAACCCAAGGGGGCCTTTCTTCGACATGAAGAGAGCCTTGGCCGCTTCGCATTCGGCTCTCTGTTCTGGCGACAACTCTTTCTTTCTGCTCATGCGCGCAATTTAAACCGTTCGTTAATTTCTCGCGCCAACCGGCGGTGTTGCAATCTTACTAACCGGCGGTTAAGATTCGCTCAGGTTCACCAAATAGAGATGCCGGAATGAAGAAAAAACCATTGCCAGACCTCGTTGCCGAGAAGGGTCAGGCAGCCGTAGCGAAGGCTTTGGGCGTCAGCCCGGCGGCCATCAGCAAGGCCCTGAATGCAGAGCGGGAGATCGTTGTGACCGTGAATCGCGATGGCTCCATGACGGCTCAAGAGCTCAAGCCGTTTCCATCCCAAGCCAAGCGTGCGGCGTAACCAGAAAAGGAAATCGACCATGTACCACGACCCCAAACATTTGCGTGACCACATCACGAAGGTTCGTCTCGACGAGGACACCGACGAGCTTCTGCAGTCGCTGGCGAAATTCCATCGCACCCAGAAAGCCGTACTGGCTCGCGAGCTTTTGGAAGCCAGCCTGCGGGACATGCTTTCTCGTCTTGAGGATAGCGAGATTGTGCAGACGGCCTGAAGGGTCCGAGGAGGCCCTATGGCTGAGCAAGAGGTCGCTCTCGATGAGCGCTACCAGCGCGCATTGCATGAGCTAGCAAGGCAGGAAGGCAAGTCGCCAGAAGACCTTGGCGGCGAGCTGATCAGGGATCAACTTCGGAAGATCACTGAGCCGAAAGGCAACACCGGCAAGGTGCAGCCGTTTCGGAGGAGGGCAGGCCCTGAAAAGGGACCGAAAAACGGGCAATAAAAAACCCGGTGGGAAAGACCGGGTTCTTCAACAGCAGTTAGTGCAGAGAGGATTTTACATATGAGAACTGGATATGTCTACGGAGTGCTCTTTTCGGACGGCCTTGTGAAGGTTGGGCGGATGTCGGAGCGATCAAGTCGGCTATCGAGCTATGGGGTGGCAGCGTCTTTGCGCGGGTCATCTGTGGTCAAAACGGTCACGTCTGGCTTCGTTGTTGATTCGGTCCGCGAGGAGAACAAGCTAATCCAATGGTGCCGCGAACATGGCTGCCAAGCGGCTGGTAGGGAGTGGTTTGACGGTATCAATTTCGAGCTGCTTGAAGCGTTCATTCTTGCTGACGTAAAGCCTTCCTCTAGTTCCGAAATAAAGCGCGCCGCCGATGCAGCGGCTAAGCAAGTTGATCGCGTTGTTGAGGCTCTTTTCCCGTCCAACCAGGCAGTAGGGCGTGACGATTCTACGGAATGGGCCGCTGCTCTGGTGCACGCAAAGACGCTAGAGCAAATGTTTGTGAATGAATGCTACGGCGGCGACCTATTCGCCGAGCTAACCGGGCGCGGCTACAGCCTTTTCTTCCTCAATGCAGCAATTGCCTTTTCTCAGCTAAGCCCGATGGGTGCTGCCGAGCTCTACGCGTCTGCGCTTGAGGATTCGGAAGCGTGCATTGGCACGATTGAAAACCTTGCAGCTGAGGCCGTGGCCGCTTTTAGGGAGGCCGCATGATGGCCAGATCGCGCAATATCAAGCCGGGTTTCTTCCAGAACGAAGACCTGCAAGAGCTGGACTTCGCCACTCGCCTGTTCTTTATCGGCCTCTGGACTGAAGCCGACAAGGAAGGCCGTCTCGAAGACCGCCCGAAGAAGCTGAAGAACGCACTCTTTCCGGCTGACGACGTGGAAGTCGAGCAGATGCTGGAAGGCCTGGCCGCATACGGGTTCATCAGCCGCTATGAGCGCGCCGGCAAAAAGATCATCCAGATCGTGAAGTGGGCGAAGCACCAGAACCCGCACCGCCGCGAGGCTCCGAGCACGCTGCCTGCTGAGACCGATGAAGTCGTGGAGGAAGAGCAGCAGGCCGAATCAGGGCCTCAAAAGGCTAACACCGAGGCTGCATTCGAAACCTTCTGGAAGCTGTACCCGCGCAAGACCGCCAAGGACAACGCCCGCAAGGCCTTCGCGAAGATCAATCCGAACGCTGAGCTGCTGGCCGAGATCATGACTTCGCTCGCCAAGCACGCCACCTGCCAAGCCTGGCTGAAGGATGACGGGCAGTTCATCCCGCACGCCGCCACTTGGCTCAACGGCAAGCGCTGGAACGACGAAGTGAAGCCGGCGGCGAACGTGCACCACTTCCCTGGCGCCTCGCGTCACACCGGCTTCGATCAGCGCGACTACAGCGCCGGCCTGGTACAGCGGGAGGATGGCACCTATGGCATCTAACGCTATGGCTAACGTCACGCCAATCGGCGCTACCGGCGAAACGACTCAGAAGGCGTCCTGCGAGCATCACGGCGAGTATGAGCAGCGCGTCAGCAAAATCATGGGCCGCGAGTTCAAGAGCATCTGCCCTGTATGTCAGAAAGAGACCAAGGAAAAGGAACTGGCCAGGGAGCGCGAGCTGAAAGAGTGGGAAGACCGCAAGCGGCTTGAGTCGAAGCTTGGCGCGTCCATGATCCCGCCGCGCTTCGCCGAGAAGACCTTCGAGAGTTACAAGGCAGCCTCCCCGCAGCAGGAAAAGGCCCTCAATACGTGCATGGATTACGCCGCCAATTTTGAGGCTCATGCAAATGCTGGACGGTGCCTGCTGATGTTCGGCAAGCCCGGCACTGGCAAAACGCACCTTGCGGCATCCATCGCCAACGACGTGAACGGATTCACCCGCAAGACGGCCGTGTACCGCACCGTCGGCGGCATCCTGCAATCGCTGAAGGCCACCTACTCGAACGGCTCAACTCACACCGAGAAGCAGATCATGGATGGCCTGACCACGCCCGATCTGTTGATCATCGACGAGATCGGCGCCACCAAGCCGACAGACTTCGAGCTGGCGACCCTGTTTGCCATAGTCAACGCCCGCTATGAGCAGATCCTGCCGACCGCCATCGTCTCGAATCTGATGCCCGCCGAACTTGCCGGCGCCATGGGTGAGCGCTGCGTCGACCGTCTGCGCGAGGGTGGGGCAATCGTTCTGGTGTTCGATTGGGAATCAGCGCGCTCAAAGGTGCCTGCATGAACCGCTCCCGCTCAATGACCCTTCCCCAGCGAGTAATCGTCGACCAGCTGAAGGCCGATGGCTTCGCAGTGGATCAGGAAGAAAACACCGTCGTCCGCATGAAGCGCGGCAACGACTACCGACTTGTGCAGATGGATGGCTCGCAGAAGCGGGCCTATGGGGCGAAGCGATGAGCAAGCCACGCATTTTCGTCAGCTTCAGCGGAGGTCGTTCGTCCGCGTACATGGCGCAATGGATCAAGCGGACCATGGGCGATACCCATGACCTGCTATTCGTGTTTGCCAACACCGGCCAGGAGCACGAGGAGACGCTGAAGTTTGTCCGTCGTTGCGATGAGGCTTTCGGCCTTGGCGTTGTGTGGGTCGAGGCCGACGTACAGTTCGGCGCGCGGGTATCGACAAAACACCGCGTCGTCACCTTCGAGACCGCCAGCCGCAACGGCCTTCCGTTTGAGCATGTGATTCAGAAGTACGGCATCCCAAACCAGAAGTACCCGCACTGCACGCGCGAACTGAAGCTGAACCCGATGTACTCCTACGTCGATTCAGTCTGGCCTGAGCGCGACTATCAGATCGCCGTCGGATTGCGCGTCGACGAGCAGCGCCGCAGACGGAAAGACGCGGAACTCGCCCGCATCGTTTATCCGCTGATGGACTGGCACCCGATCGACAAAGAAGACGTGAACGCCTGGTGGGAGCAGCAGCCTTTCAACCTGAACCTGAGCGAGCGCCAGGGCAACTGCGTTTGGTGCTGGAAAAAGTCCGACCGCAAGCACCTTCTGAACCTGGTTGATGAGCCCGCCAGCTACGAGTTCCCTAATCGGATGGAGCAAATCTACCCGGACGCGGGCGCTGGCAACGGTGGGCGCGTTTTCTTCCGGGGCAATCGCTCGACTCAAGACCTTATCGCTCTCAGCCAGACCGTTATTCCCGATGAGCGCATGGGCTCTCGCGACGACGAGGACGGCGGCTGCTCGGAAAGCTGCGAAGCGTTCGGCGAACAACAACTTGATCTGTTTGATGAGGTGGCGGCATGAGCGCTGAAGACATTCTTTTGTCGATCGGGACTTTCGTTGTGGGCGCGGCGGTGAGCCTGCTCATTGGCTGGCTGCATGTGGTTATGGAAAGGCGCTTCCGTGAGCAGCTGGAGGAACTGAAATGACCGACTACATGGAGATGACAGAAGCCTTCGAGCAGGCCCGCACAGCTCCCGATGTAACAGATCGCGCCACAGGGCTAGAGGAGGCAGACCGCATCGGTGGCGTTGCGCTGGTACAGGCCAGGTTGCAGTGGCAGGGCGCTGAGGAATGCGAGGAGTGCGGCATTGAGATTCCGGCAGCTCGCCGTCGTGCTGCGCCTTGGGCGGTGTGCTGCGTGGATTGTCAGGGCCTGCGGGAGGTGCGCCGTGGCTGACCACATGCTCCGCACCGACATCGACCGGCAGCGGCTGATCAGCTTTCTGCAGGGCCTGGACCTCTCAAAGCCTCGCAAAGTGGCCATCACCGAAGTACGCAGCAAGCGCTCCGAGGCGCAGAACCGCCTCCTGTGGCTGTGGAGCGGCGAGATCCAGAAGCACCTGCGCGAGTCCTTCGGCCAGATAGCCAGCGCCGAAGAGTGGCACGAGATCCTGGTCAGCAAGCTCTGGCCAGCTGAGGTGCGCCCGGTAGAGCTGCCGGACGGCACCCGGTACCGCGTCGGCCGCGCCAAGACCCGTGGCTTCTCCATTGCGCAGATGACGGCCTATCTCGAACTGCTGGACGGGTACTGCGCCGAGCACCTGGGCCTGCTGCTGCCGCATCCGGAAGACCTGATGTACGCCATCTATGGCGAGCGGAGGGTGGCCTGATGCTCCGCCAGCGCTCCCAGCCATTCCGCTCGAGCAAGTGGCTCTCAGCGGTACACAAGATCGAAAACTGCGTGCTCTGCGGCGCCTATGGCGTCCAGGCCGCACACATCAACGAAGGAAAGGGCATGAGCCAGAAGACAGACGACTGCCTCACGGCTGCCATCTGCCAGGGCTGCCACCACGAGCTGGACAACGGCAAGAAGTACAGCCGCGACGAGCGCCGGGAAATGCTGCGTAAGGCGGTACTGGACACCATCGCACAACTCGCCCGCATGGGGCTGATCGATGCGAAGAGGGGCGCCGCATGAAGACCTGCCCCATCGACGCCACCCACAAGACCACCGGCTACAGCCTACGGCAGACCCTGTACTGCCACGACTGCCGCAAGGAACACCCATGGCCGCTAAAGCCCGGCCAGATACCACTTATCGCAAACAACAGAGCCACAAGGAAGCCGCAATGACTGACGCTATCAACCCAACCCACTACACCCGCGGCGCGGTTGAGTGCATCGACGCCATCGAAGCGGCCACCGTCGACAAGCGCGGCATCGAGGCGGCCTGCACCGCGAACATCATCAAGTACCTCTGGCGCTACGAGGCCAAGAACGGCATCGAGGACGTGAAGAAGGCCCGCTGGTATCTGGAGCGCCTGCTCGCGTACCTGGGCAGTGTGCAAGAAGCGCAATTCGGCCAGCAGAACACCATCGACTACCGCGACCCTCGCACCGTTGCCGGCGTAGATGTGTCGTTCGAGACAGAGAACCACATGAACTTCGCGCCAGAGATTCAGTGCGGCAAGTGTGGCTACCCATATCGGGGGCTTCCTCGCCAGCACTGCAAGCACCACTACGCGGAGGAAGGCCATGCATGAGCACCTCTGCGGCGAATGCTGGATTGAACTTGGCGGAATTGACTGCCGATGCTCGGGCGCTGATCGAAGCGGACAAAACGGCCTGCCTGATCCGGTGGAAGGTGCGCGACCTCAATGGGCCGGAGAAGCAGAGACAGGGCAGCGTCCTGCTGGCAGCTGTTCCGGAGAGTGCGCGGCCTGCCGTTGTGGCGGCTCTGAAGGCGAGGGGGAGTAGATGAGCAAGCCAGAAGACACGCTAGCGCTTCACCTTCGCGCGGAAGGCATCGAAGCCATCCGAGAGTACCGCTTCGCTGCCGAAGCTTGTGGAGGGCCTGGTAAGGGCCTGCGTGATCGTCTGGCCAAGGCTGGCCTGCAGGACTGGCGCGCTGACTTCGCGCTGCTAGAGCACGGATTGCTGATCGAATGCGAGGGCGGCGGTTGGGCTGGGGGTAGACACACCCGCGGCGCCGGCTTCGCTGCCGACCTCAAGAAATACGACGCCGCTGCCCGCCTTGGGTGGCGCGTGTACCGCTGCGACCCCGCCATGATCAAGAGCGGGCGCGCTATCGAGACAATCCGAATTCTGATGCAGCAGGGGAGAGCAGCCTGATGGCCGCACGCAAGCACGACGACGAGACAATCATAGCGGCCCTGACGGGGCGCACCGTTACTGCTGCGGCCGAGATCCTGGGGCTGCATCCTCGGCGGGTGGCTGCGCATAAGGCGAGGCTGGCGAGGAAAGGATGGAGCCCTGAGCACGACATGACCAAGACTGTGCCGGATGGCTTTCACCTCAAAGGCACCTCGACGCTGTATGACGAGGATGGCAAGCCGAAGCTGCAGTGGGTGAAGACCAGTATTGACCACGAGCGGCAGGCCGAACTGATCCGCGAAGCGTGCCAGGCGATGTCCGAGGATCTGCCGCAGGTGGAGCCGCGCATGGCGTGCAACAGCTACCTGTCTCACCTGCTGGCCGCCTACCCGATCGGCGACGCCCACATTGGAATGCGCGCATGGGGAGAGGAAACACAGGGTAGCGATTGGGACTTGGCTATTGCCGAGCGCGTCCAGTGTGGCGCTATGGCTGCTCTGGTCGATCAAGCCCCGGCCTGCGAGCAAGCGCTGATCATCAACTGTGGCGACTGGTTCCATGCCGACAACATGGAAGGCACCACAAGCCGCTCCGGCCACATCCTGGACGTCGACGGGCGCTACGCGAAGATGATCCGCGTCGGCGTCAAGGTGATGAGGCAGTGCATCGAGTCCGCTCTGATGAAACACGCTCGGGTGCGCGTCTGCAACGTCATCGGCAACCACGACGACACCGGGGCGATCTGGCTTAGCATCGCCTTGAGCCACATCTACGCCAACGAGCCGCGCGTGACGATCGATACCTCGCCGGCGCCATTCATGTACCACGAGCACGGCAAGGTGCTGATCGGGATGCACCACGGCCATTCCTGCAAGCCTGACCGCCTCCCCGGCGTCATGGCTACCGATCAGGCGCAGGCATGGGGCCGTACTGAGTTCCGCTACTGGTACATCGGTCACGTCCACCACCAGAGCGTCAAGGAATACAGCGGCGTTACCGTCGAGTCCTTCAATACCCTGACCGCCAAGGATGCCTACTCCGCATGGGGCGGCTACCGAGCTCAGCAGAACATGAAGTGCATCATCCATCACGCGGAGTTCGGCGAGGTTGGCCGGCACACGGTGAATCCGAACATGCTCAAGGGGGAAGCAGCATGATCTATCAGAACGTAGTTTCCGCAGTAGTGCGCGCCCTGGCGTCCGAAGTCATCAACTCAGCCGGCGGCTGTGACTTTCAACCGAAGGTGCAGGCTGCGCGTGTGCCGGGTGCGATCTGCGGCAAGGAGGAGGCGTTCCTCACGGACTGTTGGGTGCATGGGCGTCTGCACAAAGCGTTGCCGGCTCACCTATGGGATGCATTGACCTCGAAGTACAGCACGCACCTTGACCGTAAGCACGCAGCCATGATGGCTGTTGCAGGCCGGGTGAAGTCACCAGCGCCGAAGCGGTTCGTCGAATGCGCGACCGCAACCTGGGCATTCCCGAAACTGCCGGGCCTGGATGGCAAGCGCTCGACCAATGTGCTGCCGCATGCCTGGTACGTGCTTGATAACTGGGATGAGGATGGCCGCCCTCAGAAGACACTGGAGCGGTGGCGCCGTGACATTCGCCGGGATCTGGAGCGTCAGGTTGATCTGGCGTTGGTTGAGGCCCATGAAATCCTCGCGGCCGAGGGGATTCTTGCTGATCAGGCTGCTTGATTGGTAGGAATCCTCACGACTGCAAAGATATTTTCAATTGCCTATTGCATTCACTGAGCCGCTGAGCCAATATCTCTCCATCCTGACCGATTTACGCGTTAAGGAATGACACTAAACAAATGAAGCCCCGGCACAGAGCAATCTGGTCGGGGCTTTTTCGTTTCGGGCGGAACCTGGCTGATGAAGGCCTCGCCATCCTGCGCCCATCTAATCCCCGGCCTGCTTGCGATCGGCTACGCGCCACACGCAGCACACTGCGCGACCTGAGTACAGGTATCGCCCCGTAGACGTGCGGGGAATCGGGCACTACACCACGAATTCCGGCCCCGCGCCTGCCTCCTAGCTCATAGGCGGATGGCAGCTGCGTGTGAGGCCGGGCCAAACACCAACGAGACTCCACTATGACCGACAGCCATGAGGGCAGGACCGTGCATGAGCGAGTCGGCGCCTTGGAGCAAGAGGCGGCCGTCACGCGGCACCGCCTGGACAGATTCGACCGCGACCACGCGCAGTCACCCAACCGCCTGACCAAGCTTGAGCAGCAGTTCGAGCACATGACCCGCCAGCTCACCGCAATCGGAGAGAGCCAGGACGAGGTATCAGAGAAGGTGGATAAGCTGGGGGGCAAGCTCTCTTACGGGATTGGCGCTGGCGTTGTCCTGCTGGCTGTGTTCGATAAGGTCTGGCCATTCATCACCAAGGGCTTTGGCTCATGAACCTGATCCCCGAATGGCGCAAGTGCTGGCGTCTGACCAGCGTTCAGCTCGCCATCCTCACCGCAGTGCTCAACGCAGCAGCCGGTGCATGGGTGGCGTTCGAAGGCCACATCAACCCCGTTGCATGGGCCAGCGTGAACATGGTCCTCGGCGTGGCTATGGCTATCGCCCGGGTGGTGTCGCAGCCGAAGGTAACGCAGCAATGAAGCGCACCACAGTCTGGCGCCTCGTAATCGCCTCCGGCCTCATCTCCCTATGCCTGATCTGCTGGTCTGTGGTTGAGGCGGTCAAGTGGGTGGCTGGGCTGGCTAGCTGCATATGACAGGAGTTACCGCATGACCATGTACCAAGTCCAAGCCCAAGGCGTCCCGCACGACATCGAGGCTCACACCTACGTCCAGGACTCCAGCGGCCTGCGCTTCATCGGTGACGATGGGGTGACAGTTGCCATCTTCACCACGTTCGAGTGGATGAAGGTTGTGAAGCCTGTCGAAATCACGTCCTGATAAAAAATCAAGGTATTTCAAATGGCAGCAGGCGGAAAGCGTGCAGGCGCTGGCCGGCCGGCTGGCAGCCGCAACAAAGTGACGGCTGACATCAAGGAGCTGGCTCAGTCCTTCGGTGAGGAAGCCATCAAGTCACTGGTAGAGATCGTTCGTGACGGCGAGGCGCCCCATGCGGCGCGTGTGTCGGCGGTCAAGGAGTTGCTGGATCGCGGCTATGGCAAGGCCAAGCAGGCGCTCGAGCATTCGGGCGGCATGACATACAACGTAGTGACGGGTGTTCCTCATGGCTCAGACACAGACGATTGATCTGGGCTACAGGCCGAGGCAATGGCAGAAGCAGGTTCACAGCAAGCGCAAGCGGTTCACGGTATGCGCACTGCATCGCCGGGCTGGCAAGACGGAGCTTGCCGTGATGGAACTGGTCGACAAGGCCATGCAGTTCCAGCTGGACCTTGGGCTGTTCGCCTACGTGGCGCCGTATCTCAAGCAGGCCAAGGCAATCGCCTGGATGCGACTGAAGCACTACTGCCTGAAGATCCCTGGCGTCGAGGTCAACGAGTCCGAGCTGTGGGTCAGGTTTCCTCACAATGGCGCGATGATTCGCCTGTTCGGGGGCGATAACGCGGACTCATTGCGCGGCCTTCGCCTTGACGGAGGCGTGATCGATGAGGTTGCGCAGATCAAGCCGGAGCTGTGGGAGGAGGTTGTGCAGCCTGCTCTGTCTGACCGCAAGGGCTGGGCGCTGTTCATCGGTACGCCGCACGGCCTCAACCTTTTCTCCAAGCTGTTCTTCGATGGTCAGTCCAAGGCGGATTGGCTGAGCGTTCGCTACACGGTGTACGACACCAATGCGATCGAGGAGGGTGAGGTCGCCCGCCTGCGCGCGGACATGAGCGAGAACGCTTTTGCCCGCGAGTACCTGTGCGACTTCTCGGCGGCCGGTGATGACCAGTTGCTCAGCCTTTCGGAAGTCGAGGATTCAAGTCGCCGCACGCTGCGCGAGGATCAGTACAGCTTCGCTCCCGTCGTCCTGGGCGTCGACGTTGCCCGCTATGGCGATGACTCGTGCGTGATCATGCGGCGCCAGGGGCTCGGTTCGTTCCCGCCACTTGTGTGGCAGGGCATCGACAACATGACCTTTGCTGGCCATGTGGCGCAGCAGATCACCCAGCACAAGCCCGACGCTGTGTTCATCGACGCAGGGCACGGGCAGGGCGTTATTGACCGGCTGAGGCAACTTGGCTTCCACGTCATCGAGGTTCACTTCGGCGGGGCAGCTGGACATCCACGGTTCAAGAACAAGCGTGCCGAGATGTGGTACGCGATGGCCGACTGGATCAGGCAGGGCGGTGTTATCCCGGCTGACTCCAGGCTCAAGCAAGACCTGGCGACTCCGACCTACGGCTACGACAAGGCCGGGAAGATCCAACTCGAGGCGAAGGATGACATCAAGGCCCGCGGCCTACCGTCTCCTGACATCGCCGACGCCCTTGCCCTGACCTTCACCTTCCCGGTGCAGAAATCCGACTACACACACGCTCAAGGCTCTGCGCTGCTGAGCGACTACGACCCTTTTGCGAGGCAATGACCCATGTGCAGCAGCAAGCTCAAGAAGATCATCAAGAAGGTTGACCCGCTGATGGGCGGTGACGCGATCCTCGACAAGGTTGGCCTGCCGTCCGTGTTCGGTGATGAGAACGGCTTCGTGCAGGAGCCGGTAGAGATCGGCGCCACGCAGGTTGCGGCTGCTCCTGAGGCGCCGACTGAGGTTGATTCGGGCGTGCTGTCCGCTCGCGAGTCCGAGCGCCGTCGCCGCGCTGCTGCCGCTGGGCAGAACAGCACCATCCTGACTGGCGGACTGGGCGCCGCAAACACCGGGCAGAAAACTCTGTTGGGGGCGTAAATGGCTGACTCTCTGCGTCAACGACTGGATCGCCGGCTGTCTCAGCTCAAGATCGAGCGCGACCGTGGCTGGTTTCCGCTGTGGCGCGAGATCAGCGACCATATTGCCCCGGACATGGGGCGCTGGAACGCGACGGATGCGAACGAAGGCAAGCGCCGCGACCAGCTGATCATCAACTCGACGGGCCGGTCTTCGCTGAAGATACTTGCCTCTGGCATGTTCTCCGGCATGACCAGCCCCTCGCGGCCGTGGTTCAAGCTGGCAACACCTGACGCGGCGCTGATGGAATTCGGCCCGGTCAAGTCCTGGCTACACCAAGCTGAGAAGGTGCTGCAGGACGTGTTCGCACGGTCCAACTTGTACAACGTGTTGCCCACGCTCTACGCCGAGCAGGGCGCTTTCGGTACCGGCGCCATCGCCTGTATGCCGGACGATGACGAGTTCGTGCGGTTCTACAACTTCACGGCCGGCAGCTACATGGCCGCGACGAGCGCCAGGCAGCAGGTGGACACGCTCTACCGCGAGTTCCGCATGACGGCGCGGCAGATGGCCCAGCAGTTCGGCAAGGACGCGCTGAGCAGCACTGTTCGCACGATGCTGGACAACAACCCGGACGGCTGGGTCGATGTCTGCCATGCAGTCGAGCCGAACGACGAGCGTGACCCCTCGCGGCCAGACAACCGCAACATGCCGATTCGCTCGGTGTACTGGGAGAAGGGCGGCGACGCGGACAAGGTGCTGCGCCAGTCCGGCTTCCAGAACTCTCCGATCATGGTCCCGCGCTGGGATGTGAATGGTGAGAACGTCTATGGCGCCGGCCCTGGCTCCGTTGCACTGGGCGATACCAAAGCCCTGCAGCTGATGGAGAAGCGCAAGGCGCAGATGCTGGAGAAGCTGGTGAACCCGCCCATGGGTGCGCCGGCCTCGCTGCGTGGTCAGCGGGCATCGATCCTGCCGGGCGACATCACCTACCTGGACACGGCCAACATCGGCCAGCAGTTCGCGCCGTTGCACGAGATCAACCCGGCCGCCTACTCGGCGCTGCGGGCAGAGATCGAGGCGCACGAGCAGCGCATCGAGTCCGCGTTCTTCGTCGATCTGTTTCTGATGATCAGTTCGATGGATGACGTGCGCACCGCGACCGAGATCGCCGCGCGCAAGGAGGAGAAGATGCTCATGCTCGGCCCGGTGCTCGAGCGCATGAACGATGAGCTGCTGGACCCGCTGATCGATCGTGTGTTCGGCATGATGCTCGAGCAGTCGGTGCCGCGTTGGACTGGCCTGCTGCCAGGTAATCCGATGCTGCCGCCGCCTCCGCAAGAGCTGGCCGGCATGGACCTCAACGTCGAGTACGTGTCGATCCTGGCCCAAGCGCAGAAAGCCCTGGGCGTTGCAGGCATCGAGCGCGCCGTCAGCTTCGCGGGCAACCTCGCCGGCATCCAGCCTGACATCGTCGACAAGATCGACTTTGACCAGGCCGTCGACGAGTACACCGCCATGCTTGGCGTGCCGCCGACCATGATCCGCTCGGATGAGGACGTTGCAGCGCTCCGCCAGCAGCGCGCACAGGCCCAGCAACAACAGCAAGCGATGGAGCAGATGAGCGCCGGTATCCAGGGCGCCAAGCTCCTGTCCGAAACCAACGTCACCGACCCTAGCGCACTTACAGCACTGGTAGGCCCATGACCAACGCAAGCGATGAACGCGCCCTGAAAGATGCGGCGCGAGAGGAGCGGCTTGCCCGCGAAACAACCTCGGCCGACTTCAAGTGGCTGATGAACGACCCGCGCGGGCGCCGCTTCGTGTGGCGCCTCATGGGCCGCTGCAAGGTGTTCGAGCCCGTCTTCAACACCCATGGCGGCGTAATGAACTTCAACGAAGGCCGGAGAGATACCGGCCTTTTTCTTTTGGGCGAGATCGACCGGCTGTGCCCCGCGCAGTTCGCGGTAATGGCAGCAGAGAACGCCCGCAAACCCGAGGAAACGGAAACCAATGACTGACTCGACTACAGCCAGCGCCCCGGAAACAACCACCAGCGCAGCGACAGACGTTCAGTCCGGAGCCCCAGTCGAAGCCCCTCAGCAAGCACCGGCCACCCCGGAGCCTGCCGCAGAGGCCCAGCCAGGGGACACCGGCCAGCCGCCGCAGCCTGAGTACACCGACTTCTCCCTTGCCGATGGCATGGAGCTCGACACCGAAGTGCTCGACAGCTTCAAGGGGATCGCCAAAGAGCTTGGCATCACCCAAGAGGCCGCACAGAAGCTGATCGATCTCCAGGGCCAGCTCGAGGCAAAGCGAGCAGTGGCGCAGCAGCAGCAACTGGCCGACCAGGCGCAGCAATGGGCCGCCGCCGTAAAGGCGGACAAGGAGATCGGCGGCGAGAACTACGACAAGAGCGTGGCGACCGCCGTGAAGGCCATCGAGCAATTCGGCAGCCCCGAACTGCGCAACCTGCTGAGCGAGACCGGAATCGGTAACCACCCCGAACTGGTCAAGTTCTGTCATCGCATTGGCAAGGCACTGAGCGAGGACAACCTCGTGATGGGCGGCAATCAGAAGCCATCCGCGCGTACCGCTGACGTGCTGTTTGGCGACATCAAACTGAGTTGAGGACTGACACATGGCAACCCTGAACACCACCAACCCAACGCTGGCGGACCTCGCCAAGCGCCAGGACCCGGACGGCAAAATCGCCAAGATCATCGAGCTGCTGAACGGCACCAACGAGATCCTTGACGACATGCCCTGGATGGAAGCCAACGACGGCACCGGTCACAAGACCACCATCCGCTCCGGCCTGCCGCAAGGCACCTGGCGCAAGCTGAACTACGGCGTGCAGCCCGAGAAGTCGACCACTGTGCAGGTGCGCGACGGCACCGGCATGCTGGAAAGCTACGCCGAGGTTGACCGCAAGCTGGTCGAGCTGGCGAAGGACAAGTCCGGTTTCATGCTCTCCGAGCACAAGGCCTTCCTCGAAGGCATGAACCAGAACATGGCCACCCAGCTGATCTACGGCGACGCCTCGCTGAACCCGGAGCGCATCACAGGCCTCGCGCCGCGCTTCAACAGCAAGAGCGCCGAGAACGGCCAGAACATCATCGATGCCGGCGGCACTGGCTCGAACAACACCTCGATCTGGCTGTGCTGCTGGGACGAGACCACCATCCACGGCATCTATCCGGAAGGCACCGTTGGCGGCCTGAAGGTCGGCCCGAACAAAGAAGAAACCCTGACCGACGCCGCTGGCGGCCGCTATGAGGGCTTCCGCACTCACTACGAGTGGAACGCTGGACTCACCCTGCGTGACTGGCGCTACGTGGTGCGCATCGCCAACGTCGATGTCACTGCGCTGACCAAGAACGCATCGGCCGGTGCTGACCTGATCGACCTGATGGTCCAGGCCATCGAACTGCTGCCGAACGCCCGCGTCGGCCGCCCGGTGTTCTACGGCAACCGTACCGTGCGCAGCTTCCTGCGTCGGCAGATCGCCAACAAGTCCAACGTCTGGCTGAACATGGAAGAGGTCGCAGGCCGCAAGGTCATGACCTTCGACGGTGTTCCGTTCAAGCGCGTTGACGCCATCCTCAACACCGAGGCTCGCGTGGTTTAAGCCGCGCAGCTTCTGACATAGGAGAGTTTCACATGGCGATCATCGATCGTTTCCTTCAGGTCTCTGCCGGCCAGGCCGTGACCGCTTCCGCTGCGTCGACCGACGTTATCGACGCCGGCTCCACCAAGAACGCCAGCATCGGCCGCGACATCGGCGCTGGTACGCCGCTGTTCATGGAGTTCGACGTGCTGACCACAGCTACGGCTGCAGGCGCCGCTACCGTCACCTTCTCGGTGCAGGACTCGGCTGACAACAGCACCTTCACTGATGTCGTGGCTACCAAGGCCGTTCCGCTGGCCGATCTGACCGCTGGCAAGCAGTTCTTCCTGCCGCTGCCTCCGGGCCTGCGTCGGTACGTGCGCGGCTACTTCACCGTGGGCACCGGCCCGCTGACCGCTGGCTCGTTCAACGCGCAAATCGTCGACGGTGCCAACTACCAGCGCGCCTACCCGGACCTGCTGTAAGGAGGTAGCCCATGCGCGTTAAGGCCACGGCGCCCGGGTTCTACGGCTGCCTGCGTGATGTCGGCGAGGAGTTCGACATCAGCGGCGAGCAAGACCTGGGCAACTGGATGGCGAAGGTGGGCGACAAGCCAAAGCCTGAACCCAAGGCAAAGCCCGGCCCCAAGCCGGCCGCCAAGCCTGAAGAAAAGCCGGAAGACAACCTTCCGGACGCGTAACACCAAGGGGCCTTCGGGCCCCTACTCATTTCCGGAGGTCGCATGGCCAGTGTCGTCCAAATCTGCAACATGGCGCTCACCCGCATCGGGCAGAACCAGTTCATCGACTCGATCGACGAGCAGAGCAAAGCGGCCGAGCTGTGCGCGCTCCATTACGAACTGTGCCGGGATGAGGTGCTGCAAGCCTTCCCCTGGCCGTTTGCCGAGGCGCGTGTCTCTCTGGCAGACATCGGCTCACCGCCGCAGAACTGGTCCTATCGGTATCGCTACCCGACCGACTGCCTGCAGATCCGGCGTATCACGGTGCCGGGCATGGTCATGCCGCGGGCTGACCAGCGCATCCCGTACCAGGTGATAAACGCCTCGGGCGGCCGCGCCATCGTGACCAATCAGGAGCAGGCAGAAATCGCCTACACCGTGCGAGTAGAGGACACGACCTACTTCTCGCCCATGTTCACCAATGCGCTCGCGTGGCGACTCGCTGCCGAGCTTGCAATGGGCCTGCAGGCCGAGCCCGGCAACTACCAGGCGGCCATGCAGAACTACCAGATCACGCTCAGCCAGGCCCAAGCCCTTGCCTTCGAGGAAAGCGAGGAGGGCCCGGTTCCAGACTCCGAGTTCATACAGGCGCGCAACTAATGGGCATATCCACGATTCAGCCGTCGTTTGCGGCCGGAGAACTGGCGCCGTCGCTCTATGCGCGCGTCGACCTGGCCCGCTACCAGACCGGTCTGCGCCTGTGCTCGAACTTCTTCGTCATGCCCTACGGCGGCGTGAAGAATCGCCCTGGCACCGTGTTCGTGAACGAGACCAAAGGCAGCGGCGTGGCCCGCCTGATCCCGTTCCAGTTCAATGACGAGCAGACCTACGTGCTCGAGTTCGGCAACCTCTACATGCGCGTCTACAAGGACGGCGGCATCATCGAGTCGAGCCCGGGCGTGCCGTATGAGATCGCCACGCCGTTCACCGCTGCGCAGTTGTTCGACCTGAACTACACGCAGTCGGCCGACGTGATGATCCTGGTGCACCCGGCGCACGCACCGCGGCAACTGTCGCGCCTCGGGCATGACAACTGGACGCTTGGCACGATCAGCTTCGTCCCGAGCATCTCGGCCCCGACTGGGTTGTCCGGCTCTCCGCGCTCTGGCGGCGCTGGCGACACCACGACTTACCGCTACGTGGTCACGGCTGTGGCGGATAGCGAGGTTCCCGAAGAGAGCCTGCCTTCCGCGTCTGTGTCGGTAACGAGCTGGGACAACAAGGCCGGCGCCTCGCTGAGCTGGTCGGCCGTCACTGGTGCCGACTACTACAACGTCTACAAGGACTCGAACAGCTCGGGCATCTACGGCTTCATCGGCAAGGCTGACGGGCTGACCTTCAACGACATCAACATCGCGCCGGTCAAGACCGATACGCCGCCTACCGGGAACAACCCCTTCGTAGGCACCGGGAATTACCCCGGCGCCGTGGGCTACTACCAGCAGCGCCTGTGTTTCGCGGGCAGCGACAAGAGTCCGCAAACCGTCTGGATGAGCAAGACCGGAAACTTCCGGAACTTCGGCTATGCCACGCCGGTGAAGGACGACGACTCGATCACCTTCACGATCGCTTCACGCCAGGTGCACCGGTTCCGCCACATCCTGCCGCTGCGGCAGCTGCTCGGCCTGACTACAGGCGGCGAGTGGGTGGTGTCGGGCGGTGAGTCCGGCATCACGCCGAAGACCGTCAAGGCGGACATCCAGAGCTATAACGGAGTCTCGAAGATTCCGCCCATCGTGATCAACGATTCGGCCATCTACGTGCAGCAGCGCAACAACGCAGTCTCATCGCTGGCCTACACCTTCGAGGCAGACGGCTTCTCGGGTGACGACCTGACCAAGTTCTCGCCGCACTTCTTCCGCGGGCACACGCTTGTGGACTGGGCGTACCAGCAGATTCCGGACCGCTTGGTCTGGGCCGCGAGGAACGATGGCGCACTGCTGGGCATGACGTTCCTACCGGAAGAGCAGTTGCTTGCCTGGCACCAACACCATACGGACGGCTTCGTCGAATCGGTGTGCTCGATCGCCGAAGGCGAGATGGATGCGCTGTACCTGCTCGTCCGTCGCACGATCAACGGCGTGACGAAGCGCTACGTCGAGCGAATGGCGGCGCGTGACTTCGCCGACATGGAAGATGCGTTCTTCGTCGACTGCGGGCTGACCTACGACGGGCGGAACACGGACGCATCGGCAACCCTGACGCTCAGCGGCGGCACTGACTGGAAGTACCCGCAGACGGTCACCGTCATCGCAACAGGGCATACGCCGTTCACAGCAGGAAGCGTTGGCCGCACCTACCGGTTGCGCGCCGGGACCGAGATGGTCCGTGTGGAGGTTACGGCCTACGCCTCGTCGACCGAGGTCACTGCCAAGCTGCTAGAGATCTGCCCGGAAAGCCTGCGCGGCGTTGCCGTGAGTGACTGGGCGTTGATGGCCTCGACGATCTCCGGCCTGTCGCACCTGGAAAGCAAGACTGTTTCCATCCTCACCGATGGCGACGTTCATCCGCAGCGAGTCGTTGCGAGCGGGACGATCAGCCTCCAGCACGCCGCTGCCGTTGTGCACGTCGGCCTGGGGTACGTCGCCGAGATGGAGACGCTCGAGATTGACTGGGCCGACAACACGGGCGGCACCAAGCTGGCAAACCGCAAGGTCATCCCGAGCGTTACTGCCTACCTCGAGGCGTCGCGCAACTTCTGGGCCGGCCCTAAGCGTGGCGCCAAGCTGTACGAAACCAAGCCTGAATATCGCGAAACCTACGACGCGCCGATCGGCACGACAACCGGCATCACCGAGCTGAAGATCCAATCGGTGTGGCAGGAGTCCGGCCGCGTGTACCTGCAGCAGCCCGACCCGCTGCCGCTCACGGTGCTGGCCCTTATCCCGGAGATCACAATCAGTGGCAAGAGCTGAAGTCCTTCCGCTGTGCGCGGCTGATATCCCGGTCATCCTGCCGATCATCCGCCAGGCGGACCGGGACGAGATCGAAGGCGCGCTGCAGATAGACCTGTCCACGGCCATTGCCGACGGCCTGAGCGACTGCTGCAAGGCCTCCAAGATCGTCGTGGACGGGCATGTCGTGGCGATTTTCGGCGACAGCCCGCATGACGGCCGGACGGGTATTCCCTGGCTGATCAGCACGATTCACGTCGAACGCTACCCGCGGGCCTTCCTGCAGGTGTGCAAGCCGGAAGTCGCGGAGATGCTGACCCGCCACGAGTCGCTGCTGAACTTCGTGGACGTGCGCAACACCGTGGCCATCCGCTGGCTGGAATGGCTCGGCTTCACCTTTGGCGAACCGGTGGGCTATGGCCCGCTGGGGATGCCGTTCAAACCCTTTTGCATGACTCGGAGCGCCTGATATGTGCTGGATGGCAGCTATCCCAATCGCAATTTCGCTCGCTGGCGGCGTGATGGGCGCGCAGAACGCCAAGCAGCAGGGCGCCTTTCAGGCGGCGATGGCCGAACAGAACGCCGGCTATAAGGAGGCGGCTGCGCAGGACGCCATCAAGCGCGGTGACGTGCAGGCGGACCAGTACCGGCGCCAGGTCGGGCAACTGATCGGTTCGCAGCGCGCAGGCTTTGCCGCCAACGGCGTCGACGTCAACAGTGGTACCGCCGCCGATATCCAGGACGACACGGCCGCCTTCGGTGAGTTCGACGCCCTGACCATCGCCAACAACGCCGCGCGCGAGGCCTGGGGCTATCGCGTGGGCGCACAGAACGATTTGATGAATGGCCGCATGGCGCAGAGCAACGCCAAGAGCGCCGCAACGGGCTCGATCCTGGGTGGCATCGGTAGCGCCTTTGGGTCATTCGGGGGTATGAGCTGATGGCGCGCATTCCAACGATTGACGGCCCGCAAGTCCAGCAGCGCGGCCTGGGCGCCCCGACTGTTGGCGGTCAGGGGCCGGACAATTCCGGCCTTCAGCGTGGTCTGGCGCAGATCGGCCAAGCCGCTCAGCAGCTCGCGATGCGTGAGATGGAGAAGGCCGACACTGCCGCGCTGATGGCGGCTGATCAGCAGCTCGAGCAGTGGCAACAAACCACGTTCTTCGACCCAGAAGCGGGCGTCTACACCAAGAAGGGAAGCGCCGCCCTCGACATCACCAACCAGACCCTGAGCCAATTCGAGCAACAGCAGGCCAAGATTGGCAAGTCGCTGAAGACCGAACGCCAGCGCGCCCGCTACAACGAGCTGGTCATGCGTCGGCGGCAGTCGCTGTCCGGTGATCTGAGCCGCTATGAATTCGACGAGCGCGAGCGGTACTACGACGATGTCGAGCGCGGCCAGGTCGAGACGGCCATGCAGGGTGCGGCGCTCAACTACAACGACCCGGAAAAGATCGCCTACTACCAGAACAAGATGACGGCTGTGCTGCAGTCGCAGGCGCAGCGCAAAGGGCTTCCGGCTGAGATGCAGCAGGCCATGCTGCTCAAGGCAAACAGCGGCATGGCCTCCGCGGTGATCTCGCGGATGGTCGACGATGACCCGTACAAGGCGCGCTCCTACTTCGCCACGGCGCAGGAGGGCATGACCGCTGAGGACCAGGTGCAGATCAGCCGCCTGATCGACCGGGAAATCAAGTCCCGCGAGATCGAAGCCAGGCAGATGCAGGCGATCGCCCGGGCTGAGCTGTCGACCCGCGTCTCCGATGCGCAATCGGCGTACCTCTCCGGCTTCGACTTTGCCAA
>JACYYK010000164.1_pt9 | contig 28153 bp, 25 predicted proteins | sample 8236871 | NCBI WGS metagenome assembly JACYYK01 (sample SAMN14103087, study PRJNA606662) | landfill metagenome | isolation source: landfill solid waste inoculated with endophyte fungus Paravalsa indica | place: India:New Delhi, Okhla landfill site | collected 2017-11-05 | reverse complement strand
CTCGCCGTGGAAGGTCAGCGTCCACCGTTCGCCGACGTCGACGGCCTCCACGCGCAGTAGATCGGCGTGGTGACTCCGCCTGCGCAACGAACGCACGCCGAAGGCCCCCAGCAGCTCGTCGACGCCGTCGGCGGCGAGTGCGGGATCGACGGGCCCCGGCGCGCCCGCCGCGAGTTCGGCGTCGAGGCGGTGGACGGTGGCCTCGTGCAGCCGCCGAGGCGAGTCTCCGCCCGGCGTCGTCGATCGCGTCGATTCATTCGGTCACCCTCACGGTCGGCAGGGTGGCACGCGGGACCGACAATCGTGCCGACGAGTGCCGAGGGAGTTCGAGGCGTCAGCGACGACACAACACGGCGATGTCGGCGCGGAGTAGCGTGGGCGTCGCGATCGAGGAAGCCGGTAACGGGCGGGGGTGCGTGGTCGTCATGAGGGCTGCGGTCGGGTTGCTGGCGGGACTCGGGTTGCTCGCCACGGCGAAGGCGGCGGTGGTGAGTTCGCGGGTACTTACGGCGTTGGGCGGGCGTCCGGACCCGGAGAGCCTGCGCTCGTCACCGCAGTACCGGGACGGCACCTTCCACAACGCCCGCCCCGCGCGCTGGCTGCCCAGCGGCAGCACCCGTGACGCGCTGCGCGAGATGCTCGTCTCCCCCCAGCCGAGGAAGCCGGCGGGACCGGTGCCGCTCGTTCCTCCCACTCCCGCTCCCACCGAGGGACTGCACGTGACGTGGTACGGCCACGCGTCGTCGCTCGTGGAGCTCGACGGCACGCGGGTGCTGCTCGATCCCGTGTGGAGCGACCGCGCGTCCCCGGCGTGGTTCGCGGGACCTCGGCGCCTGCACCCCGTGCCGCATCGACTGGCCGACCTGCCGCCGCTCGACGCGATCGTCATCTCACACGACCACTACGACCACCTCGACCTGCCCACGGTGCGCGAGCTGGTCCGGCTGCAGTCGGCGCCGTTCGTGGTTCCGCTCGGCGTCGGCGCGCATCTGCGGGTCTGGAACGTGCCGGAGGAGCGCATCGTCGAGCTCGACTGGCACGAGACGGCGTCGCTCGGAGCGCTGGAGATCACCGCGACCCCGGCCCAGCACTTCTCGGGCCGGGCGTTCACCCGCAACACGACGCTGTGGGCGTCGTGGGTGCTGACCGTCGACCGGCCGACGCGTCGGCGCGTGTTCTACAGCGGCGACACCGGGTACTGCGACGCGTTCGCCGACATCGGCCGCGACCACGGCCCGTTCGACGTCACGCTCGTGCAGATCGGTGCCTATGCCACGGGCTGGCCCGACATCCACATGACCCCGGAGGAAGGGGTGGCCACGCACCGCGACGTCCGCGGCGGGCTGCTGGTGCCCGTGCACTGGGGGACCTTCAACCTCGCTCCGCACGGCTGGGCCGACCCGGTGGAGCGGCTGCTGCGCGCGGCCGAGGCACACGACGTGTCGGTGACGGTGCCACGTCCGGGTGAGCGGATCGACGTGACGGCCCCACAGTCCCTGGCGCAGCGCCAGTGGTGGCGGGAGCTCGTCGCGAACGCGGAGTGAGCGACGGCTGGTGGGCCGTGCGTGATCACGCGGCGTGAACGGGCAGGATGACCTTCGCCTGTCCGTGTCGCCGAAGGGGTCACTCCATGTCACGTCGCGCCGTGCTCGCGGTGCTCGGTACCGCCGCTCTCGTCGCCGCGTGTTCGTCAGCGGACTCGTCGTCGCCAGAGCCGAGGTCCGACTACACGCAGACGCACCCGAGTGCGCCCGGTGCGTCCGAGCCGCCGTCGTTCAGCGTCGTGGCCACGGGCGACATCCTCGTCCACCCGGAGCTGACGGAGCAGGCCTCGGCCGACGCCGCCGCCGCGGGCAACGGCGGGCCCGACGAGTTCGACTACTCGCCGCTGCTGGAAGGGGTGCGCCCGCTGGTGTCGGACGCCGACCTCGCGCTGTGCCACCTGGAGGTGCCGCTCGCGGAGGACGGCGGGACCTACGCCGGGTACCCGCAGTTCATCGCGCCGCCGGAGCTGGCCGCCGGACTCGCGGACACCGGCTACGACGGGTGCTCGACGGCCTCGAACCACACGCTCGACCACGGCGCCGACGGCGTCGTGAGCACGCTGGACGCACTCGACGACGCGGGCATCGAGCACACTGGGTCGGCCCGCAGCGCGGAGGAAGCCGACACCCCGCTGATCTACGACGTCGACGGTGTCGCGGTCGGCCACGTCTCCTACACGTTCGGCTTCAACGGGTTCGAACTGCCCGAGGACAAGCCGTGGCTGTCCAATCCCCTGGACGCCGACGCACTGGTCGCCGAGGCCGAGGCCGCGAAGGACGCCGGTGCCGAGGTCGTCATCGCGAGTGTCCACTGGGGACAGGAGTACGTGCACGAGCCGACACCCGACCAGCAGGCTCTCGCCGAGCGGCTGGCGTCGGAGGAGTCGATCGACCTCGTCCTCGGCCACCATGCCCATGTCGTGCAGCCCATCGAGAAGGTCGGCGACACCTGGGTCGCCTACGGGCTCGGCAACTCGGTCGCCCGGCACGCCGAACCCCGGGGAGTGTCGGAGGAGGGCATCGCGGCCCGGTTCACGTTCGTGCGGGAGGACGGCGAGTGGTCGGTCGAGCAGGCGGAGTACGTGCCGACGCTCGTCGAACTCGGCCCGCCGATCCGGCTCGTGGACCTGACCACGGCGGAGCCGACGGAGCGCAGGACGGAAGCGCTGGAGCGCACCGACGAGATCGTGCGCAGCCGCGGCGGCGCCGACGACGGGTTGACCCGCCCGGGGAACTGAGACTCGGTTGCCGCGAGGGCGGCGACAGGACGAGGCTGTCGGCATGACCCATCGCGTGGTACGAACACCGTCCCCCGACGACGTCGACAAGGCCGCGGACATCGTCTCCTCCGTGCTGTCCCCGACCTCGGTGCTCGACGGCGGGTGCCGGTTCGACGTCACCCTCGTCCAGCACGGCGCCGGGTACGACGAGGCCGAGGCGCACGCGTTGGAACTCGCCCGGCGCGGCGCGCGGTACGTGTCGCCCTACAACGACCCGGACGTCATCGCGGGACAGGGGACGCTCGGCAAAGAGCTGGACGCGCAGTGTCCGGGTCCGCTGACCGTGGTGTGCACGGTCGGCGGCGGCGGGCTCGCGTCGGGACTCGGGTTGTGGGCGGCGACGCGGGACGACGTGCGGGTCGTCGGAGTGGAGCCCGAGGCGGCACCGGCCGTGGCCGCGGCGGTGCGGGCCGGCCATCCCGTTCCCCTCGACCTCGGGGAGACCGTGGCGGACGGCATCACCGCCAACCTGGAGCCCGGCTCCGTGACGATCGACCTCGTCGCGCGGCACGTCGACCGCCTGCTGACGGTGACGGAGGACGAGATCGCCGAGGCCGTGCGCCACCTGGTGCGTGCCCACGGCATCGTGGCCGAGGGGGCGGGCGCGGCGGCGTATGCGGCGGTGCTCGCGGGCAAGGTCGACACCGGCGGCGAGGACGGCCGCGTGGTCGCCGTCGTGTCCGGGCGCAACATCGCACTGGGCACCCTCGCCCGCCTGTTAGCCTGACCGCCCGTCCGGGTGATGGACCCACGTGCGTGAGTCGGCGGGCGAGCGCCGGCTTCCGGGGAGGACGTGAATGGCCGAGGGGGAGGGCGGCGTGCTGCGGTTGCGCGCGCCGAAGAACGCGATCGACCGGCGTGCCCGGCTCTGGTGGTGGACGCAGTGGGCGCTCGTGCTGGTGCCCGCCTTCGTGACGCTCGGCGTGCTCGCCGGGCTTCTCCCGCCTGCCCGGCCGTGGCTGCTGCTGGCCCTGGCGGTGAGCGCCGCCTGCGGTCTTCCGGCAGCCGTGCTGTTGCCGCTGTGGTGGTACCGCGTCCATCGCTGGGAGGTCACCGACGACGCCGTGTACACCCGCACCGGCCGGATCTGGCGGGAATGGCGAGTGGCACCGATGTCGCGCATCCAGACCGTCGACATCCAGCGCGGGCCGGTCGAGCAGCTGTTCGGGCTCGCGACGGTCACGGTCACCACGGCGTCGGCGAAGGGCGCCGTCGAGATCCAGGGGCTCGACCACGACCTCGCCGCAGAACTCGTCGACCAGCTCACCCGGACCACGCAGGCCACTCCGGGTGACGCGACGTGACCACCGAGGGCGACGTCGTCCGGACCGAGTCGACCGGGGCCGGGTGGAAGCAGCTCGACCGCCGGACGATCGCGCTCACTGCGGTCCGCTGCCTGGGAGGCGGGATCGCCACCGCAGTCTCGGGCACCGTCTGGCTGAGCCGGGTGTTGCCGCTGGGCGATATCGTGCTGATCGCACTCTGCGTCACCGTCGCGCTGGTGGCCGGGGGAGCCGTCGTCGAACGCGTGCGCTGGGTCAGGACTCGCTACCGCGTGCTGCCCGACCGCTTCGAGTTGCGCAAGGGCATCGTCGTTCGCTCCCGCCGGTCACTGCAGCGCGACCGCATCCGCACGGTCGACATCACCGCGTCTCCGCTGCTGCGGGTCTTCCGCCTCGTGCGCGTGGACATCGGCACGGGCGAGCAGACGAGCGGCGACGGTGCGTCGCTGTCGCTGAACCCGGTGAGCCGGGCCGACGCCGAGTGGCTGCGGACGACGTTGCTGGATCGCGAGCGCACGGACGAGCCCACGGCCGCCGACGACGCTGTGCTGTCCACATTGGACATGTCGTGGATCCGCTACGCGCCCGTGTCGTTCGCGACACCGTTGTTGGGCACCGCGGCCTTCGGTGGCTTGCTGCAGGTCACGGAGTGGTTCGGCATGCAGAACGACGCGCTGAGGTGGGTGGGGCACCTGCTGGGCGCCCTGCCCGTCGTCGGCGTGCTCGTGCTCCTGGCGGTGGTCGCGGTGATCGTCGGGGCGGTCGCGGCGACGGCCGTGTTCGTCGAGATGTGGTGGCAGTACCGCCTGAAACGCGAGCCCGGGGGCACGTTGCGTGTGCGCCGAGGCTTGTTGACCACCCGGTCGACCTCCGTGGAGGAACGGCGACTCCGCGGCATCGAGCTGGTGGAGCCCCTCGGCAACCGGCTGATGGGTGCGGCCAGGATCGACGCCGTCGCCACGGGGATGTCGCAGAGCGCGCAGGGCAACAACGGCGAGCACAACACGCTGCACCCCGCCGCCCCGCGTGAGCTGGTCGGCCGGGTCGGTGCGGCGGTGTTGCGGGAACCCGTCTCGCCCGTCGACAGCGTGCGGCTCCGGGCGCACCCGAGAGCGGCGCTCGGCCGTCGGATCCGCTGGGCGTTGATCGCGGTCGCGGCCGTGGTGCTCCCGCTTCTCGTCCTCGGGCTCACGGTGACGTCCGTGCTGGTGCACCTCGCCTGGGTCGGCGCGGTCGTGCTGCTGCCGGTCGGCGTGGCGTTGGCGTTCGACGCGTACCGCAATCTCGGTCACGGCATCACGGGGCGCTATCTCGTCGCCCGGCACGGTGCGCTGCGCCGGGGCACGGTGGCCCTGCAGCGCGGCGGGGTCATCGGGTGGACCGTCCGGCAGTCGTTGTTCCAGCGCCGGAAGGGGCTGGTGACCCTCACCGCCACCACGGCGGCGGGTGCGCAGGGGTACTCGGCCTACGACGTCGACGAGCACGAGGGTCTCGCCTTCGCCGAGGAGGCCGTTCCGGGCCTGCTGACGCCGTTCGTGGAGCGCACCGCTCGCTGACCCCGCGTGTCGGTCCGTGCGGTTACTGTGGCCGGATGAGAACCGCCTTCGGTGCCGAGTTCGACGTCGTCGAGTGCTACCTGAACACGCCGACCGTGGGTGTTCCGCCGGTGCACGTCGCCGACGCGGTGGAGGAGTTCGTGCGGAACTGGCGCACGGGCGAGCTGCACGCGGCCGACTTCGACGCGGTCGTGGACGAGACCCGCGAAGCCTTCGGGCGCCTCGTCGGGGTGCCCGGCGAGCGCGTGGCCGTGGGGTCGGCCGCCTCACAGCTCGTCGGACTCGTGGCGCAGGGCGTGCCGGACGGTTGTCGCGTTCTGGTCGCCGAGGGCGAGTTCACGAGCGTGTCCTTCCCGTTCGCCGCGCAGGCCGACCGAGGCGTGAAGATCACCGAGGTGCCGTTGCGTGACGTGCCCGGAGCGGTCGCGGAGCACGACCTGGTCGCGGTCAGCGTCGTGCAGTCGGCCGGCGGGGCCGTGCTCGACGTGGAGGCGCTGAGGGCGGCCGCCGAGACGGCCGAGGTCCCCGTGCTGCTCGACGTCACCCAGGCCGCGGGCTGGATGCCGCTACGACTCGACTGGGCCGACTGGGTGGTCGGGGCCGGGTACAAGTGGCTGCTGGCGCCCCGGGGCGCGGCCTGGCTCGCCGTGCATCCGAGGGCGGCCGACCGCACCCGCCCCGTGGCCGCGTCCTGGTACGCGGGGGACGACCGGTGGAACAGCATCTACGGCCTGCCGCTGCGACTGGCCGACGGTGCGCGCCGATTCGACGTCTCCCCGGCCTGGCCCGCGTTCGCCGGTGCCGCCCCGGCGTTGTCCTACCTCGCGTCCCTCGATCTCGAGGCGGTGCGGGCCCACGGTGTCGCCCTCGCCGACCGGCTTCGGGTCGCGGTCGACCTTCCCGCGCAGGCCAGTCCCATCGTGGCGTTGTCGGCGCCGCGGGCCGTGGAGCGGCTGTCGGAGGCGGGGGTGGTCGCCAGTGCCAGGGCGGGACGGGCGCGGGTGGGATTCCATATCCACAACACCGGTGCCGACGTCGACCGGGTGGTGCGCGCGCTCGGGTGAGCGCCGACTACGGTCACGATCCGTGGCTGCACAGGAGCACAGACATGGAGTGACCGACACGGCACAGCTGCCGGCCCTCGGAGCGGACGGAGAGCCCGGCGGTGGTCCGGCACCGGCACGGCGGCCGGGTGGTCCCACACCTCTCGTCCTCGTGGCCGTTCTCGCGGGCGTGGCCGTGGTGGCGGGCCTGGTCTGGGGACTCGTCCGGGCCGGGGGCGGCGGCGGTGTGGTGGGCACGCCGGAAGCGGCGGTCCCGTCGTCGAACCCGTTGACCGACGGGACGTTCTCGTACGAGGTCGTGTCCGGACCGCTCGAAACGACCGACTGCAGCGGCAACTCCTACGGCGACATGATCGAGTGGTTCTCGCAGCACCCGTGCGAGAAGGTGATCCGCGGGCTCTACACCGTGCAACAGGACGAGGCGCGTGCGCTCGTGTCGGTCGTGCTGGTGGTGATGCCCGACGCGGCACAGGCCCAGCAGTTGAAGGCGGTGACCGACACCACCGGCACGGGCAACGTCAACGACCTCGTCCGCGACGGCACGGCCACGCTGCCCCGCGCACCGGTGGTCGCGAACGGCAAGTACCACTCCGAGGCCGACGGCCAGCAGGTGACCATCGTGGAGACCAACTTCTTCGGCGAGCACTCGGACGACGAGCTGCTCGCCGAGATCGCGGGCGACGCGGCCCGCCTGTCCGAACACCTGACCGCGGGCTGACCGGCGCGGGACCGGCGGGCGGGGCCGCCGATTCCGTCGTCAGTCCGCGGTGGTCTCCCGGCCCGGCAGCGGCGGGACGAGCGGTCGGAGCTCGGCCGCCTCGCGCCAGTGCACGCCCCGGGTGGCCGCGCTGACGAGGCAGTGGGCGGCGAAGGTGCGCACCGTCTTCTCGTCGGTCCGTTCGAGCACGCCGTGCCAGCCGGTCGCGGCGTCGGCCTCGGCGGTGGCGACGGCGCGCGCCGCGGAGGCCGCGTCGGTCACCGGATCCGCGAGCACGTAGGCGGGCTCGGCCGGGCGAGGGGTGCGCCCGGCGGACGTCAGCAGCCGTTCACACTCGTCGCGCCGCTCCAGGTGCGCGCGCTCGCCGCGGGCGATGCCGCCGTCGTAGTCGGCGTCGAGGAACGCCCGCACGAGGCTGTAGACCCAGACGGCCGCGTGTTCGGCGCCCAGCGCCCTCTGCAGTGCTTCCGCGGTGTCGTCCTCCAGCTCCGTCACCGACGTCACGTCGAGAGAGGGTTCGTCGGGTGCGGGACCCTGACCGAGTTCGAGGGCCGCCGCGCAGCCCGCGGCCACCGACCCCACCAGCCCGGCGCGGTGCCTCGGCAGGCCGGGGAGCAGGCCCAACGCGTCGTCCCGGGCCTGCGCCAGCGACGCCCAGACGTCACCACCCTGGTCCGCCTCGGGTGCGGCTCCTTCCTCGGGCACGGGGCGGTTCAGCCGTTCGACCTCCGCCCGTAGCGCCTTCGCGTGCGCCGCGCGCACGTCCGCCACCACGCTCACCGCGTCCCGGCGCTCGGGCGACCCCGTGGCGAGCTGCCTGGCGAGCTTCGCCTGCTCCTCGGCCTGCAACCACAGCGGGCGCAACGGGTCGGGCGCGTCGTCGTATCCGGACGTACACGCCGTGAGACCGGTGGTGGCCGGAACGGCCAGCGCGGTGAACGCGACGGCCCGCAGGAAGCTGCGCCTGTCGAGCCCGGATCTGCCGGATCGGGAAGTCACGTGTTGCATCCTGCCACCAGCCGACGACGCTGGGCGGGAGGTGGTCGGGGCACGATAAGCTGGACCACCATTTCAGAACAAGGACAACAGGGAGCTTCACGGTGCCCAACGAACTCGCCAGCAGGCTGGAGCCACTCGTGGCCGAAGCCGTCGGGGCCGCGGGTGTCGATCTCGATGCGCTGGACGTCCAACAGGCGGGCAGGCGCAAGCTGGTGAAGGTGGTGGTCGACAGCGACGACGGTGTCGAACTCGACCAGGTCGCGGAGATCAGCAGGGCGGTGTCTCAGGTGCTCGACCAGCACGAACACCTGATCGCGGGGGCTTACACGCTCGAGGTGACCTCGCCGGGGCTCGACCGGCCGTTGACCAAGCCGCGCCACTGGCGCAGGGCGCGGTTCCGGTTGGTCCGCGTCACTCCGCACGAAGGTTCCGCTTTCGTGGGCCGTGTCGGTGCGGAAAGCGAGGACTCGGTGCGCATACTGGTGGACAAGCAGATCCGCGACCTGCGCTACGCCGACGTACGCAAGGCCGTCGTGGAGGTCGAGTTCAAGCAACCGCCTGCCGACGAGCTCAAGCTGCTGGAAGACGATGGTTGCGGCAAGATCGGTGAAGGCACCGAAACGAAGGAGGAGTCGAGGTGAACGTCGACATCGCGGCGTTGCGCGCGATCGAAGCGGACAAGGACATCCCCTTCGAAACGGTGCTGGAAGCCATCGAGAGTGCGCTGCTGACGGCGTACAAGCACACCGAGGGGCACCAGCCGCACGCGAGGATCGACATCGACCGCAAGACCGGCTACGTGCGTGTGCTGGCCTACACGCTCGACGCGAACGGTGAGGTCGAGGAGGAGTGGGACGACACTCCCGAGGGCTTCGGCCGCATCGCCGCCGCCACCGCGCGTCAGGTGATCCTCCAGCGGCTGCGGGACGCCGAGCACGAGAAGACCTACGGCGAGTTCTCGGCTCAGGAGGGCGAGATCGTGGCCGGCGTCGTGCAGCGGGACGCGAAGGCCAACGCCCGTGGCATGGTGATCGTCCAGGTCGGCGACACCGAGGGTGTGCTCCCCGCGGCCGAGCAGGTGGCCGGTGAGAGCTACGAGCACGGCTCGCGGCTCAAGGCCTACGTCGTCGGTGTCGCCCGCTCGGCGCGCGGCCCGCAGATCACGCTGTCGCGTACCCACCCGAACCTCGTGCGCAAGCTGTTCGCCCTGGAGGTCCCGGAGATCGCCGACGGCACGGTCGAGATCACGGCCGTCGCGCGGGAGGCCGGGCACCGGTCGAAGATCGCCGTGCGCTCCACGATCCCGGGCGTGAACGCCAAGGGCGCCTGCATCGGCCACGTCGGTGCGCGGGTGCGCAACGTGATGAGCGAGCTCGGCGGCGAGAAGATCGACATCATCGACTACTCCGAGGACCCGGCTCGGTTCGTCGGGAATGCTTTGTCGCCCGCGAAGGTTGTGTCGGTGAGTGTGGTCGACGAACGGGCCAGGACGGCCCGGGTCGTCGTGCCCGACTTCCAGTTGTCACTGGCGATCGGCAAGGAGGGGCAGAACGCCCGGCTCGCCGCCCGACTCACCGGTTGGAAGATCGATATCCGCAGTGATGCGGCTCCCGATCCGGCCGAGTCGAGCGTGAAGAGGCATCCCGCGGCGACCGGTTCCGCCGACTGATCGACCAAGGTCTAAACTGGGTTGTGGTGCGACACCCACAGCCGACTTCGACGCGACGTACGGACGAGACCTCGCCGGTCCGTCTGTGTGTCGGGTGTCGGCAACGGGAGTCGATCGGCGCGTTGTCCCGCGTTGTCGCATCGGACGGGCGGTTGGTGGTCGACGAACGTCGGCGACTGCCGGGCCGTGGAGCTTGGTTGCACCCGCACCCGGACTGCCTGTCCAAGGCCGAGCGGCGGCGGGCGTTCCCTCGGGCCCTTCGGGTTAAGGGGATGCTCGACACCAGCAGCCTGCGGCATCATGTGGAACGGCACACCGAGAGTAAGGCGGGCGTGGATTTGCCGCGCCCGGAACGGACAAGGAAGCAGGTCGACCCGTCATGAGTCAGCCGTGAAGCTGAAGCCATGAACGCGCGACGATAGGACGAGGTCTGCGGGTTTCGCCGCCAGACCTCACCAGTTGAGGAGAGCAGTGGCAGGCAAAGCCCGCGTACATGAGCTCGCGAAAGAGCTCGGTGTCACGAGCAAGGAAGTACTCGCCAAGCTGAAGGAGCAGGGCGAGTTCGTGAAGTCCGCGTCATCGACGGTCGAGGCGCCCGTCGCCCGACGGCTGCGTGACGCATTCTCGAGCAAGGACGGCAAGCAGGCCGAGAAGTCGTCCGGCAAGGATCGGGGTCCGGCTCCGAAGCCGGCACCGTCGGCTCCGTCGGGTCGTGGCGTGCCCGCGCCGAAGCCGGCGCCGCCGCAGCGGCAGCAGTCGGCGCAGCCGGCGCAACCGCAGTCGGCACCGGCGCAGCAGGGCCAGCCCAAGCCCGGCCAGTCGCAGGGCCCGAAGCCGGGTCCGCGTCCCGGGCCGCGGCCGGGGCCCGCGCCCAAGCCCGCCGAGCAGGCTCCGGCCGCGAAGGCGAAGGAGCAGGGCTCGGTCGTTCCGCCGAAGCCGCAGGGGCCGAAGCCCGGTCCGAAGCCGGGTCCGCGTCCTCCGCGGGTCGGCAACAACCCGTTCGGCGTCGGTTCGGGTTCGCCCGCGCCGAGGCCCGCACCGCCGCGTCCCGGCGGTGGACAGCAGGGTGGCGGTCAGCGTCCCGGTGGCGACCGGCCTGGTCCCCGTGGCGGTGCCCCCGGTGGCAACCGCCCGAGCCCCGGCAACATGCCGCCGCGTCCGAACCCCGGCATGATGCCGTCGCGTCCGGCCCGCCCGGCCGGCGGCCCCGGTGGCCGTAGCGGTGGTCCCGGCGGCGGCCGTGGTGGCCCCGGTGGCGGTCGCGGTGGCGGCGGTCCTCGCGGTGGCGGCGGCGGTGGCTTCCGTCCCGGTGGCGGCGGCCCCGGTGGCGGTTTCCGTCCCGGTCCCGGTGGGGGCGGCGGTTTCCGCGGCGGTCGCGGCGGTCCCGGTGGCCGTGGCGGCACGGCGGGTGCGTTCGGCCGTCCCGGTGGTCCCTCGCGCAAGGGCCGCAAGTCGAAGCGGCAGAAGCGCCAGGAGTACATGGAGAACATGCAGGCGCCGTCGGTCGGCGGCGTGCGTCTGCCCAAGGGCAACGGCGAGACCATCCGGCTTCCGCGGGGTGCGTCTCTGACCGACTTCGCGGAGAAGATCGACGCGAACCCGGCCTCGTTGGTGCAGGTGCTGTTCCACCTCGGCGAGATGGTCACCGCGACGCAGTCCGTCTCCGAGGACGTGCTCGAGCTGCTCGGCTCGGAGATGAACTACAACGTCCAGGTGGTCAGCCCCGAGGAGGAGGACCGCGAGCTCCTGGAGACCTTCGACATCACCTACGGCGAGGACGCCGGCGGTGAGGAGGACCTCCAGGCCCGTCCGCCGGTGGTGACCGTCATGGGTCACGTCGACCACGGTAAGACCCGACTGCTGGACACCATCCGGCAGGCGAAGGTCGCCGAGGGTGAGGCCGGTGGCATCACCCAGCACATCGGCGCCTACCAGGTCGACACCGAGGTCGACGGCGACCGCAGGGTCATCACCTTCATCGACACCCCGGGTCACGAGGCGTTCACCGCCATGCGTGCCCGTGGTGCGCAGGCCACCGACATCGCCGTGATCGTGGTCGCGGCCGACGACGGTGTCATGCCGCAGACGGTGGAGGCCATCAACCACGCTCAGGCCGCCAAGGCGCCGATCGTGGTCGCGGTCAACAAGATCGACGTCGAGGGCGCGAACCCGGCGAAGGTGCGTCAGCAGCTCACCGAGTACAACCTCGTGGCCGAGGAGTACGGCGGCGAGACGATGTTCGTCGACATCTCCGCCAAGAAGGGCGAGAACATCGACGGTCTGCTCGAAGCGATCGTGCTGACCGCCGACGCGGCGCTGGACCTCCGGGCCAACCCGGACATGGAGGCCCAGGGTGTGGCCATCGAGGCGCACCTCGACCGCGGTCGTGGTCCGGTGGCGACCGTGCTGGTGCAGCGGGGCACGCTGCGCGTGGGTGACTCGGTGGTGGCCGGCGACGCCTACGGTCGTGTGCGGCGCATGGTCGACGAGTACAACCGCGACGTCACCGAGGCGACGCCGTCGAGGCCGGTGCAGGTCATCGGTTTCACGTCGGTGCCTCGGGCGGGTGACACCTTCCTCGTGGTCGAGGAGGACCGCGTCGCCCGGCAGATCGCGGAGCGTCGACAGGCCCGCATCCGGAACGCGGAGAACGCGGCCCGGCGCAAGCGCGTCAGCCTGGAGGACCTGGACTCCGCGTTGAAGGAGACCAACACCCTCAACCTGATCATCAAGGGTGACAACTCGGGTACCGTCGAAGCGCTGGAGGCGTCCCTGCTCCAGATCGACGTCGGTGACGAGGTGGAACTCAACGTGGTCCACCGTGGTGTGGGTGGCGTGACCGAGAGCGACATCGACCTCGCCACGGCCTCCGACGCCATCGTGATCGGCTACAACGTGCGAGCGCAGGGCAAGGCCACCGAGCGGGCCACCCGCGAGGGCGTGGATGTCCGGTACTACACGGTCATCTACCAGGCGATCGAAGAGATCGAGAAGGCCCTCAAGGGCATGCTCAAGCCGATCTACGAGGAGGTGGAGCTCGGCAAGGCCGAGGTCCGCGATGTGTTCAAGTCCTCCAAGGTCGGCACCATCGCCGGTTGCCTCGTGACGACGGGCGAGATCCGCCGCAACGCGAAGGCGCGCCTCCTGCGCGACGACGTGGTGGTCGCCGAGAACCTGCCGGTGAACTCGCTGCGCCGGTTCAAGGACGACGTGGTGGAGGTCCGCGAGGGCTTCGAGTGCGGTCTCACGCTCGGCAAGTTCAGCGACATCAAGGTCGGTGACGTGGTCGAGACGTACGAGCTGCGCGAGAAGCCGCGCGACTGATTCGGGGCTGACGGCCGGGCGGGCGGACATCGACCCGCCCGGCCGTCGGCGTAAGCAGGGGGCGACAACGATGTACGTCGGCACACTGGAACTGGACGTTCTGCTCGGGGACGTGCGGTCGCTGAAGCAGAAGCGGTCCGCGGTGCGGCCGATCGTCGCCGAGCTCCGGCGCCGCTACGAGGTCTCGGTGGCCGAGGTGGGGCATCTCGACCTGCACCGGCGCTCGCTGGTGGGGGTGGCCGTCGTGGCGGCGGACGGTGCTCATGTGCGTGACGTACTGGACTCCTGTGAGCGGCTCGTGGCCGGCCGCCCGGAGATCGAGCTGCTGTCGGCGCACCGGCGGTTGCTGGGTCCCGACGACGAAGCGTGAGAGCGAGAAAAGAAGGGGGTGCGTCATGGCCGATCAGGCCCGCGCACGACGGTTGGCGAAGCGGATCGCTCAGATCGTGGCGTCCGCGTTGGAACACGACATCAAGGATCCGCGACTCGGCAACGTGACCATCACCGACGCCCGGGTCACCGGTGACCTCCGCGACGCGACCGTGTACTACACGGTGCTCGGTGACAGCCTCGACGCGAAGCCGGACTTCGCGGGTGCGGCGGCCGCGCTGGAGTCGGCGCGCGGCGTGCTGCGCACCAAGGTCGGCCAGGGCACGGGTGTGCGGTACACGCCGACGTTGACGTTCGTGGCGGACCAGCTGCCGCAAGACGCGCGACACATCGACGACCTGTTGGCGAAGGCTCGGGAGGCCGATGCCGAGGTGGCTCGCCTCGCCACGGGGGCACAGCCTGCCGGCGAGGCCGATCCCTACCGTCGCAAGGACGACGACGAGGACTGACGACGAGGAGGACTGACGACCACGTCAGTCCGTGGTGGACGTGGTGGCGTTCCTCGTGGAGGGGCGGCGGACACGTCGCGGAGCGTGTTCGACGGGTCACTGATCGAACGTGCGGGTAACACGGGGCCGGGCGAGACTGTTCGCGGTGCGCATCGACCCGACACGGAGACCCCACGTGATCACCACAACCCTCGACAGCGCCGCGCTCCGCTCCCGGCTCGTCGACCGTCTCGTGGTCGACGGCTTCCTGCACGAGCGACGCTGGCGGCACGCGTTCCGCGCCGTTCCGCGCGAAGCGTTGGTCGACGCGTTCACGGTCCGCGACCCACGGACCGGCACTCTCACGCACTACGACGTCGACGTCGACCCGACTCCCGCGCTCGCCGCCCTCTACAGCAACGTCCCGTTGCTCACCCAGCGGGTCGCGGGGGCGAAGGCCACCCCGAACTCGGCCACGCCCGCGCGGTTGGCCCTGATGCTCGAACGCCTCGACGCCCACCCCGGCCACCGGGTGTTGGAGATCGGCACCGGCACCGGCTACCTCACCGCCCTGCTGTGCCACGAACTCGGACATCGCGCCGTCACCGGTGTCGACCGGGATCCGCAGCTGGTGGAACAGGCGCGAGCCCGGCTCGCCGAACTGGGCTACCGGCCCCGCTTGGTGGCCGGGAACGCCGCGCACGGCGCCCCGTCGACCGCCCTCTACGACCGCGTCGTCGCCACCGACGGCCTGCCGTGGGTGCCTCCCGCGTGGCTGCCGCAGGTCCGGCCCGGAGGGGTCATCCTGATCGACGTGGGCTTTCTGATCGTCCGACTGAGCGTCAGCGACGACCGCACGGCGATCGGGCGGTTCACCGACTACGCCGCGTCCATGCACCCGCGCGTCGACGCGGGCCACACCGGACTCTCCGTGCGCGACATTCTCGCGGCAGCCAACCGCCGAGGCCGGACCGACCGCGGCCTGCGGCCGTCCTACCTGGAGGAACGCCCGCTGCAGTGCCTGCACGCCATCGTGTTCCCGCACGTGCACAAGGCCATCGTGTACGGCGACGACGACAGCGTTTCCTACGCCTTGACCGACTCGGTGTCGGGAGCGTGGGCGCGAGCCTGGCCGGACGGCGACGGGTACGCCACGGTCGTGCACGGAGGCCCGCGGAACCTGTGGTCGGACCTCACCGGGCTCGCCAGATGGTGGAACGACCGCGGACGCCCGGAACCGACCCGGTTCGGACTCACCGTCGCCGCCGACGGGGCGCACGTGCTGTGGATCGACCGGCCGGACAGGGTGGTGACGCGGCTACCCGTCGAATGAGCGGCCGCCGCCGGTGCCGACTCGCAGGCGCTACTTCCGCGCCACGACGACGTCCCGTTCGATGGACTGATCGACGCGGTGGGCCAGATCGTCGTAACCGGGCCCGGTCACCACGGTCAGTCCGGCGCGCTCGCAGGTGGCGATGAGCTCCGCCCGGTTCAGCACGTGCGTGTTGAACGAGATGCCCATGGCCCCGCCGGTTCGCAGCACCCGGGTCCAGCCGGGGATCGCCGCGGCGAGCAGGTCGCGCGGGCTGCGCGCCAGCGAGTCGTCCTCGGCGCGACTGCCGTGCTGCACGCCGTACGGTGCGTCGGTGACGACGAGGTGCACCGACCCCTCGCGGACGAGTTCGTCGGTGCGCAGGGTGTCGGTGTTGTAGTAGACGAGGCTGCGCGTCCGGCCGGCGCGGTAGTCGTCCTTGTCGGCCGCGTACTCGATCTCCAACCGCTGGCCCAGCCGCGTCTTGTGCCGCCGCAGCACTCCGGACTGCGCCGTGTGCTTGAGCCGCTTGCTGCGCAGCCAGGTCTTGATGAACCGCTCGTAGGCCTCGAAGTCCTTCGCCGACACCTCGACGCCCGTGGCGTCGTGGCCGTACATCATGGCCTGGTTCAGCGTGGTGCCGCGGCCGCACAGCGGGTCGAGGACGTGCAGCGGGGTGTGGTAGCCCTCGTCGGCCCAGCGGGACGCGAGCAGGGTGAGGTTGAAGACGAGCTGGGTGAACTGCTCGTTGGTCTTGCCCGGGTACTTCTGGATCGTGAGCAGGTCGGAGTCGAACCGCGCCGCGGGGGTGAGGTGGAGGGGACGCAGCAGCTCGCCGGTGATCTCGAACAGTGCGTACGTGGACGAGACGTTCGACACCAGCGCGATGTCGTCGTCGGACAGCGGCTCGTCGGTGGTCAGCGTGACGTAGTCGACACCGCCGAACGCGCGGGTGCCGGTGTCGCGCACCTCGGCCGAGAGCACGGAGGCGAACGCCGACAGCTCGGCCGACACGAGCGCCGGCGCGGAGCTGGTGTAGACGCGGTTGGCGGAGGGAAGGATGAGGATCGCGTACTCGGGCATCGGCGAGACAGTTTAGTCCAGGGCCGAGCAGGGCCGATTACGCTGCTGGCGTGACCGACACTCTCTCGCACCGCGTGCCCGCCAGGGACGTGTGGCGGCTCGCCGTTCCCGCGCTCGGAGTGCTCGCCGCGGAACCGCTGTACGTGCTGGTGGACACCGCGGTGGTCGGCCATCTCGGCGCGTTGCCGCTGGCGGGGCTCGCGCTCGGTGGCACGTTGCTGTCGCTGGTGTCCACCCAGCTCACCTTCCTGTCGTACGGCACGACGTCGAGGACGGCCCGCCTGCACGGCGCGGGCCGCCGCGCGGACGCCGTCGGCGAGGGAGTGCAGGCCACGTGGCTCGCGCTCGCGGTCGGTCTCGTGGTGCTGCTGGTCGGGCAGCTGCTCGCCGAACCGGTCGCCCTGGCGATGTCGGGGGACGAGGAGGTCGCCGAGCGGACGGTGTCGTGGTTGCGTATCGCCCTGTGCGGCGCGCCGATGATCCTCGTGACCATGGCAGGCAACGGCTGGATGCGCGGTGTGCAGGACGCCGTGCGGCCACTGCGCTACGTGCTGGCGGGCAACGCGCTGTCGGCTGTGTTGTGTCCCGTGCTGGTGTATCCGGTGGGCTGGGGCCTGGAGGGCTCGGCGGTCGCGAACGTCGTGGCCCAGGCGGTGTCGGCCACGCTGTTCCTGCGGGCGCTGGTCCGCGAGGGCAGTCTCGTGCGCCCGAACCTCGGGGTGATGCGCGCGCAGTTGCGGCTCGGTCGCGACCTGGTGTTGCGCAGCCTCGCGTTCCAGGCCTGTTTCGTGTCCGCCACGGCCGTGGCCGCCCGAACGTCGACCGAGGCCGTCGGAGCGCACCAGGTGGTGTGGCAGCTGTGGACGTTCCTGTCGCTGGTGCTCGACTCCGTGGCCATCGCGGCCCAGTCGCTCGTGGGGGCCGCGCTGGGGGCGCGCGAGTCGCGCCGGGCGCGCGCCATCGCGTCGCAGATCGTCCGCTACGGACTGATCTTCGGCTGTGCGCTGGGGGTGGTGTTCGCGGCGCTGTATCCGGTGTTGCCGCACGCGTTCACGACCGACGCCGGGGTGCTCGGCACGATCCCGCACGCGTGGTGGTTCTTCGTCGCCCTGCAGCCTGTCGCGGGGGTCGTGTTCGCCTTGGACGGTGTCCTGCTCGGTGCGGGCGACGCCGCGTTCCTGCGCAACGCCACCCTGAGCAGCGCGGTGCTCGGCTACCTGCCGCTCATCTGGGTGTCCCTCGCGGTCGGATGGGGCCTCGTCGGCATTTGGACCGGGCTCACGCTCTTCATGGTGCTGCGCCTGGCGTTCGTGCTGGTGCGGTGGCGTTCGGGACGCTGGGCGGTGGAAGGCGTCGCGGCGTGAGGGCGCGACCGGCGGCGACCGGGAGGAACCGGCGTCGCCACGCGGCGTCGGTCCGTGGTCACTGTGTCGAATCACACCGAGATCACGGGTAAGTATCGAGGTTGCTTAGGCGATACAACTAGTGGGACCCACTGTCGCGTAGCCCCGGTCCACGTCCACACGCCATCCGGCCCGCCACTGGAGGAGTCTCCTTGCCGTCCCGACCCGCCACGACCGCACCGACCTCGTCGCTCCGGTCGTGGTTGATCTGGTTGACCGCTGCCATCGTCTACGTCCTCGCCGTCTTCCACCGCACCTCGCTCGGGGTCGCGGGTCTCGACGCCGCCGAACGGTTCGGCGTCGGTTCGACCGCTCTGGCTACGTTCACCTTCCTGCAGATCAGCGTGTACGCGGCCATGCAGGTGCCCACCGGGGTGCTGGTCGATCGGTTCGGTCCACGCCGGATCCTCATCTGGGCGCTGGTCTTCCTCGGGCTCGGGCAGGTGCTGCTCGCCGTGTCCCACACCTACGCCCTCGCGCTCGTGGCGCGCGGCGTGGTCGGGCTCGGTGACGCGCTGACCTTCGTGTCGGTCCTCCGCCTGGCCGCCAACCACTTCCCCGGCAAGCAGTACATGCTCGTCACGGCGCTGACCGGCGCGCTCGGCTTCGTCGGCAACCTGGTCGCGACCCTGCCGCTCACCCTGCTGCTCGCCGGACCCGGGTGGACGCCGACGTTCCTCGTGGCAGGGTTGGCGACGTTCGTGTTCACGGTGGTGGTGACCCTGCGCGTGCGCGACACTCCCACGTCCCGGCACTCCGTCGTCTCGACCGCCTCGGCGTCGGAGGTCGCGCTCCAGTTCCGGGAGGCGCTGCGCACGCCGGGGACCCGGCTGGGTTTCTGGACGCACTTCTCCACCCCGTTCTCGCACAACGTGCTGGTGCTGCTGTGGGGCCTGCCGTTCCTCGTGGACGGGCAGGGCTACTCCGCGACGACGGCGAGTTCCCTGCTCGCCGCGTTCGTGATCGGAGCCCTGGTCAGCAACCCCGTCATCGGCGGTTTCGTCGGGCGCAGGCCGGAATGGCGCATGCCGATCGTCGTCACCCAGCTCGCGCTGACCGGCGTGGTGTGGGCGGCGCTGCTCGTCTGGCCCGGCCAGGTGCCCGTCGCCGTGCTGATCCCCGCGTTCGTCATCCTCTCGCTCGGCAACCCGTGCTCGTTGATCGGCTTCGCGCTCGCCCGCGACTACAACCCGGTGTCGCGTGTCGGGACCGCCACCGGCATCGTCAACGTGGGCGGGTTCGTCGCCACGGCCGTGGCGTCCCTGGCGATCGGCATGCTGCTGGAGGCCAGCGGCGGCAACTACCGGATCGCTCTGCTGACGATGGTGGCCGTGCTCGTCTTCGGCGCTTGGCGGATGCTCGTCTGGTGGCGGAGGGCGCGCGCGGTCGTGTTCGCCGCCGAGGACAGGGGAGAGCCGGTTCCGGTGCGGCTGCGCAGGCACCGCTGGGACTCCGTGCGGGTCCAGGTGGAACGAGCCGCCTCCCCGGTGTGACGAGCGGGAGGCGACCGCTGAGCGGCCGGGCTGCGGGGTGGTCGGCGACGGCGGTTACAGTGCGTGCGTGTCCCCCCAAGCTCCACCCCCCGGTCTGCTGATCGTCGACAAGCCCGCCGGAATGACCTCACACGACGTCGTCGCCAAGGCCCGTCGGTTCCTGCGCACCCGCAAGATCGGGCACGCGGGAACACTCGACCCGATGGCCACGGGAGTGCTCGTCCTGGGCGTGGAGCGGGCCACGAAACTGCTCGGCCAGCTGGCGCTCGACCGCAAGACCTACCTGGCCACGATCTCGCTCGGCGTCGCCACCACCACCGACGACGCCGAGGGCGAGGTCGTGGCCCGCGCCGACGAGTCCGCGCTCGCCGAGGTCGCCGACTCCGCCATCACCGCGGAGATCGCGGCGCTGACGGGGGACATCCTGCAGAAGCCCAGCGCCGTGAGCGCGGTGAAGGTGGACGGCAAGCGCGCCTACGCCCGGGTCCGTGCGGGTGAGGAGGTCGACCTTCCCGCCCGGCCGGTGACGGTGTACCGGTTCGACGTGCTCGCGCAGCGGCGGGAGACCGGCCGCCTCGAACTCGACGTGATGGTGGACTGCTCGTCGGGCACCTACGTGCGGGCGCTGGCGCGGGACCTCGGCGCGGCGCTGGGCGTCGGCGGTCACCTCGCGGCGCTGCGGCGCACGTCCGTGGGCCCGTTCACCCTGGCGAAGGCCCGCTCACTGGAGGACGTCGAGCGCGATCCCGGGTTGTCGTTGACGCTGGACGAGGCCGTGGCCGCCGCGTTCCCCCGCGTGGACGTCGACGCGCCCGTGGCGGCCGCCGTCCGGCACGGGCAGCGAATCCCCGCCGCGGGGCGCGACGGCACGTACGGCGTCTTCGCGCCGGACGGTCGGGTGCTCGCGCTCGCCCAGGACACCGGCCGCACCGCCAAACCCGTCGTCGTCCTCGATCCGGCCTGACTCGTCTCCCACGTCCGGGTCGCTCGACCGTGTCGTGACCGCCGTCGGCCCGGCCCACCGGGAGGGTCGCGGGGCCAGAACGGTTACCCTGCACCACGTGCAGCGATGGCGTGGTGTGGAGGACCTTCCCGGCGACTGGGGCCGGTGCGTGGTCACGATCGGAGTGTTCGACGGTGTCCACAAAGGGCACCAGGCTCTCATCGCGCAGACCGTGGAGACAGCGCGGCAACGCAACCTCCCGAGTGTGGTCCTGACCTTCGACCCGCACCCGACCGAGGTCGTCCGTCCCGGCAGCCATCCCGCCCAGTTGACGACGCTGACGCGCAAGGCCGACCTCATCGAACAGCTCGGTGTCGACGTCTTCGCGGTGCTGCCGTTCACCCCGGAGCTGTCTCGCCTGAGCCCCGACGAGTTCGTGCACCGCGTCCTGGTCGACCGGCTGCACGCCGCCACCGTGATCGTGGGGGAGAACTTCCGCTTCGGCCACAAGGCCGCGGGCACGGTGGACACGTTGAAGATTCTCGGCAAACGGTTCGGGTTCACCGCGCACGAGGCCTCGCTGCAGGGGCGCGCGTCGCCCGAGGACGGCGAACACAGCGAGATCACTTATTCCTCCACCTACGTGCGGTCGTGCATCGACGCCGGTGACGTCGTCGCGGCGGCCGAGGCGCTCGGGCGCCCGCACCGGCTGGAGGGCATCGTGGTCCGCGGTGAGGGTCGGGGACGTGTGCTCGGCTACCCCACCGCGAACCTGTCCCTGCCGCGCTACGCCGCCGTGCCCGCCGACGGCGTCTACGCGTGCTGGTTCCTCCGCCAAGGGCACGAGGAGGAGCGCCTGCCCGCGGCCGTGTCGGTGGGAACGAACCCGACCTTCTCCGGCCGGGAACGCACCGTCGAGGCCTACGTCCTCGACCTCGACACCGACCTGTACGGCCAGCAGGTGGCACTCGACTTCGTGCAGCGTCTGCGCGGACAGATCACGTTCGAGACCCCGGAGCAGCTGGTCCGCGAGATCGACGAGGACGTCGTCCGTACGCGGGACGTGCTCGGCGGTTGAGCCGTCGATCGGTGCCGAACGCGTGCCGACCCGGTGCTAATGCGAATGCCTTGGGGGTTTCGCCCCGGTGGGGTGGCGTGCCTGACAAGATGCTGACTGACCGGCACATCCTCCGGTCGGTGTCGTGGAGGGGAGCAGAACTCAGCCGTGGATGACCACAAGATCGTCCAGCGGAACATCGCGTTGCAGCGCGAGTGGTACGGCGAGCCGCTCGGGGATCGCGTGCGCAGGCTTGTGGTCGCCTTCGACGTCTCGCAGGCGTACCTCGCCGAGGTGCTGGGTATCAGTGCGCCCATGCTCAGTCAGGTCATGAGCGGGCGACGGGCCAAGATCGGCAATCCCGTGGTGCTCGCACGACTCATCATGCTCGAACGGAAGGTCCTCACGCCCGAGGTCGCGGCGGGGAGCAAGGAGGCACTGCGCGCCGCGCTGGAGGACGTCAAGGCGTCGCGGCCCACGGTGAACCGGGACAACTTCCCGGTGGGGGTCGGCCCGGACGACGCGGCGGTGCTCACGGCGTTGCGCGAGGTCGCGGAGGACGAGAGCCTGCTGGAGGCCGCCGACCGCCTCGACGCGGACTTCCCCGCCATCGCCGATCTTCTGCGCAGGGCGGGCAAGACCCAATAGGCGGTAGGGTGGAGACCGCTGTGACAGAGCGGGCTCGGTTGTTCAGCGCGGTGGTGCCTCCCCCGGAGGTGCTCGCCGGCGTCCGGCGCGAGCTGCGCGATGCCGGGCGTTCGGCGCACTCGCCGGGACGGCTGCGGTGGACCACGGCCGAGCAGTGGCACGTCACGTTGGGTTTCTACGGAACGGACGTGCCGGAGACGAGAGCCGAGTGGCTGCGGACCCGGCTGGCCGGTCTCCGGTCACCGGTGGTCCGGATCGAGGGCTCCGGCTCCTTTCCGGGCGTGCTCTGGCTGGGACTGCGGGGCCGGGGCCTGGCCGAGGTGGCGCAGGCGGCCCGGGTCGACGACGAGACGCGCCCCTACGTCGCTCATCTCACTCTCGCGTTGGCGAGGCGCGGTCCGCGGGCCGCGCAACGCCGTACGCAGGCGGCCATCGAACACTGGCGGCGGTCGCTGGCCGAGGTGCGCAGCCCGGAGTGGGACGCGACCGAGGTCGTCCTGATGCGCAGCGACCCCGCGCCCGAGCCCGGCGCCGGGCCGCGCTACAGCGTGGTGCGGCGGTTCCCGCTCGACTCGCCGTGGTGACCGCGTGCGAGCGCGATCCCGGCGGGTGAGCTGATAGTCTCGACAGTTGAGTCCGGCTGCGGTCCGTGGCGGCCGGCGCTCGCGAGAACCGACACGGCACATCTACGAGGAGTGAACGCGTGGCTCTGTCCACCGAGGAGAAGAAGTCGATCCTGGCCGAGTACGGGCTCCACGAGTCCGACACCGGATCGCCCGAGGCGCAGATTGCTCTGCTCACCAAGCGGATCACCGGCCTCACCGAGCACCTGAAGACCCACAAGCAGGACCACCACTCGCGTCGTGGGCTGTTGCTGCTGGTCGGCCGTCGCCGCCGACTGCTCAACTACCTGACGCGGACGGACATCAACCGCTACCGCGCGCTGATCCAGCGACTCGGCCTGCGTCGATGACAGACTCCGAGGGGGCGTGACCCGACCCGGGTCGCGCCCCCTCGGTACAAGAGAGCAACACCCATGGGCGAACGCAGGAGCGCACGAGGACGCCGTAGCCGGTCCTCGGTAGTGGCCGCCGGGAGCCATCCCGCCGGCTTCGATCGATGACCGGCCTCGTACCTCGCGCGTACCCCGACGAGCGGGGAAGCGTCCGCCCGGACGTACGAGGAGTAACAACAGTCATGACCGATGTGAGCGGCACTGCCGCACCCGCCGTCCACGAGACGGAAGCCGTGATCGACAACGGACGGTTCGGCAGCCGTACGGTCCGTTTCGAGACCGGAAGGCTCGCCCGCCAGGCGGCCGGAGCCGTCGTCGCCTACCTGGACGACGAGACGATGCTGCTGTCGGCGACCACCGCGTCCAAGCAGCCGAAGGAGCACTTCGACTTCTTCCCGCTCACGGTGGACGTCGAGGAGCGGATGTACGCGGCGGGGCGCATCCCCGGCGCCTTCTTCCGCCGTGAGGGCCGTCCGTCGACGGACGCCGTCCTGACCTGCCGGTTGATCGACCGGCCGCTGCGGCCGTCGTTCGCCGACGGGCTGCGCAACGAGATCCAGATCGTCGTCACCGTGCAGTCCCTGCACCCCGACGACCCGTACGACGTGCTCGCGATCAACGCCGCGTCGGCCTCTACCCAGATCGGCGGCCTGCCGTTCTCGGGCCCGATCGGCGGGGTGCGCGTCGCGCTGATCGACGACCAGTGGGTCGCGTTCCCGACGTGGTCGCAGCTGGAGCGCGCGACGTTCAACATGGTGGTGGCCGGCCGGATCGTCGGCGACCGTCCCGAGGACGTCGCCATCATGATGGTCGAGGCCGAGGGCACCGAGAACACGCTCGACCTGATCGCGGAGGGCGCCACGGCTCCCACCGAGGAGACGGTCGCGCAGGGTCTCGACGCCGCGAAGCCCTTCATCCGCGTGCTGTGCGAGGCGCAGCAGCGGCTGGCGGACGCCGCCGCGAAGCCGGTGGGCGACTTCCCGGTGTTCCCGCCCTACCAGACCGACGCCTACGACGCGGTGGCCGCCATCGCGACCGACGACCTCGCCAAGGCGCTGACCATCGCGGGCAAGCAGGAGCGCGAGGACGCCATCGACGAGGTCAAGGCTGCCGTGCTGGAGCGCGTCGGCATCAACGAGGGCGAGGCGTTCGAGGGCCGCGACAAGGAGATCGGGGCCGCGTTCCGCTCGCTCACCAAGGATCTGATCCGGCAGCGCATCCTGCGGGACAAGGTGCGCATCGACGGTCGTGGTGTCAGCGACATCCGACAGCTGTCCGCCGAGGTCTCCGTGGTGCCGAGGGCACACGGCTCGGCGCTGTTCGAGCGCGGCGAGACCCAGATCCTCGGTGTCACGACGCTGAACATGCTCCGCATGGAGCAGCAGCTCGACACGCTGTCGCCGGCGACGACGAAGCGCTACCTGCACCACTACAACTTCCCGCCCTTCTCCACCGGTGAGACCGGTCGGGTCGGGACGCCGAAGCGGCGCGAGATCGGGCACGGCATGCTGGCCGAGCGTGCGCTCGTGCCGGTGGTGCCGAAGCGCGAGGAGTTCCCGTACGCCATCCGCCAGGTGTCGGAGGCGCTCGGCTCCAACGGCTCCACCTCCATGGGATCGGTGTGCGCGTCCACGATGAGCCTGCTCAACGCCGGTGTGCCGCTCAAGGCGCCGGTGGCGGGTATCGCGATGGGCCTGGTGTCCGACGAGGTCGAGGGCGAGACCCGGTACGTGGCGCTCACCGACATCCTCGGCGCCGAGGACGCGTTCGGCGACATGGACTTCAAGGTGGCGGGCACCAAGGACGTCATCACCGCGCTCCAGCTCGACACCAAGCTCGACGGCATCCCGTCGGACGTGCTGGCCGCGGCCCTCAACCAGGCGCGCGACGCCCGGTTGACGATCCTGGAGGTCATGGCCGAGGCCATCGACCAGCCGGACGAGATGAGCCCCTACGCGCCGCGGGTGACGAGCGTGAAGGTGCCGGTGGACAAGATCGGCGAGGTCATCGGGCCGAAGGGCAAGATGATCAACTCGATCACCGAGGAGACCGGCGCCGACATCTCGATCGAGGACGACGGCACGATCTACGTGGGCGCCGCCGACGGCCCGTCGGCCGAGGCCGCGATCGACAAGATCAACGCCATCGCCAACCCGCAGCTGCCCAAGGTCGGCGAGCGCTTCCTGGGCACCGTCGTGAAGACGGCGGCGTTCGGCGCGTTCGTGTCGCTGCTGCCCGGCAAGGACGGCCTCGTCCACATCTCCAAGCTCGGGAACGGCAAGCGCATCGACAAGGTCGAGGACGTGGTGAACGTCGGCGACAAGCTGCGCGTGGAGATCGCCGACATCGACAGCCGCGGCAAGATCAGCCTGATCGTCGTGCGCGAAGAAGCCGCCGAAGGCGAGGCCGAGGGCGAAGCGAAGACCGAGGCCGCGCCCGCCGAGGAGTCTTCCGACGAGGGCCAGCAGGCGAAGGCGGACAAGGGTTCGCGTTCCGACCGGCCGAGGCAGCGCACCCGCCGGGGTGGCCGTCACCGTGGCGGCGACAAGGGTGAGCACTCCGAGAAGGCGGAGAAGCAGGCGGGCGAGGGCGGCCCGGCCGACGTCGAGTAAGAACGCGTCGTCACGCCCAGCACGCTGAATCCCACAACGAACGATCTCGAACGGCCCGTCGCCGACCGCACTGGCGGTGACGGGCCGTTCGGCTGAGGTGAGTCGACGAAGTCATGGCGCGACAGATTGCCGGACATCTGCAGAAGATCAACTCCACGCGCACCCTCGACGCGGGCCCGGGCGTCGTCCGGCGCACGGTGCTGCCCGGTGGGCTTCGGGTGGTCACCGAGTCGGTGCCGGGAGTGCGTTCGGCCACGCTCGGTCTGTGGGTCGGTGTCGGGTCCCGCGACGAGCAGCCGAAGGTCGCCGGGGCGGCGCACTACCTCGAACACCTGTTGTTCAAGGGCACCGAGCGGCGTGACGCCACGCGGATCGCGGAGGAGATCGACGCCGTCGGCGGGGAGATGAACGCGTTCACCTCCAAGGAACACACGTGCTTCTACGCCCAGGTGCTCGACGAGGACCTGGAGCTGGCGGTGGACCTCGTCACCGACGTCGTCTTCGCGGCGACGTGCGAGGACCGCGACGTCGACACCGAACGGCGCGTGGTGCTCGAGGAGATCGCCATGCGGGACGACGATCCCGAGGACCTGCTGCACGAGACGTTCGTCGAGACGATCCTGCCGAGGCATCCCCTCGGGCGGTCCGTCCTCGGCACCGAGCAGTCGATCACCGATCTGACTCCCGCGGCGCTGCGCTCCTTCTACCGCAGGCGGTACCAGCCACATCGGATGGTGCTGGCCGTGGCGGGCAACGTGGAGCACAAGGACGTGGTGCGACTCGTCCGCTCCGCCCTGGGCGACCGGCTGTCCGCATCGGACAGCCCTACTCCGCCGAGGAGCGGGAAGGCCCGGTTCGGCCGGTCACCCGGGCTCGCGTTGCACACCGACGAGACCGAGCAGGCGCACCTCATGCTGGGTGTGCGGGCTCTCGACAGGCACGACGAGCGCCGCTCCACCCTGTCCGTGCTCAACGCCGCGCTCGGCGGCGGGATGAGCTCGCGGCTCTTCCAGGAGGTCCGGGAACGCCGGGGTCTGGCGTACCAGGTGTACTCGTCGGTCGCGAGCTACGCCGACGCGGGACACCTGGACGTCTACGTCGGATGCCAGCCGGACCGCCTCGGTGAGGTGGCCGGAGTCGTCGGTGAGGTGCTCGCCGAGGTGGCGGAGAACGGACTCACCGACGCGGAGGTGGCCAGGGCCAAGGGGCAGCTGCGGGGCGGCCTGGTCCTCGGCCTCGAGGACACCGCATCCCGGATGGTGCGGCTCGGCAAGAACGAGTTGAACTACGGTCGCTACGAGAGCGTGAGCGACACGGTGGCCCGCATCGACGCCGTCACGGCGGAGGACGTGGCCGACCTCGCCCGAGCACTGTTGCGGCGGCCCCGTGGCCGTGCGGCGGTCGCCGTGGTGGGCCCGTACGCTCACACCGACGAGCTACCCGATGAACTGCACGAGGTGATGGCATGACCGGGGCATCCGCCGTGGGCGACCGGACACCGATCAAGGTCGGTGTCCTGGGTGCGCGGGGGCGTATGGGTACCGAGGTCGTGAAGGCCGTGAACGCCGCACCGGACATGACGGTGGTCGCCACGGTGAACTCCGGCGACGACCGCTCGGCGCTGACCTCGGCCGACGTGGTCGTCGACTTCACACACCCCGACGCCGTGATGGACAACCTGCGGTTCGCCGTGGACAACGGTCTGCACGCGGTGGTCGGCACGAGCGGGTTCACCGACGAGCGCGTCGAGACCCTCACCGGTTGGCTGGCCGAGAAGCCGGAGCTGGGTGTCCTGATCGCCCCCAACTTCGCTCTGGGTGCCGTGCTCGCCATGCGGTTCGCCCAGCAGGCGGCGCGCTACTACGACTCGGTGGAGGTGGTGGAGCTCCACCACAACCGCAAGGCCGACGCTCCCTCGGGCACGGCCGCGCACACCGCGCGGCTGATCTCCGAGGCTCGCGCCGACGCGGGCAGGGGAGCCGGCGAGGATGCGACGACGTCCGCTCTGGACGGTGCGCGGGGAGCCGACGTGGACGGTGTGCGGGTGCACTCGGTGCGGCTGCCCGGACTCGTGGCGCACGAGGAGATCCTTTTCGGTGCGCCGGGCGAGACACTGACGATCCGCCACGACTCGCTCGACCGCACGTCGTTCATGCCGGGTGTCCTCGTCGGAGTGCGCTCGGTGGTGTCGCGTCCCGGGCTGACCGTCGGTCTCGAACACGTTCTCGACCTGTGAGTGCCGCTGTGCGAACTCGTCATCTCGCCGTTGTCGCCACGCTTGCGGTCGCCGTCTACCTGGTGTTGCTCGCGGGCCGGGCCGTGGAGTTGCTGC
>JACYYK010005940.1_pt2 | contig 28272 bp, 27 predicted proteins | sample 8236871 | NCBI WGS metagenome assembly JACYYK01 (sample SAMN14103087, study PRJNA606662) | landfill metagenome | isolation source: landfill solid waste inoculated with endophyte fungus Paravalsa indica | place: India:New Delhi, Okhla landfill site | collected 2017-11-05 | reverse complement strand
TTTTACTTGTCAATATATCAGGATATTGGACAAGTCTTACGTTGCTTCTGCTTGTTGTCCAATTTTCTCTGCAAAAAGCCTCTCTGCTAAATCTTAGCAGAGAGGCTTTTGATACAATCTTATTATCCCATATTTTTAATTAATTCATCAGCAAATTGAGATGTTTTTACTTCTGTTGCACCTTCCATTAATCGAGCAAAGTCATAGGTTACGACTTTTGATCCGATTGTTTGATCCATGGATTTAAGGACTAAGTCAGCTGCTTCTCTCCAGCCAAGATGTTCAAGCATAAGAACACCTGAAAGAATGACAGAAGATGGGTTCACTTTATCAAGACCCGCATATTTTGGAGCCGTACCATGAGTAGCTTCAAAAATCGCATGTCCAGATTCGTAGTTAATATTAGCGCCTGGAGCTATACCAATACCTCCAACTTGTGCTGCTAATGCATCAGAGATATAGTCACCATTTAGGTTCATGGTTGCTACTACATCAAATTCTTTCGGACGAGTTAATATTTGTTGTAAGAAAATATCCGCAATAGCATCTTTTACGATGATTTTGCCAGCTGCTTCTGCTGCTGATTGTGCTTCATCCGCTGCTTGACGACCTTTTTCTTCTACAATCTTGTCATATTCTGCCCAAGTGAATACTTTATCACCGTATTCTTTTTCAGCAAGCTCATAACCCCAGTTTTTGAATGCACCTTCTGTAAATTTCATAATGTTACCTTTATGTACTAAAGTAACACTCTTACGGCCTTCTTTAATAGCATAATCAATAGCGGCACGAACTAATCGGCTAGTACCTTCCTCAGATACTGGCTTTACACCAATACCAGAAGTTTCAGGGAAACGAATATTCGTTACACCCATCTCATTTTGGAGGAAATCAATAACTTTTTTCACTTCATCTGAACCTTTTTGCCATTCGATACCAGCATAGATGTCCTCAGTATTTTCACGGAAGATAACCATATCTGTATCTTCTGGATGCTTAACAGGGGATGGAACACCATCGAAATAACGCACTGGGCGTAGGCAAGTAAATAAATCTAGCTTTTGACGTAATGCTACGTTTAATGAACGGATACCCCCACCGATTGGAGTTGTAAGAGGACCTTTAATAGCAATTTTATATTCACGAATAGCATCTAGAGTTTCTTCAGGAAGCCATTCACCTGTTTGATTATACGCTTTTTCCCCAGCAAGTACTTCTTTCCATTCGATGCCTTTTTCACCATTATATGCTTTTTCTACTGCTGCTTCGAGAACACGGCTAGCTGCTGCCCAAATATCCGGCCCAGTTCCGTCTCCTTCAATAAATGGAATGATTGGTTTATTTGGTGTTTGTACGACACCATTTTCTACTGTAATCTTTTCTCCCATTCTTCAATTCCTCCTAAAATAAAATTCAAATATATTATATCATTTTCCATAAGAAAATGCTTATCGCTCATTAATATCTACATATGCTTGTTTTGTGGGACCAACATATTCTGCTCTCGGTCTAATTAAACGGTTATTTTCATATTGTTCTAAAATATGTGCAATCCAGCCTGAAAAACGACTCATTGCAAAAATTGGTGTATATAGATCATGCTTGATTCCTAGACTATGATAAACAGATGCTGAATAAAAATCAACATTTGCTGGCAAGCCTTTTTCTTCTTTAATATAATCTTCAATTTTAACAGACATTTCATACCATTTTTCCATATTGTGAAGAGCAGTTAATTCCTTCGACATTTTCTTTAAATGTTTAGCGCGTGGATCTCCAGTCTTGTATACACGGTGACCCATTCCCATAATCTTTTCTTTATTTGCTATTTTTTCTTTTACATATGGAATCGCATTATCTACTTCTTCAATTTCTAATAGCATGCTCATAACCGCTTCGTTTGCTCCCCCATGGAGCGGTCCTTTTAATGCACTTATCGCTGCAGTAATACCCGAATAAATATCTGAAAGTGTTGCTACACAAACTCGAGATGTAAAAGTTGAGGCATTTAACTCATGATCGGCATGAAGGACAAGCGCTTTGTTAATTGCTTCCACCTCTAATTCGTTCGATTCCTCTCCATTAAGCATGAATAAGAAGTTTGCGGCATAGCTTAGGCCTTCCTTTGGTTTCACGATATCCTTGCCATCTCTAATACGTGAGAATGCAGCAACTACTGAAGCAACCTTTGCTTGTAGTCGAATAGCCTTTCGCTTGTTAGCTTCTTCGCTCATGTCATCTGCTTCCTCATCATATAAACCTAGTAATGATATTGCTGTACGTAGAGCAGCCATTGGATGAACGTTATGTATGTCATAGGATTTAAAATGTTCTACAACGCCTTGCGGTAATGTCATATTTTCCACAAGGTCCTTTTCTAATTGTGTTAACTCTTCCTTATTCGGTAGTCGTTTGTTCCATAGTAAGTATATAACCTCTTCGAAGCTAGCATTCTCAGCTAGATCATCGATCGTATAACCAACATATGTAAGCTGATCGTCAATAATGGAACTAATCTTCGTTTCAGCGGCTACTACCCCTTCAAGTCCTTTCGTTGTTGACATAACATCTCTCTCCTTTTCTTATCCTTTTTCACTCGTTAGCTTCGTTTCGCTAACCATTCTTATCCTCAAAAGCTCTCGAGAAGCTTTTGAACATCCCCATGCCTATTATAAACAATCAAAAATAGTTAGTAAATGAAAACGATTAAAATTGAGAATATAATCTTTTCCATTGCATAGCTTGTACTAATGCAGAATATATATAAAAGTGGTCATGACGGAGATTAGGAAAGGTTTGTACCAGCCTATATCATAACACAAAAGAACTTTATTTGGAAAAATTCTATTCATTCACAATTTCTTGAGGTGAAGCAGCATGGCGAAATTAAATGCAAAAATGCTCTATCGAATTGGCTTATTTATTTTTGGACTTGGTCTTACGGTTTATATTTTTTATTTTTTGTTCCAATACTTATTCCCATTACTTCTAGCATGTTGCTTTTCCTTGTTGCTATATCCGATCATTAAGCTTATCAGTGATAAAACCACTATTTCTCACCTTTGGGCATGTTTATTTGTTATTTTTTTCACGATTGCTTTCATTATTTTTTTGCTTGTTTTTGTAGTATTTGAAGTGATAGAGGGGGTTATTTATCTAGCGAAATGGCTACCTGAACCATTTCATGCCTTTTTAATAGATTTTACAGCGGCGGTTAATTCCTTTCTTTTACCTTATATTCAAAAGATTGGTGCATATCTCGATAATCTTTCACCAGAGCAAAGTGCGCTTATGAAAGAACAGCTTGATGAAATTAGCATAAGCTTTGCAGACCAAATCGCAAACTTTCTTGAAAATTTCCTGAGCTGGCTCGGTTTACAATTGGCTGCCTTACCTGGGACGATTACCATTATAATCTTCTCATTACTCTGCACGTTTTTTATTTGTAAGGATTGGGAGAGATTTTATCACTATGTGTCCAAAAAAGTATCTAGTGATCTATTAAGCGTTCCATTTAACATCTACCAACAATTAAAGGTAACGCTAGTCAAATATATCACGGCACAAATCATTTTAGTCAGTATATCTTGGGTCACTATCTTCATCGGGCTTTTACTATTAAAGGTAAAACACGCGTTTACCATTTCGATTATTGTTGCTATTATGGATGTTTTACCTATATTAGGCACAGGACTAATTTTTATCCCTTGGATTCTATTCTTATTTGTTAGTGGAAACTCGTGGCTTGGCTTTTGTGTACTAAGTCTTTTTGGTTTTGTCATGATCCAAAGGCAGGTATTAGAGCCTAAGTTAATCTCACAAGCAATCGGTATTCACCCAATGCTCACCATTTTAGCCATCTATCTTGGCTTTCAGCTATTCGGGATAAATGGCTTATGGATCGCCCCTGCCTTTTTATTTTTTATGAAAGCATGTTATCATGCAGGGTTATTTTCGATGATTCTTACTTATATCCAAAAAGGGAAGTTCGGTTAACGACGATATATCCTGAACTTACCATTATGAATCATTCTTTGTAAAATCTTTTTCATCCATTGTTTGATAGGTCTTCTCGTATATGGAATGAGTAATATTAAACCTACTGAATCTGTTACAAACCCTGGTGTCAACAATAGTACACCACCAATGATGACACAAAGTCCATCAAATATCTCTTCCTGTGGCGCATAACCCATTGCCATCGATTGACGTGCTTTATTTATCGTATCAAGGCCTTGTTGCTTGGCAAGCCATGCTCCAACAACACCTGTTAGAATAATAAGAAAAATTAGCCACCATGGTCCAATATATCCGCCTGCCCAGACAAACAGGCCTATTTCCAATGCTGGAACGATCAATATTAATAGTAGAAGCCAACGTAGCATGTGATTGTCTCCTTCCGATTTAGTTAATCATTGAATGCCGTAGTACTTGAAAAAAATAGAGAGAAGAATCCTATTAAGGTCCCTCTCTCTATTATAACATGTCTAGTTTTCATTACCTATTAAACGGAAGTTTACTTTTATAATACGCTAGCATGTCCTGCATAAATATCACCTTTCGAAGCATCGATGGTAATATCTTGCTGATCCTTGATCACTTCAAGTGCCTTCTCTACACCTACAATGACAGGAATGCCTAAACTTAAGCCGACAACTGCCGCATGGGAAGTCAAACCGCCCTCTTCTGTAATAATACCTGCTGCTTTTTCGATCGATTTGATCATATCTTTATCTGTACCGTATGTGATAATAATATCGTCCTGCTGTACTTTTAGTTCCGCTTCTTTCGCATCCTTCACAAGTACCGCTCTACCATAAGCACTTCCTTTTCCCACACCTTGGCCTTTAGCTAGGACATCGCCAATAACATGAACTTTCATTAGGTTGGTTGTACCACTCTCTCCAACCGGAACACCTGCTGTAATAATTACTCTATCTCCTCGTTTGAAGTGATTTGTTTCCAACCCTCGCTCAATAACCTCTTCTAATACATCATCTGTTGTATGAAGTAGGTTGCCTACTATTGATTCTACTCCCCATACTAAAGCCAATCTTCTGCTTACTTGTTCGTCAAAAGTCATCGCAATAATTGGAGCTTGTGGACGGTACTTTGAAATCATTCTTGCTGTAAATCCACTAACAGTAGGGGTTAAAATCGCATCTACACTTAGATTCATAGCAGTATGGTTTACTGATTGACTAATCGCATCTGTAATCGTCATATCGGATGCTTTAGATCGTAAATCAAGCATTGCTTTATGATCAATCGCCGTTTCTGCTTTTTTAGCGATATTGCTCATGGTTTGTACTGCTTCAATTGGATAGTCACCTGCCGCAGTTTCTCCTGACAACATAATAGCATCCGTACCATCTAATATAGCATTGGCAACATCTGACGCTTCAGCTCTTGTCGGTCTTGGATTTCGTTGCATAGAATCTAACATTTGCGTAGCAGTAATAACTGGTTTTCCTGCATTATTACATTTGAAAATCATTTCTTTTTGAACTAAAGGCACATCTTCTGGTGGTATCTCTACTCCCAAATCACCACGTGCAACCATTAAGCCATCACTAACTTGGAGAATAGCATCAAGGTTGTCTACACCTTCTTGGTTTTCAATTTTAGGAATGATTTGAATATGTGTAGCATTATTTTCTTCAAGTAATCCTCTGATTTCTAACACATCGGAAGCACGGCGTACAAAAGAAGCAGCGATGAAATCAACACCTTGCTCGATACCAAATTTAATATCGGCAGCATCCTTTTCCGTTATTCCCGGTAAGTTCACACTAACATTAGGCACGTTTACGCCTTTTTTATTTTTCAATAGACCTGAGTTTAAGGCAACTGTTTTTAATTCGTTTTGTTCCTCCAACACTTCCGTTACTTCTAATGCGATTAAACCATCATCTAATAACAGCTTAGAGCCTGGCTCTACATCATGAATTAATTGAGGATATGTAACCGAGATTTTGCTAGCATCCCCTTGGAGTGAGTCATCCATGGATACATAAACGGTATTTCCTTTTATAATATTTGCTTGTCCTTCTTTTAATACACCTGTACGAATCTCTGGACCTTTTGTATCTAAAAGAATGGCTACTGTTTTTCCTAATTTTTTAGCAGCTTTTCTTATATTCGTAATTCTAGCACCGTGCTCCTCAAAGTCACCGTGTGAAAAGTTAAGACGCGCTACATTCATTCCAGCTTCTATTAACTGCTCTAATTTATCAATTGATTCTGAGGCTGGGCCTATCGTACATACTATTTTCGTTCTTCTCATTACAACTTCCTCCTTCGTCATCATTCCTGCATTGTTCTATCATAGTAGATTATCACCTTGTGGATGGCGATCTTCTCATTATTTAAATAGATAATTGGTTAGATAGCTCATACATATTCATATTGATTTCATGTTTTTTATCTAGAATTTCAGAAAAATCATGACTTACCACCACATTGTTCTGTATTCCTACCATTCTTCCACCAATACCATCCATTAATAAATCAACTGCTTTTGCTCCTAATCTACTTGCTAAGACTCGATCGTAGCCAGATGGAGAACCACCGCGTTGGATATGTCCTAATACCGTTACACGTGTATCCATCTTTGTTTCTTCCTCGATTCGTTTTCCATAGTCCATGCCACTACCAATACCTTCTGCTAGGATAATGATACTATGCTTCTTACCACGAACTTGTCCACGCTTCAGCTTTGCCACTACACTTTCAAAGCTTTCTTGTTTTTCTGGAATAATCACACTTTCCGCACCATTTGCAAGACCTGCCCATAATGCTAAATCACCTGCATCCCGTCCCATTACCTCGATCACATATGTACGCTCATGAGATGTTGCTGTATCTCGAATTTTATCCACTGCATCAACAATCGTATTTAGTGCTGTATCAAATCCAATTGTGTAGTCTGTTCCTGGAATATCATTATCAATGGTTCCAGGGACACCAATACAAGGAAATCCTTTTTCCGTAAGCTTTTGCGCACCACGGAAAGACCCATCGCCACCAATTACGATCAGTCCTTCGATACCGAATTTTTTCATTTGTTCAATGGCAATTTTCTGACCTTTATCTGTTTTAAAGTCCATGGAACGCGCTGAATAAAGAATAGTCCCACCTCGTTGAATAATATCACCAACTGAACCTAGTTCCATTTTTTTAATATTGCCTTCCATTAAACCTTCAAAACCATTATAAACTCCATAAACATCTAATTCATGAAAAATAGCCTTACGAACAACTGCACGGACGGCTGCATTCATACCAGGAGCGTCTCCACCACTTGTTAATACACCTATTCTTTTCATGTAATCACCTCTTCTTCCACATAATAATTGTCCCTATTTTCTCTATTGTTTATAATAATTTTAACATCAACACAAATTATACATGAAATGATGTCAAAACACACCTCAACATTACTATTTTAGCTAACTTGACAGTAAAAGAGAAGTAATAACAAACGCTTTTCCAATAGTTTGTTACAATATTGTAAACTAAGCGTGCAATTGTTATCCAATATATTACAATGTTGTACAAGTTTTGGATTTTTCATTCCCGTATTTAATTCAGAACAAGCTTTTCTTATACTCAGGACATCAAAATTCTCGCATCTTCGCTTTATCTCCTGCAAACAATTTATACTTTCCTAACGTATAAAATATGCAAGCCAAAAAGCATCTTCTTTACAAGCTAGAAGATGCTTTTTGGCTTTATGCTTTCATTGTTTCACGAACCTCGCCAATCTTTTTATATTTTAACCAGCGTTGTTCCAAAAGATCCTCTTCCTTTAAAATGGATAATTCTTGTAGTGATTGATCCAACACATTTCGAATGTTTTCAGCTTGTACGGAGACATTTCGATGTGCACCACCCAAGGGCTCTTCTATTACTTCATCGATAATACCAAGCTCTTTTAAATCTGGTGCTGTAATTTTTAATGATTTAGCAGCTCTTTCTGCTTGCTTGGAATCCTTCCATAATAATGCTGCCGCACCTTCTGGAGAAATAACGGAATAGGTGGAATTTTCCAACATATGAATGCGATCCCCAACTCCTAATCCAAGGGCTCCACCACTACCACCTTCACCAATAACGATACAAATAATCGGAACTTGAAGGCCAGCCATTTCCATTAAGTTACGAGCAATCGCCTCACTCTGTCCTCTCTCTTCAGCAGCCTTTCCTGGATAGGCACCCTTTGTATCAATAAAAGTAATGATTGGGCGTTGAAACTTCTCTGCCTGTTTCATATGACGTAGCGCCTTGCGATAACCTTCTGGGTGAGGCATCCCAAAGTTTCGGTCTATATTTTCCTTCGTATTCTTGCCACGCTGATGTCCAATAATAGTAACAGGTTTTCCTTGATATTTAGCAATACCGGCTACTATTGCTTCATCCTCACCATAAAAACGATCCCCATGAAATTCAATAAAATCAGTAAATAATTCCGCAATATAATCCTGTGAGGTTGGTCGATCAGCATGACGAGCTATTTGAACACGATCCCAAGGCTTTAACTTACCGTAGATATCATTTTCTAATTTTGCAAGACGTGCTTCCATTTTAGCAATCTCTTCTGATAGATCGATCTCGCTATTTTGAGTCATCTTTTTTAATTCTTCAATCTTTTCACGAAGTTCGATTACTGGTTTTTCAAACTCTAGTACTTGTTTCAATGGTAGCACCCCCTACTTGATGAATTTCTAGTATTGTTGCTAATGTGTCTCTCATTTCATCTCGAGGAATTACTTTATCTAACTGCCCATGCTTTAATTGAAATTCAGCAGTCTGAAAGTCCTCAGGGAGTTTTTCTCGAATGGTTTGTTCAATGATCCGACGTCCTGCGAAACCAATTAAAGCACCAGGCTCTGCAAAATTATAATCTCCGATGGATGCAAAACTAGCGGAAACTCCTCCTGTGGTTGGATTTGTCATCACTGAGATAAACAAACCCTTTTCCCGATGTAATCGTTCGATAGCGATAGAGGTTTTAGCCATTTGCATGAGACTTAGCATCCCCTCTTGCATTCTTGCACCACCAGATGCAGTAAAAACAATCATCGGGATTCCTTGTTCACGGGCCTTCTCAATCGCCCTAGTAATCTTTTCCCCAACTACCGACCCCATACTTCCCATTCGGAATCTGGCATCCATAACAGCTACAGCAGCTCTATTGCCTTTAATTTTACCTTCCCCTGTAACAACTGCTTCATTTAATCCTGTTTTTACCCGGTCCTTGTCTAGTTTTTCCTCATATTGTGGAAAATCTAAGGGATTGCCAGAGATTAATTCCTTATCCCATTCATTGAATGTATCCTCATCAAATAAGTGGAGGATTCTTTCATATGACGTGATTTGATGATGATGGCCACAGTTAGGACAGACATTTAAGTTCTTCTTCCATTCTTTTTGGTAGTAAATTTTTTGACATTGACTGCACTTTTGCATTAAGCCTTCTGGCACATCTATTTTTGCACCCTCATTTGGTATCGGTGCATATTTTTTCTTCTTACCAAATAATTCTTTCAACTGCAAGGAATACTCCTCCTTTATATTACACGTCTTGTCCAATTCAATCTTGAAAAGGCGCTAAACCATGCATACATATGATTTGTTAGCAGTATCTATGTATATGTAGACAAGGTAATATATTGACAGGCATTAACTATTATATTATATCAGAAGCAAATCTTGTGTAAAGTTAGACCATTCTACTATTACCTTCACAAGAAAAGTAACGTTGCTTCAGATAATGGACTTTATCCATCAGTGAAGGATGCACGGAAGAGCGCCACTGATGGAAGTCTCTCATTATTGACGTAACACGACATTTTCCTCGCCAAAGTGCTGCTTCAATACTTTTATAACATGCCAATTACTGTTAAGATGGTAGTCCTCATCCAATTTGTATAATTTTTTATCCATTGTTCGATACAAAAACACAGGGGTTAACCCAGGATATTTTTGAGCTAGTTTGCCAATTGTATCGAGTAGCTGTGCATGTTCTGTTGCGTGGGTCTGAATAAAGATTTTTTCATTGCTTTGTGTTTGTTGCTCCATCACAAGTGGTTGGATATCTTCTGCGATAATTTGCAATTTATCTCCACGGTTTTCCACTCGTCCATGGACAAAGGCAAATTCTTCTTCTTTCAACCAATGGTTAACCTTCCGAAAAGCAGGAGGAAAAATAACTCCCTCCAACTCATCCGTCTCATCTGCTATCGTTATAAAAGCCATTGATTCTCCCTTTTTAGTACGAATGACCTTGAGGGTTTGAACTACTGCGGCAAGCTTTAGCTTTCTTGATTTTTGATATTTGGCCTGTTGAATCGTAAGGTAACCAATTTTGCCTATCCTCGTTCGTATATTAGTTAAAGGGTGTGTAGAAACAAAAAAACCTACTACTTCTTTTTCCATCATCAACTGTTTGATTGGTGGAAATGGTTCTTTATCAACATAGACAGCGTCTAATGCTAGGTCACCTTGAAACAAGGCTAACTGATCATCAAATCCACGAAATAATTCCCCTTGTTCAATAGCATCATCAAGGCTCGCTAACAATGTCGCTCTATTCGAATAGGTTTCATCAAATGCCCCAGCTAAAATTAGTGATTCAATAGCACTGCGTTTCACTCTATTTGTCGGAACTCGGAGACAAAAGTCAAAGATATTTTTAAATGGCTTCTCCTTACGTGCTTGTAAAATCTCTTGAACAATTTGAAAACCGATACCTTTTATCGCACTCAACCCCATCCTGATCGATTGATCCTCTACCTTGAATTTTCCGATACTTCTATTAATTGATGGGGGTAATATCTTAATCGATTGATTCGTTGCTTCTCGAATATAGCTTTGCATTTTATCCGCATTGCCCATTTGCATACTTAACATCTCAGCAAAAAATGCCAATGGATAATTTGCTTTTAAATAGGCTAACTGATAAGCAATCATACTGTATGCTACGGCATGACTTCGATTAAAACCATAGTTAGAGAAGCGGAGAATCCATTCAAATACCTCTTCACCTAATGAAGCGGGATATTGGTTTTCCTGACAGCCTTGTAAAAACTTCTCCTTTTGCTCAAGAAGTATATTTTTTTCTTTTTTACTAACTGCACGACGTAATAAATCCGCTTCTCCATAGGAAAAATTAGCCATTTTATTCGCTATTTGCATAATTTGCTCTTGATAGACGAGTACTCCATAAGTCTTGGCTAAAATAGGTCCAAGATCTGGATGTAGATAATGCACCTCTTCTTTACCATGCTTTCGGTTAATAAACAATGAGATAAACTGCATTGGTCCTGGTCGATACAAAGCGTTGACCGCAACGATATCTTCTAAATTAGTTGGCTTTAAATCTCTTAGCACTTGCTTCATTCCTCGGGATTCAAGCTGAAAGACACCATTTGTTCGTCCTTCTTTTAATAAGGAAAATGTGTTGGCATCATCCAATGGAATAGCATCTATTTCCATAGGCTCTGTCGAATGATGATTAATCTGCGAACAGATCCTTTCAATTAAAGTTAAGTTTCTTAATCCAAGAAAATCAAACTTCAATAATCCAACTTTCTCTAAATCATTCATTGGATATTGAGTAAGTAACATTTGATTCTGTGAAGGCATGACAGGGACATATTTCGTCAACGGTTGATCACTGATTATGACACCAGCTGCATGTGTGGAATGATGTCTTGGCAAGCCTTCTAATCGATTGGCAACCTTAAAAAGTATTTTTAATTTTTCTGATTGCTTTACATAATCAATCAATTCTGGTGATTTTTTTAATAACACTGCTAACTTTTCATTAGATTCTTTCGGCAGTTTTTTCAAAATATAGTATAGGTCACTATCAGGTATTTCCATTGTTTTGGATAATTCTCTTAGAATAGACCTTGCAGCAAACGTTCCAAATGTAATAATTTGTGCGACTTGTTCGACACCATATTTTTCAGATACATACTGAATCACTTGATCACGCTTTTCATCTGAAAAATCAATATCAATATCTGGCATCGATACCCGTTCAGGATTCAAAAAACGTTCAAATAACAATCCATATTCTAATGGGTCAACATTCGTTATTCCTAATAAATAGGCAACGAGAGAACCAGCAGCTGATCCCCTTCCCGGTCCAACCATGATATTCGATTCTTTCGCATATCGGACAAAATCCGATACGATAAGAAAGTAATCACTAAATCCCATTGAATGAATAACATCCAATTCGTAATGAAGCCGATCAACTATCACATCGGTAATGTTATCATACTTTTTAGATAATGCTAGATGGCATTGTTTTTCGAGATAGTCGTCGGCACGTTGCCCTTCAGCCAATGGGTATTTTGGTAAAAGCCGCTGATCAAGCTTAAGCTCTATCTGACATTTTTTTGCCACAGAACTTGCTTCTTCCAATAGTTCAGGCCAATTTTGATAAATTTGCTTCAATTCCTGCTCATTTCTTAAGTAAAGATGCTTGTCAAATGATGCGGCTGATGGATCCCATTTGTCTCCAATCGCAAGTTTTTCCAAGCAGCTATAGGCAAGTGCATCATTTTTATATACATATCGTACATCAGGAAGTGCTACTGCCTTCTGCTTCGTTTTCCTCACCCATTCTTGAAGCATTGGCCAGAAATCACCTGTGTTCGGTGAAATACCTAAATAAAGAGAAAATCCCTCACATGCTCTTACTATTCTACTTAGATGATCAAACCATTCCTTTTGCTCTTCAATAAGTGGAGAGATTGGTAAAACGAGGATAAAGTTTTCAGAAGCCTCTCTCAATCCGTCTAATTGACAGACACCTCCTTGTTGTATTAGAGAGCTTAATTGGATTAGTTCCTTATAGCCCGACTCATTTTTTGCTAATAGAAGAAAAGAATAGAGTTGTTCTTCGATTAGGATAGATGCTTCCATTCCGATAATAGGCTTTATTCCTGCCTTTTCGCATGCTTGATAAAACGAGATAGCCCCATGAAGAACGCTCTCATCTGTAAGAGCGAGGGTATCATAATTTAAATTTTTTGCTTGCTGTACGAGCTCATCTATTTGCACCATACTCTTCAGGAATGAAAAACTACTTTTTATTTGTAATTGTGCTAAGGTCATTTCCTCACCTACTGTCCGTACTAACTTCTTTTATTATAACGTATTGATACATGTTATGAAATGGAAACATATCTTGAAAGGCTTGTCATATATTTAAGTAAGAAATATATTATCTACCATGATTGCTTTGAAGCATGAAAGGGTGTTTAGATGGAAGAAAGATTTATTACGACAATGATCCAATGTTACTTTATTGCTTTTGGTGTTATGATTGGTGGTTCTATTATCGGAAGTATAGGTGCTTATGCAACTGGAGAGGCTCCCCTTACTCATATCAGTCGAATCGCAAAAAGCCTCCATATTTGGGCAATTGTTGCAGCAATTGGAGGAACCTTTGATGCCATTTCCAATTTTGAACGAGGAATATGGGAAGGTTCTACCTTGGATATGGTTAAACAAATAATCATGATTATTGCTGCAATGGGAGGCGCTCAAACTGCCCTCCTCATTATTGAATGGCTAATTCAAGAGGAGATACAATAATGCATATCCCTCCACTATATAAACGAGCCAGCTGGCAAAGGTTCTTAGCAGGAACGGCAATCGGAGCTATTATTGCTTATATGATTTTTTTATTTATCTTTGGCGAATTACAGGAAAATTGGATTCAAGAAAATATGGCCTTAAGAGCAGAATATCAAGATTTAAATAAAAGTTATGAAACCTTGCTTGAAAATCATCGTGCCTTAGACCAACAATCGAAGGAAGGTATTGAAATAAAAGAGATTGATATCACCTTTACTAATCTCAAGGAATTAAAGCTCGAAAATGACCGTATCATGGTTCATCAAATCGAGGAGGCTATACGTGAAGAGGCAAATTATGCGATGGGGAAATCAGTGGAAGAAATCGCAACAAGTATTGATCTGCTTATTTCGACAATTGAAAATAAAACAATCAATATTGACGATTTCTCCTATCAATCAAAAATCTCTCGAATCATTGTTATGGAACAGCTTCAGCTTTCCATTGAATTAAGTGTGGCAGATTAATTTTTGCTTAATGGCTGCCATCTTATTCTTGTGCACATATTGATTCTAAATCTTTAAGTAGCTGGGGAACGGTTGCCCAATCATGAATTTTAGCACCAGATGCAAGAGGGTGGCCACCTCCTTCATATTGTGCTGCTAGTTCATTAATAATTGGTCCTTTGGAGCGAAGTCTTACCCGGATGGTGTCCTCTTCTTCAACAAAGATTACCCATACTTTTATTCCTTCAATATCTCCCAATACTCCAACAACTGAACTTGTTTCTGATGGTGTAACTTGGTACTCTTCCAATATTTCCTTTGTCAGCTTTACATGGCTTACACCAGCTGTCGATATGACGACATTTTGTAGGATGTATCCTTTTAATTTCGCGATATTCAGACTTGTTTTATACATTTCTTCATAAATGATGGTCCGATCAAATGGATAGCTAACAAGCTCCGAAGCATACTGAAAAGTTTTCTCTGTAGTACTTGGGAACAAAAATCTCCCCGTATCTCCAACAATCCCGCTATATAGTAATGAAGCACTTTCCTCTGTCATTACTAATCCACCCTTTTCGTGTTCCTTAAAAAGCTGATAAATCATCTCACTTGTTGAGCTTGCTTCTGTTTCTACCCATTGAAGGTCACCATATGGATCGACATTCGGGTGATGGTCAATTTTAATTAACTCTTTCCCGTACTGGAATCTTTGGTCAGATACACGCTCCCGATTAGCCGTATCACAAACAACGACTAATGCATTGTTATACACATGATCAGGAATGTTGTCCATTTTCCCCATAAACGATAACCATTGCTCTTCTTCCCCAACCACGTACACTCGTTTGTCAGGAAAGGAATTCTTTATAATCGTGGCAAGCCCATTCTGGGAACCGTATGCATCAGGATCTGGGCGCACATGTCGATGAATAATAATATCCTCATATTGTTTTATCTTTTCCATTATTTTAGCTGTGATCATAGTCTTCCCTCTTTCAATTAAATTCAATTTATACCATTAACATCGTAATATCAAATTTTACATTTTGCTAGAATTTCATACTTGATAACGGTACAATGATAACGGACTATAACTTTAAATAGTTTGATATGTATTTAGGCAGTACTTTTTTAAGGGGGGATACGATGGTCGTCTTTCCTATTGTAATCATTATCTCCATTGTTTTATATGTCTATTATAAGGTGATGATTTTACGAGGCAGTGACCCATTAATTCAAGAGATTTTGAATGCAAAGGCACGTATTTCACTAGGAATATTTATCAGCTTTTTTGGAGTAAATCAATACTTATACTATCAAACAAAAATCGCTTTATATGTTGCAATCGTCTTTTTGATATTTGGTCTGCTACAAATGTATACAGGTATAAAAAGATACCAGCATTATAAAAGTGAACAACGAAAGAGAAAGGAAAACATATAATGATTTGGGGCTGGGACAAAAAGAATATTATAGGAACAAAAACCCGAACATTAGTATTTCTGCACAGAAACCGCTCCGTCAACATACTTCGCTTTCCGCGGGCACTGCGATCTGCTAACTTTGCAAAGTGGATCTTCAGCTCGTGCTGTTCCCACTGGAGTCTCCGTATTTTGGCTACGCTTAGTCAGAATATTGTTCGGATTCTCATGCTCCTTTTTAATTATGTCCCGGCCCCCTTTCTCTATCGGTCAATTATTTGGGCCATTAGCATGGCTTTGCCGACCATTTTACGCTCATGATAAACCTCTACATCAATCTTAGCAGATTTACGTCCTACATCTATGATCTTTGGATGAAAAGATACCTTTGTTTCCAGTTGAATCGGTTTTATAAAGTAAACGGTAATATTCTCCACAACTAGATCACCTTTTTTCTGTTGACGCAATAAACTACTAGCTGCTTCGATAACAAAAGAAACAAATACACCATTGGAAAGGGTTCCAAGTTGATTCGTCATCTGTGGCGTTATTTCTGCTTCATAAGTGACGTGATGTGCATCGTTATCATGAAGATCAAAATAGTTCGACACAATATCATCAATTGTTTCTCCAACCTGTGGTTGCTTTTGAATATGTTGCAATGCTTTCAATACATCTTGGCGAGAGATTAAACCTTCAAGGTGGTGATGTTGATCCACAACAGGCATTATTTCTATCCCTTCCCATACCATCATATGTGCTGCATAAGCTAATGAAGTTTCCTTCATTACGGTTAAAGGGTTTTTCGTCATTACCTTGTCAATGTTCATCTCTGTCTTTTTGCCAATAACATCTTTAGAAGTAACAATCCCGACAACTTTTTGTTTGTCATCTACCACCGGATATCGACTATGTGTCGTTTTTTCCTCCCACTCATGCCATTTTGCCACTCTATCCTTTGTGGACAGATAATACGTACTATCTTTTTTGGTATAGATATCTCCAACAAGGACGATTTCCTTTTTAATCAGCTGATCATAGATAGCACGATTAATCATTGCAGCTACCGTAAATGTGTCGTAGCTAGTAGAAATGATTGGCAATTTCTTTTGGTCTGCAAGCTCTTTTGCGGCTTCATCTGTATCAAAGCCACCTGTAATCAACACGGCAGCGCCTTCTTTTAGTGCAAATTGATGGGCTTCCGTCCGGTTTCCTACTATTAACAAGGAATCCTTTTCTGTATAGCGCATCATCGCATCTAATTCCATTGCACCGATGACAAATTTGTTCAAGGTTTTATATAGTCCCTCTCTACCACCTAATACTTGTCCATCGACAATACTTACAATCTCTGCAAAGGTTAAATTCTCAAAGTTTTCTTTTTGCTTTCGCTCAATTCTGATGGTTCCTACCCGTTCAATTGTGCTAACTAATCCTTTGTTCTCTGCTTCTTTAATTGCCCGATATGCGGTCCCCTCGCTGACGTTTAATTCCTTGGCAATTTGACGAACAGAGATTTTATTTCCTACTTTAAGAGATTCTATAAAAGATAAAATTTGTTCATGTTTTGTAGCCAATAATAGCTCACCATTCTTTCATCTGTACTATTAATTTATTCCTTATTGTTATTATACAGATCATTCTGTCAAGATTCAATTAGTTGTTATAAAAGTATATGGTTCTTCCTCATTATTTTCTACTGTTTTATATTTTATTCATTACCTGTACTACTTTCAAAAGAATGAATGGAAATGACGACTTTACTAAATGAAAAGACAAGGCTTAAAAGATACCTTGTCTTCACTCCTCTTATTCATTTTATTTAACAATTGCCTTTCCCTATAATTCTATCCCTTCACCCGGCTTTAAGGCGATTCCTTGGCCTGTTTTTACTTTGTTTGCAAATGCTTCTCCATCTTGTTCAATTAGTGGAAAAGTATTATAGTGCATAGGAACAATGCGCTTCGCTTTGATCCAGTCCGCTGCAATTAACGCATCCTCTGGTCCCATCGTAAAGTTATCTCCTATTGGCAAAAAGGCAAGATCAATTTGATTCATTTCTCCGATTAGCTTTAAATCAGAAAACAATGCCGTATCACCTGCATGGTAGATTGTTTTATTTTCTACTGATAATAGGATTCCGCCTGGCATTCCACCATAAATTTTATTCCCTTCTTCATCCTCGAACATTGAGCCATGAAATGCAGGGGTGAATTTTACCTTTCCAAAATCAAACGTATGTGCACCTCCAATATGCATCGGATGCGCATTTAGTCCTCTTGATTCCATATAGACAGCTAATTCATTAGGAGCCACGATCAAACAATTCGTTCTTTTAGCAATACTAATCGTATCCCCAACGTGATCATTATGACCATGAGTTAGTAAGATAGCATCGGGATTTTCTTCTTCCGCATGTAAATCACAGGTGTCATTACCTGTAATAAAAGGATCGATTAAGATCGTGTGATTTTCTGTAACAATTTTAACGACAGATTGACCATGAAAAGATACTTTCATGACAAAGCAACACTCCTTTATTTGCATATTACTTACTTAATCCTCTATACCCAACTTTATCGAAATTTAAAACAATGTTCAATAATGAACCCATGACTTTTCATATATAGGAATCAAAATGGGGTCAATTAATGTATTCACTTGCTTAGTTACCCCATCAGGCCCCTCATCTTCTCCAAAGTACGTCAGGCTTTCCACTAATTCTGTAGTTAAATACGCTGTTTTAGGTTTGATCATCATTTGATTCGCTTGTATTTCTTTTCGACTAGCGAGTACAAAGCCCCAATTACCAAAACTAGGAACATCCACGTGAAAGTTCTCTATATGAAGACCTGTTGCACGTATCGTATTAGAAATAGTCCAATAGACTTCTCTTGCAAAAACTGGACTTGTAGCTTGTACCATCATTGCCCCTGCTTCTTTTAAATGGTTGCGATTAAGCGAATAAAACTCTTTTGTGTATAGTTTATTAAGGCTTTCATTGTTTGGATCAGGCAGATCGACAATTATAACATCATAAACACTCTTGTTATGCTCTAAATATTCAAATGCATCCTGATGAATAACTTCTACCTTGTCATTCATTAATGATCCTTTATTTAATGCTAATAGATGAGGATTTGAATTGGCTAACTCCACGACTGCTGGATCAAGATCTACTAATGTAATTTCCCTTATGTCCTTATATTTAAGTAGCTCTCTAACTACTAATCCATCTCCACCTCCTAATACAAGTACTTTATGATGACTTTGAGCTTGTGCCATCGGAATATGCACAAGTACTTCATGATAGCGGTGTTCATCAATGGAACTAAATTGCAAGCCTCCATCAAGATAAAGCCTAACGTCATCATTGTCTTTTGTTAAAACCATTTTTTGATAATTTGTATCCTCTACATAAACGATAGGGTCTTGATAAATTTTCTGTTCAAATTTATAGGCAATATTTTCACCAAAAAACAACCCTAATATTAGGAGAATAGCGATCACAATACCTACGAATGTATGTAGAGCCTTATTTTTAAGCTCTCGTCGAAAGAGATAGAGAACCACCATTGCAACAATCAGATTAATTAATCCAACGAAAAAAGCACTTTTGACCATTCCTAGCTGAGGCCGGAGAAAAAAAACAAAAAGCAGGCCTCCAATTAGACCACCCGCATAGTCAGAAAATAAAACTCTCGCTGTACTTTTTTCAAGTGTTACACCAATTTCATTCGCTTTTCTTATTAAAATAGGAAGCTCCACACCAGTTAAGGCACCAACTAGAAAGGTAATCACATATAAAAAGATCGCGTCCGCTCCACCTGCTGCAAATGCTGTTACACCAAACATAAGAAAGCTTGAAAACCCACCAATTAGTGCCACAAGAAATTCAATATAAATAAACGATAAAATTAAATTTTTCGTTACCCTTTCACTTAAGGTAGCTCCAATCCCCATCCCTGTAAGGAAAAACGAGATAGTTAGTGTATATTGCTTTACACCATCTCCTAATATATAAGAGCCAAGCGCACCGAATAATACTTCAAATACAATTCCACAAATGGAGACGATTCCTGATGCCCAGTAAATAAAATAACTCTGTCTAATTTTCAAATCCTTCATTTTTTGCCACTCCATCTAAGTACACTTTTATTTAACACTTGTTACCACGGAAATAGAAAACCTGACCATTTGTGGCCAGGTTTTCTATATATTACGTAATAGATGCCCCGATTACAAAGGCCAGGCCAATAGAAACGCCTAATGAAACAATACCAACAGCTATATTATTTTCTTTCAACTGCTGTTCAACAGAGAATTTCCTAGTAAATAGTTCAAATAATAAGTAAGCAACCAACTGAAGTACTACACCATAAGCACCCCAAATAAAAGTTTCCCAAATCGTAATACTATTATAAATGGCAAAGGCTAAAACGATACAAATACCGACAATCTTCCCTGTTATCGATAAAGCCACAGCTTGATTTCCTTCTTTAATTTCATCCCAATCTTTGTACTTCGTCGTCAACCACTCAAAAATAACTAATCCAATAATAACAATAACAATGGCAGCAATAAAATAAACAAATGTCCAAATAAATGGTTCCATTCTCTAATTCCCTCCTTTTATTATTTACCCGCGCTCGGGCCTCCACCTCTTACAGATGACATTCCTCTATTGGTAGTACTTCTTTTATAAGTAGAATATCCACCATAACAATCCCCTGAGCTACATGCTCTACGTCGTTTTTTCGCCCAGTCGTCCACATCCAATACATCATCTAAAATTCTTATCGCAAAATATGTACTTAGGAAATTCGGAGAATAATGATTTCGTACAAATTCGTCACTCGCTACTTCTATTATAGTAGCACCCGGTACTTCTTCACTGTCTTTTAATACAATAAAGTGATCAGGGTAAATCAATATTTGTTGTTGATCGATATATTCACTCTTTTCCTCTGGTGTAACTGTTTCTGCTAACAAATTAGCTAATTCCTCCACTGAAAATTGATCTGTTCCATAAATATTAGATGTTGAATTGTCTTTTACGACAGAATCTACAAAGGGAAAATGGTTTGAAATAAGTGCTTCTATATTCGTTGAATTCTCATTTTTCATGCTTTCAATAATTTCACTTTTAGATTCAGATGTTTGGATAGCATCTTCTGTAAAGGAAGTGGCTTCATTGTAATTATCTTGGCTGCAACCAACCAATAATAAACAAATCATCATGCCTGCTCCTAATAAAACGGAATTTAAACGCACATACTCACCTCCTATGACCTTTTTCCGATAGCAGTATCGATACATCGCTGGTTACTTTTATCACCTAGGTTAATTTTAGAAAGAAAGAGCAATTCTTATGCTAAACATATGTAATTCATCATAGATACATGAACAAAACAGATAACCCTGTTTCTCTACTAAAGGAAACAGGGTTATGTTTACCCTTTTCTAATTGCTTATTCTTCCTTATTCATTTTCTTCTTAAGTGCAGCCAATTCATCATCTACATCATTTTTCTCTAGATCCTCAAACTCATCATCTAATGATCTACTAGCTGCGGATAAATCCTCACTAGTGTCTGCCTCTGCTTCAAAACGCATAACCTTTTCTTCCATACGTTGGAAGCCTTGCTTTGATGCATCATTACCAATAGAGGACATGGCACGATTCATCTTTGTCCTTGTTTTAGCAGATTCTGCACGTGCCTTCAAGGAATCCTTTTTCAGTTGCATTTCTTGATATTCTTTTTTCATTTCATCTAGTTTCACACGTAGTTGATCGGAATCCTTCTTCGCACGTTCCCAAGCTTCTGTCATTGTCGTAACTTGTTGCTCTTGAGCTTTCTTATCCTCTAAAGCTCTTCTAGCAAGATCATCATTACCAGCTTCCACTGCTTTTTCTGCTTGTGCTTGACGCTTTTCCACAAGAGCGGTTGCATCATCTAATCTGCGTTTTAACATTTTTTCGTTTGCAATTTGTTTTGCAACAGCTGATTCTGCTTCACGAATATCCTCTGCCATATCACGCATAAATTGGTCTAGCATTTTTACAGGGTCTTCTGCTTTGTCTAACAATGAATTTAGTTCTGATCCTACGATAGTTTTTACTCTTTTGAAAAATTGAAACATATTAATTTCCTCCTTCATTTGATCCAGCAATTATTTTTATTTCATATTGCTCAATGGGATAGCCATAACTTGCTTCTATTTCACTACCCCAATCCTCTAAGCTTATAAAATGGGTTTCACTTTCATCACAATACTCCACATACTTCATAGTTTGACCTGTTAGGTTACTACTTCTGCCTTCCCCGTTAATATGTGCTTGACCTTTTTCATCAAGGTAGTACTTAATTCCTTGATAAGTAAGTTCCTTTGGTATTTGATTTGCATCCGCTAGTTGAATTTTCTTATAGATGCCTAGTTCTAAATCATCATCCATTTCGGCTGCTAACCAAATTGTCCCAGTTGGTCCTAGTAATTGATAACTTAACCATTCATAGCTACTTTGTCTATACGTGATTTTCCCTACCACCTCATAGTCTTCAAGATTATACTCTACGATATCTCCCACTTGAATCGTTAAAGGAGTTCGTTTCTCCACCTTATGTTGCTTTTGTTTTTTTGGAAAAAGCTTTGATAGAAAACCCAAATGGTGCACCTCATTTCAAACAAATATGGGTTGTTAGTAATGTTTACGAACCAGGATTCGATAGGTTTCATCTTTTTTAAAATTTTTTTATTTTTTATCGATTTTGGTGAATGACATCTAATCCTCCTGTCACCTCAATAATTGTCCCAGTAATCATGTCAGAATCTTGATCACATAGATATAAAATTGTTCTTGCAATATCCTCTCCTGTACCTGACCTTCCAATGGGTGTCTCTTGATCTGGTGCTTTTCTACTTTCTTCTATACTTGCTTCCTTCATATCCCCAACAATATCACCAGGGCAAATCATATTGGAAGTAATGCCATTTTCTGCTTCTTCGTATGCAATGGATTTGGTTAAAGAGACTAAGCCTACCTTTGCTGCAGAAAAGGCAGAGCGATTAACCCAACCAGCTGCATGATTTGCACCTTGAAAACCATAGTTCACAATTCTTCCAAAGTGTTGTTCTCTCATTGCTGGGACGGTTAGTTGTAGAAGATGAAACACACTATCCAGATTACCACTAATCATTTGTTGCCACTCATCTTCCGTGTGATCTAGCAATTTCTTTCGTTCAAAGATGAAAGGCCCTGCATTATTAATGAGATAATCAATTGTACCAAATGTATGTGTAGCTTCTTGGACAGCATTGGTTAGATCATTCTTATCACAAACATCAGCTTGCACAATATGTAAGGAATAATCTGCAAATTTTTGTTTTACTTCATTTGCTCGGTTATTATCTCTAAAATAAGTGACCGTTACAGAATGTCCTAATTTTAAAAAGGCTTCTGTCACTTTTAAGCCTAGACCTTTTGTACCAGCCGTAATAAAAGCATGCCCCATCCAACTTCTCTCCTTCATTTTAAAACTTAACATTCTTATTCTATCCTACAATAAGCTCAAAATTTTTTCTAATATTATAAGGAAGTACACGAAAATTTAACAATTAGGCTATGTTTGAAGAAGAAAGCATAGTGGTAAAATAATAATAGGTAATTAAATTTAATGATAGCGAGTGAAAACGTATTCATGTTATAATAAAAGAGAAGAAAGAGAGGAGTGATCATCATGGCATTTGAATATCATCGAATTCTCGTTGCTGTAGATGGATCCGACGCATCTGAACTAGCTTTCAAAAAAGCAGTAGATATTGTGAAAAGAAATAATGCAAAAATGTTTCTTGTGCATATCATTGATACGAGAACCATTACGACCGTTGCCCCCGAGGTATATGATCAATCGCTCGCGGCACGTTCAGAAAATTATGCCAAAGGTTTACTTGATAATTATAAAGAGAAAGCGAATAGAAGTGGAGTTACCGATATTACTTCACATGTAGAAATCGGTTCACCAAAGATTAAAATACCGAAAGATATTGCAAAAAAATATGAAGCAGATCTTATTATTTGTGGTGCAACAGGAATGAATGCAGTGGAAAGATTTTTAATCGGTAGTGTCTCTGAAAGCATCACAAGACATGCAAAATGTGATGTGCTTGTTGTAAGAAGTTAAAAACGAGAGGGCTCCCCTCTCGTTTTTTATACTTTGACATCTTCCGTTAATCTAACTGTATCTCTCGCAATCATGACTTCTTCATTGGTTGGAATCACAATTACCTTAACAGGTGAATGTGGATAGTTCACAAATGTTTCTTTTCCACGAATATTATTGAGGCTAGGGTCCCAATAAACACCCATAAATTCTAATCCTTGCAACACTCGTTCTCGAATAGTCACACTATTTTCCCCTACACCTGCCGTAAAGATAATGGCATCTACCCCATGCATTCTTGCTGCATATGATCCAATATATTTGTGGATACGCTCAGCAAATACTTGTAATGCAAGCTCTGCTCGTCCATCACCATCGCTCGCACGGTCTGTTATATCTCGTAAATCACTAGAGAATCCTGATAAAGCTAGCATACCGCTTTTTTTGTTCAATACGTTCATCACTTCTGCTGCGGTTTGTCCTGTTTTTTCCATGATGTATGGAATTAATGCAGGGTCGATGTTGCCAGATCTTGTACCCATCGTAACACCAGCTAATGGCGTGAATCCCATCGAAGTATCGATAGACTTACCATTTTCGATAGCTGCAATACTCGCACCGTTTCCTAGGTGACAAGAAATTAAACGTAACTGATTTAATGGTACACCCATCATTTCCGCTGCTCTCTCTGAAACATACTTATGGGAAGTTCCATGAAAACCATATTTCCTTATCCCATAATCTTGGTAATATTCATAAGGAAGACTATATAAATAAGCTTGCTCTGGCATCGTTTGATGAAATGCGGTATCAAAGACTGCAACTGCCGGTACATGAGGTAAAACCTCACGAAATGCATGGATTCCAGTTAAATTGGCTGGATTATGCAATGGTGCCAAATCGGATACTTCTTCGATCTCTTTGATTACTTTATCTGTAATTAGAACAGAATCATTGAACTTTTCTCCACCATGTACTACCCGATGTCCCACACCGTCAATTTCATCAAGACTTGAGATGACTCCTGTACTTGTAAGCTTATCTAGTAACAATTTAACAGCTTTCTCATGGTTTTCTATATCTTCTGTAACTTGATCTTTCGTTTCTTTATACTCAATTGTAAAAACAGAGTTGTCAATGCCGATACGTTCTATTAAGCCTTTTGCCAAAACCGTTTCTTTTGGCATTTCAATAAGCTGAAATTTTAAGGAAGAACTTCCAGCATTTATTGCTAAAATTTTACGCAACATTTTCCATCCTTTCGTTCCGATCTATAATTCTAAAAACATTCCCAACTCCATTTAACCACCGTAAGTACAAGTTTGCAACAGCTATTCCTTTTGTTACCGTTTCCTTTGAAATATTTTTATTTTCAGACTATTCTAAATTTTCGTTCTTAAACCATTTGTCTATTTTTTTAAGCATATTATCCGTTGCCTGTACATCTTTAAAAGAAGGTAACTGGGCCATTAATGCCTGTTTTGGTGGCTTAGTATCCTGTCCTTTCTTTTGTAGTATAAAAAGACTCTTTGCAAATTTTTCCGATGTAAATAAAGTTAAGGGCAACTGCATTAAGCTGACAATGTGGGTATGCTCTCGCAAGTATTTTTGTAGCTTCTCACTTTGATCACTAGTAAAGAGGAAATTAGGTATCAAAAATAATAAATACCCTCCCTCTTTCGTATATTTTATCGATTGCTCGATAAATAGATGGTGTGCATAGGAGTGACCTTCTTCCGCCCTTAATTGATATTGTAAAGATTGCGTATCATCAGGATAATAGCCTACTGGCAAATCGGCAATGACGAAATCAACTGGCTCTAGTAATAAAGGTGTTAAACTATCCTGATGGAAAAATTCAATTTGTTGTTCCTGAAGATTGGCACTTTCTACTGCGATCTGAATTAGGGTTGGGTCAATTTCACTTCCATAGCCTATTCCGTTAGCCTCCACTTGATTGATTACTGCAGTTAATAAATTTCCGGTGCCACTTGCAGGGTCAAACACCCGAAACTCTTCTTTATTTTTCAAAAACTTTTGAAGAAAGTAACCAATAAACAAGGCGATAGAATCCGGAGTGATCATATGCTGCTGTTGAGTGGAGCCTTTCATTCCTTTTATAATGGCTAGTTGAATGACCTTGCGAATTTGCTCACTCGTCACTTCTGTTTCTTCCAACATTTTGGCCATTTCTTGTAAAGATGGTTCTGTCAATTCTACCCCAGCATTAAATTTTTTTAATGCTAATGCCAATCCATCTAAATAGGTTACTCGCTCTTCATTTTGAATCAATTGTATGGATTGATCTAACAGATCAAATGCTCTTTCTACTGAAAATTCCATTGTTTCTCCTCCAAGCAATTCTTCTATTTATTAAATATTCTCTCTCTGATTCATGAAACGAGAATAATAAAGTGTGACTCCAATTGTGCTGTGATAAATTTGAAATCCACTGCCTCTTATATTATGAAGGCAGTGGACGCTGAAGTCTACTCTGATGATTAACGACGTTTACGTTCTTCATGATTATCTTTATCATCTTTATTTTTCTTAAGCATTTCCATAATTTGATCAACAAGTTCTGGCCCTTTATCCATAACTTTTTCATAAACACGAGTAGTCGTAGATTCGTGTAATGTCACTAATTCTACTCCTTGTTTATTTGCAACTAAAAAAGCACTTGGAGTAATGCTTACACCACCACCACTACCTCCTCCGAACGGAATAATGGCTTCTGATTCTGACTCCGAATCTGACTGTTTATCAGAGGACTGCCCCTTGCCATTGAATTCACTACCTCCAGCTGCAAATCCAAACTTCACCTTAGATAAAGGAATAATCAAGCTTCCATCAGGTGTATCTATAGGCTTTCCAATAGCTGTGTCTACTTCAATCATTTGCTTTAAATTATCCATAGTTAAAGACATGAATCCTTCTAATGGATGCACATTATTTTCTTCCATGTTGACTGGACTCCCTTCTTATTTGTTTTTCCGCAATGCACGAATAGTTTTTCGCATTTTTAAGGAAATCATACATATTCCTTCCGTCTCTAAAATTTCTTCGTCAAAGTCCGCAGAGATATTACAATGAATAGGGGTCATTGTCTTTGTTGAAAAATAATTCTTTAATGCTTCCATTATTCCTTTACATAGGCCATAAAGGATTGCCGTAGTATCCGGTTCTCCTGTTCCTATGATCGCGTCTACTTCAAACTGTTCTAGTCTACCTTGATCCAACAGCAAGCTCCCAATTAACCGTAGATCTTTTTTCTTATTTGTAGATGTCTTCTTATTATCCGAAAAATCGAAACTATCCAGTTCTATTTCTTTATAATAAACTCTGATCTTTAAGAGATGGACAGAAAGAATGACCATTTGTTCTTCTTCATTTATGCTCCAATACAAGGTAAAATAAAAGCGTGCGATGGATAAAATAATGATTAATGCAAGGATTAATATAAAAAAGATTCCAATTAGTATTAGGAGAATCATTTCATTGATCACCACCATTTCTTATTATTCTTTACAAAGTTTGGGTAGATTAATCAAAGGGAGTATCGCATTCCTTTAGATTTTGAGTTTTCCTAATAGTAAGGTAAGCGCTACCGTGATAAAATAATGATGGAATTACTTTTTACAGGAGGCTTTTCTATGGAAAAAAGAAAATATATCTACTTTTATTATTCAAAAAGTGATGATTTAGAGGAAAAAATAAACCCATTGTTTGAACATATCGAAAAAAGCGGATTTGAAATCGTGGATGACCCGAAGGAAGCAAATATCATTGTTAGTGTTGGTGGTGATGGCGAATTTCTACAGGCGGTTCGTCATACCAACTTTAAACAAGATAGTCTCTATGTAGGTATTACAAAAGAAAATGAAGCTGGACTTTATTGTGATTTTCATCTGGGACATTATGTCGACATGATTCATGCGATGAAAAATGAAGAGCTAGAGGTTCGTCGTTTTCCAGTAATCGAAGTTACTATTAACGGAGAATCGAGCTTTTATTGTCTGAATGAGGCTGCCATTCGCTCTGCGATAATCAAAACAATCGTTATGGATGTCTACATAGACGATACTCACTTTGAGAGATTTCGGGGGGATGGATTAATTGTTGCAACACCGACAGGAAGTACTGGCTATAACAAGTCTACACATGGAGCTGTAGTTGATCCTAAATTAGCTTGTATTCAAGTCTCAGAGCTCGCTTCGCTTAATAATAACAGGTATCGTACACTTGGCTCTTCTTTTCTATTAAATCAAGACCGAACACTAAGATTGGAAGTACTCCAAGACGGGAACGATTACCCAATTATTGGACTAGATAATGAGGCTTATTCGATTCGGAATATTCATTCAATTACGATTAGGCTTAGTGATAAACGAATTAAGACAGTTAAATTAAAAAATAATTCATATTGGGATCGTGTTAAACGAACATTTTTGTAATGTCATGCCATCTGCCAAATAAATCATTTATTCGGCAGATGGTTTTATTCGTTATATCTTGGTTATTTAGCTTTTCTCATGTCTTATTAAAAAAATATAATTGTTTATCTTGGCTATCTGGCTTCACT
>JACYYK010002119.1_pt1 | contig 28610 bp, 24 predicted proteins | sample 8236871 | NCBI WGS metagenome assembly JACYYK01 (sample SAMN14103087, study PRJNA606662) | landfill metagenome | isolation source: landfill solid waste inoculated with endophyte fungus Paravalsa indica | place: India:New Delhi, Okhla landfill site | collected 2017-11-05 | reverse complement strand
ATTCTTATGTTAATTAACATTAAAATAAATAAAAATAATATAGAAACTGCTCCTAAGTAAATTATTAAATATGATAACCCTATAAAACTTAAACCTGTTAATATTAAATATGAAGATATACCTCCAAATAACCCTATTAAAAATAATATAGATACTATAGGATTCTTACTAATTATAATGTATATACCGCATATAATTATAAATATAGATAATATATCCAATGCTTCTACATTATATTTATTTGTAAAACTTTCATTAATAAAAAATAAACTAGTCATTTTGATTTAAATATTTATACCTAGAAGGATTTAAGAAATTATAACATCATAAGCTATAATTTAATTTTTATAAGAAGAATATTCCTTCATTAAAAAAAACGAACTAACCCGGATTCGAACCGAGATCTCCATCCGTGACAAGGAAGTACTCTACCAATTAAGCTACTAGATCTTAAAAATATTAATTTACGCAACTAGTTGGCCTCGAACCAACAAAATTCGTGTGGAAAACGAAAGGTTTGCCAATTAACCTATAGGTGCTATATAATTAAATACCCTTTTACTATAATTTTTACATTAGATATTTATTTATTCTTATACATACTTAAAAATAACATATGTTAATACTTATTACCTTTATGGCAATATCGGAAGAAGAGTGATTCGAACACTCAAGTGTTTACACACAATATTTAGTAAATACCTTGCCCTGCCAATGACTACTCTTCCTTTAGAACGGGGTTTGCAGGACTCGAACCTACATCTTGATGATTAAAAGTCATGTGCATTACCATTATACTAAAACCCCCTTTATTCTTAACATTTACTAACTACCTCAATAATAGATCGTAATGTATAAAAATAATCATACTACATCTACAAAATGTCAGTATAAAATACCACTTTCATATCCTACATGATGATGATCTGTTAGATGGTATGCATAAATTCTTCATAAACCAACAGCTAAGAAGATAGTTCCTATTATAACATGAAATCCGTGGAAACCTGTTCCAAAATAGAAACATGACCCAAATACACCATCACTTATAGTGAAAGATGACACGTTATACTCTACAGCTTGAAAGAATGTAAATACTATAGCTAATACTACTGTCGCCAGTGAACCATATAAACTTCCTGCTCTATCTCCTTTTATTAAAGCATGGTGACCATATGTAATAGTTGCTCCACTTGATAATAATATTACTGTGTTAAGCAATGGTAATTCAAAAGGATTTATAGGATCTATTCCCATAGGTGGTCATTGAGCTCCTAACTCTACATCTGGTGTTAAAGCACTATGGAAGAAAGCTCAGAAGATTGCTAAGAAGAAAAATACCTCTGAAACTATAAATAAGATAATTCCTACATTAATACCTTTTTGAACGGCAAATGTATGATCTCCCAAGAATGTACCTTCGGCTATTATATCTCTAAATCATAAAGACATAGAAGATATAACTAATATAACGGCGAAGTATCATAGAATATGTGTATTGTAAAAATTATGCATAGATAAAGCACTAGTAAGACCTAAAGTCCCTAAACTTATACTAGTGTATAGAGGTCAAGGTGAAGGAGATACTAAATGATAAGGATGAGATTGAAAATTACTTCTAATAGTAGTAGTCATAAAAAAAAATATGTATATATTGCTCTTTCTTTGATAAAGTTTTATTTAAAATATAATGTTTGTTTAGGAAGAAAAGGACTCGAACCTTCGATAGCAGTTAGCTATTGAGTTTACAGCTCAACCCGTCATACCAACAAACGGGACCTTCCTTTAGGTTCAAACAATCCAGAACATAATATATGGGAAAAATTCATACTATTATAAAGTTCTTACGATTGTTTAAACCTTTTTTTTATTGTTAGGGTTAATCAATCCCGTGCAACTTCCACTACACGAACCGTATTTCGACTTAACACTAATCGGAGTCTCGCATACGGTGAATTTTACTATAAAGGTCTAACTTTATGTATTATATTTTTATAGCAAAAAAGCAAACTTATTGCGCAGTACTCCTTTCAGCATGTGACGAGTGGTTAGTACCAATCCGAAGTTATATTCACCGTGACATGGTGATTCACGATTACTAGCAATTACTTATTCATATAGTCGAGTTTCAGACTATAATCCTTTTATTTCTATCCTATTTTTTGAGATTAGCTTAAATTCACATTTTCGCATCTCTTTGTTTAGGAGAATTGTGGCACGTCTATAGCCCACAATATTAGGGCCATGATGACTTGTCTTTGTCCTCTTTATCATTTCCAGTATGCGGAAAAACCCCTCTATTATATATTTTACAAGTAGAGGAAAGGATTACGTTAATTCCATGAAGAACCACAGTTTCACAACATTAACTTAAAACAGCCGTGCAACACCTGTATCTTAATTTACAATTAAGTATTCAAATTGTGGTAAGGTTTTTCGCGGGTTATCGAATTAAATAACATACTTCACTACTGGGGTCAGAAACGGTCTAGTGATTTCAGTTCCAGTGTTGCCACTTTACTCTTGAGGTGAAATGCTTACACTTTCATTTATAGACCAAATTATCTCTAATCTATGGCATTCATTGTTCTCTGCGAAGACTACTAGGGTGCCTAATCCTGTTCGTTACCTCCGCCTTCGTCCCTCAACGTCAGTTTCTACATAGAAGACTGCCTTCGCCTTTACCAGTCCTTAGAGTATCACAGAATATCGACTCTCCACTTAAAAGTACTGTACTTCTTATATAAAACTCTAGCCAAATACTACTTATATTAAGTCATTTTGGCCGTCTAGGTACCCTTTAAACCTACTTAAGATGAATAACACTCGTCTCTTACGTATTACCGCGACTGCTGGCACGTAATTGGTCAAGACTTTTTATATATACTGTCATTATCAATATATAGACAAAACTTCATTAGACGACCTATTTCATTTTCCTAAGTTGCCAGTTCGGCCGTTAGGCCATTGACCAAAATTCCTCACTGCTGTACAGATATGCATTGGGGTTTTTTCAGACCCAATGTGATCGATCAACCTCTCAGTTACGACTAAGAAGATTACCGGCTTGTTAAGCCATTACCTTAACAACTACCATCTCTTCTATGACATTAATCGTCCTCTCAAAGCAGTGGAAAATTTCCACCTTTATTTTTATTATAAGGAATTTGTGTTCCTTACTTCAAGATAGGCAAAAATATCTTATACTCACCCTTACACCACTATTAATTTAATTTTTCAATTGTATTAATCGTACGATTAGCATGTGTCAAGCACTTAGACAGCGTTCAATCAGAGCTATCACCAAACTCATCTATAATTTTTTATATGATATCATTCATATCACTTATTAATATAAACATCGCCTAGGAGAAAAATAGCTTTTTTCCAATAAAACTTATGAATAAAAAAAACCGTTAATTAGGATTATTAGTTCGTCAATTAACTAGAGAACATAATTGAATATTTTCTACTTATAACCCTATATTTATACATAAAATTTAAACTCAGAACTTTTCTTATTTTTTCACTTAGTGATTTATAATTATATTAATTACTATTAATATACTTAAAAGACTTATCCTCTTTGATCTGTCTTATAAAGAGCTTTGGACTCGAACCAAGAATTAGAAGATTCATCCTTCTTGTTTTACCTATTAAACTATACTCTCCAGGCACTCTTCCACAACTTAATGAAATTACTTTGAGATACCTGAGGATTTTTAAGTCCTATGTATATAAAGATAACTGTTCAGATAAACGTTTTATTAATGCATATCTAAACCGTCTCTTATATAACTACTTGTTAAAACAACAAATACTTGAGCTTGAATAAATGCAATACCAAACTCTAATCCCGAGAAGGCTATAATAAATGCCAATGGTATTAAACCTAAAAAGAAAAATATCACACCAGAAGTCATAATATTATAAGTGAAACCTGCTAAAATGTTTAATAACATGTGCCCAGATAATATGTTAGCAGCTAATCTTAGACCTAAAGAAACATTTCTAGCTAAATGTGAAATAAATTCTATAAATACTAATAACGGTAATAATCCTAAAGGACATCCTGATGGAACTAAAATAGAGAAAAATTTTAATCCATGTTTTTGGAATCCTAAAATTGTTGCACCTATTACTATAGTGAAACTTATAGAAAAAGTAAGAACAAAATGACTTGTAGATGCAAAACTGTATGGAACCAACCCTATTAAATTATTCATTAAGATGAAAATAAATAAAGTGTATATTAAAGGGAAAAATACTTGCCCTTGTTTTGCATTTATTTGACCTATTACTATACTTTGAATTGTTGCATATAGAGATTCTTGACTGATTGATCATCTATTTCCTATTAATTTGTTGTAATTTATACTTAATAAACTAACTATTAATATAAATATAGCAGCTAATACTAAATACAACCCTATGTTTGTTAACGATAATTGTAAATTATTTAAAAATGAGAATTTTATATTAAAGAAATCTCTTATCTCAAATTGACTTAATGGATTTGTAAAATATACATGTGTATGTGTATAATTGTTCATAAATATTATTATTCTATATAAATTCTTCCTTAAATAGTTTAGTGTCTTCCAACATTACTTACGATTATGCTTTTTATATAATACCGATGAAGTATTATATTTTATTTATTAATTTTATAAACATACGTGAAATAAATAATCTTACTATTCTAGGTAAGATATAGTTAGATAATATGTATAATATTCCAACTAGTAAAGCGAAAGTGAAAAATACTTCGTTCATATAATAAAAAGGTACTAATTGTGGCATAGGAATTCTTATAGGTAATTTATACTATAGTAAAGTAATCGTTTTTAGAAAATGTTCTTAAATCTCAACATATTGTGTTCACTGGTACGTTAATATTCTGTATTACACCTACTGAATTAGATTGACTTTATACAAAACATATTGTATATTAGGTTTGATAAAGTTAGTTTACTTAAATGAAAGCCTATATACTAAAAATTTTAGAACTTATTCTTGAAAATGGTACTAGAGCTTTTGATGTGGCTATTTGATTACTCAATAAAAAAATTTTTGAGCAACTATAAATTCTGTTTTCCCATAATTATGATTTTCTAGTTTACTATTTACAAGACTTTCAGCGGCGACCCTGTATTTAAGCACAGTACCTCTTCTATTGGATATTATTCACTGTACTATTGATCTTAACTTGGAACCAATTCATTCAGCTCCTGCTAACTCTAATATACTGAGTATTATCATTATTCCATAATAAATTATATCCTCTCAAAAAATTCATAATATAGCTACTATTGTGAAATGAAGGAAGAATCTAATTAACTCTTTTTTACTTATACCACTTCTTTTAATTGAACTTGAAAGATTATAATTTTTTTTCATTATAATCTTTACTTATATTTAAGATATTTCCAGAAATAAATATATAAATAATAGATAAGAATAAAATATTATCAATATTGAAAGAATAGAAGTTACTTCCTAATAAATATAAAATAATACCTATTATAATATACAATGCATAATTAGTAACCATACCTGTACTTAATCTATTTATTAATTTACTTATAAATAATAATAATTTTTCAATACCAAGAGGTCCTATAGTCTCAATACTACCTTTATCTAAAACTTTAGTTGTTTGACTACCTAATCTAAGTGTGAAGTTAACTATATATTTATTAACGAAGAATTCAATTAATAAACGTTGATTAAAGAATCCAAATATATTATAACCTAAACTAGTTAATTTAAGATTATTAGTAATAGATGGATAAAATTCAAAAAGTATAATAGCAAATCCAGTACCTATAACAGTTAATATGAAAGGTAATAATTTAATAAAAGTACTAAGTCCAAACTCAGCACTTATTAAGATTTCATGCATAGGGTGTATAAAAATACTATTATTATTAAAGAACCCAGATCCTAAACCAACATATATGTCTTTAGTTAAGAATCCAAAGTAAATAGAGAAAATAGCTAGAATAATTAAAGGAAGACTCATGAAAATTTTACCTTCATGTGCATTTTTATAATAATTTAAAGGTCCGTTAGGACGAGCAATAAAAGTTAAATATAATACTTTCACTGAGTATAAAGTAGTAAATACTGCACCTGTTACAGCTATAAAATATACAGCTATACTAGGGAAATTAAATTGACCATAAGAAGATTCTAATATAAGATCCTTACTATAGAATCCAGTCATGAAAGGGAATGCAACTAAACTAAGACTAGCAATCAAAATTACAGAATAAGTTAAAGGTAATCAATGTATTAATCCACCATATTTTCTTAAATCTTGATTATCTGAAACGGCATGAATTACAGCTCCAGCACCTAAAAATAATAGCCCTTTATAGAAAGCATGATTTATTAAATGAAATAAAGCAACATTATATGAAGATACTCCAATGGCAACAACCATTAAACCTAATTGACTCATAGTAGAGTATGCAATTATTTTTTTTATATCTCCTTGGAATAAACCGATCATAGAACTAGATAAAGTAGTTATAGCACCTAATCATAAACATATTAACAATAATGTAGAACTATATTCAATAAGCGGAGATGAACGAATTAATAAGTATACTCCTGCAGTAACCATAGTAGCTGCGTGTATTAATGCAGAAACTGGAGTAGGACCCTCCATGGCCATAGGTAGTCAAATATGAAGTCCTATTTGAGCACTTTTAGCCATAGCACCTATTAATAAACATATCCCTATTATAGTTACAACATTAGTATTTATATACGGAGCTAATGAAAATATAGTACTGTAATCTAAATTACCTAAAGTTCATAATAATCCTAACATTCCGATTATTAAAAAACAATCACCAACTCTGTTAGTTAAGAAAGCAGAAATAGAACTTTGATTAGCCGCTATTCTAGTAAATCAGAAACTAACTAATAGATAAGAACAGACTCCTACACCTTCTCATCCTACAAACATTAATAAATAGTTATTTCCTGTAACTAATAATATCATCATAAAAGTAAATAAGTTTAGATAACTAAAAAATCTTTGATTGTGTGGATCACCACTCATATATTCTATAGAATAAATATGAACCAAAGAACTTATCACTAATACAGGAATTAACATAGATACTGTTAAACTATCAAATTTAAAATCCCATATTATATTAAATGATTCACTTACTAATCATTCAAATAATGAAATAGATACAATGTTATTATTAAAACCTATTTCAAAAAAAGCTATAATAGCAAAAATTGTTGTTAATACAACACTACCAGTACTAATAATGTGTGATCCTCTTACACCAGTTTTTCTACCAAAAAACCCTGATATAATAGAACCTAATAAAGGTAAAAATATAATACTTAAGTACATTCTTTATTTTCAAAAGATATTGATCCTCTTAATCTATAAAAGGCAACTAGGATTCCTAATCCTATTGCAGATTCAGCCCCGGCTGTTATTATTATATATATTGCGTAATTTTGTCCTACTATGTCATCTAAACTTATAGAACTTATCAATATTAAAAATGTTATTGATACTAGCATTATTTCAATTGAAATAAGCATTAAAATTATGTTTTTTCGATTAAATACGAATCCTAAGATTCCTATTAAAAAAAGTATTAAAGTTAAATTCATTGTTTATTTAGTTTTAAAGATTTTTGTATAAAATTTATTTAATCGCCTGTGTGTATTTATTTACCCGCTATTATTCTCCCAAAAATAATAGCAGGCAAGGGTATATAAGACTCGAACTTATATATTAGTGGCCGTAACACTACACTTTGCCTGTTAAGAATAATACCCTTTTATTCATAATTGTATAATCAATTTATGAATTTAGATGGATTAATAGCTTCTATTGCTATAGGCATAGAAGAATGTAATAAACCGCATATTTCTGAACATTGTCCATAGTATACTCCTTCTCTATTTATAAATAAAGATACTTCATTTAATCTACCAGGATATGCATCAACTTTAATTCCTAAAGAAGGCACAGCAAAAGAATGTATTACATCTCCAGATGTTACTAATATTCTAATGTGAGTTAATTCTGGTAATATTACTCTATTATCAACTTCTAATAATCTTAGAGCTCCAGGTTCTAAATCAGAATCCGGAACAATGTAAGAATCAAATTCTATTAAATCATCATTTGAATCTAAGAAATCAGGATATTGATAACTTCAGTATCATTGGTGACCTTCTGCTATTATAGTCATAGATGGATCATTGATTTCATCCATTAAATATAATAATTTAAAAGAAGGGAAAGCTATTAATACTAATATTATAGCAGGAGTAATAGTTCATATTAATTCTATCAATGTACCATGATTTAAATATTTGTGTGAAATTGGAGATTTATTGTTATTAAAATTTCAGATTACTGAAAATAACACTCATCCTACACTAAATAATATTATTACTAAGTAATACATTATTATATCATGTAATTCTATTAAACCTTCCATTTGTGGTGTCGCACTATCTTGAAAATAAATACCTCAAGGTGTAGGAGCATCTAATTTTATTTGTAAATCTTGCAGTATATTTATCATTTTTTTTGTATTCTATGTATATTCTAAGATTTTTATTTCAAACTTTAAATTGCTAATAATTATAGTATAGATATTTTAAAAATAAGTATTATTATTTTAACTTAAAATAATAAATATAATATATTGCTTCGATTCGAACGAAGATCTTTAAAAAATGTTTTACCTTTAAACTACAAATATTTAGAATAAAGTATTTATTTGTAAAAAATAAACTTGTATTCTAATCTTCCTCTAAGAGTAAAAAAAATTATATTTTATATATTAAATTACCCACAAAATAGTGTAAACCATCTAAAATTATAGAAGGGTAAATTCCTAATACAACTGTAAATACAGTTAATATTAATAATATTATAAATTCTCTTTTATTAACATCAAAAAGGTTTTCTTCTTTAAATAATTGAGAAAAGAATCCTCCAAAAGAAATTCTATTAAACATAAATATAGTATAAGCGGCTGATAATACAACAGAAGAACAAGCAATCATACCTAATAAAGGTAATCTTTCTAATACTCCATAAAGAGACATAAATTCACCTATGAAATTTAAAGTTAAAGGTGCACCACAATTACCTAAACATAAGATAAAGTATAATATAGAAAATAATGGCATCAATTGTGCCATACCTCTATAATAATAAATTATTCTTGTGTGAGATCTATCATATAGTATACCTCCAACACATATAAATAAACCACTAGATACAAATCCGTGAGCTAGACCTAAAACTATCGCTCCTTCTAATCCTTGTATACTATTACTAAATGCTCCTATTAAATATACCGCAGCGTGAGACACAGAACTATAGGCTATTAATTCTTTAATATCTGTAGTTCTTAATGTACTAAAACTAGCATATATAATAGTTATTACTCCTATAGTATATATAATAAAAGTATAATTTAAAGAAGCTTTATTTAGTATAGGTAATATTAATTTAAATATACCATATAAACTTAATTTAAGAACTATAGCTGCTAATACTATACTTCCACCTAAAGGTGACTCAACGTGAGCTTTCAATAATCAATTATTTAAAAATATTACAGGAGTTTTTACAGCAAATGATATAAATATCCCTATAAATAAGAAAATTTGAGTAAAATAATCAAAATTTATTTTAAATAAAACATCATAATCCACTGTTCCTGCTATTGAATATATAGTTAATATAGATAATAATAAGAATAAAGATCCTCATAATGTGTATAAAAATATATAATAACTAGCTCTTACTTTATTACTAGATCCATACAAACCTATTAATAAAAATAAAGGAGGCAATGTACTTTCAAAAAAAATATAGAACATTAACATATCTAATGCTAAAAATACTCCTAATAATAAAGATTCTAATAATAACATTATAATTAAATAAGATTTAATATTATGCTTTATAGAATTTCAATTAGAAACTAATGCTATTGGCATTATGATAGTTGTTAATAAAACAAAGTATATAGATATACCATCTATACCTAAATATATATCGTAAAATTGGATATTATAATGTTCTTGTACAAATTGAAAATTATTATTACTAAAACTAAAAAAAATAAATACAATAAAAGATAATATTAAATTTACCATACTTGTACCTAAAGCAACATTTTTCATATATAATGTATAATATTTTCCAACATTAATTTCATTTAATAACGATACAATAAACACTCCTAAAAGTGGTGTAATTATCAATAATCATAAAAACATGAATTTTCATGTTTTTATATTTTTTTTAAATTCATAAATAAAAATAAAATTAAGACTAAGATCAACCTTAGAGAATATAGTTAATATTTATATTCCTAATTTCTACTATCAAACTGTAACAATCTTTTAGTAAAGACCTCTTTTACCACCAACCTATAAAATAATATAACAATCAGACCACTATTATTATAAATAGTAGCCATAGTATACCGTATAAACCATGATTATCTACTAATTCTTCAACTTTTCTCCTTATAAATCCTCGAATTAAAAAGAAAAGCGTCATACTTATCATTCTATATTTTATAAAATTATCAGGATTATAAATTATACTAGATCTCTTTAAATCAAAAAGTAAAAGTATCATATAAGGTAAGATCACTCATGAAATAGTTAAAATAATCAAAGCAACTAGTATTCCAGGTATTATTTTTTTATCTTTTATCTTAGACTTAATTTTTTCTAATACATTTTTCATTACTTTTTCTATAAATATCGAAATTTTCTTAAAAATCTCTATTGATTTTAGCAATATATTAGTAAATCTTGTCTTTAAAAATCTTATTAAACTTTTCATTACAATATGTTAATATTTATTAAAAATGCGTCAAATTGGAATAATAAACAAGGTATTAAAATAATAAACGCGAACAATAAAGGTAATAATACTGTTCAACAAAAAGACATTAATTGATCAAATCTTATTCTAGGGAATGAAGCTCTAACTCAAATGAAAAGAAAGACTAAAGCAGAACTTTTTAATCCTATAGTTAAACCAGATAATAAACCGTTAATGAAAGGATTCATTAATAATTCTTGTAATTTAGTATTTTCATAAGATGAAATAAAGTCTATATCAAAGATATATGCTCATAAATAGTTTAATGTATTAAATAAGTATATTATATCATAAGATACTAAATATCCTCCCATAAAGAAAATAGTTGTTAATATACACATTAATAATATACTAGAGTATTCCGCTAAGAAGAAGAATACAAAAATAACAGCAGCGTGCTCTGTCATAAATCCACTTACTAATTCGGATTCAGCTTCTGCTAAATCAAAAGGAGCTCTATTAGTTTCAGCTACAGATCCTATGAAAAAGATTATTAATATAGGGAATAAAGGTAGTATAAGTCATACAATTTTTTGAAATTGTACAGTTACATTAAGATTTAAACTATTAGTAATCATAACAATTATTAGTATCGCAGAACTTAAAACCAATTCATAACTTATTAATTGAGCAGTACTACGTAATGAACCTAAGAAAGCATATTTACTATTAGCACTTCATCCTGCAAGTAAAATACCATAAGTAGCTATAGATGATACTGCTAATATGTAAAATATACCTAAATCTAAATCTGATACAGATAATCCAGGACCATAAGGTATAACTGCAAAACCTAATAAAGCAAAGATTAGAGTAACAACTGGTCCTAAAAAAAATAAGAAGAAATTAGATTGTGTAGGTGCTACGTATTCTTTTAAAATAAGTTTTAAAGCATCTGCAAAAGCTTGTAATAATCCGTAATATCCTACGGCATTTGGTCCTAGTCTTCTTTGCATACTAGCCATTGTTTTTCTTTCCGCTACCGTTACATATGCTACAGCAAGTAATCCAGGTAAAAATAATAAAACAACTTCTAAGAAAGATAAAAGATTTGGATAGTTGTTTATGTAAATATTGTCTATATTCATATAGTTATTCATTTTTTGTTTTTAATGCTATTAACACTTTTGATAAAAAAATTTTTTTTGTACAATAAGATTAATCAATACTATTCTCTAAAAAAAATAAAAGAAAATTAGCTACTTCATTTTAGACTCGAACTAAAATCGGAATATTAGAAGTATTCTGCTCTACCATTGAGCTAATGAAGCGCGGAGTTTAATCAGCATTACTTTTTTGTAAAGTTGCTAACTTGGCTCTCTACTTTTGTAGTGAATTCCTACTTATTTAACTGTATTCGCAAAAGTAACTAACTTTGTAAAGGTAGTGACACGAATGCGTGAGGTTTAGGAGGACTAGTTAAAGCCCATTCTATACTATTGTAATTTCTATTTAAGTAACCTCTTAGAGAATCAGTGTGGAAAGGAAGTGTTAATCAAGGATATCTTACTGCAACTTGACCTGCTGTTAATTGTTGGTATACAATAAACAAGAATAATCAAGCGGCTACAACACTAACTATTGACCCAAAACTACTTACTAGATTTCATCCAGTAAATGCATCAGGGTAATCACTAATTCTTCTAGGCATTCCTTGCAATCCTAAGAAGTGTTGAGGGAAGAATGTTAAATTAACACCTATAAATAATAATCAGAATTGTACTTTAGCTAGATAAATATTGTAATTTAAACCTAATATTTTAGGTGATCAGAAATATCATCCACTAAACATAGCAAATACTGCACCCATACTTAATACATAGTGGAAATGCCAATTTATTTTTGATTTTTCGATAGTGTTTTTTCAACTAATTTAAGATTTTTTTTTAATACTTTTATAACACTTACATATTCATTAAATAAAGATTTAGATTCATTAGGATAAAATCCCTCTTTACCTTTATTTATGTCTACAACAATCTTTTTAAATTTCTTTTCCTGATTATCGTAGGCTTTGAATTCATATTCAGCATCCTTTATTTGGTCAGAAATTGAAAATTTAGGCTGATCTCCAATATTTATACTTTTTTTTATATTTCTTTTTTCACTAAAAGAATTTTGTTTAAAATTAGGAGTATTTTTATTTGCATTTCTCCTTTGAGCTTCAAAAATTTTTTCTTTTAAAGAAGAAACTTTCTTTTTATTTTTTCTCTTATCATTTAGATAAAAAAAAAATGTTTCTTTTGGTTTATTAGGTTTATTACCATTATTTTTAAACCACTTATAATCTAAAGATAATTTTAAATCTTGGATTTTTTTCTTAATATCCATATTTAAAAATAAATTTTTCAAATAAGTTATTACCATCACTAGAAGTTTTTGTCCTATTATTACTAATATTAATGAAATTATAATAAATAAACTAAATAGAACATATTTCATTATACTATGAAATATAGGAAAATCTTTCTTTAGTTGGTCATTGTTAACTCAATAATCAATTATTTTTATTAATTTAATTAAAACGCCTGTTAATAAAAAAAAACTAGATAAATATATTTCTATTATATCTTGACTTATTGTAAATATATAAACATAATAAAATAAACTAATAAAAAGGGATGCTTTTATGCTACTTTTATCAATTAAGTAGATATTACCAATATAATCTTTAAATTGAGATTTTAAGTCTTTGTTAATAAAAAAGTTTATAAAAAAAAATATATTTTTATATTTAGTTTGTAAATAAGTTTGGATAAATTGTATAATAATATCTACGTATAAAATCTTAAATATTTTTAGTTTTTGACACTTGTAGGTCTTTTAATAAATTTTTTAACAAGTATGCATCTTTTGTAATAAATAATGTGGACTCTATCTTTACCCTGTACCATGATATCAATCCTTTAAGAAATTATAATAAATTTGACGCTCTATACTATTCAAAGGATATTTTTTATATTTCCTGATTAATAAAAAATCTTTAATTTTAGTAGCTTTATTAAATTTTCTATCAGAATATAACCCAGTACTCATAAAATAATCATATATAAATAACATTTTCATTTCATTTTGAAATTTGTAAGAAATAAATCTAGAATCTAGCTTGGAATTTCTTCCATGTACGATAATAGTTGGTGCAGAATAATTTAATAAAGTTTTATCGAAGTTTAACTTGGATGTATATTCATTATATTTAAAAGTTAAAGTACATTCTATAACATTCTCCTTATAATTAAGGTCTATGTTACCTATACTATCTATTAAACCTGCAAAATAAGTATCATATAACCCTATATTGTAATCACCTTCGATAAAATCTATATTATATAAAGCACAAGCTTCTTTAAAACTAAGTGTTTTGATTCTAATTAGACCATTAATATTTTTAAGAATGTACATTATGTTTTCTTTAGTTGAAACTGTATAAACAGAATATGGTTTATTTATATCTGAAATAATTTTACCTATATGTAAATAATTTTGTATACGTGTTAGTATTCTAATATCTTCGTTATATAGTTTTATTCTAATTTGTTTAAGAACTTTTTTCTTATTTAATGGATCTAACCGAATATCAAATTTTCCTTTTCCATCTATTATACCGCTAAATCAATTTCAAAATATAGAATCTTTAGTAAAATCGGGTAACTGACGTGTAGTCTCTGAGAACTCTTTACAGTTTTCTGCTGATTGTATATTCATAAGTTTAGCATTAAACTTAACTGCAGTATTATTATTTTTACTATTTAAAAGAATATTATTCCTACTAGTATTTTTATAGATATAAAATGTATGAATAAATAGTAAATAATATGCAAATAATATATATTCCAGCATATAGTCAGTTGCAAGAAAATTATAAATGTAAAATTTTAATCTTTCCTGGCCCATTAAAGCAACTACGTAATAAGTATCATGGAAAGCTATGTCAATGGCAGCATTAGCTAAAACTACTCCACTTAATCCACCTATAGTAAACATAAATACAAAACCTAATCCAAATAGCATAGATGGTGTTAATTTAATAGATCCTCCATAACATGTAGCTAATCAAGAGAATATTTTAATTCCAGTAGGTACAGCTATTATTAATGTAGCTGCTGTAAAGTATGCTCTTGTCAAGAGTAAAAGTATATAAACTTTATTGGACAGTATCTTAATTTAATAATTTTTGTATTAAATTTCTTGCGTGCTTGTCTCTGAGGATCCTTTAGTAGCAATACTTATAATTTTTTTTATACCTTTATCTTCTAAATGTTTACCTTCTGTAATCATTATATAAACTTTTCTGAACTTTAAAAAACTTGTATATTTTACTCCGAATAAACTATATTTATCAAAATAATCGATTAATTTTACTGCCGTTTTATACCCTGAACTTTTGTAACATCATCCTGTATTGCATTGAAAAACCTTACCCTTTTTAAATAGATAATATAACAGTTTTAAAGGCAAGTTTGAATTTTCTTTTAAAGAATACTCTAATCTTATACTGTATCCTGTTTGAATATTTTTACTTTTTACAACCTTGACATAAAAACTACCGTTGGCTTGAGTAAATCCGGCTAATCAATGATTATCCATAGACAATCTTTTTACAGGTGGTAAAATATTAATATTAAAATCTTCACTATAATTATATAAGATCATTTCTTCATATTTAGAATTACCTACCAACTTCCCATTTATTAATGATAATATATAGAATAAACCTTTCCTATGTTTACATATATATCTTAGAGTATTTTGATCTTCTATAGAATATATATTACCATATCCTATACGACTTTTAAGGTAATGAGCTAAGTATCAATCATTCCTAGGAAACAAAATTTGCAAAGAATTTTTTTTTAACGAACCTGCACCTTCTATTAAACCAGCTAAAAAATAACCTAGTTCTTCATCAGAAAGATTTTTGTTCAGTTTAGGTCTATGTTCAGATATTTCAGGTAATTTATTATAAGTATCTTTAGTAACGGCCGTAGCTCTTGTACTAATACTAAAGTTTCCTGCTGATTGTCCTTCCAAGTAAATTTGTAATAAATAAATTGTCTCATTAGTAAATAATAATAATGAATTATTTATAAAGGAGTTTCCAGCATATAGCAAGATTTTTATTGTGAACACAAGATTATCTTTATCCACATCTAAACCTACTGTGTACATATGATGCATACTTGTAAAAAAACTCTTAAAAAAATCTCTCTTTTCACAAAGAGTATTGGACTAGATCTTCATCTTAATATTTATCATACTGTTATTTATATGAATTTATTACGTCTAATCCTTTTAACTACTATTACAAAAATAATTTTTCAATTAGTATTATTTAATTGCGTTATCATTATTATTATTATTGAAAATAAGTAAACATTAAAAGATTAAGCCAAATTCTTTAATTAATATAAGTAATGATAAAATATTTTAAGATGTCCCACATATAGTCTCTGAGGCAATCTATGAACATTGCCTGCTGATAAAGTATAATTAATAAAATTTTTACTTTATATTTAAGTACTTATTAACTTTAAACTGTCCCAGCATATAGTGAGATTAATGATATTTCCATGTATTACTACATGGTGAAGCCATCAAATTAAAAACTTCAAACAATAAATCCTAATACACCTATAGATAACATAGCATATACCATTCCAATGTAACCAAAAACAGTTTTATTTGAATTAGCTGACAATGTTGTACTGATTATACCAAAACCAGGAACAATTAAAATATAAACTTCAGGATGACCGAAGAATCAGAAAAGATGTTGGTATAAGATAGGATCTCCTCCTCCTGCTGTTTCAAAGAATGAAGTGTTAAAGTTTCTATCTGTTAAAACCATAGTAATAGCTCCAGCTAAAACTGGTAAAGATAATAATAATAAAACAGCTGTTATAACTACTGCTCAACCAAATAATGCTAATTTATGCATTTTTATACCAGGTGTTCTCATATTAACAATCGTAGTAATAAAGTTCATAGCACCTAATAAACTACTTACTCCTGATAAATGTAAAGCAAAGATAGCTAAATCTACACTAGGCCCACTGTGACTTTGTACTCCAGATAGTGGAGGGTACATTGTTCATCCTGTTCCTGCTCCTCCTTCTATACATGAAGAGAATAGTAAAAATACTAAACTTGGAGGTAATAATCAAAAACTTACGTTGTTTAGTCTAGGGAATCAGGTGGTGTCTGCATGCGTATGCATATTTATCTATATACATATAATAATATATCCACGGACTAGGCCTTCATCCCGAAAGGAGCTTCGCTTATAGTCTCTGAGGATCCTACTAATAACAAAGCTTGTTATTTTGGTTTCCTGCATATAATTCCCCTTATATACATAACTATTACAATTAATAGCGCAATTTGTAATTTAATTAACTGTCTATGTATTTTCCAAAATAGAGAGATTCTATGCATACGGCGAAATAATAATTAAAGAATTTGCATTCTTTAACGGCATTCCCATTTTAAGGTTAGTAGGTAAACAAAGTTCTTTGCCTATTTAGATTATTTCATAATCTTTTAAATAGACCTTTTGTAAAAGTATTTATTTTAATAGAAATACTTACTTGAGAAGAGAATAAAAATAAATTCTCTTATTATAATTGTTAATCTTAAATTTTTTGTAAATTTATAACAAAATTTAGATGTTTTGCACCGCCGTCCACTAAATACCAGTCTTTCCTAAAAGAAACACAAAAGCCTAAATAAAGAACTTTTAAATTGTAAGAAGAATTTAACTGAATGTTATAATCTTCGTTTACCTACTATTGTCAACCTTCTCTGAAATATTTATGCCATATCTGGACCTCCTACCATTAAAGGCATTAAAAAGTTTCCGAATCCTCCGATTAATGCTGGCATAACCATGAAGAATATCATTAAAATAGCATGAGATGTTATTATACTATTATATAATTGATTATCTGAGATATATTGTACCCCAGGTCCACTTAATTCTAATCTTATTAATACTGAAAAAGCAGTACCTAATAATCCTGAAAATAAAGCAAATATTAGATAAAGAGTTCCTATGTCTTTTGCGTTAGTAGAATAAAATCATCTTTCAACATTCATACTTACAGAATGAAGTTTGATACTCTCTACGAACCGGCCGGAAATCAATATTAATATAAAGTTTTTTGAATTATGTATTATACATTTATATAAAGAAATCTCCCATTACAAAAAATATTTAGACTTCTTGTGTTTCTTTTAGGAAAGACTGGTATTTAGTTATTTAATTAGTCTACTATTAAGATAATATTCCTTAATTTTTTTAATATAGACCAAAGAAAATCTCATTTATTGAACCCAATCTAGTCCATTTTTATTATATACAAAATCTCTAGAAAAGATTTTATTAATAATGATGCACTATTATTTTGAATAAATGAAATTAGTTATCCATGCTACAAAAAATAAATAAGTAAATATTATCTTTGCAGATATTTTTCTAAAAAAAATAAAATTGGGGGGAATTAAAATAAATAAAAAATAAAGGAACACACAGGAGTTTTGTTACATTACTTAATCTTTAGTAATACAAAAATTTATACGGACACGGAAACTATATAGAGTATGTATATTTTAACCAAATATAATTCCCATTTACTTCTAAAGATTATCTATTTAGCTATATTTTATACCTAAATTTTTATTTAAGTGAAAGAACCTACATTAAATTGAACATCCCTTGTAAAATTCCTCAAGTTTATTATTTTTAATTTTATAGTAACTAGTCTTAGGAACAGACTAAAACTATCTAAGGAAGAATCTATATAGAATAATAATATTTATGAACAATTATACATATAGACATGCATATTTTATAAATCCCTTAAGTTAATTTGAGATAAGAGATTTCTTTAATCTCTCCTCATTTTTAATAATTTATAGTTATCCCTAACTACTTTTTTTTACCTAAATATGTTATTTACATAATATATTTTTTATATTAGAAATGAACATAAATTGTATTTGATAATATTGAACTGTTATTAATAGTAAATTCTAACACCATAATATTTTTACCTAAAAATAGCAATATATAAAATATTAAGCTACATATAGTAATAAGAATGCCATCATTAAAGCAAATAATCCTGTAGCTTCTGAAAAGGCAAATCCTAATATAGCGTATGAAAACAATTGGGCTTTCATAGAAGGATTTCTAGCAACTCCTAAAATTAATGCTCCAAATACTACACCAATTCCAGCTCCAGCTCCTATTAATCCTGTTGTAGCTAATCCTGTTCCAATAATTTTTGCCGCTTGAATCAAAGAGTACAATGTCACTACCTAATAGTCGAGGATTTCTAAACTAAATTAATATGATTATATTTAATTTAATTCAATTTAATTTAATATAATATAATAAAAAAATATAATTTTAATATCATGGTTGTTATCATCGAATTTACTAAATTCACATTCAAAATTATAAATACAAACTTATGTTGGGGCCTATAAAATAGGACTATGTGTAACCCAGTTTAAAACTAGGCTAGTTTCACGACTATAATAACTATAGTCATTATTTCAAGTGATCTACTTGATTACATGAAATATTTGAAATTAAATTTTCAATTCCAGTTACAATAGGTACTAAAACTACAAAATATCCAAAGAATAAAACAGTACTTATTTGACCTAATTCAATATAAGGACTTTCTACATGTTTAGCTCCAATAATCATTAAAATAACAAAATTTACAACAAATACAAAGAAAATAATTTTACTAAAAGGTCTAAATTGTAAGTTTTTTAATTTACTTAAATTTGTAACAGGTAATATTAACATTATTACTAATGCACCAAACATTGCAATAACTCCTAATAATTTGTTAGGAATAGATCTTAATATCGCGTAGAAAGGTAATAAGTATCATTCTGGTACTATTGCAGCAGGAGTTTGCATAGGGTTAGCCATAATATAATTATCACTATCACCTAAAACATTAGGTGCAAAAAATACGAAATTACTTAAAACAAAAATAAGTATAAATATTGTTACTAAATCTTTAAATAAGTAGTAAGGAGCAAAAGGAATTCTATCATAATTCCCTGAAATACCTAAAGGATTAGTAGATCCTGCTGTATCGTGAAGAGCTATTAAATGCATTAATACTAACGCAACTAAAGCAAAAGGTAATACAAAATGTAAAGAGAAGAATCTATTTAAAGTTGCATTATTAACCGAGAATCCTCCTCAAATAAACTCAACAATATCTTGTCCTATTCACGGTATTGCACTTATAAGATTAGTAATAACTGTTGCACCTCATAAACTCATTTGACCATACGGAAGAACGTAACCTAAGAAAGCAGTTCCCATCATAACTATAAGGATTATCACTCCTACAACTCATGTTGTAAATCTAGGACTTTTATAAGACCCGTAGTATATACCTCTCCCTATATGTAAGTATACTAAAAAGAAAAAGGCAGAAGCAGTATTACTATGTAAATAACGCACTAATCATCCATTATTTACATCTCTCATAATATGTTCTATAGAATTAAAAGCTTCAGCTACACTTGGGTTATAATGCATAGCAAGAGTTACACCTGTTATGATTTGAATTACTAAACATAATAATAATAAAGATCCAAAATTTCAATTATAACTTATATTAGTAGGCTGAGGTGCATCTATCAAGTATGAATTTACTAATTTTAATAAAGAATTATGTTTTAATGTTCTCATATTATTTTTTAATAGATATATAAATTATACATTAGAAATATATATATATACATTCCTATATTATTAATTTAAACTAATTATTTTTTCATAATTAAAAAGGATAATATAAGATTATGGAGGAATCGAACCTCTAGCTAAAGATTTGCAATCTAAGCATAGACCATCTATTGCATAATCTCCCTTTATGAGGAAATATTACCCCATAAGGACCTAATAATCTTCTTTTAATGAAAACTATTTAGATTTTTTACTATTAGGATTATTATCCGAAGACTCTTCCAAGAATCTTTTTTTCGAATCTATATCCATAGAATTACTATCTTTACTTAAGCCTTTTAACTCCAATTTTGATAAATTAGCCGAAGTTTCAGCTAAAAACTTAGCATCTTTATCTCTAGATTCTAATAATTCCTTATCTTCTAAAGTTAAATCTGCTTCATCCTTGAACTGTAAACCTTTACTTTTAATTTCTTGATCCCCTTTATTTAAAAAACCCTGAGTATGATCCAACATGATCCTTTCTAATCTTTTCTGTATATCATCGTAAGGTGAAGGACCACCAGAATCCGGAGATATTATTGTACGAGAAGGAAAAGGAGATGTAAAATCTTTATCAGTAGATTTCTCTTGGTCAGGAGAAGATTCTTCTTGATTAGAAAATTCAGGAGATTTACCCTTAAAAGAAAAATATTTAGAATCACTCTCTTTATCGGAAGAATAATCTTTAGAATCTCTCTCTTTATCCGAAGATTCTCCTTTAAAAAGTGAAACTTCTTCATTGTCACCAGTATCCAAGTAAGTTAGAGATGCTGCCACTCCTCAATAAGGGATCTCTATACCAAAAATAAGAGATAGAATTCAATATATTAATAATAATACTATAATAATTTTTCTGAAATTATTTAATAAAAAGTTCATAAAAAAAAGAATTTAGTTATCTAATAGTCAAAGGTTCTATTAGGTAGATGGTAGACACTGTACTCTTATCCAAGCGGGAACTCCTAAATAAAAATTCAAAAACTACAACCATAATAATATCACCGATTATATAAATAGAAAATTTATTTATTTCATTGAGAAAAATAACCATATATCTCTTTAGTTTGTTTACTTTCTATCTTTAAAGCATTTTTTCCTAATTCAAATATAAATCCTACTGTTACAATTACTACGAATATAAGGACAACGATTAACCCGTAAATCCCATTTTCATACTCACTAACAGCAAAAGGATATATCATAACAATTTCTAGATCTAATAATAAATAAACTAAAGCAAAAATAAAGAATTTTACACCAAACTGAGTTCTATTTTGGCCTAAAAAACTGTGAAATCCACACTCAAAAATACTATATTTTTCTTGATAAGGATTGTGAGGTGCAAATAAAAAATTTAATAATAAAAATATTAAAGATAAAGCTGTTACAAATATAAATAAAAATGTCATACTACTCATTTAATTTTCGAATAAGATCTGTACCAATATGGTACCCATACTTAATCATTCGTTATTGATAAATATAAATAGTAATATTACTAATGTTATAACAGATATTGTGAAAGCAATAGGACTACTTAACACAATATTAGTATAATCAGCATAATCTGTAGATTTACTTTGATTCTGCACAGATATAGAAATTTTAGATTCTTTTAGAGTAGGATTAATAATAGAAGAAGGTTCATAAAAGAAAGTTTCTTTTACAATATTTAAATAATAAACTCCACCTATAACACTTGTAAATATACCAATTAAAACTATAAATACGTATCCTTTATCTAAGGCAGCACTTAATACCATTTGTTTTCCAAAGAATCCGATAAGAGGTGGTACACCTACAAAAGAAAAGATTGTAATTGCTAAACTTATAGCTAAGAAAGGATTTATATAAAAGAACCCTCTCAATTGACTAACTAATTGTATAGGAGAATTATTTCTATCTACTAACTTATCTTTTTCAATACTATTATTTACATATGAATAAAAAGAATAACCTATTGCAATTAATATTATAAAAATATTTAAATTACTAATTGAATATTGAACTATATAGAATATAAATGCTTGGATAGATTCTACACTTGACACAGCTAAAGCTAAAAGCATAAACCCTACGTGAGAGATAGTACTATAAGCAAGTAATCTTTTTATTCTGAACTGAGTTAGACCTACAACAGTTCCTACTATTAAAGATAAAAAGGAACTAACTATTAAACTAAAAGTTCAACTTATTTCAAAGAAATTATTATTTGTGTAATAAACCAATTGTAATAAGAATATAAATATAGAAATTTTAGCGATTATAGCTACAAAAGCAGTAACTATAGTAGGAATAGCATCATAAACATCAGGAGATCAGAAATGGAAAGGAGCTGCTCCTATTTTAACCAAAAATCCTAAACTAAATATTAATAAAGAAAAGTTAATATAATAAGGTTTATATCAAGAATTTATAATATTCATATCACTTATATTATTAATAATATAAATAGTATCTAAACTACTAGTACCTGAGTTAGCATATAGTAAACTAGTACCTAATAAAATAAAACATGAACTTAATCCCCCTATTAAAAAGTAAATTAAACCTCCTATTGTAGATAACTCTGAGTTTCTATATATAGTACTAAGTAAATATAAACCATAACTTTGTAACTCTATTGAAAGAAAAATAGAAACTAAATCATTAGTTGATATTAATAAACATGCTCCTGTTATTATAAATAATAAAATTAATGGATATTCTATAATTTTAAATTGTTCTCCCATTTTATTTAAAATTTTTGTTCTATAGTAATAAAGATTATTAAATAATAAATCTTTTAAAGAAGCATATTTAGGTACTCAAAGTTTTCTATAATGAAAACCAGTTAGTTGTAAAATTAATATACTTATTATAAAAATAAATATATGGAATATTTGTGTTATATTACTAATATAAACTAAACCTCCGTGTAAACCAATACCTTTGTTTAATACAGACAAACTCATAAAATCTTGTAAAATACAATAAACTAAACCAATAATAGCAATTCTATTAAAAAGTAATGATAAATCTCGTCTAGAAGTAACAGCGTTAGAAACTAATAAAAATATTATAGTCATCATTATCATTCTCTAGCCAGGAGAGAAATTCGAATTCTCATTATTAATGTATGAAATTAAAGTTCTAACCTATTAAACTATCCTAGCCTATGGGCAATGCCCCTAGAACCATTATATACAATATCTCTATACAAAATACTTCTATATAAAATATATATGGTCTTAACTAAATCTAATTTAGATTTACAGGTATTAATTAATATTAATTAATATCTTAACTTATATACATCAAGTATTAATTAGAAGTAGTATAAATATATAGAAATTATATAGACTAAGCAGACAGATAGCGGTTCAAGGCATTTATTTGCCATACTTCTAGAAACAATTCATGAATTGTGATTACAATAGAACTTTTCTTATCTGGACGGAATTTACCTTCACGAATTACATTATCACTTTGATTATTCTGAATAAGAATACAAGAAGGATTATTAGTTCAATTAGAGTAAATACGAGTCGACTTATTACCTATTCTATCTACATTTTTATTTATATCAAAATTTTAATATAATTACAAGATACAGTTTATATCCATCAATAATAGTAAAATACATAATAACTAATTATCTCCTACTGTATTGAACATTAAAAAATTAATTTGCCAGGGGTAAAACCCCGGGTGAATACCCTGGGTCGAACAGGGAACTTACTGTGCCACATACAGTTGCTCTACCATTGAACTATATTCACCTTATGTTGGAGTGATTCGAACACTCAATGATAAATACCAAAAATTTATGACTTACCCATTAGTCCACAACATATTCAAGAGTACCCGGATTCGAACCAAGAATTTGAAGGTTGAAGCTTCTTGTTTTACCAATTAAACTATACTCTTTTGGGTACCTATACAAACCCATCAGTGTTTTCTGCAGCCTCTGGATAAGATTCAAAGACATTACTCTCTTGTCCAATTTGTTTTCTTGAATTTCTCTAATTATAATACGTCAAAATTCCTTTTCATAACGGAAGACAAGATTCGAACTCGCAATATTTTCATCCTAAGTGAAACCTGTATACCATTTCCAGCACTTCCGTGTGAGGGTCAGCTAAACCCAAATTCAATCTAGATGGAACTTTTTTTGTAAGTTTTGGATAACTTTACAAAATATTACCTTAACTTTTAATAAAATATAAACTTTAACTGTTTAGGGATATGTATAATAATAGATATTATCAAAACAATTTCCCAAAGTTCCTGCTACCATCCTACAATCATTTTTTCATTCAATAACTAGATCTTACATTATTTGAATACTTACTAAGAGAAATAGTGGTAGAGAGTTATATACTATTAACAAGTCAATCAGCAGTTTAAATTTAAAATTACATCTTCTCCGGATGAAAACAGTAACTTTACAAGCTTAAACTCCCTACCTCCTCCCTCCTACCTTTTTGTAGGTCAACGTAGATAGTTAAACTATCTAATCTTTAATAATTTGCATTATCTTGCTCGAGATAAGACTTGAACTTACAACCCAAATAGCTTCAATATTTTGCTCTACCAATTGAGCTTCACGAGCTTTGGAGATGTCAGGAATTGAACCTGAATTAACGAAGTGCAAGTTCGTAGTTTTACCAAGTTAAACTACACCCCCTCCTATATCCGAAAAACGACTCGAACGTTCACGAAATTTCATCAGTATTTTTTAAGAATACCCTGTCTACCTATTCCAGCACTCGGATTTTTATAAGGCTAAAGTGACTTGAACACTTATAATTACTGTTATGAGCAGTACACTTTACCAATTAAGTTATAGCCTCCCACGCGGATGGAGGAATTGCACCACCGTCAGTTAGTCATGAGCCAACTATGTTAACTGCTACACTAATCCGCTTTTGGACTAAATGGGATTCGAACCCATGATAGCAACATTGAAAGTGTTGTGTCTTACCGCTTGACTACTAATCCTTCAAGTCCAGTGTAAGTATCGCACTTACTTCAATTGATTACAAAACAATTACATTACTTTTATGCTAACCAGACGTACATTAGATATGCTAAAATTTAGTCATTTATAAATTAGTACTTTATTCCTAAAATATTCAAAATCTTTCAAATAAAGCCTATTAATTTCGTAATATTCTATTACGTATATTTAAGAAATATCTTAAGGTAAGTTTCAAGCCTATATGCTTTCAGCTTTTAACTTTAGCTAACTTAGCTTCCCTGCCGTGCTTATATGGTATATAAACCTAAGTGATAATAGAAAAACTCCTTATGATATAAATTAATATTGGACATATAAACAACAGGTAAACCATAGGTTATCAAGGTATATTTATTATATACTTCTAGTTCCTTTCGTACAAAAATTGTTCCTTATTATATTCTAATTCCCTCTAGAGGATAGAAACCATACTGTCTCACGACGTATTTAACCCAGCTCATGTAACTTTTTAATCGACGAACAGTCGTACCCTACATAGTTCCTGCATCCATGAGGATAAGTTAAGCCGACATCGAGGTGCCAAACCGCGCACTCAATTTGTACACTCTTGCGCAAATTAGCCTGTTCTATTTGTTATCTTTTATTTCCATTTTTTACAAAATGGTTCAGACTATGTCTTCATTTTTATTATTTATATGATTTATTTATTTACTACTTATTCAACCTTTTACTGCAAAAGCTCCTACACGACGTTTTGACTTATTCATTGAATAAAGTACATTTGGTTTAAAATGTCCTCTATAAAGTACAGATGATAAGTTATTAAATGAAGATTCTGTGTTTTTTAAACCTCCTTTTCATTTATATTTAAATACCGATCTATCTGCTCTATTACGTCTAGTTAATCTTCCTTTTACTTCTAGTCTTATACCTCTTAACTCTCTATGTTTAATTGAATCAAACATTGATTTTTTTATACTTTCATCTCTTTCATCCTCATTATTAGAAATTCCTCTATAAGATGGAACTCATGATCCATTTATATATGATCATTTATGAGGTGTTAAATCTTGATCCCCTATATTATAGATGTTTTGTAAATACATAAAAAAATCTTCTTTTTTCTTTAAAATAGAAAATAAATTTGATTCTTTATATTTATTATGAACTAAGTTAAGATCCTTTAACTTTTTCAAATCTGCTCTTTCTAAACGAATAGTAAGTCAGTGAGGTATTCTTGCTCTTCTTAAAATACTATTCATTCCTCTCATAATAAAGAATCTTTTTTTTCTTAATTTTAACGCTAATGCCTTTGTAAAGATATCAGGATTAAACAGAAAAGATCTTAAATTAACTATATTATATTCGATTTTTTTATTTAAAATCTTTTCTAGTCTATTATTTAATATATGTAAAAAAGATACTCTGTCAAGTCTTACTTTACTTAATTTATATTGAACAATTTTTCTTCTTACAATCTGCATCTTTCTAACAAACTTGAATTTCTTAAACATTTTGTTTATAATTCCATGAAAATTTTTATTACTTTCATTTATTATATTATTTAATAATACCCATTTGAATTTGAAAATTTTACTTCCTCTTATAAATTTAGCCGGGTAAAAATCTACTAATAAATTTCTGTAGTATGAAATACACTGTTTTAAGATATTTTTTTGTATTCTTGAGATACAAAATCTTATTCATTTATAAATCGCTTTACCTTTTAGATATTGTTGAAATAATTTCTTTTTTTGAGTATTTAAAACATATAAAGTAATTATAGCCTTATTGTTAGTATGTTTTATTTCTACATTACTTACATATATTCTTTTTAATAAAGAACGTTTTCTTTTAAGAGACATATGTCTTAAACGTATAAATTTATTTTTAAAACGTAAATTAAAATAAGATTTAATCATTTTATTTATATTCACATCATTTGATGGTATATTTTTTAGATTATTTTGATTATAGAAATACACAGTATTTTTCCATTCCTTAGATATAGATGGTTCATACTTCTCTCTATAGTCACTTAATTTTTTATTAAATGGTATAAGTTTATATTTATTACTAATATTATTACTAAAAATTTTTAATTTATTATCCATTTTTTATTGATTCTTAAATCTACTTTTGTTTTTCCATAAAATCATATTTAATAAAAATGTTGGGTATTATAAAGGATTATTGTTAGCATACCTCACCTTATAGTCGTTGAACGTTTTTATCTCTCTTTTATAATTGCTAAGATAAACTTCGCTTCAAATTTACCTATATAAAGTAATTCTTGAATTTGACCCAATTGATTCCTAATAATTTGTATTTTTGAATTATTATAGGACAAACATCCCTAGCGTAGCTTTTCCTATAATCCAAGATCTTTCCTTTTTGCATCTTGTGATCCTACGCCCTGCTTACGCAACTGTAAGATTTGTTGTTAATCAAACAGTTAGGCACGATTTAGCCGTTGAGCCTATTAAGTAATAGTCAATATTATTATATAATATAATAATTAGAAAAACATTAGATAAAATCATAATGTTTTTTATTACCTCTAATCTCTTGTTAGATGAAATCGTACCAGATCTATATAATTATATTATTCATATATCTGATCGTGCAGATTAAACAAATAATTTTAGAAGATAAAATACAGTAAAACTGCATAATGTTACAAACAATTTTGAAATGAGCACAATTGCACCCATACATTGTTAATTTTAGACACTCCCATTTACTCTTTATGGGGTCTGTGCCCCGCATAAACTGTCTTCTAACGATAAGTTCCTTACCTAAGGCTTAGTCTTGGCTACTTAAAGCCAAGATGAACTAGGTTAATTCACCAGTACTCGTTTCTACAAATACCTTAAATTAATTCATAAATACGGAAGAAAGATAAAGGATTTCCATTTGTATTAACTAATGTACCTTATATATTTGTTTCCGTACCCTATAATTAGTAA